>Ga0206835_1005_pt1 | contig 121289 bp, 129 predicted proteins | sample Alteio_BWOrgCont_31_FD_152853 | JGI IMG/M metagenome (GOLD analysis project Ga0206835, IMG submission 152853) | Enriched cells from forest soil in Barre Woods Harvard Forest LTER site, Petersham, Massachusetts, United States -... | ecosystem: Environmental > Terrestrial > Soil > Temperate forest...
TTCGCAAGTGGTTTTGTTCCCGCACTTGTGGGTGCACTTGCTTTAGCTTTTGCACTTGGCTTTGCGGTTCATCATTTAATTCGTTTTTATAATGCTTATCAAGCTTCTTGGAGTTTCAAACATATTCAAGAAAAGAGAGATGAAATCGCTCAGAAATTAAATATCGATTTAACATTTTGGGACAAAATAAAACTGGGCAAGCTACGCTTATGGTTTGCCACCATGGAAACCAATCCTTTATTGCGGGTTAAATCTGGAGAAACATATTTACTGGTTGAAAAACGTAGCACATGGCACAGCTGGTCAAAAGTCTTCGGTGTGATGGGAGGTATATTATTGTTCCCTGTCTTCCTGCAATTAGATATTTTACTGCCCGCAGCTTATATCGGTTATAAAGTTTTTGATAACATTTTAAGTGACTTGGTCACATACAAAAATTCAGGGCGAAATTGGGGACATGCCTTATTAAAAGTGATGGGCTTAATCATTGCTTCTGCAATGATATTATCACCCCCAGGTGCTGCAGCCATGATTATTGCATCGGGTGTTTTTGCTGGATTAGGATTTATTTACGTCGTCTCAGGGTTCATTAAAAAATTATGGATAAAAGAATACGCTAATGCATCAATTGATGCTAACGCGCTTATCGACAGCGATAACGATCTGAATAAATTGATAAAACATCAAACGGAAGTTTTTCAAAAAGCCAAATATAAATTAGAGCGCGATAATTTTGTGTCAGCCTTAATCAATTGGCCCGCAAAAATTTTAGCAAAACATTTTTTCAGATTAGCGCACAGCGAAAATGGATGGGTTAAATTAGGTGTATATTTCTTTGGCGTATTACCACTGATATTAACGGCTCTTGAAATGACTGGGGATTTTGTGCTTTTTATTGTGGTACGTCCTTTATTAAGAACTGCATATTTTATATCCGAAATAGCACTAGATATTTGGTTTCTTGTAAACCGCGAAACCGGAGCACCTTATAATCAAGATAATATTAAAGCAAATCAACCTTTATCCTTCGGCAGATTTTTCAACCGCTGCTTTCAACACTTTAAAAACTTACTCAATATTGTTAACTTTTCACAAGGCACTGAATATCAAAATAAGCGCAACCAAAATACCTGGAAAGCCACGCAAGCGAAAAATACCATTGAAGCTGCGCATCAAGCCATTGCGTTGCAAGACGGTAAAACAACAGAGCCACAAATGACCATTAAAGCAAATGATGCGATTGAGCTTACGGATTTGAGCAGCAAGATGCCCATCGTGGATTTAGAACTGCAAAAGGCGCTATTCTCAATTAATTTAAACCGGGAAAACTGGCGCACAACTTATGAAGATAAAGCAAACCATGCTAATGGTAAAACAACACATCAAACCGATATTGTAGAACGAGCAGATCAATACATTAAAAAAACTTGTTTAAATAAGTATAACGACGCATTTTCGGTAAAAGTGCCAATGATAGATAATCAAAAATCAAAAGCAAATCCTTATACAAGCAAAGCGAATCGGTATTAATAAAGAGGTCACATTATGAAAAAACGTAAACTACTCAAAACAATAAGCATCATTTTAATCATCGCACCCGTTTTTTATTGGATGAATGCTATTAGTCAACCTAAACAAGCGCCAGAAGTGCATTACAGTGGTGATTTTTCTTATTTAGGCGCACCTGCTGTATTTAACAAATTAGATAATTACTGTGAACTACCTGAAAATACTGATGAATGTAATAAAACTTCACATCATTTTGAAACTCCACCTGATGTCATTATTTTAATTCACGGCATGGATGCTTCTATGAATAGCTATGATCGTAATGGAGAAAAACCGTGGGGACTGTTTGTTCGCATGGCTCGATTTTTACAAGACATAGGCGGACCTAATTTAACCGTATACGGTGTTGATTATAATTCTAATGGCCATTATTGTGATTTATATCCTGAAGATTGCAGCAAAAAATTACCGATTAGAATTGCACCCTTAACCGTGGGCAATGCAGCTTTACAATGTAATGGCCAACAACCCGCTGGGAAAGAATGGCTAAATTGTTGGGATAATGCCAACGGTTTTGCAAGCGATGAATTATTTGATTACGTCAATGATCTCACTGTGCAATCTGTTGCAAACACTATACGTACCATCATGTTAACCAAAATGGCCGATGAATTAGCCGGCAAACGCATCATGATCATCGCCCATAGTAAAGGCGGTTTGATTGCACGTGATTTATTATATGGTCCTGGTGTGCAAGAAAATGATCGCATGATTACCGGTTATGAACAATTGCGTAATGCGCATATTAAAATCGATGAAATAATGACCTTGGTTTCACCACATGATGGCGGTATGTTTTACCCTCATGAAAGTACGGATGATTTAGTGAATTATGTCTGTGACTTAGCCGATGGCCAAGAAATGGCAGTAGTTAATCAATATTGTTCTTTGCAAGATTGGCAAATGCGATTACAAAATAAAAATTCTGTATGGGCCGATGGTAGCAAATTAGAACTGAATCGCATTGATTTTCCCCAAATTCAATGGATTGCCATTGCAGGTCTAAGTATGCCTGGACCTATGTATTACGATGGTAAACCGGTAGCGACTGATGGCGCAGTGCCGATTGAAAGTGCTTTTGATCTTGTGGGTGATGCGAATCGTACTAGTTTCCATTATTATGTACCTATATTAGAATACCAAAATTCTGATCACAGTGGTGGTCAATACAAAGATGCGCGCCCAGCATTTATAAAAAATGGCAATAGTCAGCTTGGCTACGATGGTTATTGGGATGAACTTCAAGGCACAGATTGTGGTAATTATCCCAATCATAAAAATTGCCATTGGCCGCAAAATATGGATGCACTCCACCCAACCATTCCAAATGTGGCATATTACCCTAATGATTCAGAATCTTGCTCTTATCATAACGATTATCCTTATGATCCTGCTTGTCATATTGATCCCAAAGGACAAGCATGTGAGCAAATCAATCAGGATAGACGGATTGGTTGTTATGGCTGGTTTCAATATACCATTCCGTTTATATCTTTATGCCTAGCGAATGATGATGAAGAAGGTGAAGGTTATCACGATGAATTGCCGTATTACAAAAATAATCCGCAATTTAAACCCAGTACTTGGGGATGTGTTTACCAATAAAATCCCTCTTAACCAGGAAAGAGAGTTACTCTATTATTTGGTTGTATGGAAGCTGCAAGAGGTAAAATGGGTACAAAATGTAATCCTCCGACTGCAATATGAATGGTTTTTGGATCTTGATGGTTAATCCTGGTTTCATCCACTGAATTACAGGCAGAATTATCAACTAACTGATGCGCGAGTAAGGCTTCATGAACACCTTCTTCTGGAGGCCTTACTTCAATCACATGCAATTTAATACCTAATACTTTACAAATGATTTGCCCTTCAATATGCGCAGCACCCCAGGTTGCAGGACCTTTCATAATGGATTGTTGTTCAAATTCCTCTATTTCATCGGCAGTAAAAGGTAAGCGCAGTAAATAATCATTATAATCGTCTTTATTTTTATCAAAAATATCTTTAACCCAACTGTTATTTACAGTAGTGCTTTTCACATATTCGTCACACAATAAGCGTAAAGATTTTGCGGAATATTCTTCACGACCACTTTGCACATTGAGTGCTTGGGCAATAGCATCAAAAAAACAATCGCCATCGCTCATTGCAACACCCGATTTCAAATCATGCGGTATTAAACTTTCGGTTAATTTTTGATTTAACATATAAGGATCTTTTGTGACAAAAAGCCCAAATCTTTTAGGACCTTGAAATAAATAGGTTTGTTGCCAAGCAGGGGTAAGGCTAGTCTTCATGTCTGTTACAGCGATTGAGGATGCGTTATTTTGCTTGAATTTTTTAGGAGGAGGCGGTGGCATGTTGATCGCATCTATGTCCTCTTGGTTTCCGAACATATCAGCCACTCTTTTTAAAGGCGCTTTAATACGAGGATCATGATAATGCGTATTTAAAAAATGACTAAAAGATGAAAGTCGGTACCCACCTTGGGTTCGATCCATTAATAATGCGGCATTAAATAACAATTGTGGACATCTCTTAAAAACATCGATTATTTGAACAATGATTTCATTTTGTTTTTTAAAATTTTCATTAAAAAGTTTTTTTATATAATAAATAGCAAATGTTTTTTTATCGTCTGCGTCAACATGCGTAGATAAAATATCTTTACAATAGTTTAAGTAATCCTTGGCCTCGTCTTGAGTCATGGTATGATTTGCGACCAGTGTAGCCAACTCGGTCATTTCAAGAACCTCTAACGAATCATCATCGTCATCATCATCGTCGTCGTCGTCGTCATCATCGTCATGAATTTTTGATTTACACTTTTCGATGATGGAATCATTTAAGTTTTGAACAAATGGAATAACCCTAGAAATGTGGTCTGCATTTTTTGAATTAAAAATGGCCTTAAGGTGTAAAAGGGCTGTGTCAAAATCTTCTTGCACCACTGCTTGTTCTAACTGGGTAAGATCTCTTGCCTGCTGATGCGAAATATTGTTGATTGCTACTTTATAAGCATCCAATATCTCAACCTCATGTTCAGCGATGAATGATTTCCAAACTATCAACTGAACAATCACACGATGTTTCAATGATTCCTGACGGGCAAGCTCAATTAAAATGGATAGTATATCTTTTAAAACAATTGTATCTGGATTTATGTCATTATTAGCATCCACTAGATTCTCAAGATTGGTCATTACCATCTCATAATCTTTTGAATCTTCTAATAATACCTTTAAAATTCCTATGGTTTCTTGGGTTATCATGGCCGCATTATAAACCAAGAATATTAAGCTAAAATTAACCTTTATCTTCTACCAACAAACTCTGAATCGACTGCGCTTGTAATTGCGAGCGCACCGATTCTGCGCTGGCGCGATCGGCATATGGAGTGGAACGGACGCGGTACCAGGTATCATTTTCTTCTAAGGTAACGGCTTCAATTTCAACTTGAATACCGCTTAATGCCATTTGTGCTTTTAAGCGATCGGCATCTTCGTATTTACGAAAAGATCCTAATTGGATACGATAATTTGTTTCACTGGTTGTTTCATGAGTTATGGGTGTTGCAGCAATCAAGGCTTCTGGCATTTCTGCTGTTGGCACCACTACTTCTAATTCGGGTAATAAGCTGTAAAAATCAAATTGTGGCACACGTTTTTCAACTGTCTGTTGTGCGGTTGCAGGGATTGAAGCAATCACTGGCGTAGGTTCTAACTGGGCAATTTTAGGATAGATCACGGGAAATAATTTAAATAAGGCAATGCTACTTATGATCATTCCTATCAATGTGCCGGATAGTAACCACAGCCAATGACTGGATGATTCCGTATTGCGAGCTACTTTATGACGGCCTTTCCTGGCAAAATCTCTTCCCATGTTTTACATTCTCTCGGGTGCTGATACGCCCAAAATGTGCAAGCAATTGACCATAATTTGTTTAACTGCAGAGAGTAAAACTAATCGCGCTTGCATCATTTCCCCACCATTTTCCACAATAAAGCGCTGAGCATTATAATAACTATGGAACTGATGAGCGAGATCACGCAAGTATTGTGCCAAACGATGCGGCTCATAAGCAAGTGCTGCACGCTCAATTAAATCTTTATAGCTCGCAAGGGATCGAAATAATGCTTGTTCATAGCTTGAGCTTAATTGGCTAATCACTGCCAAACCTGCGGCCTCATCATAAACAATATTTTGTTCTTGCAGCTGACGATATACACTACAAATTCTGGCATGTGCATATTGAATATAAAAAACAGGATTATCTGCTGATTGGGATTTTGCCAAATCTAAATCAAAATCTAAATGTTGATCGGCTTTACGCATCACATAAAAAAATCGCGCGGCATCATTGCCAACTTCTTGACGTAACTCGCGAAGAGTGACAAAAGAACCACTGCGTGTCGACATTTGTACGCGTTCTTCACCATGGTATAAAATCGCAAATTGTACTAAAACCACATCCAGAATATCACCAAGTTCTGAACTATATCCCAACGCTTTTAAAGCAGCTTGCATGCGTGGGACATAACCGTGATGATCTGAACCAAACACATCAATCATCTTATCAATACCGCGTTCATACTTAAACACGTGATATGACACATCATTAGCAAAATAAGTAAACTGGCCATTTTTACGCTGTAAAACCCGATCTTTGTCATCACCAAAATCAGTGGCTCTAAACCAACGTGCACCGTCTTGTTCATAAATATGGCCTAGTTGGTCTAATTTATTCAAGACACGCTGTTGAGTACCGCTCGTTAATAATTCTCGCTCGGAAAACCATTCATCAAATTCCACACCAAATTCACCTAAGTCTTCACGAATATCAGTTAAAATAGAATCTAAGGTTAATTCAAACACTAAATCATAATTATCTTGGCCTAATAATTTTTGTGTATTAGACACAATCGCATCAATATGCGCTTCTTTATCGCCGCTATTTTGAGTTTCATCAAAATCTGCTGGAACGTTTAAAAATACTTCATCGATAGGCTTAATCAGCGAATCATCAACTTGTTGTTTCAATGCATCAACAATTTCTAAAATATAATCGCCTTTATAACCATTACTTGGAAAAGTAAAACTTGCGCCATAGGATTGTAAATACCTCAGCCAAACACTGGTTGCTAAAATCGCCATTTGCCGGCCCGCATCATTGACATAATATTCACGGTGCACTTTAAAACCAATGGCTAATAATAAATTGGCAATACTGGCACCGGTCGCAGCATTACGGCCATGACCGACATGCAAAGGACCGGTTGGATTACAAGACACAAATTCAATATTAATTTTATAAGATTGCCGAGAGGGATCAAAACCAAAACGTTCTTTTTCTTGCAAAATATTTGATATAACATCGACAACTGTCGCTGCATTCACAAAAAAATTAATAAACCCAGGTCCTGCGATATCAATCTTTTTGACTTGATCATCTGGCGCTATTGCATTCACAATCTTTTGCGCAAGCTCTCGCGGATTTTTGCCACAAGCCTTAGCTAAAACCATTGCAATATTACTAGAGTAATCGCCATGTTCTGGGCTTTTGGTATGGGTGAGTTGAATTTGAAAATCAAGCGTTTTAGGCAAGACATCTTGAGATTGTAAATGAACAACAGCTGCTTGCAGCAGCTGAATAATATGATCTTTCATAACATATCCTAATGAGGGGTTACTTATCTGGTCCCCATGATACTAGAAACCAGATAAGGATCCTATGGGATAAATATAGCTATTAATTATTTAAGATTCCCAACTTGTATGGCCACGAGTCCGGCTACATAAGATGCTTCACTATTAATATTGGCTAAACCAATTAAACCAAGACCAAGAAATGAGGTGGGGGTCCAAAATACTTGGGCTTCAAGAGGCACGCCGATAGTGGATTCCACATTGTGATTGTAATTGCTATCAAAAGAATGATCATTATCGTCGTAATCAATACTACCTAAAACTTCATATTCTACGCCGGTATAGGCTAAACCCGCTGAAATAGACGCTAATAACATATCTGATTTATGCATCAATCCATACAATACCCCAAAATCAAACACCCTTTCGATCTGCTTATCTTGAGTCGGTCCAAACAGGGTACCTAATTGAAAATCTACAACACTTGTACGCACTGTTAATAATTGATTATCTGTAACTGCGTAATTAAAACTCACCGTACCGGCAGGGCCATTATTAGTTTGGTCATCTTCATCAATAGACTCATTATCATATCCAAAAATATTACCTGCGCCTGCGCCTAAGTTAAACCACCAAGTGCCGCTGTAATCCGTTAATCCGGATACAGTTTTTTCTGTAGCAAAAACAGAAAATTGTGTTAATAAAACTATAATAGAAAGAACAAATTGAAAAGAGTACTTCATGATTATCTCCATAATTAAGACAGGGATAATAAAGAAACCTTGCTCAGAAGTCAAATGACGTGCTTGCCGCAAACAAAGTTGTTATCATCAAAGCTTAATCAAACAACAAGGAAGCGTTTATGAACCTGATGACTCTCGTGATCATACTACTAGCAAGTTTAAGTGCCACTTTGTTGATCGTTTTATTTTATTATCACGGCAAAACTTCCAAGCTGCAAACCTTGCTGGAACAAGAGCGTAAACAACATACTGAGAAATTAAGTTTTCTTGAAGAAACAAAACACCAGCTTAAAAATGAATTCCAAAATTTAGCCCATAATATTTTAGAAGACAAAAGTAAGCGTTTTACTGAACAGAATAAAAATAATCTTGAAGGCATGTTAAATCCGCTGCGCGAGCAAATTAAAGATTTTGAAAAGAAAGTACATGATGTGTATGAAAAAGAAAGTCGCGATAGACTTTCACTGACGCAAGAGATTATGCAATTAAAAATGCTCAATCAACAAATGAGTGTGGATGCGGTTAAATTAACTTCGGCATTAAAAGGCGAGAATAAAACCCAGGGGATTTGGGGTGAGATGATCCTAGAACGGGTATTGGAAAAATCAGGTTTAGTGAAAGATCGTGAATACACTGTGCAAGTACATTTACAAAATGATGAGGGTAAACATTATCAGCCCGATGTGCTGATTCATTTGCCCGAAAATAAAGAAATTATCATCGATGCAAAAGTATCGCTCAATGCATACGAACGCTATTGCAGCAGCGAAAATGAACAAGATAAAAAAATTGCTATAGATGCACATTTATTATCGCTTAAAAATCACATCAAACTGTTAAGCGAAAAAGATTATCATAAATTATTAGACATCAAAACTTTGGATTTTGTATTAATGTTTGTGCCGATTGAGCCCGCGCTGACTATCGCCATGCAACATGACATAGAATTATTTAATGATGCTTTATCTCGCAATATTGTCATGGTCACACCCACAACTTTACTTGCAACACTTCGCACCATCGAAAACATTTGGCGCTTTGAATATCAAAATCGCCACGCGCAACAAATTGCTGCAAAAGCCGGGGATATGTACGATAAATTGGTAGCGTTTGTCGAAGACTTAGATGATTTAGGCAAAAAATTACAAAGCTGCATATTAACGTATGATAAATCGTATAATAAATTGCGCACGGGTAAAGGGAATATTATTAAACGTGCAGAAGATCTAAAAGTATTAGGCATTAAAAACAGCAAACATTTAACCGTTGAGGCAGAAGAAGAATATGAAGTATGATTTTGATTTTATTGTCATAGGCGCAGGCAGCGGTGGTGTGCGCGCAAGTCGTATTGCTGCAAAACATGGCGCACGTGTCGCGGTAATTGAAAATTCAGATTTGGGCGGTACTTGTGTAAATCTTGGTTGCATTCCCAAAAAATTATTTGCCTATGCTTCGCAATATCACGAAACGCAAAAAGAAGCTGCGGGTTACGGCTGGCAATTCAGTGATGCACAATTTAATTGGCACACTTTGCGTGAAAATAAAAATAAAGACATTCATCGCTTAAATAAAATTTATGAAAAATTATTATTGGATAATAATGTTACTATTATTAAAGGCTCGGCCGCATTTGTGGATCCACACACAATAAGCGTGAATGAAAAAAATTATTCGGCGCAATATATTTTAATTGCTACAGGCTCTAAAGCTTTTATTCCCGATGTTTCTGGCAAAGAATACGCGATCACCTCAGATCAAGCATTTCATCTACCCGAATTACCTAAAACCATCACCATAGTAGGTGGCGGCTATATCGCTGTAGAATTTGCAACTATTTTTAATGGTCTTGGTATAGATACTACACTTTCATATCGCAATGATTTATTTCTACGCGGCTTTGATTTAAGTGTAAGAAAATTTGTTGCAGAAGAATTAACCAAAAAAGGCATTCGATTATTATTTAATGATCATGTAGAGCGCATTGATAAATTGACTTTATTTGCAACTGGCAGACAACCGAATATTCAAGATTTAAAACTAGAAAATATTAATTTAAATTTACGTGATGATCACAGTATTATCGTTAATAAGACTTATCAAACTCATATTGATCATATATACGCTGTAGGTGATGTGATAGGCGGACCACAACTGACGCCACTTGCAATTGCACAAGGTCATATCGTTGCCGATAATTTATTTGCCGGAACCAAAAGAACACTCAACAGCACACTGATTCCTACAGCCGTATTTTGCGAACCCAATATCGCAACCGTAGGTTTAACAGAAGAACAAGCCCGCGAACAATTTGACGATGTTTTAGTTTATAACAGCACATTTCGCGCGCTTAAACACACGCTCACTGGCAGTGATGAAAAAACCTTTATGAAATTAATTGAAGATAAAAAAACTGGCAAAATAATAGGCCTACACATGGTAGGCAGCCATGCCGGGGAAATCATCCAAGGTTTCGCCACCGCCATGCAAGCGGGTGCAACAAAAACAGATTTTGATAATACGCTAGCGATACATCCAACGATTGCAGAAGAATTTGTGTTAATGCGCTAATACTTAATTTGGAAAAGGTACAATTTCTGCGGATAAAAGAAATTTTCTCACAGATTTTACTGCACCTTTGTCTGTTTCTTTTTGTGGATGAGGTCTATGAAATACTGCACGTACTTCATTTAATATAAAATTGACACGAGAACCATTTCCTTCTGTCCTATGTGCACCACACGCCATAAACAAAGCTTCTATATCATGCCATAAAATATTAGATTGCACTGGGTTTGAAAAAATTGCATGCAAAGTTTTTTGATGTTTTTTATTCATCCTTGAATCCTGCTAGAAATAATTAGAAATTTATTATACTGGGTTTGTAGCCGCTTGACTAATAATATCAACAACCCAAGCATTCAGACTTTTATCATTTAATTTCGCTGCAAAAGCGACACGACGATGCATTTCTGGACTTAATCTTAATACGAATCTTCCTGAAAATGGTTTTTCTGGAGAAACACCTTGTTCTTCACAAAAGATTAAATATTCATCTACTGAATCATGAAAAGCTTTTTTAAGACTATTTACTGTACGTCCTTGAAAAGTAACTACATCACGCGTTAATAACACTTCACCATGAAAAATATCTGCCTCATCATCAAATTCAGCTTTTCCAATATAACCCTTATATTCCATCATGATAATTAGTCTCCACATTCATAGTATCAAAAAACGATACTGTACAGTATGGCACAATCATATTTAATTTTAAATAAATATTTAACTTTAAATAGTTATCCATTTATAGATATTAATCTACATATAGACTATAATAACCATATGAAAACAAATACATTGATAAATAAAGAAATTTCTGACCAGGTCGCCTGGAAGGCGATTCAAAACTTGGTGCAAAGGTTTCAATTTGACCAGGAAGAAGGCCGGCGCTTGATGGGGGATATGCCGCATTCTTCCTATTATAAGGGGCTTGGGCAGCATAATGTGCGCTTAAATCGCGATCAAAAAGAGCGTATTTCATATTTATTGGGGATTTATAAAGCCCTACGTATTTTATTTACTGATAGCCAACAGGCCATGACTTGGATTAATCGTGCTAATACGCTCGCACCTTTTAATGGCATTACTCCCAGAAGTTATATGCTGGAAGGCAGTTTGGTGAGATTAGCAGAAGTGCGTCGATTTTTGGATTTTTGGCGTGGCTATTAATGATTGGATTATCTACACATCGCTTAATTCCAACTCGATTTCCCACTATTTCATTATTTGATTGGGTTGAATCTTCCGAAGAATTAGAACAATTAGCTGAATTAGAAGGCCTGACCAATGATCGTTTAAAAAACGAACAAGGTGATATTTATTTAATTCATCGCGATGATAGGGTGTTCGGCCCAGGTGCTACACTGCTAATGGCCGCATTTACTCATCCGGGTGTATCTCGATTCACCGATGGTAGTTATGGTGTATATTATGCAGGTGATTCATTAGCAACGGCCATAGCCGAAACTATTTTTCATCGCGAGCTTTTTTTGCGCGCTTCCAATGAAATCTCCTGTTTAATTCAAATGCGCGAATATATTGCAACGATTCAACAACCCCTAGAAACTCTTTTATTAGAAAAACATGCTGAATTATTGCATCCTGATCCTGCTCAATATTTTATCAGTCAAACATTTGCAAAAACTTTACGTGAAAAACAGGCATGGGGATTATATTATCCAAGTGTCAGAAAACCCCACTCTCACTGTGTGGCTATTTTTCGCCCTAAAGCAATGAGCATTCCCACTCAGGGATGTCATTTAGAATATATCTGGGATGGTAAAAAAATTACCCAAGTAAGACAGTCGAGCGCTATATCCAATCTCGCTTAATAATCCAATAATAATTTTCCGCTCAATTTTATTGACCTCAACCCGATAACAACTCTATCTGTTATATCACTATGAGGTAAAAAATGTCTGCTCAATTTAAAAATGATATTGATTCTTTAATAAAACAACTATCTGTGGCTTTAACATCCGCGCAAGCATTATTAGAAAAGGGAAAATTTTTAAAAAAAGAATTTAGATCTATACTTTCTTCTGGAAATTTAGAGGGCATTAACTGCAAAGCAGTAGATTATCAAGAAGAAATTGATGAATACACATCCATCATAAATCTATTAAACCATATGCAAAGTAATGGCAGAATCACTACCCATGACTTCAATTATTTAAATCAAATAAGTTATATGCAGAATTTCATGCAGTCTCATAAAGAAAATATTGGTGTTATTGCAAGACGCAATTCGCTTTAACGTTTGCTAGCCATCATCCATCCCACACCATAACCCAAGAATGACAGTAGGATTTGTATCACTTCATTTGGAAATGTTGTCGGATAAAACTTGAAAAATATAAAGGAAATAAGACCGGCAAATACAGATAATACTGCCGCCAATTTGTAAACGCGTTTTAAAATACAGCACATAAAGATAGATGCAAATAAACAAGTGACGGGTAATTCATAGCTTTTAATTAATACTTGTAAAATATTATCCATGTAATATGCAATCACTACAGCGATCGTTCCGGCTGCTAAAGTAATCAAACGTGAAATGCGAACTTCCGTTTTTGGATTTTTTGATAGCGTGCCAAAATCTTGGGCAAGGTTAGAGCTGATCGCACATAATAGAGAATCTGCAGTTGACACTATTGCGGAGAGTAAGCCGCACGCAATTAACGCTAAAACAATATCCGGCACCAATGCGCTCATCACAGCAATAAACACGCTGGTATTTTCAGGAATATCAATGGCTAATTGTTTACCTAAAATACCAAAATAAGTCGGCATAAACGCAAATATTAAAATCAGTACTGCAGCGCCAATAGCAGCAAATGTTGCCACACTTTGGGTACGCGCTGAAAAAAATCGTTGCGCTAAATCTTGTTCAACTATGCAAAATAGCATGGGCAATAATAATATGGGCACTAAGGTTTGCCAGTTAAATGTTTCAGCCAATAGTGCAGGGTTAGGCGTCCAGTCCAGGGCACCTACTGGGTAATGAGTTTGTGCCCAGATAAATAACCCTAAAAATAAAATAATAATAAAAACAGCTTGATAAACATTGGTCAATACTACGGCTTTAAGCCCTCCCATCACCGTATAAAAAATAACAAAGATCCAGAGCGCTAAAAAAATGGCTTCATTGCCTAAACCTAAACCATTTAAAAACATGCGCGAAGCGACGACTTGCCCAGTTAAAATGCCACACAAAGATAAAATCATCATCACTGCAGCAATTTTACGTAATAATGTTGAATCATATTGGGTTTCAAATAATTGGGCCGTGGTCGCTACATTAAAGCCACGTAATTTATGTGCTAGCCCCAAAGCTAATATGATAAATCCAAGCACTATACCAACCGAATAAACCATGCCATAAATACCAAATTCATAAGCTTCATTTGAAGTACCCAAAATCATGCCGCCACCAATTTGGGTGGCAACCAAAGTGAAAGTCACGGCAAAAACACCGTAAGTGCGACTGGCAAGGAAATAATCTGTTTTATTTTTGACTTTTTTACCGATGTGCAAACCTACCCCTAAATAGGCAAGGCCAATTGCAACAAAGATCAATAAAAAATGTATTTGGTCCATGATATTCCATTGGAATGGTGGCCAGAGCTGGAATCGAACCAGCGACACGAGGATTTTCAGTCCTCTGCTCTACCGACTGAGCTATCTGGCCATAGAGGGGTCAATTAAACCGGGAAATAGTGTTGGAGTCAAGTGTAAAGTTTTCTAACTTATTATTTTTCGGTAGGCGTAAATCCTGCAGGCTTGTCACTGCCTTCTCCAAATAAAAACTTTTCCATTTCAGTACTTAAAAATGTCCGCGCTGAACTATCGGTCAAATTTAAACGATATTCATTAATCAACATGGTTTGTTGTTGCAACCACAACTGCCAAGCTTCTTGACTGATCTCTTGATAAATCCGCTGCCCTAATTCACCTGGAAATGGTACATAAGCTAAACCCGGTGCTTGTTTTTGTAATTTATGACAAAATATTTCGCGCATCACGCATCCTCATCTAGATAAATTAATTTGCTTGCGTTAGAATACGCAAAAAAGATAACTTACCACAAAATGCAGGAAGAATCTCTATGAATTTCGCACTTGAGCGTACGGATAACGCTCTATTGTTATTGGCTTTGGAAAATACAGCCGCGGGTTATCGTATTTATCATTTTGATAAAAGACCTCTGCCGAAAATTTCAGACAAACAAATCAGTGTTTTACAAGAAATGATCAGCATTTCCCCTGAAACTATCACCGATTTAATTGTGGGGATTCAAGATGTTGATTTAATTATTCGGCATATTCATATCCCACATATGTGCGAATCATTAAAAATATATCAATACTGTCAGGAAAAATTAGCCCAAGAACTCCCATTAAAAAATTATTCCTGGGATGTTTGTTTGTCTGAGTCTAATGAAAGCGAAGGATCTGATGTACTCTGCGCCGCATACCCATTAGAAAAAATTATTTTTTTACAAAAAATGTTAAAAACCTGTCAGGTGCATTTACGAGCATTAGAACCCAGCATTTGCGCATTAGCACGTATTAATTATGAATTATCAAATCACCCACATGAAAATTTATCTTCTTACATACAAAGAGAAGGTGAACACTTGCTCGTGCCCCTTGGTTTAGCGATGAGGGAAATAGCAGCATGAACATGATGAATTTATTGCTGTTACAACAAAATGCATGCATAGCACAGATAAAGCAAATAAAGAAATTTTTTTACATGGGTTTAATGTTTACCTTAATGTTAATTCTCATTTTCATGTTCTTTTGCAAAAGCAATATTTATAAAATTAATCAAGAAATCTCTAAGGTAGAAACACATAAATCTGAACATACCCTAGCAGTAAATGAAGCCATAGATTTAGATGCGCAAATTAAACTCATGAGAGAAAAAATAAATCAAATCAAAATATCTTCGGGTGCAAATAAAAATCTATCTGGATTTTTAAATTTATTACCCAAGGTCATCCCCGATGGCTTGTATTTAGTCAGTTTAAGTTGGCATGAGCATGCTGGAATTATTTATGGCCAAGCCAATAATAATAAAACCGTGAATCAATTTTTGAATGCATTAAAAAATAATGTTTATTTTAAACAAATTAATTTAATCAAAAGCGACAAACGTCATGAGGCCGATAACACACCTCCTATTTATTTTGTAATTAATTTTAACAACCATGATTAAATTATATTTATATAAAATGATTTATAGAAAATATCCGATTATATTAATCAATGGCTTTATTTTATTATGGGTGTGTTTTTTATTGATGATTCCGCAGCACAAACAGCTTGACGGCAATGAGTTAAAACTCCTGCGACTTGCACATGAACTCAAACAACAATCAGTACAAATAGAGCGTATATCCCAAGATAAACAAAAATTAGAAGAACTTAATCTAAAATGGCAGGCATTGCAAGCAGATGGGTTAAAGCTAAACGAAATTAATAATATATTTGCTGAGCTTGAAACTTTGGCCAAACAAAACAATATTGAGCTTTACTATGAGGCATTTAATCAAGCTATCAATATCACCCTTAAGAGTGATTACATTTCTTTATTAAATTTTATTGATAATCTTATTGCGCATCCTTATTTTTTACTCGATGATTTACAACTGAAAAGAGATTCCGGAGTGATAACCACCACCCTCAGCTTGCATATTTTATTGGCGGATGAACATGTATAAATTATTAATTTTTATATTGATATGGGTATGCACATTACCCGTGCACAGTGCGCGCGATCCTTTTGCGCTTGCTTATGACGCGCATCAACGTCAAATGAATACGCAAATGACCTATGATAATGGTTTTATCTCGTTACATTTAGTACAAGCCGATATTCATGAAATCTTACAACAATTTGCAAAATTAGTAGATTTAAATATGAGTCTCAATGAAAATGTTGAAGGTACAGTCAGCGTGCATTTAAATCATGTTCCCTGGCGAGATGCTTTATTAGCAATTTTGCAACCATCAGGTTTAGATTATCAAGAAATCAATGGTGTGATTTATATTGCCCCCAGTGAATTATTAATTGATAATCAAACCTTGCAAGTGTTAAAAACAGATTATATTCGTATTCATTATGCAAAAGCACAAGAACTTGCGGAACTGATTAAATCTAATGAAAATTCTTTATTGTCTGCTAGAGGCCAAGTCAGTGTTGATCTGCGTACTAATACTTTAATTTTGCAAGACGTACCCAAATCATTACCACCGATTTATGAACTGATTAAAGAGTTGGATATTCCTGTACAACAAGTGATGATAGAAGCACGCATCGTCAATGCTAAACATAGTTTCACCCGTGATTTAGGGATTAATTTTAATATTTCTTCACAAGGCGAGGATATTATCTTTAATGCGAGCTCAAGCATTTCAGATCTCATGACTTACGATTTACCACAAACAATGAGCAGTGCTTCCGGTTTAGCAGTTGCCAAATTATCAAGTGATATTTTAATTGATTTGGAAATTTCCGCGTCCGAAAGTGAAGATGAAACTCAAGTGATCGCAAGTCCAAGATTAATTACGGCCAATCAAAGTGAAGCGGTAATTCGTCAAGGTAAACAAATTGCCGTAGAAGAATCAACATCCAGTGGCGCAACCAGTGTGAGTTTTCGTGACGCAGTATTAGAATTAAGTGTCATTCCCCACATCACCCCCGATGATAAAATTATTTTGCAATTGGATGTTAAACAAGATGTGTTAGGCCATTTTACCGAAACCGGTCAGCCGACCATTGATACTAAATCTATTTCCACCCAAGTCTTAGTCGAAAATGGGGCAACTATAGTCTTAGGCGGTATTTATTCACGCACAGAATCCAATAGTATCAATCGCTTACCCTTCTTGTCCGAGTTACCCCTCTTAGGAAAATTATTTCAACATAAGCACGAGCTGCAAGATAGAGATGAATTATTGATATTTGTGACCCCCACAATAGTAAAGGAGGAATCTGAATGATAACTACCATGAATATAGACCAGCGCCTCAACAAATGTTATAATATTGATATAACATTTAAGGAGCTTATTATGTCTGCCAAACTCAGAAATATCGGACATTCAAGAGGCGTAATTATTCCTAAAGCACTTATTGAACAAGCTGGCCTTGAAGGCCATGAACTCACTTTTATCCCATTGGATAATGGCCTTCTTATCAAACCTATTAAAAAAGCGCGAGAAGGATGGGCTGAACAAATTGCTGCCTCCGTACAAGCACATGGGCACGATGTTGTTGATGAAGAATGGCTTAATAGCACATTAACAGATGATGATTTTGAATGGTCTGATAATCCATCATCTGAGGATGATCATGACAAATAATTCTATATATTTACGTTTTGATGTCTGGCTGGTCCCACTTGATCCTACTATTGGTCATGAGATTAAAAAAACACGCCCATGTGTTATCATTTCTCCAAATGAGCTGTCTCAATTATCAACAGTCCTGGTGGCACCTTTAACGACCCAAGGCTTTAAATTTCCTTCAAGAATCAAATGCCTATTCCAGAATAAATCCGGATTCATTCTTTTAGATCATATGAGAGCCGTAGATAAAAGAAGGTTAATAAAAAAATTGGGAACTTTAGATAAACATACTGCTAGAAGAATATGTGATATCCTGCAAGAAATGTTTTCGTTTGAAGAGGAATATTAAAAAAATGCTCACAAACTCTTTATTTACCTCAGAATCCGTGTCCGAAGGACATCCCGATAAAATTGCTGATCAGATTTCTGATGCGGTCTTAGATGCCATTCTCGAGCAAGATAAAAATGCCCGGGTTGCCTGTGAAGTCATGGTTAAAACGGGGATGGTCTTAATTGGCGGGGAAATTACCACCCATGCTTGGGTCGATATTGAAGCCTTAGCGCGTAAAGTTATTAATGATATTGGTTATAACAGTATTGGTTTAGGATTTGATGGCGATTCTTGCGCTGTATTAACCGCCATAGGTAAACAATCTGCTGATATCGCCCAAGGTGTAGATGAAACTTCTGCACATCAATTAGGTGCCGGCGATCAAGGCATGATGTTTGGTTACGCCAGTGATGAAACTGATGTATTTATGCCAGCGCCTATTACTTATGCGCATCGGTTAATGGAACGGCAAGCACAATTACGTAAAAGCAAAGTTTTACCTTGGTTACGCCCAGATGCTAAAGCACAAGTCACTGTTAATTATCAAAACAATCAACCTACTCATGTAGGCGCCATTGTTTTATCAACTCAACATGATCCTGATATTGAATATAATTTATTAAAAGAAGCCGTAATTGAAGAAATCATTAAACCGATTTTTCCTGCAGAGTGGTTAGAACATACCCAATATTATATTAATCCCACCGGTCGCTTTGTTATTGGTGGTCCTATGGGTGATTGTGGTTTAACCGGGCGAAAAATTATTGTGGATACTTACGGCGGCATGGCGCGTCATGGTGGTGGTTGTTTTTCAGGAAAAGATCCTACAAAAGTAGATAGATCGGCTGCTTATGCCGCGCGTTATGTTGCAAAAAATATTGTGGCTGCAGGCTTAGCCAAACGTTGCGAAATTCAAGTGGCTTATGCCATCGGTATTGCAGAACCTGTATCCATTACCTTAAATACTTTTGGCACTGGCACAATCCCTGATCATGAACTCACAAAATTAGTGATCGAACATTTTGATTTAACGCCTAAAGGCATTATTAAAACACTAGATTTACTACGGCCCATTTATCAAAAAACCGCTACTTACGGCCACTTTGGTCGCAATGATCCTGATTTTACTTGGGAGCGTCTAGATAAAGTTTTTATTTGAATTTTAATGGATTCCCCAAACAAGAATTGACACCCGAGATCGTACTCGCCGTCATATTGGCAAAGAATACCACAGGATATTTGAGTTCCAAAGTTAAATAAGTATTAGCTAAAAAACACAGAGGACGAACTAAAGATATGTGATCTGCCAATGTTTCTTTTTTAGCAATTAGCTTTTCCTCTAAACTCAGCCAACCATCCATGTCAGAAAGATACTTCTCGTAAGATACGTTCATGTTTAGAAAGGCTGGGTCCGTGTCTGTATAAACCTTGTGCTTTGAATCTAATTTTCCATACTTTAGGTACAATCTATAGCAAATATCTAAAGCAAACACCCCTTGTGCTAGGGTTCTTACGGTAAAGTTGTCATTATCATCTTTATCTTTCGTAGACTCTATCGCTAATATCGATGTTATTGAAGTCATTATCCATGTATTACTGAAGCTTTGATCCACTGCTTCCCACCGATTTTGAAGCGCTGTGAAGCGTTTATTGAGAATCGCTAAGCGTTCAGTTTGTTCTGGGGTCATGAGAAAATCCTTTCGTTAAAAAATTGGTCTATCTTTTTCACGCAAAACAATATTATTCGGTATATTGTCTAAAGTGTAACGCATCACCAATTCCACAGATGACATCAAATGAGATAAACGAATTTTTTGTTCATGCAAATATAAATTACGTTCAGCTTCTGTGATCCATTTCATTATTTATTATCCCTGGGTGATGATGGGGGATTTTAAGTTTGACAATATCTCTTATTCTGAAAATGATCAACAAAATACTTAACATTTGAAATTGCGAACCTCGTCATTGGCGATTGATATATATTAACCTATTGATATTTATATTCAAATTTGAGACAATACTTTTATGTTAAACCAAAACTTAGCTCGTCGTGACCTAAATGTCCTATGGCATCCCTGTACACAAATGAAAGATCATGAATCTTTGCCCATGATTCCCATCAAAAAGGGTGAAGGCGTTTGGCTGTACGATTATGAAGGAAAACGTTATTTAGATGCCATTAGTTCTTGGTGGGTGAATTTATTTGGTCATGCTAATCCTAAAATTAATGCAGCGATTAAAGCACAATTAGATCAATTAGAGCATGTGATATTTGCAGGATTTTCTCATGAAGGCGCAATCGTGCTTGCAGAACGATTAGCCAAACTCACAGGATTAGATCGCTGTTTTTACGCAGATAATGGCTCTAGCGCTGTTGAAGTCGCACTTAAAATGAGTTTTCAATATTGGCAAAATCTTGGCCAAATTCAAAAAATTAAATTTTTGCATTTAGAAAATAGTTACCATGGTGAAACTTTAGGTGCGTTATCTGTCGGTGATTTAGGTTTGTATAAAAAAACTTTCTCGCCATTATTACCTGCAACATTGTCGCTACCTTTATCTTTAACGGCTGAAGCCATCGATCAATTTTTTTCAAAGCATCATCATGAATTGTCTGCGCTGATTGTTGAACCTATGGTGCAATGCGTAGGACAAATGAATATCTATTCAGCTGATTATTTAAAATTATTATATGATGCTTGCAAACGTTATAATGTGCATTTTATTGCAGATGAAATTGCGGTAGGCTTTGGTCGCACAGGAAAAATGTTTGCTTGCGAATATGCGCAAATTATTCCCGATTTTATGTGTTTATCAAAAGGTTTAACTGGCGGTTATTTGCCATTGTCGTGTGTATTAACACGCGAGTCTATTTATTCAGCATTTTACGATACCTTTGAGTCCGGGAAAGGATTTTTACATTCACACAGTTACTGCGGCAATCCATTAGCGATCGCCGCAGCACTCGCAACCTTAGATATTTTCGAAACTGAAAATATTCTCGAGAAAAATAAATTATTAAGCACACATCTAGCAAACTGTTTAGAAAATTTAAAAAACGATCCAAATATTTTCAACATCAGACAATTAGGCCTAATCGCCGCATTCGACATGATCGATAACCAAAACCGCCGCGGTTTAAAAGTGTATCAATATGCATTACAACACGAAATGCTCATCCGCCCAATTGCTCACACTATTTATTTCATGCCGCCATATGTCATTTCAACCGATGAAATCACTCAAATGGTCAATGTAGCGGAGCGAGCCGTTTTGCATGCTTCTGTCATACCTTCTAAACATTCCAACAACGTCTTGCTTGGCAAAACTGCCAAAACATCTTCGCCGTTCAAAATATGATCAATAATCTCTGCTTGCTTGGGACGAAAGTCATCATAACCAAAATAATGCTTTAATGCGGTTAACTTATCCATTGTTTTTCCTTTTGTCGCTCCTGCTGGGGATTAACATTTTATTACAAAAATTGAAGGCATTGTTTAAAACTGCTAGATTAAATAATTCATTGATAACAAACAAGGATGTTGAATGAAGCATTTTATTATCCCGGGAATATTGACCGCATTTTTTTCGTTAAATGCTTATGCAACCCTAGAAGATACTAGTGGCTTTTATTTAGGCGGTGATGTATTGGCTACTGATTATACCTTTGACACCCAAGTTCAATTCCCAGAAATACCACAGTTTAATGAATCTACTTCGCTAGAAACATGGGATGCCACTGTTCTAGGTCGCTTAGGTGGTTATCTCACTTGGGGAGAAGATAATATTTTATTTACAGCCATTGATGTTTTTGGTGAACCTAATTCAGCAATCGTCCGAGAGATGGAAAATCATTTCCAAGATGTACCGCTTGGCAAAGCAGATAAATATTTTGACCAGCAAATTGAAGCAAGATATAGCCTAGGCGGTGAATTAAAACAAGGCGTTTTTGTTACTGATAATATTTTAGGATTTTTAACTGCCGGACTTGTCTATACGCAATTCAAATATACTCTGGCATCAACCTTTCTTACATCTTCTCAAGAAGCCTTTCAATCTTATGCCGATGATAAATTCTTCTTACCTGGTTTTCGTTTAGGTGTAGGTGGTGAAATATTCTTATTTGAAAATATTGGTTTTAATCTTAATGCAGCTTATACCTGGTACGAAGACAAGCAAATTTACGGTTATGGTGTTGCCAATGGCTTTACATCCAATTCATCACATTTAGAGACTAATGCACTTCAAATGGGTGCGGGGATTAATATTTATTTTAATTTGTAACAAGGATGTACTTACATGCATAAACGAATTATATTATTGTCTTGCTGTTTGATAACAACACAAACATTTGCAGCAGGATTTTATAATGACTCACAAAGTGTCTCCGCTTTGGGTAATGCTTTTGCCGGTGCAGGTGCTGCGGGTGATGATGCAAGCATTATGTTTTATAATCCAGCTGGATTAACGTTGATTGATGATACTCAATTAGTTTTATCGGGTATTTATGCCCTGCCAGATGTTGTTTTAACTGTGACGCATGCCGAAGATTCTTTTGGCAATCCATTGCCGGAGGCTGTAGGACAAGAATATTCAGCCATACCTGATGAAATTATTCCTGCTTTTTATTTTGCAAAACCTATTAATGAAGATTTTGTTTTAGGCATGAGTGTCACCTCGCCATTTGCGGCTGTCACTGACTATCCCAATGATTCTTTGGTTAAAGCAACAGCCATACAAACCAGCTTCATCACCTACACCGCAAATCTAACGCTTGCCATGCAAGCAACAGAACAACTTTCTTTGGGTGTCGGCGTCAACGCACAATATTTTAAAGTGAAAATGAATGCTGCTATTTGGGAAACGGGTACGCAGGGTTCTATTCTTGGTGAATATCAAGGAGATGATGTGGCTTTCTATCCTAATTTTGGCGCTTTATATCAACTCACAGAAAGAACACGTTTAGGTTTAAATTATCGCATGCAAGTGCAACATGAGACTCAAGGTGATTTTACGCTGTATGACACCATAGATAATCCCCCTGCAACATTACCTTTTCCTGCAAGCTCAACATTTATTTTGCCTGATATTGTATCGCTTAATTTATTTCATGAAGTAACAAGAAACATTGAATTTTTAGCTGATGTCACTTTTACGCATTGGGATACATTACAATCCATTGCTGTTTCAACAGGACAGCCTATTTTTGGCGGCGGCACATCTACGCCTGTAGATTCACACATTAATTTTAAAAATGCATGGCGCGCAGGTGTGGGTGCTAATTATATTTGGTCACCTGAAATTAAATTGCGCACGGGCGTTGCTTATGATGAAAGTCCTATTGTGGATGAAACACGTACACTACAAGGTCCTGATTCTAATCGCGTTGAAGTTGCTGTAGGTATGATGTATAAACCAAGAGGTTGGGAACAAACCCATTTTGATATTGGGTATATGCATACTTTCTTTGCAGATGCAATAGTTGCTCAAACCAATCCGCTTTTTGCGGTATTTCCAAGACTAGAATTTGCTGGCATAACCTCAACAGGATATTTTAATAGTTCTGCAGATTTTATAGGTGCGCAAATTGTGCATTCCATGTAAAATAAACACATGCAAATACCGAGAATTTATCAAAACACATTGATTGAAAAATCTGTCACATTATCGCCAGAAGTCATAAGACATGTCATCAATGTATTGCGCCTACAAACCGGCGCACCGATTATTTTATTTAATGGCGATAATCATGAATATATCGGCGAATTAGACATTCGTGATAAGCGCACTGTAATGGTTCATATTCAAAATAAAATTTTGCACAATCGCGAATCTCCTTTAAAAATTCATTTAGCCCAAGGCATTGCCAGAGGCGAAAAAATGGATTTTATTATTCAAAAAGCAGTTGAATTAGGCGTGCATGAAATTACACCGTTATTTACTGAACGTTGTAATGTAAAATTAGACCAAGAACGCACGTTAAAACGAATAGCACATTGGCAAATGGTTGCCATCAGCGCAGCGGAACAATGTGGCCGTAATCAAATTACCAAAATTCATATGCCCACTGAACTTGCAACATTTGTCGAAAATGTATCATCCGATCAAAAATTTATTTTATCGCATCGCGCGCAGCAAGATTTAAAATCAATTGCACAAGCTACACACTGCACCTTACTTGTAGGTCCAGAAGGTGGATTTGCTCCCCATGAATTACACATGGCAGAAGCTCAAGATTTTATCTCCATAGTCCTAGGCCCACGGATCTTACGCACGGAAACTGCTGCTTTAGTAGCTGTTAGTTTACTGCAAGCACAGCTAGGTGATATTTAAAGCCTAGAGATTTTTGATACTGAGCTACCAGGCAGCTCCTCTAATCCGAATCCTGCTTTTTTAATATGCAAAAATCGCTGATTACCAATTGGGTTTTTCACTATCTCATTGGCGGCATAAGCTATCTTGCCTATACATATGCCAATACGACCCAAGGGTTCTTCTTTTTGCAATATCTCAAGTGCACCTTTAAGATTGGCTATACCTTCACTGCCTGGCCGGGCCAGAGGTAAAAATGCGCCTACAAATAAAATCGTTTTATCTGAGATATCACACTGCATTTCTTGCATAATGTCTTTAAGCTTTTTAGCATTTGGAATCATAGCATCTGTACCAAAGGGTATAAGAATTTTTGTAGCCTGATGGTTTCTAATATGACTCACCAATTCTCTAAGGTCATCCTCGGTCACATCTTTACTGTCTTTACCAGGACCACCATGGGGAATCAACTTATATACAAAATCGACAGATGTACCACTGTCACTGGCTATTTTTCTTAAGGTGGGAAGAATAGGACTCTCTTTTAAGCACTTAACATTCTTTGGCGCCTGCCCTTGATTATAAAGCTCATGATCTTCTGCACCGATAGTGCCACCCATATCTACGACTAATATTTTCACGCTCATCACCTCTTTGACCATATATACGAATTCTTGGGCGAGGATTTTACCCTAATTTTATTAATCTAGTATTACCCCTTCACTTTAGGTAATATTAGAGTTTCTCAGACTTGAGGTTTTAATATGGCGATTAAACTTGGGGTCATTATGGACCCTATTGAAGATATACACTTTGCTAAAGACAGTACCTTGGCCATGTTATTGGCGGCGCAGGCTCGGGGCTTTGAGCTGTATTATATGCAGATGCAAGACTTGTATTGCCTTGAAGGGCAAGTATTTGCCAAGGTCAATTCGCTTAAAGTGTTTAATGATCCTGAACATTATTTTGAAAAGTCCAAAGAACAATCTCTAAATCTTGCCAAGCTAGATGTTATTTTCATGCGCGTGGATCCGCCTGTTGAGCAAATGTATTGGTATACGACTTTATTATTAGACTTAGTTGAAAAACAGGGCGTGTTAGTGGTCAACAAACCTAGCAGTCTTCGTGATGTCAATGAAAAATTATTTATTAATTGGTTTCCAGAATATTGTCCACCTACTTTGGTGAGCGCAAATAGTGTTGTCATACAAGATTTTATTCACACACATCAACAAGCGATTTTAAAACCTTTGCACGGTATGGGCGGCACATCGATTTTTAAAATCAATGCTGGGGATCCCAATACTCATGTGGTCATTGAAACTTTAACTGAATATGGAAAACGTTTATGTTGTGTGCAACGTTTTATTCCTGAAATTACAAAAGGCGATAAACGCATTTTAATCATTAATGGCAAGCCTATTCCTTATGCACTTGCACGCATTCCAAAATCAGGAGATTTTCGTGGTAATTTAGCCGCCGGCGCGAGCAATGAAGGTCGCGAATTGACTGCGCGCGATCATAAAATTTGCGCTCATATTGGCCCCGTGCTGAAAGAAAAAGGATTATTATTTGTGGGTATTGATGTGATTGGGGACTATTTAACAGAAATTAATGTGACGAGTCCGACTTGTATTCGTGAACTTGATAAATGGTATGAACTCAATATTGCCGATCAACTTTTAGATGTGATCGAGGAAATGCGTGCATGAAATATAGTTTAAATAACCACTTCCTAATCGCCATGCCTAATCTACAAGAATCACCATTTTATCACAGTGTGATTCTTGTCGTTGAACACAATATAGGTGGCGCCATGGGTGTGATTATTAATCAACCTACGGATTTACCCTTCGCAAAAATTTTAGAACATTTTGAATTAACACTCGAAGATGACGTGTTGCTGTCAAAAAAAGTATTACGCGGCGGACCACTAAAAAAAGAACATGGTTTTATTTTGCATCGACCTATAGGTCACTGGCGAGCAACAGTAACTATCAATGAAAATTTAGGATTAACCACATCACGTGATATTTTAGCTGCAATGATTGCACAGGAAGGACCTGATGAAGCACTGATTATTTTAGGCTGCGCAGGCTGGTTACCTGGACAGCTCGAAATCGAGATGCGCAATAATTTTTGGTTAAGCGCCCCGGTTGATCCTTATATTTTATTTGGCTGCCCACATCATGAACGCTGGGATAAAGCCGCTGGATTAATTGGTGTTGATCTAGAACGTTTAAGTTGTGAAGCAGGACATGCCTGAAATATTACACAGTGGTATCTTTTTAGGATTTGATTTTGGCATGAAGCATATCGGTTATGCCGTAGGCCAAAAAGCCACACATACTGCAACCGGTGGTGGTACTATTCCAGCAAACAATGGTATCCCTGATTGGAAAAAATTAGATTTAATCATAAAACAATGGCAGCCTGAAGCCTTAATTGTGGGCTGGCCTTTGAATATGGATGGTACCTTACAACCTTTGACTGAAAAAGTGACCCAATTTGCCAAATCTCTTGAAACACATTATCAATTACCCATTCATTTTATTGATGAACGTTTAACCACAAAAGAAGCGCGCGAACGTTTATTTACTACAGGGGGCTATAAATCCCTCACCCCCTCGCAAGTTAATGCCATGGCCGCACAAATTATTTTAGAGAATTGGTTGCAAACTAGGGTATAATATTATCTTTTGAGGGTAAATAAAATGAAACCTCTTGTCAGCGTAGTCATGGGTTCCCACAGTGATTGGGACACTCTACAACAAACAACAGAACTGCTTGAAGCGTTACATATTCCACATGAGGCGCAAGTTATTTCTGCACATCGCACCCCTGATTTATTATTTGAATTTGCCGAGCAAGCAAAAAGCCGCGGCATACAAGTTATTATTGCCGGTGCGGGTGGGGCTGCACATTTACCTGGAATGATTGCTGCAAAAACTTCTTTGCCCGTATTAGGTGTACCCGTACAATCTCATGCATTAAATGGTTTAGATTCTTTATTATCAATTGTACAAATGCCTGCAGGTATTCCTGTTGGCACGCTTGCTATTGGTAAAGCCGGCGCTAAAAATGCCGCTCTTTTAGCAGCCAGTATTTTAGCCCTGCAATTTCCTGAGATTGCCAACGCACTGGAAGATTATCGTGCAAAGCAAACTCAACTTGTATTAGACACCAGCAAAACTCCTGGTTCTGGCGCATGAAAACTGTAGGCATAATTGGCGCAGGTCAACTTGCTCGTATGCTGGCATTGGCCGCGTATCCTCTCGGTATTAAAACAAAATGTTTGAGTTTTACAGATGAAAATCCAGCAAGTGATGTTACAGATGTGATCATTTGTCGTGAAGATGATAATAAGGCACTTAAGGATTTTGTAAATCAAGTTGAAGTCGTCACCATTGAAACAGAAAATATTCCACTTGAATTCGCCAAAAAAATTGCTGCTGATAAACCTTTATATCCCTCTGTAGAAACATTGGCAATAGCCCAAGATCGTCTCCAAGAAAAACAATTATTTCGCAGCCAAAATATTAATACCGCAGAATTTTTCCCCATTGATTCTTTAGAATCACTTAAACATGCCGCTAAACAATTAGGTTTTCCTTGTGTATTAAAAACACGTTTTTATGGTTACGATGGCAAAGGTCAAGCGGTGCTTACCTGTGAACAAGATCTGATGCACGCTTGGCAACAATTAGGCGAACACCCGTTAATCTTAGAATCTTTTGTGCCTTTTGAACTTGAAGTCTCGCTCATTGCTGCACGTAATTTACAAGGACAAATTGAAGTTTATCCACTCACACGCAACGAACATCAAAACGGTATTTTACGTGTATCACAAGCGCCTTATAAGCATCCACTTAACGAATTAGCACAAACCCAAGTGTTAAATTTATTAAAACATTTAAATTATGTAGGCGTATTTACAGTAGAATTTTTTATCGCTAATAATACATTGATCGCAAATGAATGCGCGCCACGCGTACATAATTCCGGACATTGGACCATTGAAGGCGCTGATACCAGTCAATTTGAACAACATATTCGTGCTGTATGTAATTTACCTTTAGGGAGTACTAAACCAAAAGGCTTTAGCCTGATGCACAATTGCATAGGCCATATGCCTGATATCGAAAAAATTCTCGCGATACCAGGCGCTCATTATCATACCTACAACAAAACCCCACGCGCGAGCAGAAAAGTCGGCCATGTCACCTTGTGTGGTGAAAATAAATTAGAAGTCCTAGAACAAGATAAACAAATAACCTCAATGTAACGGTAAATGCACGACCTTTAAATTGCAATATTTTTCAATCTCATTAAAATCTCTGTCAAGATGCAACAACTCCATATTATGCTTAAGTGCTATTGCAGCAATAATACAATCAATTGTTTTTCTAATAGTAATTCCCTTTTCTCTTAATTTTCTGTAAATATTTGCAGCACGAATATAAGTTTCATAGGGTGCATCCAGATATTTCAAAGAAGTTAATACGCTTGAAATATCATGATATGTTTTTTCATTTTTAATACCCTGTAATATTTCAGTGATAATAATCCCGCAAATATAAATTTCTCTTTGCCTAATCAGTTGATCTAAAAAATCAACTTGAGGTAACTCGGTATTAGAAAAATAAGCTATCCATACACTGGTATCAACTAAAATCATCAAAATGCCTTCCTTGCCTAGATTCTTCCAAATTACCTTCCCAAACCACGGTACCACGATATTTCAACAAATCTTTTTGTCGATTTAATCGTAATAATTCTCGCAAAGCAAAATCTACTAGTTCGCGTTGCGTTTTTAAACCTGTGGCTTTTAACCCCGCTTTAATAAGCTTTTCATCAATAACAATATTGGTACGTTTCATATAAGCCTCCTATACACATTATATCAATAATTATGTGTATATCAACAGCCCGCACCACCACGATACTCTACAACCACTTGATTAAATTCCAACAATTCTGCTTCTGTATTTGGAATATCATTAGGCACTTTATTGTCAATTAATTTTAAATTATCAAATAACACTTGTGCATAAACACGTTTACCGTCTTTCAAAGCTTGTTGTATTGATAAAGTTTGTTGATGCAAAATGGATGATTTTATTTTAAATCTCGCTGCAGAAGTAATCTGTGGGAATTTTAAACTTTCATCAATAAAAGGTTTTTGATGCAATAAAATCGCTGTTAATACCCAACTATATGTGTCTTCAAAGCTTTCTAAATCAACAATATAAATATGACCACTGTTCATAACGTTGTCGCTACGCTGCAATAAAAGGCGAGTAATTTACTAAATGTGGAGGAGGATGGACACACTTGGCGTTTTTCTAATCGCTTTAGGGTGGGGATAGAGATGTGACTTTCTTCGGAAATAGTTTTCTGGGAAAAGCCCATTTCATATAATTCCGCTAAAAGGACTTCCCAGATGTTGGCACTTGGGTTAAGCTTGGCTTCAAGGGTACCTGAAAAAGGGACTCTTTCAAGCTCTTGATTTTTAAGGGTTACCTGCATATTGTACTCCGTACTACTTTTATGTGTTTTATTAAACTATACTCAATTAGAGCATATTTTGAGTAATTGATTCAAGGCGAGATTAACACTTTGTTACGTGAGATAAGACGCACAGCTTAACTATATGAACGATTCAAAGAAAACAGAGCTCGATATCGCACGCGCCAAGCGGGTGTTGAGTCTTAGAAAAATGACCGGTTTGTCACGCCGTGAATTTGCCAAGCGTTATGGTGTAGCACCCGGAACCTTACAACATTGGGAAGATGTTCATGGCAATGGTTTAACTGAAAAAGGCGCAAGACGTTTAATTAACGCCCTGCAAAGTAGTGGAATTTATTGTTCTATTGAATGGCTCATGCAAGGTACGGGCCGAGGGCCTAGCACCGATTCGGAATTACACGCAATACCCGCTGCTTATTCAGCCGCAACAGAAAATAATAATATTATTGCAGAGCTAAATCTATTTTATCAACATTATAAAGAAGCCATTGATTGTACGATTATAGATGATGGCATGTCACCACAATTTAAAATAAATGATCGCGTTGCAGGTAATCGCCATTATGGCGCTGCAATTGCCCATTGCCTTTATCAAGAATGTATTGTGATGACTATCGAAGGTGATTTACTGGTGCGAGAATTACGGCGCAGTGAATTACCGAATCACTACACACTTGCTTGCGTCAATTCACGAACAAGTGTTGCAAAACCCATTATTTATGATGTGGAATTAGTCAGCGCCGCTCCCGTCATTTGGATACGACGAGTGATTTTATAAACTACGCAAATAATCTCCATACGATAAAATTTTATCACGCTGAATATTATAAAGATTTGGATCACTTGTTATCGCATAATAATAATTATCTTTACCGGTTAATTTCTTTGCAACGTGAACATATTGACCCCAGGTTTTAGGATCAGATTTTTGCTCGGCTTTATCAAAGAAATAAAGTAATTTTTCTTTATTTTGTAAAGATATTAATAAATCTTTAGATATGGGCGTATCGCTTAGATCCGCCATTTCAAAACCCTCTTGCATACCGTCTTCATCCTTTACCATTAAAAATGTAGGATTAGCATGTTCATCTAAAAATAAAAAGCTGCCCATAGGATCTAATAAATAAAATTCCGTATACTGTTGCTTATCACAAAAATCATTAAAAAACTGCATAAAAATAGGATCATCTAAACAAGACGGTGGATAATCCATATTGCGCGTTAAACTATCAATCACAATCGTTGATTGATCCACAAAATATTTCTTTTGCAATTCAAGAATCGTACTCGCAATCAAAGCACTCGGCCCACCTTTACGCATAAATTTATGAATAAGCCCTTGATTAAAAGCCTGCACCGCAATTTTATCATCGGCTTCACCCGTCAACATAATCTTTTTAATAGGCAAATGACGCAGCGCCTGACACACATCAAGACCATGCATACTCGGCATCGCATAATCAATCACGATCACTGTATTTTCCATAAAACGTTTAGGGTTATATACTTCTTTCACAATAGCATCGACTTCTACATCAATAATTCTATGATTAATTTGCTGTTCTTCTGGCCGGTGTAAGCAGCGACGAGTAAAAGGTTCATTAGTATTTTTGGTGAGGTAATTAATCACTTCATCTGGATTTGTAAATGATTTAATAACATTCTCTTTTCCAAGTGACACATTCATCGTTTCTAAAAAACGGGAATTATCATCCAATAAAATCGTTTGGGTTGGAAAATAACAACATGCAATATTCATAAGTTCTCCTGCGTTCCTCTTAATGTCATAATAAACTCAGCATATACAGTATATCCAATGAAAGGAACATCATGAATAAAAAAATAGCCCTCGTCACCGGTGGCAACCGTGGCATCGGTTTTGAAGTTGTTAAAGGTCTTTTAAATCAAGGGGATACTACGGTTTGGTTGGGCGCGCGGGATTTGTCTGAAGATATTACTTTGACTCGAGAGACTATTTTGGCGAATGAGGAAGAAGGGGGCTGAAACTATCCTATGGCTTGCTCAATTGCCAGATGATGGCCCAACTGGGAAGTTTTTTAGAGATAAGGAAGTGAGTGCTTGGTAATAAGTCAACCAGGAAACTAATCTATAAACCCGCAGTCTAATCAGTATACAACCCGATTTACCGCTCACGCGGAAATCAGGCCTAGCGGTCGATTGAGACTGCGCCGCCCTAGGTATTTTGATATCTAGGGCTTTTATTTTTTCAACCAGTCCAATATCTTCTGCCGTAACTCGTCTAGACCGGTTTTTTTACTCGCAGAAAATAATTGTAAACTCACACTCGGATAAGCTTCAAAAGTCAGTTGTAATTTTTTTAAAGTATTTTGCGCTTGCATGCGTGAGAGTTTATCGCATTTATTCAACACCACATGTGCGGGTAAGCCACTTTCCAATAGCCAATCAAGCATGGCTTGATCCATACCTTGTAAAGGATGACGGATATCCATAATCAGAACTAGGCCGGCCAAACATTCTCGCTCGCGTAAATAACCATCAATTAATTGATGCCATTGGTTTACAACCGCCTTAGGCGCTTTGGCAAAACCGTATCCTGGTAAATCAATTAATTTAAGACTTGTCGGTGTGAGAGTGAAAATGTTAATAGCTTGGGTGCGTCCTGGGGTGCGACTTGTCCGCGCCAGGCCTTTTTGTTGCACAATCGCATTCAAGGTACTGGATTTACCCACATTGGACCGTCCTAAAAAGGCTACTTCCCGACCTTCAGGTACTGGTAAATCAGATAATCGTACTACGGTTTTTAAAAATTGGGCTTGTGAGAATAAATTATTCATCCATATAGAGTACCATGAATTGAAGGGCTTTGTCCGACATGCTATCATTCATCATCTTTCATACTTCTGGGGGCTGTTTTGAAACTTAGATTATTTATTTTGTCATTATTATGTGTCGCGCCCATGGTATTTGCGGCGAATGTAACCACCCCCGCGCCCACTGATACAACAAGTACAACAACGCCTGCTGCACCTGCAACCGCACCTGTTGCTCAAGAAAATACACCCTTATTACCAGGGGACGCACAACGCGGTTTGGAAAAATCACAAACTTGCGTTGCTTGCCATGGTACAGATGGCAACAGTGTTATTCCTAATTATCCAAAAATTGCAGGTCAGCATGCGAGTTATATCATTGAAAGTTTACATGAATATCGTGAAGGCCCTGGCAGTGAGCGCGATAATCCGATTATGTATGGCATGACAGCCGGCTTATCTGATCAAGATATTCTGGACTTAGCCGCTTATTACTCTGAACAAAAAATCACTATCGGTGAAGCCGATCCAGCACTTTTTGCTTTAGGTGAGAAAATTTATCGCGGCGGAAATGCGGATGTGAATGTACCTGCATGTATTGCATGTCATGGTCCACGCGGTGAAGGTAATTATGCAGCAAATTTCCCTGCACTTAGCGGTCAAAATGCAGCCTATATTGCTGAACAATTACATGCTTTTCGTTCTGGTACGCGTAAAGGTGGCGTGAATGACATGATGGCTCATGTGGTAAAACGTATGAGTGAAGAAGAAATTCAAGCCGTTGCAAGCTATGTTTCGGGATTACACTAACACTTAGGGAGTAACAATCATGTTAAAACAATGGACGTTTGGTATTTTTTGTTTAATGTTTATGACTCAAGTTTTTGCTTTTACTGAAGGTAAAGAATATCTTAAATTACCTCTAGCTGTTAAACAACAACCCGTGGTGCAAACTTTTTTAGATCAAGATAAAGGTAAAGTTCAAGTTACCCAATTTTTTAGTTATAAATGTCCTGGTTGTTATAATTTAGATGCCGCATTTTCTTCTTGGGCTGCAAAACAACCCACTGATGTTGCCGTACGACATGTGCCCGTTGCTTTTAACCCCGCCTGGGAACCTCTTGCCAAAACTTATTATGTATTAGAAGAATTGAATGTGACAGAACGCATCAGTCCTATTATTTTTAATGCCATCCATAAAGAAGGCAAACGTCTAGAAAGCCAACAAGAAATTGCTAACTATTTAAGTACTCATGGCATATCAGCCAATGATTTTAACGCTGCATATGAAGGCTTTAATGTGAATCGTCGTTGGGCACAAGCACAAACGCTTCGATCCGCAGAACAAGTCAATTCCATTCCTGCCGTAGTGATTAATGGCGAATATTTAACAACTTTAAGCATGGTCCCTGACAGCGCGACATTAATGAAAGTAATGGATCATCTTATTGTTGAGAGCAAAAAATCACCTTAGTGCGCCCGAGGGGATTCGAACCTCTGACCTTTGGCTTCGGAGGCCAACGCTCTATCCATCTGAGCTACGGGCGCATTATTTTTAACGATCATACAGGAGAAATACCATGCTAGCCAATATCGATTATTTAATAGTCATTGTGTATCTAGTCAGTGTCATGGGTCTTGGCTTATATGCCAGCCGCGGAATTAAAAATTTAAATCAATATGCCGTTGCCGGTCGTGATTATACCGCTCCTGTAGTTTTTGCTACTTTATCTGCAGCTTTTATTGGCGGTGGATTTACTTTAGGCAATGCGGAAAAAGTATTCATGTGGGGCATCGTCAATATTTTTGCCCTGTGGGGATTTAGTTTTAAAGAAATTTTAGTTGCAAAATACATTGCCCCACGTATGCAAGCCCACCGTGATGCTATTTCCATTGGTGACATTATGGTTAAAGCTTATGGAAAACCTGGACGTTTAGTCTCTGGTATCTGCGGCGTGTTACTGTGTATTGGCATTATTGGTGCGCAAGTCGGCGCCATGGGTTATGTATTTGAAACTTTTTTAAATATTTCTCGCATCTGGGGTATTATTTTAGGTTGCGGCACTTTAATCGTATATGTGACTTTAGGTGGTATTCGTGCAGTTGTTATCACCGAAATTTTACAATTTGTTATCTTGGCATTAGGCTTACCACTCGCCTTAGTATTTGCAGTGATTCACGCGGGCGGTGTGGAATCTGTATTAGCCCGTATTCCAGTAGATCATTTAACCATTCCGGGTGCACATTTATCTTGGGTTGCTTTTATTTCCTTATTTTTAACCTTTATGTTAGGTGAAACTTTAGTCCCGCCTTATTTACAACGTTTATTAATCGGCAAAGATATTCATCATATCGCACGTGGAACATTATGGAGCGGTTTATTCTCTATTCCATTTTTTGCGATCACAGGTTGTTTAGGTTTAGTGGCACTTGCCATGCAGCCCGACTTGGATCCTAATTTAGCCGTACCTTACTTAGTTAAAACTGCATTGCCTGTAGGGATTGTTGGTATCGTGATTGCCAGTATTATTTGTGTCGTGATGTCTTCTGCAGAATCATTTCTCAATGCAGCAAGTGTGGCTTTTACTAATGATATTGTTAAACCTTTAATGAAAAAACCACTCGAAGCTTCACAAGAATTACGAATAGCAAAAATATTTACTTTATTTTGCGGCATTGGCGCAGTCATCATGGCGGTAAAAGTTGCAAGCGTCATTGATATTTTAATTTATGCTTACCATTTTTGGGCACCGATGATGGTTGTGCCGCTCGTTGCTGCTATTTTTGGTTTTCGTACCAGTACTAAGGTTTATTTAACTTCAGTTATCTGTGGATTTGTCAGCATGTGGGTATGGCAATATGGTTTAAATAATCCTTATGGTTTAGAAGGATTAGTGGTCGGCGTTATCATGAATATTGTCAGTTTATATGTGGCCCAAAAATGTTGGGGCAATGAAGTGAGTCCTGTGCTTGAGGAATCAGTGTAAAAAACTAACAAATTAAGTATAATGGGCGTATTTATCAATAGGGGAGTCTGGATTATGCGTTGTTGTTTATCTTTAGGTTCTGGAATCATCTTCATGAGTATTTCCATGACCACAATAGCAGCAGATTCTCTGACTCGCGCACAAATTATTGAAAATAATACCAACCCTGTCGGTCAAGTGAATGTGGCCGGGGCATCGGCACAAGCTGCGGCTGCCGCTGCTGCTGCAAATGCGCCATTGACGGGTGAACAACTGTACAAAAAAGATTGCGCTTTTTGTCATGACAATGGCACTGCAGGGGCACCTAAATATGGTGATAAAAATAGCTGGGCTCCGCATTTGGCAAAAGGTGCAGATGTATTAAAAGAACATGCTTTAAAAGGTTTTAAAGCCATGCCAGCAAAAGGTTTGTGTCCACAATGTAGCGATGAAGACACAATTGCTGCGCTTGATTATATGTTAAAATCAGTGCAATAATTTAGGATGAATAATGCACAAACGATGGCGGATTGGTTTTTTATTTACCTTGCTATTCGTACATCAAACTGTCTTTGCAGCCAAAGATGTCACCATTGGTATTATCACTGATAATCCTAATCAAGATACATTAATTCCACTACCCTTATTGCAAACAGAAATGAATGCTTTAATGGCAGATGAGTTTACTTTGAACCTGCCCAAGAATAAGCAAATCGCTGCCAATGGCACTTTGCAAGGCATACAAAATGCGATAAAACAACAATTAGCTGATCCAGAAATTGATCTCATTATTACCCTTGGACTTATTGCTTCGCAAGAAATTGCTAAAACCAATGAACTCAATAAACCGGTGATTGCCGCCATTGTTTTGGATCGTGAATTACAAGGTTTTCCTTATCAATTTGGCACCAGCGGCAAACATAATTTAACTTATTTAACCACACAAAAAAGTTTCGCCAATGATTTAGCGGTTTTTCATGATATGGTTGGCTTTAAACATTTAGCTATCCTAATGAATCCTTTTTGGCTAAAAACATTGCCGCAATTAAAAACCTTATTAACGCAACTGGAAAAACAATACCATATAAAAGTGACAGTGATTACAAGCTTAGATGCTCTGCCGGCTAATACCGATTCGGTTTATATTGCGCCCATGTCATTTTCAGATAAAGATATGCATATACTCGCAAAACAACTTATTGCAAAACAATTACCTAGTTTTTCCAGCACCGGACAACACGATGTTACTTTAGGTATATTAGCTGCCCTTGGGGGCTTGCCTGAAGATAAAATACGTTTTGCAAGACGGCTTGCGCTGGATGTGCAAAGTATTTTATTGGGTGATGACCCACAAACCCTTAATGTTATTTTTGAGACCAATCCAAAACTAACTATTAATATGCAAACTGCACGTGCAATTGGCTTTGCACCCAATTGGCGTTATTTATTAGAGGCTTCATTATTACACGCACAAGAACCTAATTCGGGGAAAAAATTAACCCTGCATGAAGCCATGCAAGCAGCAGTCAACGCCAATTTAAGTTTGCAAGTCAACGAATTATTCGTTGAAATTGCTGAGGAAAATGTTGACTTAGCACGCGCTAATTTATTACCACAATTATTTGCCAACGTAGAAAATCAACAAGTCGATGCTAATGATCCGCTAAAGGTCATTGGTATTGCACAAAACATGACAACGGGAATGTTGGGTGCGCAACAATCACTTTATTCCGATAATTTCTGGGCTAATTTTCGTATTTCTCAATATTTAGAAGATGCAGAAGATTATAAATTATACGGTGAACTCTTAAACACGCTTGCGGACACCGGTACTGCCTATTTAAATGTATTACGTGCAGTTGCAATAAAAGATGTCCGGCGTGCAAACTTAACTGTTACCGAAACTAATCTTGATTTAGCGCGTATGCGTGAGCGAGTTGGGTTTTCATCACGCGCGGATGTGTTGCGTTGGGAAAGTCAATTAGCGCTGGATCAGCAAGCCTTATTAGAATCTGCCGCTTTAATGTTACAATCACAAACAGAATTAAATCGTATCCTAAATCTGCCACAAGATGAAAAGTTTGCGCTCAGCGATGAAGAACTTGGCCAATTTATTGATGTCATCAATAAAAAAACTTTGGATCAGTATGTAGACAATCCTTATTCATGGAAATTATTTCAAGATTTTGCCATTAAAGAAACCTTGATGAATGCACCTGAATTGGGTGAAATTGACTCACTCACGGAAGCCAAAGAGCGCGAGCAACTGGCAAATAAACGTGCTTTTTTTGTACCCGTGTTTGATGTAGAGGCCGGAATATCGCAAGTGTTAACCAAAAGCGGAGTTGGTTCTAATTTTGCAGCTGAAGGTATTAGTGAAACGCAATGGCAAGTAAACGTGAACGCTACTTTGCCTTTATTAACCGGAGGTGCAAGACAAGCACAACTGGCCCGAACGGGTTATGAAGTGGAACAATTAAATATTCAGAATCTCGATACGCAAGACAAACTAGAAAAGCGTACGCGTGATATTTTATATCAAATGGGTGAATCTTATCCTGCCATTGAACTCTCAAAACAAGCCGCCAATGCTGCGACAGAAAACTTATCGTTAGTGACTGATCGTTATGAACACGGCGATGTCGATATTACCGATTTAATAGATGCACAAAATAATGCGCTCGCAGCACAACTTGACCAAGCACAAGCCCGCTATGTTTTTTTAAATGATTTTATTTCACTGCTACGCAGCACCGGCGATTTAACCTTAGCATTAGATCAAAATAGTCTTCCTCATTGGTTTACAAGGATAGATGATGAATATTAAAGATTTCATTCGCGACATGCCCGATTTTCCTAAACCCGGTATTTTATTTCGCGATATTTCACCACTGCTTGCAGATCCGCGAACATATCGTTATGTCATTGATCAATTTTACGAACGCTATAAAAACCAATCGATAGATTTAATCATCGGCATAGAATCTCGCGGCTTTTTATTTGCATCTACATTGGCCTACAAATTAGAATTGCCACTAGCGATGGTGAGAAAACACGGCAAACTCCCACCGCCTACCGTGTTTTATGAATATGCATTAGAATATGGCAATGATAAGATTGAATTACCAAGCAATGCCATCCATCCAGGTAATTATGTTTTATTGATCGATGATTTATTAGCCACAGGCGGCACCGCACTTGCAAGTTGCCATCTCATCGAAAAAATGGGCGGCAAAATTCTAGAAATCGCCACCGTCATCGAACTCGGCTTTTTAAACGGGCGTGAACAATTAAAAGATTATAAAGTGTTTAGTCAAACAGTTTATGACTAATATTGTCTTTCTACGAAAGACAAATCCGATCATTTTGATATGATAAAACCGATTTATTTTCAAAGACCCGCCTCGCCCCCTTGGGGGAGAGGCCGGCGTCTACGCCGGGTGAGGGGGACAGTGTTTCAAAAACACAGGCATTATAATTTTCTATTATCTACATTTACAAATCTTATTAAAGTTGATAAAATTTTACTAAGAAGAATGAAATATCAAGAAGGAGATGCTTTTAATAAACACCCTATTTTTTCGGGAGAAAATGAAATACGTCTTGAACTTAGCGCAACTAGTTTACTCACATTGGATGATCATAATCCAGAACCTTCTCTCTATCAATTAGTCCAATATATAAAATGTACATGCCCCAGTATAATACCTTATTGTTCGGTTTACGCAATAAACCCATAAAAATATGAATAAAAACATGCGCCAACGCGCACGTGATTTGCGAAAAAACAGTACTGATGCCGAAAACTATTTATGGTACTTCCTTCGCTCTAGGCGTTTTTGTGAATTTAAATTTAGAAGACAATATGTCATAGACAACTATATCGTGGATTTCATTTGCATAAAGAAACAATTAATCATCGAATTAGATGGCGGACAACATGCACAAGCATTGAATTATGATGCTAAACGTACAGCTTTATTGGAATCAAAAGGATATGTTGTGCTGCGTTTTTGGAACAATGAAATATTTACAGAAACTGAAGGTGTGCTTAATACAATTTTCAATGTACTACAGACTTTGAAAAAAACAGACCCTCACCCCAGCCCTCTCCCACTATGAGTGGGAGAGGGAGTGCAATCATAATTTTTTTTGTGTCTTCACGATCTTAATTATTCTATCCCCAATATCCGCGCTTGCAATGAAAACAACTCTTGCACACCTGATTTAGCGAGCGCTAACATGCTGTGTAATTGTTCTTCTGTGAACGCCTGATTTTCTGCGGTGCCTTGGACTTCGATGAATTTTAGATCTTCTGTCATAACAACATTCATGTCGGTTTGGGCTTTGCTGTCTTCAGAATAATCTAAATCTAAAATCGGCGTATTATTATGTATACCGACGGATACTGCGGCGACGCGTTGGAGTAATGCGGGTTTTTTTAATACTTTTAAATCTTGTAATTGTTGCACGGCATCAACAAGTGCAATACAACCACCGGTAATAGCAGCAGTTCTAGTGCCGCCGTCGGCTTGAATGACATCGCAATCAATTGTAATTGTATTTTCACCTAAGGCTTTTAAATCTATCATTGTACGCAGACTGCGGCCAATTAATCTTTGGATTTCTAAAGTTCTACCACTTTGTTTTCCGCGCACGGACTCTCTTTCAACTCTATCATGGGTAGCACGTGGCAACATACTGTATTCTGCGGTAACCCACCCTTTACCCGTACCTTTTAAAAATCTAGGGACATTGCCAGGACTAATGCTGGCATTGCATAGCACTTTAGTATTGCCAAATTCTACTAATACCGAGCCTTCTGCATATTGCGTGTAATTGCGGGTAAATTGTATGGGACGTAAGGTATTGTTGGCTCTATCATTCACACGCATGGGGACCTCTTTTATGGTAAAATCACGATTTTATCAGGATCTCACATTAAATGGCAGTTAAAAACAAAGTAAGCAGCATGACCGCTTTTGCGCAATGTCAACATCAAAATGAATTGGGCACTTTAACGGGCGAGCTACGCGCGCTCAATAGTCGCTTTTTTGAACTTAATTTACGCTTACCTGAAACCTTACGGAGTTTAGAGCCACAACTACGTGAAGCCTTACGTGAGCATATCAGCCGCGGGAAAATAGATTTAGGTTTACGGTTTGAAGCAAGTGGTGATGCTAATGCTTTGGCACTTAATCAAAATTTAATTCATGCCTTATTAGAATCTTGCCAAACGTTAAGCAAAAATGTAGAAAATCCTGTTACTGTGAATATGATGGATATTTTGCGTTGGCCAGGTGCAGTCGTTACTTCAGAGCAAAATCAACAGCAATTAGAACCCATAGCTCTTTTGTTAATGAAAGAATTAATTGCAAAATTTCAACAAAACCGTGAACGCGAAGGTACAGCTCTACAACAAGTCATCTCAGATCGGCTTAAAAAAATTACTGAACATGTCGATTATATCAAACCCCATGCTGCCCAAATTATGCAAACTCAGCGTGAAAAAATATTAGACAGGATCAAACAAACTCAAATTGAATTTGATAATAATCGCTTAGAACAAGAATTAGTATTTTGGGCACATAAATCTGATATTGCTGAAGAAATCGATCGCTTGCAAACACATATAAAAGAAATTCATAACGCATTTAATTCAGACGGGCCGATTGGCAGACGTTTAGATTTTCTGGTCCAAGAATTACATCGCGAGGCTAATACTTTAGGCGCAAAAGCATTGACGAGCGACATCACTTATCATGCAGTAGAAATTAAAGTATTAATTGAACAAATCCGTGAACAGGTACAAAATCTTGAGTAATGCACAACATAGCCCCGGACAATTGTATGTGATTTCTGCACCTTCAGGCGCGGGCAAAACCAGCTTGATCAGTTCATTACTGCACACTGTTGATAATCTTGTGATGTCGATTTCTTATACTACACGTGCACCACGAGCGCTAGAAACTCATGGCATTGATTATTTTTTTGTGAGTGATATTGAATTCAAGGAAATGCAAGCCGAACAATTGTTTTTAGAACAAGCGCAGGTATTTAAGTATCACTATGGAACTTCAAAAGAATGGGTGGAAAAAACTCTAGCAAAAGGCAAAGATATTGTCCTGGAACTGGATTGGCAAGGACATCGTTCCATTAAAGCTTTATATCCTGACGCGATGGGCATATTTATTCTGCCACCTTCAAAAGAAACGCTGGCCCATCGCTTAAATGGCCGCGGACAAGATGACCCAGAAGTAATCTTGCATCGTATGCAGCAAGCGAGCGATGAAATCTCTCATTACAATGAATATGATTATATTATTGTGAATCATGATTTAAAAATAGCGACAGAAGAAGTGGCTAGCATTATTCAAGCTGCGCGTTTAAGCCTCTCTCGACAACAAATTGAGCAAGCTGAGTTAATCACCTCCCTATTGCCAAGCTAACCCTTTTCCCTGTATGATGAGGTGTTATTTAAACCAAAAGAGGACTTTTTATGGCCCGTATTACTGTAGAAGATTGTTTAGAGCATGTTGATAACCGTTTTGAATTAGTTTTACTCGCCACAAAACGCGCAAGACAATTGGCTTCTGGCACGGCTGAACCTATAGTCCCTTGGGAAAATGATAAACCCACTGTTGTCGCTTTACGTGAGATTGCAACAGGCAACATAAATGAAGGCACCATAAAGGCCGCAGCATTACATGCGAGCAGTGCAATGGCGCAAGCACAACAAGCTTCTTATGCTTTTGCTGACCAATTGGCTGACCTCTCTGACGAATTAGCCGCTGCTGAACCTTCCAAAGATGATAGAAATTAACGAGCTAAAGCAGTCTCTTGCCCATTATTTAGATGTTGATGCTATTTCATCAATTGAAGATGCTTATCAATTAGCCGCAAAAGCGCATGAAAAACAAACCCGTTTTTCAGGCGAACCTTATATTACACACCCCATTGCTGTAGCAAAAATATTAGCGGATATGCGCATGGACCCGGAAAGTGTGATGGCAGCACTACTCCATGATGTCATTGAAGACACGAGTATTAGTAAAGAAGAACTCACTCAGCGCTTTGGTCAAAATGTGGCTGATTTAGTTGATGGGGTCACAAAACTTGCGCAAATTTCTTATGAAGACAGACTCACCGCCCAAGCAGAAAATTTTCGTAAAATGCTCCTTGCGATGGTCAAAGATATTCGTGTCATTATTATTAAATTAGCCGATAGACTTCATAATATGCGCACCATCGGCGCATTGCCTCCTGAAAAGCGTCATCGCATTGCTCATGAAACCTTAGAAATTTATGCACCGATAGCCCATCGTTTAGGTATGCATGAATTTTATATTGAGCTAGAAGATTTATGTTTTGCAGCGTTAAATCCCCTGCGTTACGCTTTATTGAAAAAAGCCGTACATAAAGCACGCGGACATCGTAAAGAAATGGTGACGCGTATTCAAGATACATTTAAAGAATGCTTGTTACGCGCGGGTATTAGTGATTTTAAAATTTATGGCAGGCAAAAACATATTTACAGTATTTATAAAAAAATGCGTCAAAAACATTTATCATTTAACGATATTATGGATGTTTATGCATTTCGCATAGTTTTACCGACAATTGATGATTGTTATCGCAGTCTAGGTTTTGTGCATCATTTATATAAACCTGTACCGGGTCGATTTAAAGATTATATAGCCATTCCTAAAGCCAATAGTTATCAATCATTACATACCACTTTGTTTGGCCCCCATGGCGTGCCGATTGAAGTCCAACTGCGCACTAAACAAATGAATAAATTGGCACTCAGTGGTATTGCTGCACACTGGCGTTACAAAACGCCTGATAGTCATTTTGATAAAGTCCATATGCGCACCCGCGCGTGGCTACAGCATTTACTTGATATTCAGCAAGAAACCGGTAGTTCTTTAGAATTTATTGAAAATGTTAAAATTGATTTGTTTCCAGATTCTGTTTATGTGTTCACCCCCAAGGGTAAAATTATCGAATTACCTGCAAAATCTACACCGGTTGATTTTGCTTATGCTGTACATACTGATATTGGTAACCACTGCGTGTCTGCACGTGTCAATCGTCAAGTAGCCCCTTTATCGACGCTACTGCATAATGGTCAAACGGTAGAAATTATGACCGATGAAAAAGCAAATCCTGATCCAACTTGGCTTAATTTTGTGGCAAGCGGTAAAGCACGCGGCAGTATTCGTAATTTTATAAAAGACCAAAAACTAAGTGGAATAATTACCCTAAGTGAACGCTTATTACAAGAACAAGTGCTTTCCATTAAAGGTACCGAAGGGGTATCCATGCAATTTGCTAAATGTTGCTGGCCGATTCCGGGTGACCCTATCAAAGGATTATTATTGCAAGAAGAAGGCATAGTGATTCACAATGAAGCTTGTAAAAAAATCGCCGCACCGCGTTTTAAAGACCATTTAATTCGCGTTGAATGGCAAGAAAATCTTGAGCACGATTATGAAGCACGGCTTGATGTTGAACTTGAAAATCAACGCGGCGTCTTGGTTGAGCTTTCGGTAGCCATTGCCAAGACCGGTGCAGATGTAGTTCGCATCCAAAGTGATAATATTGATAACCGTTTTGCACGTATTATTATTATTGTTGCGGTCCACGATCGTATCCATTTAGCCCGCATCATGCGCAATTTGCGTAAAGTTAAAGCGGTATTAAGGATCACGCGGGTGCATTAGATGGTATATTTGCTAATCAGCTACTTTACAACTATTTTTAAGCCATGAAACAAATATTAAAAACCCTCATTTTCTGCCTACTTACCGTAGTTGCAAGCGCAAGTTTTGCAGAAACGACTATGGACGATATTAATTTCTTACATGATGCTGCATTGCGTGGCGATAGTGAAGCCCAAGCCGCTTTAGGTGATATTTATGCCAGAGGCGAATCAAGACCTCGTGATTGGACTATGGCAAAACGTTGGTATGAAGAAGCTGCCAATGGCGGTAATACTTATGCACAATATATGTTAGGGTTAATTTATCAATTAGGATTAACAGGTCCATCTGATGCCATACAAGCCAATGCTTGGTATCTTCGAGCAGATGCTCATAAAAATAGTCCACGGGCAAAACGTATGGTCGGACAATTTTTTGCCGATTACGATAATCCCCATTACAATCCCGAACAAGCTTTTCGTTGGTATGAGGCTGCTGCCAATGCCGGAGATGTTGAAGCGCAAGATAATATGGGCGATATTTATTTAGAAGGTATTTGGGTGCAACAAGATATATTAAGCGCGGTTAAATGGTATGGCAAAGCTGCTGGCCAACGTTCACCTTATGCCCAATATAGTTTGGGACAAATGTTTTATAATGGTTATCCCACATTTCCACAAGATTACACCCAAGCCTTAGGCTGGTTCTATCAAGCAGCCGTACAATGTTTTATCGCCGCACAATATACGATGGGTGATTTATATTATGAAGGGATTGGCGTTAAACAAAGTAATATTCAAGCATACGCCTGGTGGTTTTTGGTAAAAAGTATTAGCGATTATCCACAAGCACAAATAGCGTTAAATAAAGTCATTCCAAAAATGTCAGCAGAAGAATTACAACTCGCCAATGAACTTGCACACCAATACTTAGAAGAATACGGTTCTTACTGCAACCTCAACCACAACCCATACCTAAACGAATACCTATCCCGCCAAAACGCCCGCGGCGTCAAGCCACGGAGTGAATGGTTATATCGGGATAAGTAAGTCCTTATTCGCAGAAAGTACAATTGTCATTCCTACGAATCAAATATCTTGCAAATTCTATTCGTAGGAAGTACAATTGTCATTTCTACGAATGGAGAAAATCATGGCTTTTGACCAGTTTATTGGGCGAGAAGAGGAATTATCAACGCTTAATGCACTTTTAAAGAAGAAAACAGCAAGTCTAGTCGTAATGACTGGTCGTAGGCGGATTGGGAAAAGCCGATTAATTGATCAATTCTCTAAAAATCACAAACATTATAAATTCACGGGACTTGCACCCACCGAGGGGATAACCAGTCAATATCAACGTAATGAATTTGCACGTACACTCAGCGAACAGTCCAGTTTACCTGAAATACAAACAGATGATTGGAGTAAATTGTTTGCATTATTAGCACGGGAAACAAGTAAAGGTCGCGTCATTATTATTCTTGATGAGATTTCCTGGATGGCGCATGATGACCCAAGCTTTTTACCCAAATTAAAAAATGCTTGGGATGAAGCATTTAAGAAAAATCCCGAGCTCATCCTCATTCTATGTGGTTCAGTATCGATTTGGATTGAAGAAAACATCATCAGCAGTACGGCTTTTTTTGGACGTATTTCTTGGACAATTGATTTAGGTGCTTTATCTTTGTATGAAGCAAGCCAAATGCTAGAAGCACAAGGATTTCGATTTTCATCTTATGAAAAATTTAAAATATTAAGCGTCACAGGCTGTGTGCCTTGGTATTTAGAACAAATCCAAGGTCAATACAATGCTGAACAAAATATTTACCGACAATGCTTTACCAAAGGTGGCGTCCTAGTGAATGATTTTAATATTATTTTTCATGAGTTATTTGAAAAACGTGATTTCGTTTATAAACGCATTATCGAATCATTAAGTAATGGCCCCATTGATTATAATGAGGTTGCAAAATTAAGCGATTATCCCAAAAGTGGTACATTATCAAATTATTTAACCGAACTTGAACAAGCAGGATTTATTACGCGTGATTACACTTGGTCATTAAAAACATTAAAAACATCTGCACTTTGTGTCTATCGTTTAAGCGATAATTATTTGCGATTTTATTTAAAATATATTGCGCATAAAAAGTCACAAATTGACTCACGAAAGATTAAGGAAATCAATTTGTCACGGCTACCTGGCTTAGAAACCATTTTGGGACTTCAATTCGAGAATCTTGTTATTAACAATAGACATGAATTATATCCATTGCTTAACATTGATCCAGCATCTATTGTCTACGACAACCCATTCTTTCAGAAAAAAACATCCCGTCAAAAGGGTTGTCAAATTGATTTTCTCATACAAACAAAATTTAATGCACTGTATGTTTGTGAAATAAAATTTTCCAAAAATCCATTGGGTATTGAGGTAATTGATGAAGTAAAAGAAAAAATCGCAAGAATGTCACGACCGCGTGATCTCAGTATTCTGCCTGTACTGATTCATGTCAATGGTGTATCGAGTGCTGTGATGGATAATGAATATTTTTATGAAATTATTGATTTTAGACAATTACTTATGACGAAGCAAAGTTAATAATCCAATTGGCGTCCAGTTTCAATCATTAGCATTGATTATGCTGATGGTCTTATTGCAGCAGCAGATGCAGCAATTGTATCGGCAGCCCCCTTAAAATTATTGTTAAGAGAATTAAGATTTTTACTATTATCTTTTCTATAGTGTTCGACGCACATGGAGGCAAGCGCTACTCCAGCTGCTGATCCCAGTTTTGCTCCCACTGCTGCGGTAGCCCCTAAATCCAACCCCCAGGTAAGTACAAACCCAATCACAAAACCAATAATACCCCCAATAAGACCTGCGTAAAAAAGATAAATTTCAGGTTTCTGCGTCTTAAGAATAGTTAAAACGTCTGCTTTATACTCTTTAGTTAAAGTTTCAATATCTTTTTTGTTTTGATTAGGATCAATACAATTTTTTATATAATCTGTGGTTTTGTTTTCGATAGCTGTAGCAGAGTTCTTATCAATATCTTTAGACGTATGAAATACTTTCATTTCTTTCATTTTTATTTCTAAACCATTTAAATAATCTATTTCATTCGCAAATATTGGGTTACTCTTTGCGAATGTAATATTAGCAAGCAACTGCTCGAATGTTGGCGCATTTACCAGGAGTGATAGCGCGTCTAGTTTTTGTTGTCGTTGCTGTTCTTGTTGTTGCTGTTGTTCTTTCTCTCGTTCTGCTTTCTCATTTTGCTGTTGTGATGCCTGTTCATTGTTACTTGATGAAGTGAAATCCCGCACTGTTTGGTCAATATATCCCAAGGCTCCACCAGTCACATAATTCACAAAAATAATAACTGGAATCATATATCCATACAGATCTAAAGTAAGAAAACCATTAGTATTTATAGATGTTGCTGGAGTAGTCCTTGCTGAATATAATGCCGGTGGTGGTGGAGGCTCGTATTCTGGTGCTCCCGGCAAAGAAGTGCTTGAAACAGTGGCACTTGCATTATCATTTTCTGTCACTTTAGGCTCACTTGCCACTAATTGCATCTGAGCATATCTGGGTTCAGTTTCCTCAACTTTTGATAACGTTTTAGCTTCTACTTTATTACTCAAAAGTTGAGTTAACATAACACTAAACAAAGCTTTTAAATCATTATTGCTGTAATATGAATTCCATTGGGATCCCAATGATTGCATACCCGAACCTTTTAGAAAATTAAGTACCTTATCCTTAAATGAAGTAAGTTGTAACAACTGTAAAAAGCTGCCCAATAACAACATTCTAATCGGCGTTGCTTCAATTAACTGATCTAATATCGAACCACTGTTAAAAAGCGGCTTTATAAAATTATCTATTTTGGTGCGCGCTGCTGGTGGAATATTGTCATTTTGTAAAACAAATAAAAATTCACCCATCACTATCCGCAAATCTTCTAATCCCAACAATAAATCTGCAAGTGCTTTGTAACTCTTTGGTGCCCCTATCCGTGCATTAACGACAGTTAAAAATTTCCCCAGGTGATCTTCAAGCTTTTGACCGACGACAAGTAAACGACTATTCGTTGGTATATCTTTCTTGATCTCTTCAATCACATTGTGAAAACCTGTCACCAAATCTGTTCTTGCCTGTGTGATAAGTTGAACATCAGCTACTGCAACCTTTTCTTTTTTTGCCCCAACCGCTAAAGCCATTTCGGTTTGTTGCTGCGTAGAAATATCTTTTTCTTCTAATTTTATTTGTTGCGCTTTGGGTAATATACGATTCAGCATTACTCTAAAAAGACGCTTGAAATCATCTCTTTCATTTAATGATTGCAAACCTGCGGGTGCAAGAAATGCATCTATTTCTCCGCCTAAGCCAATGGTTCTGGCTGCCCGCATTGCCCAGGATATAAGACCCATATCTAAATCAATCGCATCAATAAGTGTATTGATGATAGAGTCGCCCCCTAAAAGCTTCAGCACAAATGCATTTATTTTAGTACGATCAACGCCTGGATTTTGTTCCAATAAATATACAAAATGTCCTAATTCCTCGCGTAATTTTCCAAGTTCTTCCAATATCATAATAATCGCGCGTGGACCATCAGGATCACGGACTAAATCAGCAGTTGCTTTTAAAAATTGTTCATAGACTTGTTCCAAGTTTTTGCTTGCTGCTTGTACTGCCGCTGGAGCATTTTTAATTACCAAATCTGCAGATATTTCTTGAATGCCACCTAATATTTCACTTGTGGCGCTCTTTATAATTTCTTCTTTTTGCTGCTTTGTTAGCATAATCTCTCCCGCTGTATATAACTTGTATGTCAAGAAACTATCATATTACAGGAAGAAGATTAAGTGTATATTAAGGGGTCATCCTTGGCGGTAAGACCTAAGCATTTGATAATAAAAGGCTTTTACATATTAAAACCAAAACGCTCCTGGGTGTAAAACCTAGAAGCGAATGATTGTATCAGGATAAGTAAAAAGTATTTACATTTTTACTTTAGGTGTAATGTCTGCAGCCTCTAATGATTTCAAGTCTGCTGAATTGTTCTCAAGCGTTGCAACGATACCACCGGCCTCTTTTATAATCGCATCTTTAGGTGATGTAAAAGCTTCATAATATGTCCCTGCCATCCATCCTATAAATGCTCCGCCAGTAACCGCTAAACCAATTTGGCTAGCAGTAGCTGCAATGCCTACTATTGCAATTAAACCCACACCACCAGTTACCGCACCGATAATAATACCAATTGCCATGGCCCAATAAATTCGAGAATCCGCATTTAAACTAGCCAACAAGGGTGCCATATCTGTTTTATATTGCTCAATAACCTTGGTTAACTTAGCAGGATTGTTTATATTTTCTTCCTTAAAACAATCCACAATAAACTGCTTTGTTTTTAGCGAAATGTTTACGGCTATTTGACGTTCAATCTTATCTAAAGGTTTATATAGCTCGTTCATGTTATTTAATAACTCTTCAAGGTGCAAGAGCATTTGCTGTTTTATAGCATCGCTTGGAATGCCATTTTCTTTGTCTTTTTTCAGTTTATCTGTAAAGTTTTCAGTGTTCACTCTACTATTAAGCAAAGCAATTAATGCGCCCTGTAGTTTTTGTTCACGCAATTTTTGTGCTGCTTGTTCTTCACCCAGCTTTTGTTGTTGTTGTTGCTGCTGTTGTTGTTGCTGTTGTAATGCCTGTTCATCGTTGCTTGATGAAACCAAGTCCTCAATCTGTGATACAACAGCTTCCAAGCGGCCATTGGTAAAATAATTGGCAACATTATAAGCTACTACCCCAACATTATAAGCTGTACTTCCTGCAGCATAAATTGTTTTGCTATAAGAATTAGCATTTGTAGATGTTGCTGTAGTAGAACTAGTAGATGATGAACTGCTTGAGCTCGAAGAACTGCTAGAACTTGTGCTCGTAGTAGCAATAGTACTCTTCGAGGTATTGTTAAACACACCATTCTTTATATCATTCCGATATTGTTCATGGCCATCGGCAAGTTTTATTGCATCCGCATCAAGGTTACTTTTACCATTTTGCGTCATCAACTCAGGAAGTAAAACTTGGAAAAGTGTTAAGATACGGTTAGATGCTTTAAAATCTGGTAGCTGTGCTTTTTCTGCCTCAGTAAAAACTTCTTTAACTTTTTCCCCATAACCAAACATCCATGCTTTTCCTGACAAGGCTAACGCCCCATCAAGATCTAAACCTTTAATCAATGCACCAAGAATAGTATCTCCTGTCGGCGCAACACCATCTTCTAATGATGGCATTTTTTCTTCTAGCAGCATTTTGATAAATGCATCACATTCCTGTCTGGCTGATTGCAGCATATCATCTGCATTATCTACCTCAGCAGCGTTTTTAAGCTCTGCCATATTACCTTCAAGTTCTTTAAGGCAATTTAAGATTGTTTTCATCTCATCAAGAGTTGTTCCCAAACGAGCAAGTCTTTGAGGCTTGCTTAAGGTTTGACAGACATCTATCCGAGCATCCATAAGGTCTAAAAGTTGGGTTAATTTTCCCTCAACCTTTTTCAGAGCAGCTATAAACTGCTGGGTTTGGGGTTTGGAGTGCAAATTATTATTCTGTTCAAAAGCTGCTATTTTAGTTGTAATACCTTTTGGACCGGTAAGTAACTGCTTTTTTGCTTTATCAACTATCTTTGTCATCTTCACGCTCCCGTCAATAGAAATAGGTTATTTGGTAATTAATTGCATACTACAGCAGTTTTATTAAGTGAACATTAAGAAATGAGCTTTTTTGCTAACTTTGCACCGCAAAAATTTTAAATTCCCCTTAAACTACGCCATACTGCATTTTATTGCCTAACCAGCGGGTAATTAAGGGTTCGATATGTTCTGGATGATGTTGGGTGATTTTTTCTGCTAATTGTTGGATTTCGGCAATTAAATCTTGGTCGCGGCTTAAGTGGGCGATTTTGAAAGTTAATTCGCCGCTTTGTTTGGTGCCGAGGAATTCGCCGCTGCCTCTTATGCTCAAATCTTTTTCTGCGATTTCAAAGCCATCTGTGCTGTTGCGCATGATATCTAAGCGGGCGCGGGCGTTATACGATAAAGGGGATTGGTATAATAAAATACAATGACTTGCGTTTTCGCCTCTTCCTACGCGCCCGCGTAGTTGATGTAATTGAGCCAGACCTAAGCGTTCTGGATTTTCTATTACCATTAAATTAGCATTTGGGACATCAACACCCACTTCGATCACTGTTGTTGCGACTAATAAATGAATTTCATTTTGTTTAAACGCATTCATAATCGCTTGCTTGTCTTGCGATTTTAATTGGCCGTGTACTAAGCCTATTTTAAATTCCGGAAAGCTTTGTGATAGTTTTTCTAAAGTTTCAGTTGCAGCCTGCGCGGTCAGTTCCTCGGATTCTTCAATTAAAGTACATACCCAATACACTTGTTGCCCTTGTGCGCAAAAATTGCGGATTTTTTCTATCACTTGATCGCGTTTGCTATTGGGTAATGCGATTGTTGTAATCGGTTTTCTATTCGGTGGTAATTCATCGATAATAGAACAATCTAAATCTGCATATAAAGTCATGGCTAATGTGCGTGGAATGGGAGTTGCCGTCATCATTAATTGATGCGGTGATTGACCTTTAGCTTGCAATGTTAAACGTTGTGCAACACCGAAGCGATGTTGTTCATCAATTACCACCAAACCTAAGTGTTGAAATTGCACAGCGTTTTGTATTAAGGCATGAGTGCCAATGATAATATGAGCTGTGCCATTTTCTATGTGTGCTAATGTTTCGCGTTTTTCTTTAGCGGGCATACGACTGGTTAAATTAATCACATTAATATTTTCATTTGAAAAATATTTTTTAAAATGCATAAAATGTTGTTGCGCTAAAATTTCTGTGGGCGCCATGAGTGCCGCCTGGAAGCCATTAGCAATCGCTGCGAACATTGCGCTGGCTGCGACGATTGTTTTACCTGAACCGACATCGCCTTGTAATAAGCGCAGCATCGGATGATTTTGATTTAAATCTGCAAATATTTCTGCTAACACACGCTGTTGTGCGTTTGTTAATGTAAAAGGCAATTGCTTGTAAAATTGATTTAATAAATCTGAATTAATCGGTAGCGGCGTTGCCAATGATTGTTTTATTTTCTCGCGTAATTTCCTGCGGCTTAAATGATGCGCTAATAATTCTTCTAAGGCTAAGCGTTGCTGCGCCGGATGTTGGCGCTCTTCTAATAAATTTTGATCCGCATCATTTGGAGGTTGGTGACAATAAATAAGTGCTTCTAATAATGAGTAAGGATGATCGGGTAAATAATCTATTATAGAGCGTGAAGATTTTTGTAAATCTATCGCTTGCGTAATTAACATGCGCCAAGTTTTTTGTGAAAAACCTTCGGTGCTTGGATAAATCGGTGTTAAGGTTTGCGTTTCAACTTCGGGTGAAAAACGTTCCACTTGATATTCTGGATGTATCATTTGTAAACGTTTTCCTAAAATACGTACTTCGCCAAAACAACGTAGGCGTGTGCCTGTTTTTAAATTTTCCCGCTGCGCATTTGAAAAATTAAATAAGCTCATATAAATATAACCGGTACTGTCGGCTAACTGTACTTCTAGGCGCCGACGTTTGCCAAACATGATTTGTTGCTTGACCACTTCCACTTCAATCAAGGTATGCATGCCAGGCTGTAATTGACTAATGGGATAAATCTGGGTCCGGTCCTGATAACGGTATGGCAAATGAAACAATAAGTCCGCTACGGTATAAATCCCGAGCTGATTTAATTTTTTCGTAAGCTGCGTGCCTACGCCTTTTAGATTTGTGATAGATAACATACTTGTATTGTTCTGTTAGTTTTGATGTATAATCAGAAAATGTCTGCAACATTATACCATTACAACGACCAAGCCCTTACCACTTTGGGCATTTTATTTGCGCCTGGCTTTTTGCATTTGGGCAGCCACGCCTGGGTGGATGATTTATGCCAAGAATTAAATTTATCTGGCCAAAAGGTATTGGATTTTGGTAGCGGCGCAGGTGGTCCTGCTTGTCGCATTGCAAAACAATTTGATGCCCAAGTGCTGGGTTTGGAATTCTCGGCTCTTTTAGTTGAAAAAGCCCGTGAGTTTGCCATAAAAGAAAATTTGACTGCAAAAGTTGAATTTAACCAATTGCTTCTACCGCCTCTAGTCCTTAATCAAAAATTTGATTTAATTTACTCGATTAATACTTTATCGCATTGTAAAGATAAAGACGGTTTATTTACGCAATTAAGCAGCGCATTGCGCCCTAATGGTTCAATGGCTTTTATGGATTGGTTTCATAAATCACCGAACTATAGCGAAGCCACCGAAGCATTTTTTAAATTCACTGACGACTTTTTTTATTTAAATACACCGCAAGAATATTTACAACGTTTGGAAAAAAATAAATTAAGTTATGTTAATTTTAAAGACACCACCAAAACCATTCGGCAAGAATGTGAAGCCCTGATTACAGCGTTAAAAACCACGCATCAAGGTGAAATCATTACCGCATTTGGTGCAGAATATTATGAATGGTGGGTAGAATATTGGTCCTTGCTTTATGCGGCTTTACAAACAGGTGATTTAATCAAAGGCAATGTGCGTGGAGTGAAAACTTAGTGAATTATATCAATGGCAAATGGCAGCAAGGCCTAGGCGCAACATTTACCTCAGTTGATCCCGCCACACAAAATATGATTTGGCAAGGCGAGTCTGCAAATGAACAAGATGTTGCAGAAGCAGTTGATGCCGCAAAACAAGCTTTTTTAAATTGGTCTATGACGCCACTTGATACGCGTATAAATTATTTAAAAAAATTACAACAACTGATCAAAGAAAATATTCCAGCCATTGCTGATAGTATCAGCCTTGAGACGGGCAAAGCATTATGGGAATGTGCGATGGAAGCACAATCTATGGTCAATAAAATTGATCTTTCGATTGATGCTTATCACGCCCGCACGGGTGAATCTGTTAAACCTATTGATCAATTTAAATTACATATTCGTCATAAACCGATAGGTGTCTTGGCTGTATTTGTGCCGTTTAATTTTCCAGGACATTTACTGCATACGCACATTGTTCCCGCATTACTTGCAGGCAATACAGTCGTCATTAAACCTAGTGAACAAACACCAAAATCTTCTCAACTTATTATTGAGTTGTGGGAAAAAATTGAATTACCAGCAGGCGTAATTAATTTAGTACAAGGCGCAGGTGAAACAGGTCACGCCTTATCAGCACATAAAGATATAAATGGCATTTGTTTTACCGGCAGTTTTAGAGTAGGGCAAATGTTGCATCAACAGCTTGCCGGTCAAATAGAAAAATTATTAGTGTTGGAGATGGGTGGTAATAACCCAATGATAGTGGGTAATATTTCTGATCTTGATAGCGCCGTGCTTACCATTATTCAATCGAGCTTTATTAGTGCAGGGCAGCGTTGTACGTGCACACGTCGTTTAATTATTATTGAGAATGAGCAAACCCAAACACTGCTTGTTAAACTCATGACAAAATTATCGCAAATGCGGGTCAATTATCCAAAAACCATTCCCGAACCTTTTATGGGGCCTTTAATTTCAGTAAAAGCAGGACAACAAGTTTTAGAGCAACAAAAAGCACTACAACAATTAGGTGGCAAAAGCTTATTAACAACAAAAGCGCTGAATAATAATACCGCATTGTTATCACCAGGGCTTATCGATATGACTCATATTGATGCACCTGATGAAGAAATTTTCGGACCATTATTACAAATATTCCGAGTAAAAGATTTGAGCGAAGCCATTGCGCTTGCCAATAAAACCCAATACGGTTTAACCGCTGGTATTTTAAGTGATGACATTAAAGAATATGAAATGTTTTTTAATTATTCACGTGCAGGTACAGTCAACTGGAATCGCCCAACTACCGGCATTAGTGGTATTGCACCTTTTGGTGGCTTAGGACATAGTGGAAATTTTCGACCGACTGGCACATATGCAGCTGATTATTGTGCTTATCCAGTAACCAGTGTTGAGAGCACTGTGTTAACACAAAGTGCTCCCTTACCACCGGGATTGGATTAAAAAATTCCTGCAATTGAACGCGCTAAACCTTCAACCAATTCCGGTTCTGCTTGTTCAAATTTCAAATTAACTTTATTAGCGGTGCTCGCGATACGAGTTTTATGCACTTTATTGCCGCTTTTAAGTTTTTCGGTAATTTGTACGTCGGTAATGACACTGTAAGTAATATCTTGAGTATTAGCATTGGCTAAAGCACCAATGGCTGCGCCGAGTAATGCACCGCCAATAACGGCATCTTTATGGCCACTCACTAAACCACCTACACCTGCACCGACTAAACCACCGGTTAAAGCATCACCAAAACCACGACCGACAATTTCATCCGCTGTAGCAGCATCAAGTTCGCCAGCCTGTAGAACATTTACTTGTAAAATATAATGTGCTTGATCGGCTTTACTGGTCACTTCATAACCTTTATTCTTTAAAGCACTATATAAAGGTCCAGTTAAATCCAAATTCGGCTTTGCTGAAGTATTGCGCACTTGTAAATAAACAGTTTTATTATCGGATGGCTCCAAGAACACCGTATCACTCATCTTGGTTTCAACTTTAAGATCTTTTTTGGCAATAGAAGTCGTAGCCGCGCCACAAGCCACCAACATAATAGAAGTCATTAATACAGTTAACATCTTGAAAATATTACGAATTTGCATACAGTTCCTCGTTAATAAAATAGTAATAGAACGGGCTTATTGTATCATAAAATAGAGTTATAAAGTCAAATATTGGGGTTTTTGACGTTTGAAGTTGCCATCTCCAAACTATCAGCTTTAATCTATTTATAACCATTTTATTGGAAAAGGAGCATCGGGTGAAAAAATTATGGCTGCTAGGGATAGTATTATTTTTTGCTCATTCTGTTTGGGCTGAAGAAGATGATGAGGACTATTCATGGTCTTATTATGCCGGGGTATCGGGTGGTGTGAATATTAATGCCGGGCAAATGAATCAGATTCTTTCTTTTGAGAATGAAGGTGTCTTTACGGCGATCCCTGAGGCCAATTTTGATACGGATGAAACGAGCGCTATAGGACAAATACAATTGGGCGCGGGGCTTAGCAATGAATATTTTTATTGGGGCGCGGAGTTATCTGGACAATTGTTTAATGGTGATTTTGATGCTGTGACTTCAGATTTTACCCAAACCACTTTCCCCTCAGAGCATCAACAAATTAAAGATACCAGTCAATTATCATTAAATGATTTTGAACTCGCGTTAGATTTTAAACCCGGGTTTTATTTATTCAAAGAAACACTGCTATATGCGCGCATTGGCGTTGCCGTTAATGAATTAACTTTAGAACAAAGCGGCTTTGCGACGATCGAATCTACAGATCCTGGTGATGTTAAAATACAAACACACAGCAGCACTTCAAAAAATGTATATCCGTTTAGATTAGGCTTAGGCATAGAGCGCTATTTTAGTGAAGATTTTAGTATTGTCATGGACTATGTGTATACACAATATGAAAATATTTCCACGAGTACACATGCAAAACAAACTACGCCGCCTCTTTCAACATTGGATGCATACAGTGAAGCCACTGATATTTCAAGACAAACAGTGATGCTAGGATTTAATTATTATTTATAGGGACGTCAACATGAAAAAAAATTCATGGATACTCACAGGTTTATCATTATTAAGTATGCCGACATGGGCAGATAACGATTCTGCAAATGATATAGATATTATTTTTTACGGCGGTTTAGCAGGCGGAGGCGCTTATCACGACGCGCAAATCGATAGAAACTTCTCGTCTTTTGTGACGACTCCGAGTGTCTCTCCACCACAACCCGTCAGCCAAAGTACACTCCCTTTTAGTGGCGACATTCACGAGTTTGCAGGTGTTGGGCAGTTACAAATAGGTGCGGGTCTGCGTTATGAATTTTTATATTTAGGTATTGAAGCTTTGGGGCAGCTCTCAAATGGAGATTTTGGTTCCACACAAGGAGAGTTTGATTTAATAGGCGTGCCTGCAGCGGAGTTTCCATCCAGTATATTTAAGTTTGATTCGCATTTACAAACAAATGATTTTGAGCCCGCAATTGATTTTAAACCCGGATTATTTTTATCCGATGATATCTTGTTATATGGACGTGTAGGTGCAGCATGGAATGAAGTCTCATTATCTGATAATGCGCACTATGATTTAATTAATCATGGCGCTTTACTGATGGATTCGGTGACACAATCAGAAAATGTGATCGCGCTACGCTTAGGTTTAGGTGTGGAACATTATTTACAAGAACAATTCACGATTTTTATGGATTATACCTATACGAATTATGGGGATGTTTCACTGACTAAAAATAATAATATTTCGGGAATCTTGGAGCCGGGCGGTTTTCCTTTAGATTTTCAAATCACCGATTACAGCACAGCAAGCGATATCAACAAACAAGTAGTGATGCTTGGATTTAATTATTACTTGTAGCATTCAAACATGTTTGTAATGCTATAGACAATGACGTTAATAAATGGGAATACCCGCTAAATCCATCGCCTAGGGTTCCTTCTGGGTTTAACACCCCCTCGCGCACTCCCGTGCCTTTTGCAATCATATCGACGATTGCGGGTTTAAATTGTGGTTCTGAAAAAATACACACTACATTTTTTTGTTTAATTAATTTTTGAATTTCACTGATATGTTGCGCGCTTGGCATAATTTCTGGATTTAAAGTAATGGCCCCTACAGCATTGAGCTTATAGCGTTTTTCTAAATATTGATATGCATCATGAAATACGATAAAAGGTTTGGTTTGAATAGCCATTAAATCTGTACTTAATTGTTGGTCTAATTGCGACAATTGTTGATTAATTGTTTGGGCATTAGCTTGATAAATATTTTTATGTTCAGCATCAATATTCGAAAGTGCTTGCGCCATCGCTGTTACTAAAATTTGGGTGCGTATGGGATCAAGCCAAATGTGCGGATCAAATCCAATATGCGCGTGGTCATGAGTATGGTCATGATCTGTGCGAAAATGTAAAGGATCTAAACCTGGTGTTGTCAATAATGTCAGTGTTTGTGTGTTTTTGGGTAATTGTGAAATAGTTTTTATTAAAAATGTTTCTAGTGATTCACCGACCCAGATCACTAAATCTGCAGAATTTAAATCTGAAACTTGTGAAGGTTTCAATGCATAATTATGCGGCGATGCGCCGGGTGGAACTAATAAAATGGGTTTTGCAACATCTTGCATCAGTGCTTCGGTGAGTGCATAAATAGGGCTGATGGTGACAACCACTTTTGGCGCAGCGTAAAGTGCTGTTGAAAAAATAAATAGCAATAACAGGGAAATTAATCTCATTTTACTGTCTCCATAATCTTTTCGAATAATATTCAATCTCATGACTGCTGCGCACTGGATTAATATCTAAGCCACCTCTGCGCGTATAATATGCAGCTACGGTTAATTTTTGAGGCTTGCAGCGCTGCCAGATATCAGCAAATATACTCTCCACACAATGTTCATGAAAATCTTGATGATCGCGAAACGATACTATATAGCGCAGCAATCCTGCATGATTTATTTTTTTACCCGTATAAGTAATCTCAATGGATGCCCAATCTGGCTGATTGGTCACAGGACAATTTGATTTTAATAGATGCGAATATACTGTCTCTACAACACTTTCCTGTTCACAAGTTAAATATTCTGGATTAACTTGATAAGTATCACATAAAATATTTTGTTCATCTAAGCAAACACCTGACAACACTTGAAATGATTCATGGTTAATTTGTGTTAAATCTTTTAACTTTACTTGGACAGAAGCGCCAGATGCTTTTGATAAATCATTTTGCAACATTCCAGAAATAGCCGATATTGATGCTACCTTCGTTTGATTAAACGAATTTAAGTATAATTTAAAAGATTTAGACTCAATCAAAAAAGGGCTTTGGCAAGGAAAAATAAATTCGGCAATACCTACATTAGGTTTGCCTTCCGCATTAAGCCAAGAAATTTCATAACCATGCCATAAATCAAAACCAAAAAAATCTTGCGTACTTTTTCTTGGGATAGGGAATAGCAATTCTGGGGCATAGGTTTGTTGGTATTCTGATTTTTGTCCTAAGTGCATAAGAAGTCCTATATTTGCTGTATAATGCATAAAGGGAGAGCATATGATATCACAAACCGAGCCTTTATTAGCTGCTAGCGATATTGGTGTTAAATTTAATGACCGTTGGGTGTTAAAACATATTTCTTTTAGCATTCAACCTAAAGAAATTGTGACCTTGATTGGGCCTAATGGTTGTGGCAAAACAACCCTTGTGAAAACCCTGCTCGGTTTATTAAAACCAACTACCGGCAATGTCACGAAAGCGGCTGATTTAAAAGTGGGTTATATGCCGCAACGCTTTACCGTTGAGCCGACCCTACCTATTACTGTTGAACGTTTTTTAAAACTTGCTCACAACAATCTTGAAACCCAACAAGAGTTATTTCATACCCTAGGTATTACGCAGTTAATGGCTACAGAATTACAACATCTATCCGGCGGAGAAATGCAGCGGGTGCTCATGGCTTATGCATTATTAGGACAACCCAATTTATTGATATTGGATGAACCCATACAAGGCGTTGATGTCGGAGGACAAATTGAACTCTATCATTTACTGTATCAACTACGCGATTATTTAAATTGTAGTATTTTCATGGTTTCCCATGATTTACATTTAGTGATGGCGAATACCGATCGCGTCATCTGTTTAAACCAACACATTTGCTGTCAAGGCAAACCCGAATCGGTATTAAATGATCCGGCTTATTTAGCTTTATTTGGTGAAAGTGCAGCGCACTCGTTAGCACTCTATAGTCATAAACATGATCACCATCACACAATTGCGGGCGAAGAGAAAATATAATGGATGAATTTTTACTACGCGCATTATTCGGCGGCTTAGGATTAGCCTTAATTTCGGGGCCTTTAGGCGTATTTATTGTTTGGCGACGCATGGCGTATTTTGGCGATACTCTCGCACATAGTGCTTTGCTGGGTGTGGGTTTAGGTTTTTGGTTATCGATTAATCCTATTCTTACGGTCATGTTGGTTTGTGCGTTGCTTGCAACTTCCCTTGTTATATTACAATCTAATCAAAAATTAGCGAGCGATACTTTACTAGGGATTTTAGCGCACAGTACTTTATCCCTCGGGATTATTGTGGTGGCGTTTTTACAAGGTCTTCGTGTCGATTTATTTGGTTATTTATTCGGTGATATTTTAGCCATCAGCTGGCAAGAGATATTGTATATTTATTTGATTGCAGCCCTTGTGCTTATCATTATCATTAAACTCTGGCGCGCTTTATTGCTCTGTACCTTAAACACAGATTTAGCCTTAGTCGCAGGCCTTGCGCCGCAGAAACTGCAATTTATTTTAATGTTATTACTTGCCATGGTGATAGCCGTTGCTATGAAAATCATTGGTGTACTCTTGATTACTTCTTTACTTATCATTCCTGCGGCATGTGCGCGTAATTTTGCTAAATCACCTGAACAAATGGCAATTTTAGCAAGTTTAATAGGTATGTGTGCGGTGAGTCTTGGCCTTGCCGCCTCGTTTTATTTTGATTTACCGACAGGGCCAGCTATAGTTGTAAGTGCAGCTTTTTTATTTTTACTCTCGAGAATAAAACGATGAAAAAATGGCTATTTTTATGTTGTGTGCTTCTTCCTCTGTCTCTATTTGCAGACGAGATTGTTAAGAAAAAAATTATCGTGGGTGGCTATGTCTGGCCTCCTTTTGTTGAACTGCAAGGCCGTAATTATCAAGGTATGACTTTGGATTTGATTGACGCTGCAAATGCCATTCAAGGTGATTATGTATTCGAGTTTTTCCTCACCTCACCCGAAAATAGGCATAAAGATTTTTATAACAAAAAGTTTGATATGATTTTCTTTGAAGATATTGACTGGGATTGGCTGGCTTATCCTGTTAACGCCTCCACGCCGCTCGCCAAAGGCACTGAATTATATATTGCCCTCGAGAAAATTGGCCGCAACCAATCTTTTTTCCAAGAAATGGAGAAAAAATCAATGAGCGCGGTTGCTGGGATGCATTATTCTTTTGCAGGGCAAAATGCTAATGCGGTTTATCTTAAAGAGCATTTCAATATTCAATTACAACCGACGACCTCACAAGTGCTACAAGATGTGCTGAATGAGAAAGCAGAAATTGGCGTAATTAATAGCATATCATTGGAACAAGCATTTAAACAAAATCCGGATTTGAAGAAAAAAATCATGATTGCGAAAAAAATTGATCAGGATTTTGTTCTCAGTATTTTAGCGCGTAAAGACGCGCCTATGACTATTGAGCAAGTCAATCTTATGCTCGATCGTTTAGATAAAGCAGGGATTTTGGAAAAATTGTGGGAAAAGTATAACTTGAGTCCGAATTTGAAGTAGTCAACCCACCGTCACAGACTTCGCTAAATTCCTTGGCTGATCCACATCTGTGCCTTTTAGTACGGCAACATGATACGCCAATAATTGCATGGGAATTGCAAAAATCAGGGGCCAAAACATCGGATCTATATCACCTGTTGGCACGTGCACCACTGTTTCACCTGGAATAGTCAGCTTCGCATTGGTAAATATAATTAATTTACCACCGCGCGTGCGCACTTCTTCTAGATTACTCAACAATTTATCTAATAATTGATCATCTGGCGCAATCGCAATCACCGGCATATCTTCATCCACTAAAGCAAGTGGTCCATGCTTTAATTCACCCACAGGATAAGCTTGCGCATGAATATAAGAAATTTCCTTTAATTTCAAAGCACCTTCTCGCGCAATGGGATAATACTCACCACGACCTAAAAATAGAGCATGTTGTTTATCTTTAAATGTATGCGCGATTTTTTCAATTTCAGTATTTAATTTTAAACCCGCTTGCAATAAATCAGGCACAGCTTGAAAATCTTTAACCAAATGTGCTTCTTTAAATTCGGGATTATGACGACGCGCTAAAGATAAGGTTAACAGCATTAAACCCGCCAATTGTGTAGTAAATGCTTTGGTGGAAGCCACGCCAATTTCCGGGCCCGCACGTGTTAATAATACCAAATCGGATTCACGCACAATTGCACTTTCTGGTACGTTACAAATGGCCAAGGTTTTTAAATAATGAGGTTTACCTAATTGTAGTGCTGCAAGCGTATCTGCAGTTTCTCCAGATTGTGAAATCACGACCAGTAAACTATCTTTAGGGACTATCGCTTGTCGATAACGGTATTCACTGGCAATTTCTACATGACAAGGAATACGTGCATGTTTTTCAATCAATAAACGTGCAACTTGCGCCGCATGAAAACTAGTGCCACACGCGACAAAATGTATGGCTTTAACCGCATCAAACACTTTACCCGCTTCATGACCAAAAGCCGCATCTAATACATGATCGCGACTCACGCGTCCTTCTAAGGTCATGCGCACCGCAGTAGGCTGCTCAAATATTTCCTTTTGCATAAAGTGTTGATAATGTCCTTTATCCGCACTGGTATATAAATCAGGCGTAGCCGTTTTAACTTCTCTGTCAACGGGTTTATCGGTTGCATCATATATCTGCACAGTTTTTTGTGTTAATTCTGCGATATCGCCTTCTTGTAAATAAATTAAACGTTGAGTTACTGGCAATAAAGCTAAATGATCCGATGCAAAATAATTTTCATCAAAACCTAAGCCAATCACGAGTGGCGCACCATTACGCACAATGATTAAACGATCAGGTTCATTACAGGCCATTACCCCAATAGAATAAGCACCTTTTAAATCATTTACTGCTAAACGTATGGCTTGTAATAAAGGTACTTTTGATTTACGTTTATCATAAATTAAATGGGCGATGACTTCGGTATCTGTATCTGAAGTAAACACATAATTGCGTTTTTCTAAATAAGCCTTTATGTCTTGGAAGTTTTCAATAATGCCATTATGAACCACAACAATAGCATCGCGCTCACCGGATAAATGTGGATGCGCATTTTCCTCACTGGGTTTGCCGTGTGTTGCCCAACGGGTGTGCGCTATACCGATGCGACCATGCACAGGATGATGTAATAGCGCTTCTTCTAAATTTTTAACTTTTCCTTGCACGCGTACACGTTCAAGTTGATGATCATCAGTGATAACTGCAAGGCCGGCGGAATCATATCCGCGATATTCCATACGTTTTAAGCCTTCTAATAAAATAGGGCTAACATTGCGTTGTAAAATAGCACCGACTATTCCGCACATTATTTTTCCTCACTGCGCCAATTTTTAACGCTGATTTGTTTAGCACGCCCAACTGTTAATTGTTGATCGGGCGCATCTTTAGTTAATACAGTTCCTGCGCCTATCACAGCATTTTCCCCGACAATAACCGGTGCCACTAATGCAGAATTAGATCCAATAAAGGCGCCCGACTTTATAGTGGTTTTATGTTTATTCACGCCATCATAATTACAAGTAATCGTGCCTGCGCCAATATTTACATTTTCGCCGACATCGCTATCACCCACATAACTCAAATGATTAACCTTGCTGTTACTGCCTAATTGCGTTTTTTTCAATTCCACAAAATTCCCAACATGGGCATGCGCATGTAGATGACACTCTGGACGAATGCGCGCATAGGGGCCAATAATACAATCATTTTCAATGACAGAATCTTCAATAATAGAAAATGGTTTAATATGAACATTCTCACCGATGCGAACATTACGTAAAATGGTGTGCGCACCAATAGTCGTATTTTTACCAATAAACACTTCACCTTCGATAATCACATCAATATCCATGGTGACATCTTCTTGAATGGTTAATTTACCGCGAATGTCCAAGCGAGTAGGATCCATCACCGTGAGTCCTAATCCCATTAATTGTTCAACTTGTTCACGTTGCACATAACGCTCAGCAATGGCCAATTGATTTTTAGTATTAATGCCAAAACCTTGCATCGGATCGCTTAATTTGTAACCGACAATTTCATGATGCGCTTTTATCGCAAGTAGAATTAAATCCGGTAAATAATATTCACCGGCAGCATTTTGATTATTAATTTGCGGTAATAATATATTGAGTAAAGTCGTCTCTGCAATATAAGCACCCACTGCGGCTTCACGTAGAGTTTTTTCACTAGGCGTTGCATCTTTTTCTTCTTTAATACAGATAATTTGATTATTTGCATCACGCACCACTCGGCCTAAACCCGTAGGATTTTCCGGCTCAAAAGTCAGCATGCCCACCGCGCCAGTAGAAGTTTTGGCCATAAAATCATGTAAAGTGTTGGCTTTTAATAAAGGTACATCGCCAAGTAGTATTAAAGTACGATTTGCCGATACTTGAGGCAAAGCTTGCAACACCGCATGCGCAGTCCCCAAAATTTCCGTCTGTTCAATAAATGTGCAACCCATCCCCGAAAGCGCCAATTCAATCTGGGCCCGATTATCAGGACTGACAATCATATAAATCGCTTGAGGTTTTAAAACCTTAACATTTTCAATAAGATGCAAAATAAAAGGCCGCCCAGCTAAGGGGTGCAACACTTTAGGTTGATTTGAATGCATCCGCGTACCTTTTCCGGCCGCGAGAATAATAATGGCTAGGTCTGACATGATGGTGCATTGTTTCATAATTGGCAGGATTTGGCAATTAAGTTCAATGCTGTATCTTTTGATTCAGCTCAAAATCTCGTACTTTTTGTTTAAGAAGCGCCGCGCTAGATGCTATATGATCGTTATATTGAGTATTTTTAAAACCCCATAATGTTGAATGCATTTCCTCACAATGACCTACTAAAAATGGCAGCGTTACGATAACGCGCAAGTTTGGTTTCTCCCCAATATAGCGATCAATAGTATTAGTATGCATATCCATATTTTCTGGATCCCATGTTTGGTATACAGATAATAAATTGGAATTATAAATATTGAAAACTGCGCTAATCATAGTATCTATATATATAAAATTAATATCTTTATATTTTTCTATTTTTAAGATTTTACACTTTGGGTCAAGTACAGCAATTAATCCTGAAAATATATCCCATTCATCCTTATGAATATTTAAAAATTCTTTAACAATATGAAGTTTATCTTCAAAATCTTCATATAACACCACATCATCTTCCATAACCGTTAAATAAGGCAGTTTATATTTTAAAGCCATATCTGCAAGATAACGATAACTAAGACCGCAGCCCACCCAACCCGGCGTCCTACGAAACCCAGAAAACACATAACAATTTTTAGGGCGAATGGATTGAAACTTTCTCCAACGTATAATAGTTTCTGGTAGAGAAAGGGCAATCATTTCAGCATTTTCAGGAATTTGTGCATCGAGTTTGGTTGCAAAAGATGTTGGGAGAAATCCCATGCCAATTAAAAATCTATCGAACATATAAGCGAATTTGGCACTACTTTTATCAACTGATTCTTGTATCAATTGGGCAGTAGGCGGATTATCCAGCATGTGTTGAACTGCTGTGATCATATCTGGGACTGAGCCTGCTTCAAAATATTTTACTACATGCTCAAGTTCAGGATATTCATCTTGATCTCGAGCAGTTTCAGAAACAACAGGCACACCCAATGAAAGACATTCTTGAATACGCGGTAACTCAAGCAATGCACCTTCGTAATAATGAATGTTAATCACAAAGCGAGCTTTTTTAATCGCAGCGATCATTTCATGACCAAAAATCTCACTACAAATTTTTACCTTAAAATGTTTCTGCAATTCAGTTAACATTTGTTTTCTTCTTATTGAACTATTACAGTCTCCATAAAAAAGAATATCATAAGTTTTTTCTTGCGCATCTAAACCATATGATTTTGATGCGCCAATTGGCAAATAATACACATGTGGAAATTGAATCTCCTTAGATGCTAAAAATTCAATATTTTTAATAGAATAATCTACCACGGTCAGAGAATGATTTAAGTCATGAAGATATTGCTTAGTAAACCAGCGTGAGCTTACCGATTGCTCAAGTTGATAAATAATCCGCCGCTCACTGGGCGGTAGTCTCTCGAATATTTGTGCGCATAATACAATGTAGTAATTTTTATTAAAAACTTTTGGGGGTGTTGTAAAAACTTCAACTAAACATCCATGGTGTTTTAATCTTTCTGAAATGATATGGGCCACAAAAATAGTATGTGGCGGCGTTAAAATACCCCATGTTTGCACTATAGGGCAAATCAAAGGATGAGATAAAGTAGTTATGAGGGTAGATGCGTTAAAATGATTCTTAATTCTAATATACAGCCCTTGAAGATCTCCCTTAGCCAAATAACTTGCGATGATACACAATCTTCGGTAGGTATTTATTAATAAATCTTTCATAAAAACTCTTAAAAGTCATGTATACTATCACAGCTAAGCGGCTTAGTTAAGCCCTATAAATATTAACCTAAATACCGATGTCAATGAACAACAATATAAGTACTATAAAATTACTCTGCGCCATGATTGTAGTGTATGTACATAGCTTTGCTTTTACCGGAACGCCTATCTCAAAATTATTTGTATGGATTGATTCACGAGTAGTTATTTACGCATTTTTTCTTATTGGCGGATATTTTCTTGCAAAAAGTTGGGAAAATGATCCTAATGCAAAACGTTTTTTACAAAGAAGAATCTTGCGCATTTATCCTGCTTTAATTGTATGTGTATTATTAACTACTTTTTTATTAGGGCCTTTAATCAGTGATCTATCTTTAATAGACTATTTTCAAGCAAATGAAACTTATGCATATTTAAAAAATTTGACGCTGTATGTAACACATTTTCTACCCGGCGTATTTACTGATAATATCTATCCTCGCGCGGTAAATGGTTCTTTGTGGACTTTACCAATAGAGGTTGGTCTTTATATTACCTTAGTCGTGCTCGGCTTAATGAATATTTTTTCAAAGTGGACATATCTTTTCCTCGCGCTGATATCAGCAATAGTTACATTTTGGGGAATACCTGAAGCCGCAAATAACTTACAAATGATTTATGGCACAGAATTAAAACAAATTTTTATTTGTGGATATTATTTTTGGATAGGCGCAACATTTTACGCTTTTAATTTAAAGCGGTACTTTTCTTTATGGGGCGCATTATTAGCCAGCATTTTATTTTTAATCTCTCCATTCCATCACTTGTCTTTTCAACTCGCCATATGGATCTTATGGCCCTATATCATATTAAGCATTGGTCTTGCTTCGCCTTTAAAAATATCTTCTTGGTTGAGTCGCCATGGCGATTTTTCATATGGCATATACATTTATGCATTTCCTATTCAACAAATTTTAGCCATGCTTTATCCAAATATGCATATTAATCTTTATATTTTGTTATGTATGATCTGCATTATTCCTTGTGCTGTATTATCTTATAAATTCATTGAACAGCCATTTTTCCGATTTAAACCTAGTAAATCTATACCTGCTGTAAAAACAATGCATTCCGATCCTTTGCCGATAAAATAAATGGTGCAATATTAGGCCAATCTATTGCCATGTCTTTATCATTCCAGAGAATACTTCTGTCATGTTCTTTACTATAAAACGCGGTGGTTTTATATAATACTTCTGCTGTATCGGATAGTGTTAAAAATCCATGGGCAAAACCTTCTGGGATCCATAATTGGTGTTTGTTTTCTGCAGATAAAATAGCAGATACGTATTTGCCAAATGTGGGTGAGTTTTTGCGAATATCCACAGCGACATCAAAAATTTCGCCTTCTGTTACCCGCACTAATTTACTTTGGGCCATGGGTTCTGATTGATAATGTAAGCCGCGCAATACGCCTTTTGTAGATTTTGAATGATTGTCTTGCACAAAATGAATGGGCTTTCCTATTGCTTCTGAAAATTTAGTCTCGTGATAACTTTCAAAGAAAAAACCTCTTTCATCTGCGAAGACTTGTGGCTCGATCAATATGACTTCTGGGATGTGTTGGCGTGTAGCCTTCATGTTTTTTTAATCTCTTCTAATACTTTATATAAATAAGTACCGTAATTATTTTTACGTAATTCTTCTGCCATTTTTTCAAAAGCATTTACTGTGATCCATTTATTACGCAAAGCAATTTCTTCTGGGCAGGCTATTTTAAGGCCTTGTCTGTGTTCTGTGGCTTGTACAAATTGTTGTGCTTCTAATAAGCTTTCATGCGTGCCGGTATCTAACCAGGTATAACCACGACCCATGAGTTCTACATTTAAATTATTATCATCAAGATAACAACGATTCAAATCCGTAATTTCTAATTCGCCTCGTTGAGAGGGTTTTAAAGTTTTGGCATAATCAGATGCTTTATTATCGTAAAAATATAAGCCGGTGACAGCATAATTTGATTTAGGCTGCGGGGGTTTTTCTTCTAAACTGATGACACGGCCGTTTTCATCAAACTCTGCTACGCCATAACGTTCTGGATCTGATACGTGATGAGCAAAAACAGTGGCACCCGTTTCGCGCGCAGAAGCTGAATGTAATCGTTTTGATAAATCATGGCCGTAGAAAATGTTATCACCTAATATCAACACACTTGGCGCGCCTGCTAAAAAGTCTTCACCAATTAAAAAAGCTTGTGCTAACCCATCCGGGGAATCTTGTTTTATGTAATTTAATTGTATGCCCCATTGTGATCCATCACCTAATAGCTCTTGATAAAGTGGTAAATCACGTGGTGTGGAAATCAATAAAACTTCGCGAATACCGGCAAGCATCAGCGTGGTTAATGGATAATAAATCATCGGTTTATCAAAAATAGGTAGCAAATGCTTTGAAATAGCGCGCGTTACTGGATATAGACGAGTGCCTGAGCCTCCGGCTAAAATAATACCTTTTCGGTTCATACTGTTTGTCCTTTGCTTATGTAATGTTGTGATAAAAATCTATCGGCGTGCCATTGCCAAGATGGCAGTTCCAAATTAAATTTAGCCCTTATTTTCCCTGTATCCAATAATGAATTGTGAGGTCGTTTTGCAGGTGTTGGATATTGTGCTGTTGAAATTGCGGTGATTTTATCTGGCGTTACTTTTAGGACTGCACCAATAGGCTTCGCATACATAATTAAATGTCTCGCAAAACCATACCAACTGGTGCTGCCTTGTGCGGTTAAATTAAAGGTATCGCCTTGAAAATCTTTAAATGCTGCATCCCACTGTAAACGATAAAGTAATAATGCTGTTATATCAGCAATCAATTCTGCGCTTGTGGGCGCGCCGATTTGATCGCCTACAATAGTTAATGAACCTTGCTGCAGAGCCAAATTTAAAATCGTGCGCGCAAAATTATGGCCATGTGCAGCATATACCCAGCTGGTGCGCAAAATTAAATGACGACAGTTTGTTTTACGAATGAGATCTTCACCTTGTAATTTAGTTTTGCCATAAACGTTTAAGGGGGCGGGAATATCTGATTCTAAATAAGGCTTGGTTTGTGCACCATTAAATACATAATCTGTTGAATAATGTACTAGCAAGGCATCAAGATCCCGTGCAACTTTTGCCATTACCTCAGGCGCCAAAGCATTAATTTTTTCAGCAAGCGTTATATTTGCTTCTGCCTTATCAACCAGTGTATAAGCCGCCGCATTAATAATAATAGTGGGATTAATTTTGCGAATATAATTTTCCAACTTGTCTAGATCTTCTAAATCAAGTTGCGAACGCTGACAGGGGATAACTTGACCTAATCCAACAAGTGCTCGCTGTAATTCAAAACCGACCTGACCCAATGCCCCAAATAATAATATTTTCATTATAAATTCAATCCATTTCTATTATTTAAATACCAGTTCACGGTTTTACGAATTCCTGTTGCAAACGTTTCTTGTGGCTGCCAACCTAATTGCTTTTTTATTTTGTCAGCATTAATAGCATAACGTAAATCATGCCCCGGTCTATCTGCTATATATGAAATTTGGTTTTTATAAGATTTACCATCTATTCTTGGCTCTATTTCATCTAATAATTCACATACGGTATTAACCACTTCAATATTGGGTTTTTCATTACCACCGCCAATATTATAGGTTTGTCCTAGTTCACCTTTATTTAATACTTGCATAATGGCTGCACAATGATCACTCACATACAACCAATCGCGGATATTTTTACCATGGCCTAAAATGGGTAATGGTTTATTTAATAGAGCACAATGGATAATGTTCGGAATTAATTTTTCCGTATACTGATATGGACCATAATTATTTGAGCAATTTGTAGTAATTAAAGGCAAATGATATGTATGATAATATGCCCGAACTAAATGATCTGATGCTGCTTTACTTGCAGAGTAGGGGCTATTAGGTTGATACGGGTGCCGTTCTGTAAAAGCAGGCTCAGCATAATCTAAACTACCATATACTTCATCAGTTGACACATGTATGAAGCGAAAATCTTTAGTTAATTTTGCAAGACGACAGGCTTCTAATAAATTAAATGTGCCGACAATATTAGTCATTACAAATTCACGAGGGCCCGCAATTGAACGATCAACATGTGATTCTGCTGCAAAGTGTATCACAGCGCGAGGTTGATGAATTTCTAATAACTGGGTCATCAAACCTTGATCCGCAATATCACCACGAATAAAAATATGACGAGGATCTTCTTGCACCGTTATTAAATTATTCATATTTCCGGCGTAAGTTAATTTATCTAAATTAACCACTGTTTCTTCCGATTGCGCCAGCCAATCCAAAACGAAATTTGCCCCAATAAATCCTGCTCCGCCGGTAATTAATATAGTCATTTAAAATTTTCCTATTAATATCGCGACAGATAAACCCAAGTTATCTAGAAATGTTTGTCGATAAGTTTCTTTACACAACAAATAACGCAAACGCCCAATAAAACCTGTTTTTTGGGCATCTGCAAAATGATTCAGTATATTTTGATGAGCTGAAGTCAGCAAATGTTTAATTGCAAACAGTGCCGTGACATGCGCCTGATTGTAAGTAGAAAATCTTCCTTGCAAAAGCCACTTTAACCGCGATAAACGCCCAACAAGAGTGCTATTATTACCCACAATATTATTGATATGCTGACGATACTGTATTCGTGGTATGGCATCATAAAAAACGTGTCCGCCTGCGCCAGAAATAACCAAATATATCCACCAATCATGAGTGATAATCTTAGGTCCAGATGCTTTCTTCATTAAATGCCATGCTGATTTATTCAGCACCATAGTATTACCACCCATTATGCTTTGAACCATTGCATTAGCAAAACTTGGCTTTTTTGTAAATAGCGCAGAAAATCCCAATTTATGATCGTTTTCATCAATGAGCTGCGTGCGACCACCATATAACCCGGGCTGGTCTTCTGGTAAATTTTGCAAATAATTCACTGCTGTCTCTAGCTTATCCTTTTCCCAAAGATCATCTTGATCACAAAAAGCAATATATTTTGCTGGTGCTACCGGTAAATTGAATATTGATAAGAAGTTATATTGAAAACCTTCCCGAGAATCTCTTAGAGAACTATCTAGAAACTGTATATTTAAGTGAGGATATTTGTTCTTATTTTCCTCAATAATACGAAGCGTGTTATCTGTAGATCCATCATCGCTAACGAACACCACTAAATCTTTGACAGTTTGTTCCGCCAAAGTTCTGAGTTGTTCACCCAAAAACTTCTCTCCATTAAAAGTGCATAACAGTACTGCCATAGTCTTCATATCAAACATTTACCAGATTATATTAAAGTACTATTTAACGAAAATCTAAGAAAAAAAGCAAGCATTTGTTATTTAATAAACTAATAGGCTGATAATTATCTTTCTGATATAATGACCATCTATGCCATTATCTAAACTTAAAGACATATTAAACACCAGCCATCTGCGCGATCTTTTCATGCGGGCACCAAAACGCAGCCAGCAATTACAAATTTCTGCCCATGAACTGACGCTCGATTTTAGTCATCAAAGAATTACTGAAAGGACTTTGGAAGCCCTTCTGGATTTGGCAGATAAGAACCAATTAAATCAACGTGTTACTGAGATGGTCACTGGCAAAAATGTCAATGCCTCCGAAAATCGTCCGGCTCTGCATACAGCGCTCAGAGATCCTTCATCAAATCCAATTTATGTTAATGAAGCCGATGTTAAACCCGAGATTCATGCCGCTTTTGAATTAATGCGGACCCTCTGCAAATCTGTCTGGCAAAGTGGAATCACTGATGTATTAGTTCTTGGAATCGGTGGCTCTTATTGGGGATCGCTTTGTGCTTGTGAGGCATTTCGAAATTTACCTAAACGTTTAAACGTGCATTTTTTAGCAGATATGGAAGCAGAAGCCTTTAATCATGCAACCCATGGACTACGTCCCGAAAAAACCGTAGTCATTGTTATCAGCAAATCTTTTAAAACTATTGAAACACTCACTAATGCAAAACGAGCCAAAACATGGCTTGGCCCACTTTTAAAAGCACATTGCATTGCTGTCACTGCAGATAAAAATGCAGCGGAAGATTTTGGTATTCAAGACACCCATATTTTACCGATGTGGCCTTGGGTAGGTGGTCGGTATTCCGTGTGGTCCAGCGTAGGCATTCCTATTGCTTTATGTTATGGCATTGCTTCATTTCAAGAGTTTTTAAATGGTGCGCACTTAATGGATCAGCATTTAATCCATGCGCCTACAAAAAATAATTTACCGATGATGGCAGCACTGCTTACTTTTTTAAATACACGTTTTTTTGATGCACATACTGAAGCGATTATTCCATATAGTGCTCGTCTTTCACATTTTGTGCCTTATGTACAACAACTTAAAATGGAAAGTTTGGGTAAAAATCGTGATAACCAAGGACAATTAATCACTGAGCCTACGGGGCCTGTGGTATGGGGACAAACAGGTTTACACGCACAACATACGTTTAATCAAATTTTGCATCAAGGAAATCACTGCATTCCCATTGATTTTATTATACCTATGGATACGCCTGAATTAGTTAAATCTTGTTTTGCGCAATCCGATGCGTTGACGCATGGTGATGAAGAACATGAATTATTGCATGCCCGCACGTTGGGGAATCAACCCCATAATTTATTAAAAATTGATTCATTAACACCCAAAACCTTGGGTTTATTAATGGCGTTTTATGAACACAAAACATATTTGCTGGCTTGTCTTTTTAATATCAATGCCTTTGATCAATTTGGCATTGAGCTCGCAAAAAAAATACATGAGCAGGTACAAGTATAATGAAACGTAATCATTTACATCTTGTTTTCCAAGATATTCTCCAAGGCTTTTCAAGTTGGCGTATTTGGTTATTGCTGGGTTGGCGAGATATTAATTTGCGCTATCGAAGGTCAACCCTGGGTCCATTTTGGATAACGCTCAGTATGGCCACCATGATCTATTCTATGGGGTTTTTATATGGAAAATTATTTGAAATTGATCTTTCAGTTTATTATCCTTATATAGCAACAGGAATGGTGACTTGGACATTTATTTCAACCCTAATTAATGATCTAGTAGAAGCGCTCTCCAAAGCGTCTGGATTTATCAAACAGATTAAATTACCTTATACCATTTATATTCTTCGGGTCTTAACCAGCAACTTTATTGTATTTTTACATAACTTTTTAGCAATTATTCCTATTTTATTATTTTTCAATACTGGAATTACATTGTTATTAATTTTTGTTTTATTGCTCAATATTTTGTTATTACTCATTTGCTGTTTTTGTTATGGATTTATTTTCAGTTTACTTGGCACACGTTTTCAAGATATTAAACCTATCATTGGCAGCGTGTTACAAATTTGCTTTTTACTTACACCCATATTATGGATGCCGCAAATGTTGCCTGAGCGTTTTAATTATCTTGCTAGCGCCAATCCTTTTTATCAATTAGTTAATTTAATCCGTGATCCGCTCATCGGTCAGATGCCAAGTTTATTTACTTATGGATATATATCTTTAATGATTTTAGGCGGTTTTATTGTCATGATATTTTTATTGTGGCGTACTCGACATCGAATTGCTTTTTGGTTGTAAATTATGACTATTATTTCTTTGAAAAACATCAATCTTCATTTTCCCATTTATGGCGCTAATACGCGCTCATTAAAAAAACGTATCATTCATGTAACCACCGGCGGCATGATTGAATATGATCGAAATGAAGTCATCACCGTTCATGCTTTAAAAAATATAAATTTAGATATTCAAGAAGGTGATAGAGTAGGTCTTATCGGTGCTAATGGTGCGGGTAAAAGTACACTGCTACGTGTGCTTGCGGGAATTTATGAACCGACTTCTGGCGATCTTGACATCAAAGGTAAAGTTTCTGCCTTGCTTGATGTGATGTTAGGTTTGGATCAAGATTCCTCTGGTTACGAAAATATGACCATACGCGGTATTTTACATGGCTTGAAATTTCATGAAATTGCGCAAAAGAAAGAAGAAATTGCCAAGTTTACGGAGCTTGAGGATTATCTAGCCATGCCTATTCGCACTTATTCTACGGGTATGCAGCTGCGCCTAGCATTTGCCATTGCCACTGCCGTTAATCCGGAAATTTTCGTATTAGATGAAGTCGTCGGCACGGGTGATGCTCATTTTATGCATAAGGCAAAAGAACGTATTGACAGGTTAATTTCTAACTCTAAAGCTGTGATACTTGCAAGCCATGATAATCACACCATTGAAATGATGTGTAATAAAGTCATAGTGATGCATGCAGGTGAAATTCTTTATTTTGGTGAAACCAAAGAAGGTTTGGAGTTTTATCAGAACAGAGAACTTTAAACGTCAAGGTTCTCTGTCATTAGGGCGTTCTCTTCAATAAATTCTCGTCTTGGTTCTACATTATCGCCCATCAGCGTGGTGAATAACTGATCTGCAGTAACTGCATCTTGAACCCTTACCTTCAACATTCGGCGTGAAGTAGGATCCATAGTGGTTTCCCAAAGTTGTTCCGGATTCATTTCGCCAAGACCTTTATAACGTTGAATTTTCAAGCCTTGTTTTGCCTCTTTGAGCAACCAGGCAATCATTTCTTCAAATGAGCTAATATTTTGCTTTTTATCTTTGCGTAATATAAATGAACCCTCTTCCAATAAATCTTTTATTTTTGCACCCAAATTGACCAATTGTAAATATTCTTTGGACTTAAAGAAATCTGCTCTTAACTTAAAGTTTCTAGCACTTCCATTTGCATGACGTATGATTTTAGGTAAATACAGCGATTCTTTCTCATCTTCTTCTATTGCAAATGTAAATTCAGTATGCAAATGCGGCATTGCGTTCATTTTTACTTGCAAAGCATCTAACCATAATTGAACTTGATTTTGGTTATTTAAAGCTTCCACCGTTAAGGCTGGTAAATCAACACAAGCCCACAACGCTTCTTGTGGATACATTTGCGATAGGCGCGTGATCATTTTTTGAACAACTAAATATTCTTTCACTAATTCAGCAAATGCCATATCACTGACAGCTGGCGCTGAAGCATTCACATGTAAATGCGCATCTTCCAATGCGGATTCAATTAAAAAAGCTTCGAGCGCTTCATCATCTTTAATATATTGTTCTTGTTTACCTTTTTTCACTTTATAAAGCGGTGGCTGGGCAATATACAAATAACCCGCTTCTACGAGTTCGGGCATTTGCCTATAAAAGAAGGTTAAGAGTAGGGTGCGAATATGCGAACCGTCTACGTCGGCGTCGGTCATGATAATAATATGGTGATAACGTAATTTTTTAAGATCAAACTCTTCACGACCAATACCACAGCCCAATGCTGTAATCAGTGTACCCACCTCTAATGAAGCCAACATTTTATCAAAACGCGCTTTTTCAACATTAAGAATTTTACCTTTAAGCGGTAATATGGCTTGATTATGACGATTACGCCCTTGTTTTGCGCTACCGCCCGCAGAATCTCCCTCAACCAAATACAATTCGCATAATGCGGGATCACGTTCTTGGCAATCGGCTAATTTTCCAGGTAAACCTGCAATATCAAGCGCACCTTTACGACGTGTCATATCACGCGCTCTGCGTGCCGCTTCTCTTGCGCGTGCCGCATCAATAATTTTCGCAACAATAGCACGGGCCTGTTGTGGATTTTCGAGTAAATATTCTTGTAAAAAATCGGCAACGGCTGATTCAACAACAGGACGCACCTCTGAAGAAACCAACTTATCTTTTGTTTGTGAAGAAAACTTAGGATCGGGCACTTTAACAGATAACACCGCAGTTAATCCTTCGCGCGCATCATCACCGACCGTATTAATTTTAGCTTTTTTCGCAAAGCCTTCTTTTTCGATATAGTTATTCAAGGTCCGCGTTAATGCACCACGAAAGCCTGCTAAGTGAGTACCGCCATCACGCTGAGGAATATTATTGGTAAAACAAAAAATGTTTTCTTGGAAACTATCATTCCATTGAAGCGCCACTTCGACCGTTAAACCGTCTTTTTCTGTTTTCACATAAAGAATCTCGGTGTTAATCGGTGTTTTATTGTGGTTTAAGTAATTCACAAAGGCTTGAATGCCACCTTCATGTTCAAAAGTATCTTCTCGTGCGCTGCGCTCATCTGACAGACGAATACACACACCCGAATTTAAAAAAGAAAGCTCACGTAGACGTTTGACTAAAATATCATAATTGAAATCAATATTGGTAAAGGTTTTTGCGCTGGGTTTAAAGCGTATCTCGGTGCCGCTTTCGCTTGTTTCGCCAATACTTTTCAGTGGCGCTTGTGGCTCACCTTCACAATAAAATTGCTGATAAATCTGACCATTTTTATAGACGGTTAATTTTAATTCTTCAGACAACGCATTTACTACTGATACACCGACACCGTGTAGACCACCAGAGATTTTATAAGAGTTATCATCAAACTTTCCGCCAGCATGTAAAACAGTCATAATCACTTCTGCAGCTGAGCGGCCTTCTTCTTGATGAATATCCACAGGAATACCACGGCCATCATCTCTAACTGTAATGCTATTGTCGATGTGAATAATGACATCTACCGTCGTACAATAGCCTGCCAATGCTTCATCAATACTATTATCAACCACCTCAAACACCATATGATGAAGGCCTGAACCATCATCTGTGTCGCCAATATACATCCCTGGGCGTTTACGAACCGCGTCTAATCCCTTAAGTACCGTAATACTTGAAGAATCATAAATTGCGGGCGACGTAATTGACATAATCTCTCCTAAAAATAGCTTCCAGCGAAGGCTATTATACCATATAAACCCTTATGGGTTACACCGCATTAACAACCCCATGTTTCACGTGAAACAATTTTGCACCCAGTATTTCAGCTAGGTGGCGCGCAGTAGTTTCATCCACGCACGTGAGGAAAACTTGCGCTTTCATTTTTGTCATAATGCGCATGATTTGTAATTGAGCGTTTGCATCCAGCTCCGCAGGCAAATCATCTACCAACAAAACCCCCTCTCGTGCATTTTGCTCATCAACCCAGATGCTTTGTGAAATTTGTAAACCTGTGACCAACCTTTTTTGTTGCCCCTGGGATAAGACATGCTGAGCCGGCGTATTTTGGGTTTTAATCTGTAAATCAGCCCGCTGTGGTCCAGCGTATGTATATCCTAACTGAAGATCCCTATTAATATGGTTTAAGAACACGCTTTCTAAGGACTCTTGGATGTCCCACCCCGGAGAATAGTTTAAAGAAATATCTGGCAGCTCAAGTAATTCTGCGATCATGGGGTCAGCATGGCTAAACCAACCCTCACAGACCTCACGTCGCATCTCATGTATGTGTATACTCGCTTTCACTAACAAATCGTCCCAAACCGCATCTGGGCGCCGCTGCTGGCGTAAACATGCATTTCTTTGTTTTAACAACTGATTAAACTCTCGCCACTGAGACAAAAACGAATGTTTCACGTGAAACACTCCCCAGTCTATTAATTTGCGCCGGGCCTCAGGAGAGGTTTGTAATAACTGATAGTTTAATAAATGTAAAACTTGTACAGGCAGGTGTTTTGCAATCTCGGTGATACTGGAAACCTCTTGTCCCGCACATTTCATCACATGTTGGTTGTTTCTAGATTTTTGTAACGCTATTTTTAAAGGGTGCCCGCCGTCTAAAGGGGTTAATACCCCACGCAAATATAGCGCCGGAGCATCCTTTTGAATAACAAGGCCATGTGCAGCACGAAAAGAGCGGCCCGTAGCCAACATATGAATAGCTTCCAGTACACTGGTTTTGCCACTCCCATTATCGCCATAAAACACATTTTTAGACGCAAAAAAAAGCTCTACTTCATTTAAATTACGTAATGATTGAATAAACAGGGAAGAAAGGGCCATATTAAAGCCGAAGTGGCATCACCACATACTGACTGTGACTGTCTTGATTCTCATTATGTGCGGACAGCAATACACTGTTTTTAGGGTCTGAAAAAGCCATTTTGATGTATTCAGAGGGCACCACATTAAGAACATCTAAAATATAATGTGCGTTGAAAGCCACCTCTAATGAAGGTCCTGCATAATCGATTTCCAATTCCTCGGTCGCCTCTTCTTGCTCTGGGTTTTGGGCTTCTATAGTTAAGCTATTGTTATTAAACAAAAAACGAACCCCTTTGTTTTTTTCATTCGATAAAATAGCCACCCGCAACAACGATTGTTTAAGCAGGTTTTTATTAATAAGCGCTTGGTGATCCGTTTTATGAGGAATCACCTTATGATAATCTGGGAATCTTCCCTCAATAAGCTTAGAAGTGAGGGTGAATTGTGGGTGAACAAACTGAATATGATTTTCTTCCAACAAAATGGTGATTTCCACTTGATCAGGATGAATCAGTTTTAAAACTTCACTAATGGTTTTGCGCGGCACAATCACCTGGCAACCCACATCAACACTTTGATTTTCTTGATTTTTTGTTTTTGTCAACCGATGGCCGTCTGTTGCAACCACCACCTGCAATCCTGGATTAAAGACAAATAACATGCCATTTAGATAATAGCGTACATCTTGTTGTGCCATAGCAAAATGGGTGTGCTCAATCATTTGGTGTAAAATCGCACCCGAAACACGATATTCTTTACTTAAAGGTGAGACTTGCACCATCGGAAAATCCGCAGCAGGTAAGCTCATTAATGAAAATCGACTACGATTTGCAAGGACCTGAACTTTAGAAGCCCCTGTGGATAAATTAATAAGACTATCTTCTGATAGTCCGCGACAAATATCTAAAATTTTTCGGCAAGAAACTGTAATAGCCCCTTCTTCTTTTATCTCTGCTGTTGTAACTGTAGTAATCAACTCTAGATCTTGATCAGAGCAAATAAAAGAAATTTTCTGATTTTCGGCGATGATTAACACATTTCCCAGAATGGGTAGCTGATGTTTTTTATCGCTCACCCCACTAACGGGCTGAAGCGCTTTTAATAATAAATCTTGTTTAATCGTAATATTCATTTTTAATTCGATAATGTACGCAATAGGTTAGCCCAATCTTCTTGCATATTTGCATTGGTTTCCAAAAGACTCTTGATCATACGGCAAGCATGAATAACTGTTGTATGATCTCGACCTCCAAACGCATCGCCAATCTCAGGTAAGCTGTGACTTGTTAACTCTTTGGCCAACGCCATAGCCACCTGTCTTGGTCTAGCTACAGATCGACTTCTGCGTTTAGATAATAAATCAGAAATCTTGATCTTAAAGTACTCAGCAACGGTTTTCTGAATGTTCTCTATCGTAACTAATTTATCTTGCAAGGCCAGTAAATCTTTCAAGGCTTCTCGTACAAATTCCGTCGTAATCTCTTTTCCGGTAAAATGAGCATTCGCCATAACTCGCTTAAGTGCTCCCTCAAGTTCTCTCACATTGGAACGTACTCTTTTAGCAATAAAAAAAGCAACTTCATGAGGAATAGTCACACCCGCCTTCTCTGCCTTACTGATTAAAATAGCTACGCGTGTTTCTAATTCTGGTGGCTCTATGGCAACAGTTAATCCCCAGCCTAAACGTGATTTAAGCCGCTCTTCTACCCCAACAATTTCTTTAGGATAACGATCGCTGGTTAAAATAACTTGTCTTTGACCTTCAAGAAGTGCATTAAACGTATGGAAAAACTCTTCTTGAGAGCGCTCCTTTCCGGCAAAAAACTGAATATCATCAATTAATAAAGCATCCACCGAACGATAAAACCGTTTAAATTCATTAATCATATTACTTTGTAATGCTTTTACCATATCCGCAACAAAACGCTCAGAATGTAAATAAACTACTTTTGCATTAGGTTTATGCTTAATAATTAAATTACCTATCGCGTGCATCAAATGTGTTTTACCTAAACCCACACCGCCATAAATAAATAAGGGGTTATATGCAGCACCGGGATTTTCCGCGACTTGTGTTGCGGCGGCGCGCGCAAGCTGATTCGATTTACCCTCAACAAAATTTTCAAAGGTAAATAATGGATTAATACTATTAGGATATGTCGGTATTTTTTCTTCAGTTTTCTGAAAAGATGGTGCAACAGATGTTGTTCTTGGTATTACTGCAGCAACAGGAATGCTTGCGCTGCCTTCTTCTAATAAAACTTGGGGTGGTTCGCCTTGAGTAAATTTTTTAACGAGCTCTTTAATTTCATTAAAATAATTCTTTTCAACCCATGAACGCACAAACCGATTAGGCGCTAACAAACAAACCGTTTCATTTTTCAAAACAACCTGTAGCGGTCTAATCCACGTATTAAATTCTTGTGGTGTTAATTCACCTTGAAGATGATCAGCACATTGTTGCCAAAGTGTATGCGTGCTTGACATAAGAAGAATGCCCCCGTGGTCCGTCACAAATGAAGTTCAAGTTTACCTTGGTTTAGTTAAGTAATGCAAACCTGTGGAGTATTTATATGAAATAAACAAAAAAACGAGTAGGCCAAGTTATCCACAAGAAAACCATGCATCAGAACCGAGATTATACCGGAGATAATAAAGATAATATAGTATTGATATTTAAAATAAATTAGTAGTTATCCACAAAACATGCCGCCCTTAATAATAACAATCAAGTTTTATAGATCAATATTATTATTATAATAAAGTTCGGTATTATAAATAAAGCCGAGCAACTCATCTTTCATTTTGGCTTTCTTTGCTCCACTGTGTATAACAAGGGAATAACTCTAGCGTTAACTTGTTCATAAAAAACCTTTTAGCTCAAAGAAAGGTTTACCCCCAATAACTAGATGGCTTTAAACACAGCTTATCTGCAGAGAAGCGATAAAGCCCAAGCTATTGAAATATTTATAAAAATTAAGAGTATCCACAGAAAAAGCCGCCCTTAACAAGATTAATAAGTTTTAAATAAAAAAATTATTATATTTAAAATTGACATCAAGTAGGCTTTCGCTTTAAAATACGCGCCTATATTAAAACTTAAACAACAGGTTAGTCATGAAACGTACCTATCAGCCCAGTAAAAGAAGACGCTTAAATACTCACGGATTTAGAGCCAGAATGGCAACGGTCGGTGGTCGTAAAGTGTTGGCAAATCGCCGACGCAAAGGGCGTAAACGCCTTGCTTGCACGGCAAAACGTTGAAATTTAACAAATCTTTTCGCTTGCTCTGTGCAAGCGATTATGATCAAGTTTTTCAACAAGCGATTAAAATTAATCATCCTTTAGCCAGCATTTATGCAAGACCCAATAATAACGCTCATGCGCGATTAGGATTATTGGTCAGTAAAAAGGCTATGAAAAAAGCTGTTGCAAGAAACCGGATAAAACGCATCGTTAGAGAAAGCTTTAGAGCCAATGTTTCCAAGCTTAAAGCTTATGATATTATATTTATTGCGCGATCAAAAATAGAAGCTGTTGATAACAAACAAGTTTTTATTACATTAAGCGATCTATGGACCGAATTAACATGATCAAAACTATATTATTAGTTTTAATTCGCATTTATCGTTATACCCTGAGCTATTGGGTGGGACAACATTGTCGTTTTTATCCCAGTTGTTCAGCCTATGCAGAATCCGCCATTTCCCAATACGGGGGTGTTCGCGGTAGTTATTTAGCAACAAAACGCCTACTCCGTTGCCATCCTTGGCATCCGGGTGGGGAAGATCCACTTCCTTAAAAAGATTGACACACATATGGATTTACAAAGAACTTTATTATTAGGCGGCTTAGTTATTGTTGGATATCTGTTATTTCAGGCCTGGCAAGAGGACTACGCGATTAAACCCACACAAGGCGGAGCTACCCATCAATCTGAAATAACCGCTGTGGAAGGCAACACAGATGTGCCTATGGTCTCGAATATACCTGAACATCATCAAAATGAAATTAAACTAGAAAACACAGAATCACAATCGACAGATTGGATTGTTGTTGAAACAGATGTATTGAAATTATGGATCGACCCCAAAGGCGGAAATTTAGTGCAAGCCGACTTAATTGCGTACAAGCAAACACTAGATGAAAATAGTCCAGATATTCGATTGTTAAATTCAGACGCGCAACATCTCTATATTGCACAAAGTGGTTTGTCGAGTGAACAAGGGCCTGATATACCCAGTAAAGGGCAAGCGCTTTATCACACTGATAAAAAAAATTATGTGTTAGAAAATGGCGCAGATACTTTAACCGTAAATTTAGTGTGGAAGAATGCGGAAGGTTTATCTGTTGTTAAGCAATTTATATTTGAACGCGGACAATATTTATTTGATGTTCAATACGACATTAATAATCAAATGTCTAAAGATTGGCACGGTCAGTTTTATGGACAATTTAAACGTAAACAAGGTGAAGATGCGGGTTTATTAGGATTAGCCACATATCAAGGTGCAGCTATTTCAAGCCCAGATAAACGTTATGAAAAAGTCACGTATAAAGAAATGAGTAAAAGGGATTTAGACAGAAGTATTGAAGGCGGATGGCTTGCAATGCTACAACATTATTTTGTCAGCAGCTTTATTCCAAGCGCGGATCAAAATTTTAGATATTTATCTTGGCCGCCAGAAGACGGAGTTTTTCGTGTTGCTTTAATGGGGCCTGAATTAACAGTAGCACCGGGTGATCACATTAAAACCGGCGCTGAATTTTATTTAGGGCCTAAAATTGCAGAAAATCTAAAAGCAGTTGCCCCGCATTTAGATTTAACTTTAGATTATGGTTGGTTCTGGCCTATATCAGTGGCTTTATTTTGGGTGATGAAAAAATGTTATGACTTATTTAGTAACTGGGGCGTCGCTATTATTTTAGTGACTTTATTAGTAAAAATCGCATTTTATAAACTTTCCGCCAGCAGTTATCGTTCAATGGCACACATGCGTTTAATGCAACCCAAAATTATGAGTCTGCGTGAAAGATTTGGCAGCGATAAACAAAAAATGAGTCAAGCGATGATTGAACTTTATCGCAAAGAAAAAATAAATCCATTAGGCGGATGTTTGCCGATCATTATTCAAATCCCTGTATTTATCGCATTATATTGGGTGATTATTGAAAGTGTGGAATTTAGACATGCACCCTTTATGTTTTGGATTCATGATTTATCGGCGATGGATCCGTATTATATTTTACCGATCATTATGGGGATCAGTATGGTATTACAACAAAGATTAAGTCCGCCGCCACCCGATCCTATGCAAGCAAAAGTATTAATGTTTATGCCGGTCATATTTACGGTTTTATTTATTACTTTCCCTGCAGGATTAGTTTTATATTGGGTTGTGAATAATGTGTTATCGATCGCTCAACAATATTTAATTACACGGAATGTAGAACGCGCTGCCCTTGGGAAGTAATATGACAGCGTCTAACACTTCAACCATCGCAGCAATTGCAACCCCAGGTGGATTTGGCGGGGTTGGAATTGTGCGTGTATCTGGACCGAAAGCAAAAAACATTGCGTTATCACTGACTGAAAAAAATTTAAAACCTCGATTCGCACAATACACGTCTTTTTTTGATCAAGAAAAAAATATTATAGATTCCGGCCTTGCACTTTATTTTCCAAATCCACATTCTTTTACGGGCGAAGATGTTGTAGAACTACAAGGTCATGGTGGACCTGTGGTATTAAATTTATTATTACAACGCGTAATTGAATTAGGCGCACACCAAGCAAAACCCGGCGAATTTAGCGAACGCGCTTTTTTAAATGATAAAATTGATTTAGTTCAAGCAGAAGCAATTGCTGATTTAATTAACGCAAGTTCAGTGCAAGCTGCAAATGCGGCACAAAGATCTTTGCAAGGCCAGTTTTCGGAAACAATAAACGCATTAAATGAAAAAATTATTTATTTACGCACTTATGTAGAAGCTGCAATTGATTTTCCAGAAGAAGAAATTGATTTTTTAAATGATGGTCATGTTAAATCTAATTTAGAAGAAATTTTAACAAGCTGTGAAACAATATTAAAAAATGCTAAACAAGGTGTAGTATTACAAGAGGGTATTCATATTGTATTGGCAGGCGAACCTAATGCAGGGAAATCAAGTTTATTAAATGCACTCGCGCAAAGAGATACGGCGATAGTCACAGATATTCCCGGTACAACCCGAGATATTCTGCGGGAAAAAATAAACCTAGATGGCGTGCCACTGCATATTATTGATACCGCAGGATTGCGAGAATCAAACGATATCATCGAGCAAGAAGGCATCAAGCGCGCACAGCAAGAAATTCAAAAAGCAGATATGGTGTTGTGGATTATTGATAGTACAAAAGATGATGCAAGCATCTGGCTTGATAATATTCCAAAAGAAAAATTATTATTAGTGTACAACAAAATAGATCTTTCTCACCCGAAAGGTAAAAGTTCAGATGTACACATCTCTGCGAAAACAGGGCAAGGCTTTGATCAACTAAAATTAAAAATTTTTGAAAAAATGGGCATTCAACATATTAATAGCGATCAAATCAGCGCAAGACAACGACATTTAACCCTATTAAAAAACACGGTAGAATTGTTAAAACAAGGCTTTTATGTACTTGAAACACTAAACGCTGGCGAACTGTTAGCAGAACATTTAAAAGATGCCCATCAACAATTAAGTGAAATCACAGGCAGTTTTACCGCAGATGATTTATTGGGTGAAATTTTTTCAAAATTTTGTATAGGAAAATAAATGTACCATTTTGATACCATAGTAATAGGCGGCGGACACGCGGGCACAGAAGCTGCGCTTGCGAGTGCACGCATGGGCGCGAAAACATTATTACTATCACAAAATATTGAAACCATAGGTCAAATGTCTTGTAATCCTGCCATTGGTGGCATTGGTAAAAGTCATTTGGTAAAAGAAATTGATGCCATGGGCGGCGTAATGGCGCATGCTGCTGATTTAGCAGGCATTCATTTTCGAGTATTAAATGCCAGCAAAGGACCCGCCGTTCGCGCAACGCGCGCGCAAGCGGATCGCGTACTTTATAAACGTGCGATTATTGAAATCGTACAAAAACAACCAAACTTATTTTTATTTCAACAAAATGTAGAAGATTTATTGCTTGAAAATAATCGCGTACATGGCGTGCTTACGCAAATGGGCGTAAAATTTTATGCAAAAGCAATTGTATTAACGGCAGGTACTTTTTTAGCAGGACGTTTACATATTGGTTTAAATAATTATCAAGGTGGTCGCGCAGGTGATGCTGCTGCAACCCGTCTTGCAGAAAAAATGCGAGAACTGCCATTTACAGTCGGACGTTTAAAAACCGGAACGCCGCCACGCGTTGATCGTAGATCAATTAATTTCAATGTTTTAGGCGAACAAGCAGGCGATAATCCCACACCCGTTTTTTCTTTTTTAGGAAAGCGCGAACAACATCCAAGACAAGTGTCTTGTTATATTACGCATACCAATCAAAAAACCCACGATATAGTATTAGGCGCGCTCGATGAATCGCCATTATATAGCGGTGATATTAGTGGTGTAGGTCCTCGTTATTGTCCGTCGATAGAAGATAAAGTAAAACGTTTTTCACATCGCGAAGCGCATCAAATATTTATCGAGCCCGAAGGTTTAAATAGCGAAGAAATTTATCCCAATGGTATTTCAACCAGCTTGCCCTTTCATGCGCAAATTAATTTAGTACGTTCAATGTTAGGTTTTGAAAATGCACATATTACAAGACCTGGTTATGCGATTGAATATGATTTTTTCGACCCGCGTGGCTTAACGCACGCGCTGCAAACTAAATGTATTGATGGATTATTTTTTGCAGGACAAATAAATGGTACAACCGGTTATGAAGAAGCCGCAGCCCAAGGTTTGGTTGCGGGCATAAACGCAGCCTGTTTTGTGCAAGAAAAACCTTTTTGGACACCTAAAAGAGATGAAGCCTACATCGGTGTACTCATCGATGATTTAGTGACACAAGGAACAAAAGAGCCTTATCGTATGTTTACCTCGCGTGCAGAATATCGCTTATTATTGCGAGAAGATAATGCAGATTTAAGATTAACACCTATTGGGCGAGAATTAGGCTTAGTCAATGATTCACACTGGGATCAATTCGCACGTAAACGTGAACTCATAGAACAAGAAACCGCGCGCTTAAAATCTATTTATATTCAACCCGATTCTGAAGCAGGAAAAGCGTTCGAACTTGCACGCGGTGTTCATGGTTTAGATTTATTAGCAAGACCCCATATGACTTATGAAAATTTAATGCAGCTTGCACAACTTGGCCCCGGTCTTGATAATGAAACAGCAAAAGAACAAGTTGAAATCCAAGCCAAATATTCAGGCTATATTGAAAAACAACAACAAGAAATAGAAAAACATGCCCACTACGAAGACATGCATTTGCCCACAGATTTAGACTATAAACAAGTCACCAGTCTTTCCACCGAAGTCATGGAAAAATTAAACAAAGTAAAACCCGAAACCATAGGCCAAGCCAGCCGAATTTCAGGTGTCACACCCGCCGCAATTTCCATCCTATTGGTTTATTTGAAGAAAGATCAAAAACGGGCGGATTACGTTTTTATTTAAATTTATCCATCCATGCAAGCAACCCTTCAAGCCTTATTTTTTACTGAGGAGCCAACCTGATCTAGCGGAATATCCAACATAAATCGTTGAGGATTAGAAATATGAAGCATTGGATATTCTCCAAACTTTTGCTTTTCTTTAAATACTTGATAGGCAGCGGTCGTTGTCCCAATCGTAGCAACTATTTTCGTAGCTTTTTTTAACATAATAAATACCTCCTCTATATCTATCAATGTTAACAATAAAGATAAGGATAATAATTGCAAATACTAATTTAAAATGCGATATTATAGAATCTAATTCTAAAGTATATAAAAATTTTAGAATATAATTCCAGGGGGTGCGCTTATGGATCGTCTAGATAAAAAAATCCTCGAGATTTTGCAAACGAATAGCCAGATTAATAATCAAGACTTGGCCGAGCGCGTCTCACTATCACCGTCTTCATGTTTACGTCGGGTGAAACAACTTGAAGAAGCAGGTTATATTAAAAAATATGTAGCGTTGTTAAATCCAAAAAAAATAGGCCTAGATTTAACTATTATGGTGTCCGTCGGCCTAAACAGTCATGACGCTAAAAAAATGCAAAGCTTTGAAAAAAGCATCGCATCTTTCCCCGAAGTGATACAGTGTTATTTAATTGCAGGACAAGCAGCCGATTATCTACTCAAAGTAACCGTCTCAAATCTAGATGAATATCAAGTATTTTTGTTAAACAAACTTACTCGAATAGATGGTGTTAGTACTGTGCAATCAAGTTTTGTCTTAAACAGTATTATCGAAAAAACCGCGCTGCCGATTAAGTAGACCATATACAATGCAAACAAATGATCTCTCTTTATTATTAACCCAATATTTGCAAAAAGCAGATATTGCGATCACTTCCGAAAAAATAAATCTATTAAGCCAATACATTGAGTTATTGTTTCAATGGAATGCTGTTTACAATTTAACGGCCACTAAAAATCCTGAAGATTTTATTACCGACCATATTCTTGATAGTTTAGTGATTGGGCCGTTTTTGTTGGGGGATCGGATTATTGATGTGGGATCAGGTGCGGGACTGCCTGGGATCCCACTTGCGATTTATTATCCTGACAAACAGTTTACTTTGCTTGAGAGTCGCGCTAAAAGAGTGCGGTTCTTGCAAGCGGTAATTGCTACACTTAAACTTAAAAATGTCAATATTGTGAATCTTCGCACAGAGCAGTATCATGTAGATCATTTGTTTAGTACGGTGGTAACGCGTGCATTTAGTTCGCTGAACGAAATGTTGCAGATGACGGGGCACTTATGTCATCCTAACGGTTTATTTTTGGCGATGAAAGGACGTTATCCAACAACTGAGCTTGCAGAGATTCAAAAAGAATTTACTGTTACACTTGAGCAAGCATTAACTGTTCCTGGTATGAATAAAGAGCGACACATTATAGGTGTAAGACACAAGGAGAATTGGGGTGGCGAAAGTAGTCGCGATAGCTAATCAAAAAGGTGGCGTGGGTAAAACCACCACCTGCGTTAATTTAGCGGCAAGTTTAGCGCATGTTAAAAAAAGAATTTTATTAGTCGACATGGACCCCCAAGGTAATGCCACCATGGGTTGTGGCGTGAATAAAAATAAATTAACGTGTTCTGTGAACGATTTGTTAATGGACAGAAAATCACTTTCTGAAGTCCTCATTAAAGACACGCAGGCAGGGTTTGACGTCTTACCCGGAAATGGCCAGCTGACTGAAGCAGAAGTGGGTTTGTTATCAGTTGATCAACGTGAACGCCGTCTGCAAAAAATTTTACAAGAAGTTAAACATGAATATGATTTTGTATTGTTAGATTGTCCCCCCTCGTTAAATATGTTAACAGTTAACGGTCTTGTTGCGGCAAACAGTATTTTAATCCCCATGCCTTGTGAATATTATGCGCTTGAAGGTTTGTCGTCTTTAATGAGTACGCTGCAAACTTTACAAAAATCCGCAAACCCCAGTTTACATCTAGAAGGCTTGGTGCGGACTTTATATGATCCTCGAAATCGCTTGTCACAAGAAGTGACGGTTCAATTGATTAAACATTTTGGCGAAAAACTGTATAAAACAGTGATTCCACGTAATGTACGATTGGCCGAAGCGCCAAGTCATGGCCTGCCGGTTTTACATTATGATAAACAATCCAGTGGCGCAGCCGCGTATTTAGCGCTCGCTGGAGAATTTTTGAAACGACAATAGCATAGGAAAAAACATGGTCAAAAAACCGAGCTTAGGTACACCGCTGGATTCTTTATTAAGCAGCGTATTATTAGAGCCTGAGACTTCGCAAAAAGCGCAGCTCAAATATTTACCTATAGAACAATGTCAACGCTCACCCTATCAGCCGCGGAAAGAGTTTAAACCAGAAGCATTGGCTGAGTTAGCGCAATCTATACGTACGCAAGGTGTAATTCAACCTATTGTTGTGCGGCAATTAGGTGTAGAAAGTTTTGAAATTATTGCCGGTGAGCGGCGTTGGCGCGCAGCCCAACAAGCTGAACTCACTGAAATTCCTGCAGTGATTCGTGATGTTTCTGATGAAGCAGCGCTCGCCATGGCTTTGATTGAAAATTTGCAGCGTGAAGATCTAAATCCATTAGAAGAAGCATTGGCGCTTAATCGCTTAATGAATGAGTTTGGTTTAACTCATCAAGAAGCCGCGGATGTGGTGGGTAAATCAAGAACAGCCGTCACTAATTTATTGCGTTTATTAACTTTGCGCAGTGAAGTCAAAACCATGTTAGAACAAGGCGATTTAGAAATGGGACATGCGCGTGCATTATTAGCACTTAAAGGCAATGCTCAAATTAAAGTGGCTCACATTATTGTTGCCAAAGATTTATCTGTGCGACAAACAGAAAAGATAGTCAGACAAATGTTGCACAATGAAGAGTTTGTGAATAAAGCAGTTCAGGCTGTTGATCCAGACATTAAAAATCTAGAAACAAAACTCTCAGAAAAATTTGGTGCAGCAGTTGCCATCGCCCATTCACGCGCGGGGCATGGCAAGCTGGTATTCCGCTATAATACTTTAGAAGAGTTGGATGGCATATTGGAAAAAATGGCATGAATGAACAAGAAAAACAAGAGCTGCAAGCGCTCATAGAGAAACTGCAAGAACAAGCAGAAGAGTTTGAGGTCACTCACCCCGAGTTGGTTGATACCATCAATCGTCTTTGTATGATGCTAGCGAATATGGGAATATAATTCATGCTGCATCGTTTATTGTATAGGTGCGCATATCGCTTTATAGATGAAGATCGCAGTATTCAAGCAGCAGGATTAACTTTTTACACATTATTTGCACTCGTACCGTTAGTTGCATTAATTTTATCGCTAGTCGGTTGGGTTAGTATTGTTCCCGATCAAGCTGCACGCATGGAAGCCTTTTTTCTTAAAAACTTTGTGCCACAAGCGGCCGGCGCAATAGAATATTATTTACACAGTTTTGCCATTTCCAGCACAAAACTTCCGCGCATTAGTTTATTGATTTTTTTATTCACGTCTATTTTTTTAATTAATAGTATTGAAGCATGTTTTAATCAGATCTGGCGTGTAGAAACAGAAGTAAGTTATCGACGCAGAGCTGTTCATTACACTATGGTATTGATAGTGGCGCCGATGTGTCTTGGTCTTAGTATTAGCGTCAGTATAATTTTATTGTCGCTGGGTTGGTTACAACATCCGATCATTTCATCGGGGGTGAGTGAGCTTGTAAAACTATTGCCTTTTATTTTAACCTGGCTATCTGTTACTACTTTATATTTTTGGTTGCCACACCTTAAACTAAAATTGAAAAATGTTTTTATTGCAGGCTTTTTTGTGGCGTTTTTGTTCGAACTGATGAAGTATGGATTCCAGTTATATATTTCTTTATTTCCTACCTACCAATTGGTTTATGGCGCAATCGCATTAATGTTGGTTTTTTTATTGTGGGTTTATCTATCGTGGTCAGCGGTATTATTTGGTGCCATTTTAGCAAGCGAATTGCACACTAAACATCAAAGTGTTGCTAGTAAATCGATATCTTGACGCACACTGTTGATAGATGCAGTAAACATTTTTTGCTCATCAGCAGTCAGTTCTAACTCAATCACTTTTTCTACACCTTGTTTACCTAATACTGCAGGTACGCCCATAGCGATATTATGTTCTTTATATTCGCCATCGAGAATGCAAACTGTGGGAAGAATACGTTTTCTGTCATGAACTATGGCATCAACCATTTCAACTGTGGAGGCGCCAGGTGCTTGATAAGCACTGCTAATTTCTTTTAATTTTAAAACTTCTGCACCGCCATTGCGGGTGCGATGAACAATAGCATCGGATTGTTCTTTGCTTAAAAAACGATCTACGCCTATGCCATTAATGGTGGTATAACGCATCATCGGAACCATGGAATCTCCATGTCCGCCTAAAACCATAGCGTTAATATCTTTTGCAGAATATCCGGTTTCTAGGGCAATAAATGTAGCCATACGGGCAGAATCTAAGACGCCAGCTTGACCAAATACGCGATGACGTGGAAAGCCTGCTTGTTTAAAGGCGCGATAAGTAATAATGTCTACAGGATTGCTGACGACTAATATCATACTGTTCGGTGCATACTTAACAACATTTTCTACAACAGAATCAATGATTTGCACATTAGATTGTAAAACATCGGAACGTGACATGCCTGGTTTACGAGGAAAACCAGCAGTGACGATAATCATTTGTGCATCATGCAATAAACTCATATCGCCAGAGCCAATAATACGGGTATCAAAACGGAATATCGGTGCAGTTTGTGCGATATCAAGCGCGGTTCCGGCGGCATAATCGCCTTTAACATCCAGTAACACCACTTCTTTAGCCAAGTTTTGCTGGGCTAAAAATAAAGTAGTGGCTTCACCGACACGACCTGATCCGATAACCGCAATCTTATCCATTTGATTTCCCTATTGTTTTTCTTCGTTTGCTGGAGCGGCGCCTTTATTACCGTATTTTTGTTTAAAGCGATCAACACGTCCTGCGGTATCAACAATCTTTTGTTTACCGGTATAAAAAGGGTGACATTGATCACATACTTCAAGGACCAAATCTCTACCCATGGTTGCGCGGGTAACAAAGTGGTTACCACAAGCACAGTTCACGTTGATTTCTTTATATTTAGGATGAATATCTGTTTTCATATTAATTACTCGTGTTAGAAGAGACTAAGGAGCAGTATTTTACCGTAAATAGGCGGGTTTTGCAAGGTTTTGCTTAAGTCCCGATTTATATTACACTTAAGCCCATGCGCCAATCTGTACTTAAAAAACCAACCCTATTGCGCCAAAACGATACTGTTGGAATAATCTCCAGCGGCTTTCGTATTTTGCAAGATACGGATTTAGATTTTGCTATTGAGCGTTTAGCGGCCCTTGGTTTAAATGCCATTTCAGGCGCCGCAGTATTAAAACAATACGGTTATCTTGCTGGAACAGATGAAGAACGCGCACAAGATATCAATCAAATGTTTGCTGATCCTAAAATTAAAGCCATTTTTCAATTACGCGGCGGCTTTGGCTCAGGCCGGATTTTAGATTTACTCGATTATGAGATGATTGCCAATAATCCAAAAATTATTATGGGCATGAGTGATACTACGGCATTATTATTGGCCATTTATCATAAAACAGGCTTAGTGACTTTTCATGGTCCAAATGCCGGGCGCGAATGGCCAGAGTTTACTCGCCAGTATGTACAAGCTTTATTATTTGAAAATAAACCTGTGGTATTTAAAAACTCCGAACATAACATTACAGTAATGCGCGAAGGCACAGCTTCGGGCCGTTTAATCGGCGGAAATTTAGCAGTATTGTGTTCTATGATCGGCACACCTTATTTTCCAGATTTTCAAGACGCCATTTTATTTATCGAAGAAATAAATGAAGCACCCTATAAGGTTGATCGCATGTTCACGCAATTAAAGCTCGCGGGTGTATTAAAACAATTAAAAGGTATAGTCATCGGCAAATTTATTAATTGCACGCTTAATCCGAGCACCACGCCCGGTTCATTTGAACTGATGCAAGTATTCGAGCAACATATTTTACCGCTTAACATTCCCGCATGGTATGGTGCTATGATTAGTCACGAAAAAAGTATTTTTACTATGCCAATAGGTCTCAAAGCTGAAATCGATGCAAAAGAAGGCGTGATTAAATTGCTAGAGAGTCTTTAAGGCTAGACAATAAAGGAACATCATTATGCGCAAATGGCTGGGGCTTGGTTTAATTGTATTGTTGATCATTGTATTTTTGCCGGCAGGCTTTGGGATTTTAGCAAAAAGATCTTTGGATCAATTGGTCAAAGACTTGCCTATGCCAGATGGCGCGGTTTTAACGCTAGAAGATTATACGTTTGGTTGGCTCAGCTCTTATGTCGCTTTTAAAGTGCAAGTGATGAACACAGAAAAAACCGCACGCTATATTGCTGATAAAAATGTCGATGTTACCATTCATGGCCATATTGCGCATGGACCTTTAGTGATGACCGAGAAGGGGCTGCGCACTGGGGTTGCACGTTTGGACACGCATGCCAAGGTAAAAGATTTTCATGGCTTAAATGAAAGAGGTATGCAGGAGCTCAGTTTATTATTTAAAGATAATGATATATTGCGGGCAAGCAGCTTATTTCAATTTATAAAAGGTATTACTATCGATTTGAAATCAAGCCCAATACAAGTAGAGCTCATTGGTGATAATTATCAGTGGAATGGTTTTTATGGTCAGATTAAAGTAAATCATAATTTTGACGTATTGCATACTCATTTAACATTTAGTCCGGTTTTATTTACAACACAAAGTGGCGCGATTTTAGATACTGCACAGGGCGAATATGTCGCAAAACTTTCTCGAGAAAATAAATCATTTTGGGTGGGGGAGCAAGTTTTCAATCTTCCCACATTTTATTTAAAAGATGAATTAGGCGCAATATTACGTTTTGATCATCTGCGCGTGACGAGTGTGAGCAATATTATTGATGAATTATTACAAGCTTCATTAGAGATAAAAGCAGACAATGTTGAACTGAACACTCAAAAAATGGAACAATTACGTTTTGATGTGGAAATATCCGATTTTGCGAATCAACCTTTACTTGCTTTAAGCAAAATTATTCGTAAACCACAGCCCTTATCACCAGCAGACAAACAGCAAGCGTTTAAATTAATTACCGAAGCATTATCACCCGGTGCTAATATTGAATTAGATTATATGTTGAATATGCAAAACGAACGTGTCCTGCTGCACGGGAAATTAGATTTTCCGGATATTAGCGATAAGCTCAATAACAATACCGCTGTTAATGCACAGCAATTATTGCAGGGTTTAAACGCGCAATTAGAATTTTCCGCACCTGAGCCTGTGGTCAGCGACTTGATTTTTGATATGACATGGTCAGCACTAACAAAACAAATGGATGTTCAGCCCGATGCCACGCAAGAAGCAGAAGTTAAACAAATGATCGCGCAGCAAATGCAATCATTAGCGCAAAATGGTGCTTTTATTATTGAAGGTAATAATTACTATTTAGAGTTTGATTATGAACAAGGTAATATGATTTTGAACGAAAAACCTGTTACCCAGGGCGAGGTATTTTTATTACTCATGTTACTATTACAAATGACACCAAATGAAAGCATTACACATTGAACATTTAAATAAAACCTATAAAAATGGCGTGAGCGCATTAAAAGGTATTAGCTTTGATATTGAAGAAGGTGATTTTTTTGCGCTGCTCGGTCCAAATGGCGCAGGAAAAACTACAACCATAGGCATTATTTGCTCGCTTGTGGATAAAACCAGCGGCTTAGTTAAAGTATTTGATGTAAATATCGAAAAAAATTGGCCGCTGGCTAAATCTTATATTGGTGTCGTTCCTCAAGAATTTAATTTTAATATGTTTGAAACGGTAGAGAATATTATTTTATATCAAGCCGGATTTTATGGCATGCCGCGCAAACAAGCTAAAATTGCAACTGAGCGTTGCTTAAAGCAAGTGCATTTATGGGATAAACGTGACCAAGTGGCTCGCAATTTGTCAGGCGGCATGAAAAGACGATTAATGATTGCGCGCGCAATCGTTCATGAACCTAAATTACTTATTTTAGATGAACCGACCGCGGGGGTGGATGTAGAAATTCGTCGTAGCATGTGGGATTTTTTACAAGAGTTAAATGCAAGTGGCACAACCATAGTGTTGACCACGCATTATTTAGAAGAGGTTGAACAGTTGTGTCATCATGTTGCGATTATTAATCGTGGTGAAATCATTGAAAATACCACGGTTAAAGATTTAATTTCCCGCATGTCTTCAGAAAGTTTTATTTTGGATTTATCTGCACCGATTGAGCAAGCGCCGCTTATCACTGGCTTTAATTTAAAATTAATTGATGCGGTGACCTTGGAAGTCGAGATCCCACGTAATGTAACATTGAATCAATTATTCATGCATTTGTCACAAGAAAATATTTATTTAACCAGTATGCGCAACAAAACCAATCGTTTAGAAGAATTATTTTTAAAATTGGTGAATGAATAGGATTAGCCATGCATTTTTACCAAAATTATATTGCCCTAATGACGATCATAAGACGAGAAGTTGCACGCTTTAGCCGGCTATGGATCCAAACGGTTTTGCCGCCGGTGATTACTACATTACTTTATTTTGTGATTTTTGGGCATGTGATCGGTCGTTATGTGGCGGATATGGGCGGCGTGACTTATATGCAATATATAGTGCCGGGTTTAATTATGATGGCCATTATGAATAATGCTTATGCCAATGTGGTATCTTCTTTTTTTGGCGCGAAATTTCAGCATTATATTGATGAGATGTTAGTGTCTCCCACATCCAGTCTAGTGATTTTAGTGGGTTATTTATTCGGCGGGATTGCACGTGGTTTAGCAGTGGGTATTATTGTGGCGGTTGTTGCTTACTTTTTTGCGCCGATTAAAGTTTATGCTTTTGGACTAATGATATTGGTAGCGGTATTATCAGCTGCTTTATTTTCTTTGGGCGGTTTTATCAATGCCATATTTTCCCGCAAGTTTGATGACATCACCTTGATTCCTACTTTTGTGCTAACACCCATGATCTATCTAGGCGGCGTATTTTACTCCATTCATTTATTACCGCCCGTTTGGCAGACGATTTCATTATTTAATCCTATATTGTATATGATTAATGCGTTTCGTTTTACTATGTTAGGTGTATCTGACATTGCGATTGCGCCAGCATTATTAATGTTATGTGGATTTTTAATCATATTTTTTATGTTTGCCTGGTATTTACTCGCAAAAGGCGTGGGCTTACGGAATTAAAATTAAATCAAGGAAGAATAAACATGATTCGATATCATCATGCATTAACTGCAAGCGTTATTTTATTGATGAGCTCTAAAACAGCTTTTGCTTACTATGATCAGGATTCTTTTGCTGAAATTATACTCATGGGCGGTGCATCTACTGTGGCTGCAGAAGATACAAGTTTAGTCATTTCTGGCAGCGAAGTTGATGTGTTGACCCAAACCAACAGAGGCGATTGGGAAGCATTTACCTTACAAGGAGGTTTTGGTTATGCTTATTTCTTGACCGATCAATTAACAACAGGTGCAGTAGAGTGGTTTCCTTATGTGACGCCGCAAATTAATGTGTATTATTTAAAAAGTGATGAGATTGAAGGTGATGTGCATCAAATCATTCATAATTCATCATTTGATACCTTGGACTCCACTATGAATCTTGAAAGCACACGCGCCATGTTTGATGTGGGCTTAACTGTTGCAAAAATAGATTGGTTTTCTATTTACGCCATTGGCGGTGTTGGTATTGCTTGGAATCAACTGGATTTTGATGCGAGGCCCAATCAATTGGGTGATGACTGTGGTGTTGATGGCTATCAATTAGATTCAGAAAACAGTAGTGGTTTTGCTTATGAATTTGGTGGCGGCATTAGTATCAGCTTTAGAACAGATTTAGCGCTTTCTTTAGAATATTTATACACGGGATTGACCGATGTAGAATTAGGCAATAGTTCTAGTGATTCAGAGTTTAATGTAGAAGGTCCCGAATTAGATATTAACAGTCAAAGCATATTACTCGGTTTGCGACTTGCAATTAGATAAGAGGCACATGATGATAAAATCTTTGTTAATAACACTAACCGTCTTATTATTAAGCACGCATGTATTCGCAAATGCGGATAGTGTTTGTGGCAAAGATAATGCTACGAAATGTGCTTTATCATTACAGAGCCCTGCGTTTGGTAATTTAACTTGTCCTAATAATACCTCAACCATTACCGAAATAAGAGATTTTACAATTACCAATAGTACATCAGGCACAATAAAAATTAACAGCGATATTTTTAACACGCCGCATCCTAGCACGGGGATAAGTGTTGCTATCACAAATGGTTGCAGTACGAGCGTTCCTCCTGGTTCATGTCCAATTGAAATAACTATTACGGTTGATTGTAGTAAAGCACCCTCGGAAACTTTTATTGACGCAGAGTTAATTATAGAGCCGGATATTAATCAAGGTGATTTAACGGGAGAAATTCAATTACCTGTTACAAATCCAACTGTGCCACCTGTGCATGCAAATGTTGCTGTTGCAGCTGGAAGTGGTACGGCATTATCAACAGATGATGCGGCCACCTTCGGATATTTTGCTTTTATTGATCATAATGGTATTTGGGATTTTATAGAAACAGGTGCTAACACGCATTATCATGCAGCAACTTGTGATGGCGCGGACAATACCTCAACTTGTTTTGTGGGTGGATCTGATTCACATCCAAAACCTTCAATGTGGTCAACAATAGATGGTGGGGATACTTGGAATGCGGTTACGCATTTACCAGGGAATTCTACTTCAACCAATATTAAGGGTCTTACTTGTACAAATAATGCCAGTCTTTGCGCGGCAATAGTGCAAGGCGGCGGCGATGATATATGGAAAACGACAAACAAAGGAAATTCCTGGCACCAGGTATTAGCACACAATAGTGCGAATACACTGAATTCCATTGATTGCGATGGTGCTTTTTGTGCATCTGGCGGACAACATAATTCATCTCAATTATTTGCTTGGAGTTTTAATGGTCTTGCGAGTAACTTCAACACGCATTTAGGTGCAACAGGTGAAACTAAGGCCGTTGCTTGTGAAACACCTATTTGTTTTTATGCCGGCCATAAAACAGTAAGCTTGGTGACCACGCCGGATTTATATTATATGGATCACCTGATAAGCGTTCCAACAGTTATCCCTTTAACGGGTATTCCTTCTGGTAAAACTTCCATAGATGCTATAGATTGCACAAACATAACGGGAAGCGTTTATTGTTTAGCCGGTGGGCAAGGCGTGGTGTATACAAATATGAATGCATATACACATCCCACCTCGTGGGTTGTCAATTCAACTTCCCTTATTGACACCATAAAAAGTATTTCCTGCGCACCCAAAGGATGTGTTATCGCCGGACAAAATAGTAGTGGCCAAGCAACGCTATTAATAAGCAGCTCCAGTTCAACTGCGGTGCCTTTGAATCCTGGAATATTTAATAGCGTGTCATGTAAGCCTACTACGATTATAAATCCAGATGATGATGTGTTTTGTATTGCAGCGGGAACAAGCACAACAGGTGTACCATTAATTTATGTAAACCCAAATATTTTTGCAAACCCTACGGCTTGGACTTCTGCTCCCGCAGCGGTTATTCCCACAAGCGGACAGCTTAATGCAACGGGAGCCGCGAGTCTTAATTAGTAGTTTTGTTCGGTTGTAACCCAACAGTCCATATAGCGCTACTTATACCCACATTATAAGTAGCGTTATTTTTCGATTGCTTCATTTATTGCGCTACTTATGGTATCATTATAAGTAGCGCAATAATGATGGGGGCGGTTATGTCAGATCTGGTAGGACGATTAGAAGAATCAAAGATATTGGAGACTTTGTATCTATCTGATCAGGCTGAGTTTTTAGCGCTTTATGGTCGACGGCGGATTGGGAAGACTTATCTGATTCACTCTTTTTTTAGTCATAAAGAGGGGCATTTCTTTCGAGTCACCGGGCAAAAAAAAGGTACTTTACGTGAGCAGATTCGTGGTTTTATGGCCGCAATCAGCCAGACTTTTTACCCTGGGATTGAGATTAAAGTAAAAGATAATTGGTTTGATGTATTAGAAATATTACGACAAGCCATATTAAGCCATGTAGCGCCTGATAAAAAAGTAGTATTATTTTTTGATGAATTTCCATGGATGGTGGGGCGTAAATCACGCTTATTAGAAGCATTAGAATATTATTGGAATCAATATTGGTCAAATGATAAGCGTATCAAGCTTATTATTTGTGGTTCATCTGCTGCATGGATCATTCGTAAAATTATTAATCAAAAAGGTGGATTGCATAATCGTATTACCCGAAAAATTCAACTTAAACCTTTTAAACTAAAAGAAATAAAAATTTTTCTAGATCATAAAGGCGTTGTGTTAAATCATAAGCAAATTATTGAAATATATATGGCCACCGGTGGCGTGCCTTATTATTTAAATCCTATAGAAAAGGGATATTCCGCAGCACAAATTATTGAGCAATTGGCTTTTAGTGAAAATGGTTTGTTGTTTAAAGAATTTGATAATTTATTTAATTCTTTATTTGAAGAAGCGCAATCGTATATTGATTTATTGCGCATAGTTGCTAAAAATCGTTATGGTATAGAGCAGACACAAATTATTAGCCAATCACATTTTTACTCCAACGGTGGCACGGCAGTAAAAAAATTAAACGAATTGGTAGAGACTGGGTTTTTAATGAAATTTAAACCGCACTTTAATAAAAGAAAAGGAATTTTTTATCGTCTAATCGATGAATATACATTTTTTTATTTAAGCTGGATTGAGCCCGTTAAAGATACTTTGCAGCGTGAAGCACTAGAGTCAGGTTATTGGACGCATTTAAGAGAATCCTCTGCATGGCGTGCATGGGCTGGATATACTTTCGAGTCGATTTGTTATCAACATTTACCTGAAATTAGAAAAGCCTTAGGTTTAAATCCAACAGCCATTCCAGATGCCTGGCGATATGTGCCCTCTAAAAGAGAAAATGATCAAGGCGCACAAGTCGATTTATTATTTGATCGCAAAGACGGCGTTATTAATTTATGTGAAATAAAATATACGGAACAGCCTTTTGTATTAGATAGAGCTCAAGCTGCTCAATTAAAAACCAAGCTAGATGTTTTTGTTAAAAAAACAGGGAGTAAAAAACAAATTTTCCTCACTTTAATTTCCGCGAGTGGAGTAAAGCCTACATTTTATTCAGAGGAAATGATCACGCAGGTGGTGTCTGTTGATGATTTGTTTTTATAAGAGATAGCGCTACTTATAAGGACATTATAAGTAGCGCTATCTTTTTCTGAAATGATTATTTAAAAATATGTTGCAACCACTCACCGATATCTTTAATTTCCTGCGCGCAGACTTGGTGAGTCATAGGATAAGTATGCCAATTGATGTTAAACCCTTGGGAAGTGAGTAATTCTTCGGTCATATGTCCTGCTTCTATGGGAACTATAGGATCTTGGGTGCCATGGGCTAAAAAAATCGGTAAATCACGTGATATTTTAATGGCTTCCTTTAGGGATGGAATGGGTGGTAAAAAAGTAGATAAGCCGGCAACACCGGCGAGTAATTCTGGAAAACAGAGTGCCGTATATAAAGCTAATGCACCACCTTGAGAAAAACCGATAAGTGCAATATTTTTATAGGCTATGCCTTGTTGATGTTGTGCTTCGATTAAAGCACTTATTTCTTGATAAGCGTGTAGAATTCCAGCAATATCATGTTTTGCTGCAGGTGAAATTTCATGAATATCAAACCAAGCAGGCATTAACATGCCACGATTGAGGGTGACAGGCCGAGTCGGTGCATGTGGAAAAATAAAACGAATAGGCAGATCATTTAATTTCAATTCTGGAACAATGGGTATAAAATCATAACCATCGGCGCCAAGGCCATGTAGCCAAATCACAGCATATTGGGGAGCGGTTTTAGGATTAATGCTTTCAAATGGTAACATGGTGGCTATAATATACCCATTCTAATTCAACATGCAAATATCATGAAAAAACTGCTGTATTTATTTTTAGGTCTCTTTTTACTCGCGGGTTGCGCAACCACGTATCATCCTGCGCAGCCTTCTCCCGATGAAATTGTTATCGTTAAATCCGATAGAAAAATGTTTTTATTGCATGATAATAAAATCATTAAAACTTATGATGTGAACTTAGGACAAAATCCTTATGGCCATAAACAAAAACGCGGTGATATGCGCACGCCTGAAGGTGAATATTATATTGATGGGCGCAATCCCTATAGTGAATTTTATTTATCGCTACATATTAGTTATCCTGACAGAGAAGACAGAGAAAATGCTAAAGAGCGTGACCATGATCCAGGTGATCATATTGTGATTCATGGTATGCGCGGCAGAGGCACGCGAGGAGATTTTAGGCAAGCAGGTGATTGGACAGAAGGTTGTATTGCGGTAACGAATGCAGATATGCATGAAATATATCATTGGGTGGATGTTGGCACACCTATCACTATTTATCCATAAAAAACCATGAATGATGATAAAAAAATTTGGTTGGAAGCGACGCAAGATGTAGTGCCGATTAAATCTGATCGTAAAGTAAACATAAAGCCGCCTAAAAAAGTTTTAAAAAAAATCAACACGCCAATAGACACGATATCACCCACAATTCATTTATATGATAATGATATCGACCAGCCAGAATATATTTTTTTCGCACGCAGTGGTTTGCAACATCGGGTGCAACATCAGTTACGCACTGGAAAAATAAAACCAGAAGCCACACTCGATTTACATGGTTTTACCGTAGATGAAGCACGCATAGCCGTCAGTGAATTTTTAACTAAAACACATGTCCATAGCTTGCGTGCGATAAAAATTATTCACGGCAAAGGTCAAACCCGCGGGCCCGTGTTGCGCAACAAAGTTTATCAATGGTTGCCACAATGTACTTTTGTATTGGCGTTTTGTTCGGCTATTACAAGTGATGGCGGCACTGGCGCTGTTTATATACTTTTAAGTTGCAAATAATTCCCGTCATTGCGAGTGTAGCGGGTAATGTCATTTTGATCGAGACACATTTTCCATCTATAATAAGAAACAAATAATTTTTCTCAAATCATTTTATAAGGAAATTTATGATGAAACGTATGTCCAACCAGTTTTTTCTGTATTCTTTAACCTCTTTAGCAGTCACTGCATCAAGCCTTGCTTATGCGCAAGAAGATGCACAAGCGCCTTCTTTAGAAGGTGGTATCACCGCTTCTATCGGTACTTTTTATGCTGCACCAACCGGCGGCAATCAAGATTATGCTCAGGTTCTGGTAAATACAGATGATTTTGATACTTTTAGAAACACTCAAATCGCTGAAGTAACTCCTGATTATGATTTTGGTTTTGCAGCGTCTTTAGGTTATGTGTTTGAGGACACCGCTAACAGTGTTGAGCTCTCTTATAGAGGCTTTGATTCGGATGATAACAATGATAGTGTGGAATTTATTGATGAAGTCTATGCGCCTGTTTTTAATGATTTTTATGATATAGCCACGAGTTCTCTTAGTTATCAATTTAATGCAGTTGATTTAATGTTCAATCAATTTCTAGATATCGGGACCCATGTGCAAGTACGCTTTGCTGCAGGCGCGAGTTATGTCAATTTAGAAAAAAATCAGACTAATACTTACTTTTTTGATGTGATTAGTGAGGGCGGGGATGATTATGATCAAGTAAAAAATCACAGTGAATTCGATGGCTTTGGTCCTAGAGCGGGCATTGATGGCCGTTACGACTTTGGCGAAAACTTAGAAGGTTTTGGTATCGTCGCCGGCGGGTCTCTAGCATATTATGTCGGCGATATGGATGTGACCAGTGCAATCACTTGTTTTGACATGGATGATACTTCCTGTAGCGATACTGGTACTTTTATTGCGACTAATACCGATGATGTTGATAATCATGGGGTAACTAATTTAAGAGCCAATGTGGGTATTGATTATGTTTACTTTTTTGAAAATGAAGAATCAACCCTCGGTATTGAGCTAGGTTATTTAATTGATTACTATGCTGATGCCATTAGCGATATAACCTACCAGGATGGCTTTGAAGATAAGATTTTCAATACAGAGCTTAATTCATTTAGCTACAGCGGTCCTTACGTCAATCTCAAAGGTGTGTTTTAATTAAAAGGAAATTTATGATGAAACAGATGTCCAACCAGTTTTTTCTGTATTCTTTAACCTCTTTAGCAGTCACTGCATCAAGCCTTGCTTATGCACAAGAAGATGCCCAAGCGCCTTCTTTAGAAGGTGGTATCACCGCTTCTATCGGTACTTTTTATGCTGCACCAACTGGAGGTAATCAAGATTATGCTCAGGTTCTGGTAAATACAGATGATTTTGATACTTTTGCAAACACTCAAATCGCTGAAGTAACTCCTGATTATGATTTTGGCTTTGCAGCGTCCTTAGGTTATGTGTTTGAGGACACGGCTAACAGTGTTGAGCTCTCTTATAGAGGCTTTGATTCAGATGATAACAATGATAGTGTGGAATTTGTTAATGAAGTTTATGTGCCTGTTTTTGATCATTTTTATGATATAGCCACGAGTTCTCTTAGTTATCAATTTAATGCGGTTGATTTAATGTTCAATCAATTTCTAGATATCGGGACCCATGTGCAAGTACGCTTTGCTGCAGGCGCAAGCTACTTAAATATAGAAAAAAATCAGAATAACACTTACTCAGAACAAGACTTTAATAGTCCGCCCGGGGACCTTTATTCTCAAGATGCAAATTATCAAAGTGAGTTCGATGGTTTTGGTCCTCGTGTTGGCATTGATGGTCGCTACGATTTTGGCGAAGATATAGCAGGCTTTGGTATTGTTGCCGGCGGATCCCTGGCTTATTATGTGGGTGATCTTGATGTTACCGGTACTACAATTACGGGTATAGACCCCGATGAAAGCTCTCAGTTTACAAATACCGTAACTGATGATGTCGATAACCATGGTGTAACTAATTTAAGAGCCAATGTGGGTATTGATTATGTTTACTTTTTTGAAAATGAAGAATCGACCCTCGGTATTGAGCTAGGTTATTTAATTGATTACTATGCTGATGCTATTAGCGATATAACCTTCCATGATGGCAATGATGGCGACGTTTTCAATACAGAACTTAGTTCATTTAGCTACAGCGGTCCTTATGTTAATCTCAAAGGTGTGTTTTAATTAAGTAGTTGCTTTGTTTGTTTCCAAGGGTATATTTGTAAACGCAGATATACCCTTTTTTATAAGGAAATTCATGATGAAACAGATGTCCAATCAGTTTTTTCTGTATTCTTTAACCTCTTTGGCAGTCACTGCATCAAGCCTTGCTTATGCGCAAGAAGATGCACAAGCGCCTTCTTTAGAAGGTGGCATTACAGCGTCTATCGGTACTTTTTATGCCGCACCCGTTGCAGGGGATCAAGACTATGTCACGATATTTGAACATCATGATAATGGCGCCGTGGATGAACAAAAACACGCAGTTAACGCTGATTATGATTTTGGTTTTGAAGCGGCTTTAGCTTATGTATTTGATGAAACCGCGAATAGTGTTGAGCTTTCTTACAGAACTTTGGATGCAGACGGTGATGGTAGTGAAGAAGACAGTATTTCTGAAGTATTTTCGTCTGTTACTAATGAGTTTTATGATTCCGCAAGCAGTTCTATAGCGTATGATTTTAATGCGGTTGATTTAATGTTTAATCAATTTCTTGATATAGGCACCCATGTACAAGTACGTTTTGGAGCGGGCGTGAGTTATGCAGATATAGAGAAAAATCAGACCAGCACATTTTTTGATAAAGTGAGTAGTTCTCCATCAGCTAATGATCAGGTACAGAATCATAGTGAATTTAGTGGTGTGGGTCCTAGAGTGGGTATTGATGGTCGTTACGATTTTGGTGAAAACCTTGCAGGCTTTGGTATTGTTGCAGGCGGATCGCTTGCTTATTATGTTGGGGATTTAGATGTAAACGAAACTATTATATCCAACCTTGATCTACCTAATGAGATTATAAATAACTACAGTGAAGAGCTTGATAATCATGGTGTGACTAACCTAAGAGCCAACATAGGGATTGATTATGTTTATTTCTTTGAGGATGAAGCATCCACTCTTGGTGTAGAGTTAGGTTATCTTATTGATGATTATGAAGATGCTGTTGGAACTTTCTTCTTCACTAGTGATGTCGTCTATTCAACAGAATTGAGCTCTTTTAGTTATAGCGGTCCTTATGTCAATCTCAAGGGTGTGTTTTGAAACCTCTATAGCCTAAGGCCTCTTGCATATGTTCTGCTTTGATATTGTCATCCCCTGCTAAATCAGCAATGGTACGCGCAACTTTTAAAGTTTTATGATAAGCACGTGTTGATAAATTAAATTTCGACAAGGCTTGTTCTATCAACTGTTCTGCGCGAGTATCAAGCTGACAAAATTTAGAAATATTTGAACCTTTTAATTGTGCATTGGGTATTTGTGCGCGTGTTAGTGCGCGACTTCTTGCTTCTATCACACGCTGTTTTACGGTTGCGCTTGATTCACTTGGCGTTGAATTTGGTTTTAAAAATGCTTGTGCGGGTAAACTGGACACACGTAATTGTAAATCAATGCGATCTAACATTGGACCTGAAATTTTAGATTGATAACGTTGCACTTGTTCACTGGTACAGGTGCAGGTTTGTAGATTCGCGCCTAAATAACCGCAAGGACAAGGATTCATTGCACATATAAGTTGAAAATTTGCAGGAAATTGAATGGATTTTGCAGCTCTTGCAATCACAATTTTTCCTGACTCTAAAGGTTCGCGCAAAGTTTCAATGGTGTTGCGTTTAAATTCTGGAAATTCATCTAAAAATAATACGCCATTATGAGCGAGTGAAATTTCTCCAGGTTTAGGTATTGATCCACCCCCAACCAGCGCAATACTAGAAGCGGTATGATGTGGACTACGAAAAGGTCGTCTTCCCCATTGGGTCATATCAAAGGCTTGATCACTAATTGAATAAATAGAAATGGTTTCCAGTGCTTCTTTTTCACTCATCGAAGGTAAAATACTGGGTAAACGTTCTGCTAACATGGTTTTTCCTGCGCCAGGCGTGCCTATCATTAATACATTATGTCCACCACTTGCGGCAATTTCTAAAACCCGTTTTGCTTGATATTGGCCGATGACTTCAGAGAAATCCGGTTGTGGCGGTAAATTCAATAGAGGTTCTGTGCTTTGATAGAGTGTTAAAGGTGTATGTTGATTAAAATGAGCGACAACATCTAATAGTTGTTTGGTAGGATAAATAGGACAACGACTTAAGTGTGCTTCTAATGCATTATATTCTGGAATAATAAGACTGCGATTGGCTTGTTTAGTTTGGAGCGCAAAAGGTAGCGCGCCATGTATTTTGCGAATTTCACCGGACAATGCCAATTCGCCCGCAATTTCATATTGATCTAAATCTTTTTTGGAAATTTGATGAGTTGCAGCCAGTATGCCTAATGCAATGGGTAAATCAAAACGCCCACCTTCTTTGGGTAAATCTGCGGGTGCAAGATTGACAGTAATTCTGCCGGCAGGAAAATCAAAACCACTTTGTAATAATGCGCTGCGCACGCGATGTTTACTTTCTTTGACGGCAGTTTCAGGTAAGCCTGCAATTGCAAATTGCGGTATGCCTGCAGAAATATGAACTTCAATGGTAACGAGCGGCGCATGTAATCCTAAACGCGCGCGCGAATATAAAATGGCGAGTGACATCCTTGTTGCTCCTGCATGATTGATATTAATATTTTTGTGAATGGATCATACAAGGTTTACCCCCTTTATGAAAGGGGTTGCGCATCGCGCGGGGGGATTTTACTATGCAATAGAAATATTGCGAATTTTTTCTTCGAGCTCAACAAGCGCGCGTTCAAGTTCAACTAACTTTGCTTGGGTGCGTTCTAGTACAACACATTGAATATCAAATTCTTCTTTGGGGACTAAATCTAGTTTTGCTAATTGCTCTTTTAAGCCATCGCGTATAATAGCGCGGACATCTTCTGATAAGGCAACAAGATTAGCTGGCATGGCCCCAATGATTTTATCAGCCAAATTTTCAATTGCAGAACAATTCATGATTTCCCCCTTCATCGATAATAAAATGTTATAATCGCATCTTTTGTTAATGAGCTCAACCACCATAGATAAGTACATGAAAAATATAGAAAAAAATACTAGTTTATTGAATATTCCCGGCTGGGGCGCGGGCTATTTTTTTATTAATGAAGATGGTCAACTTTGCGCACGACCCAAAGCGCTAGACAGTGAGCAATCTGTGGTGTTGACAGAGGTTGCGGAAAAAGCCGCGGCATTGGGTTTGAGTTTGCCTATTTTATTACGCTTTGCTGATATTTTGCAGCATCGTGCACAAATTTTAACCCGTGCTTTTACCAAAGCTAAAACTAAATTTAATTATACCGGCGACTATACGGCCGTTTATCCCATTAAAGTCAATCAGCAACGACAAGTGATCGAACATGTATTGGCAACGCCTGATGCACAAGTGGGATTAGAAGCTGGCAGTAAACCTGAATTAATGGCAGTGCTGGCTTTAAGTCCAACCGATAGTAATTCCATCATTATTTGTAATGGTTACAAAGATAGAGAATATATACAGCTTGCTTTAATTGGCAATGAATTAGGCCATCAGGTATATATTATTATTGAAAAACTTTCAGAGTTAGAAGTAGTCTTAAGTGAAGCTAAACGCATGAATATCGTGCCGAAAATGGGCTTTCGTGTGCGCTTAGCGTCTATGGGTAAAGGCCGCTGGCAAAATACGGGCGGTGAAAAAGCTAAATTTGGTTTATCGTGTGAACAAGTATTAACCGGCATCCAAATTTTAAAAGATCATGATTTATTGCATTGTTTTCATGCGCTGCATATGCACATGGGTTCGCAAATGGCGGATATTCGTGACATCCAAAATGGTTTATTAGAAATTGTGCGGTTTTATGCAGAGCTTTGTCATTTGGGCGTGGATCTTAAAATTGTTGATCTCGGTGGTGGTTTAGCTGTGGATTACACCGGCACGCAAACACGCGCAGATTTTTCTATGAATTACAATTTGGATGAATATGCTTATCATGTGATTCGCACTTTTTCCGATGCGTGTAAAAAATATGAATTACCTGAGCCGCATATTATTACTGAAGCCGGTCGTTCAATGATGGCGCATCACGCGGTACTGATTACTAATTTAGTCGATAGAGAAGCAGCGAACGGCCATGGTCCACATGCGGTTGCTGATGATGAGCCCAATGTATTATTAGAATTAGCTGAAACTTTATCGAACTTATCAATATCCTCACCGACAGAAGCTTATCATAATGCTTTGCACAGTATGCATGAAGCACAAAGCTTATTTGTTTATGGCGTACTTAATTTAAAACAACGTGCAACTGCAGAGAGTTTATATCAGGCAATTTGCCGACAAGTGCGCGACAGGCTTAATCCTTTGGTTCGTGCGCATGCCAAAGTATTAGATGAATTAAACGAAAAATTAGCGACGAAAATATTTGCTAACTTTTCTATATTTCAATCATTGCCAGATGCATGGGCGCTCGATCAACCTTTTCCAGTATTACCATTATCGCGATTAGATGAAACGCTGACTGAGCGTGGCATTATCGTAGATTTAACGTGTGATTCTGACGGTCAAATTGGTTTATATGTGGATAATATGGGGGTGGAAACTAGTTTGCCATTACCCGCGCATGATGAACAAAAACCTTATTTATTAGGATTTTTCTTGGCGGGCGCTTATCAAGAAATTTTAGGTGATATGCATAATTTATTTGGCGATGCTGATTCTGTGCATGTGCAATTAGCCGATGATGGTGGTTACACTTTACATCATGCAAAATGTGGTGATATGGTCAGCGATGTATTGCGTTATGTGGGTTTTGACAGTAAAGAATTATTATCGGCATTTAGACGTAAAATGGCACAAGTGGATTTATCTCCTGATAAAAAATCCCAATATTTAGCGCGCTTAGAACAAGGTTTGTCAGCGTATACGTATTTAGGATAAATCATGAATAAAAACCTATGGACCCAAATCATCTCATTGGCATTGATTGCCATCGGATTTTTTTATAAGCAGCCTTTAATATTATCTGTTGGATTATTTGCCTTTTCCGGCGGCATTACCAATTGGCTTGCCATTTATATGTTGTTTGAAAAAGTACCTGGTTTATATGGCTCAGGCGTAGTGCCTGCACATTTTCAAGAATTCAAACGCGGCATTTCGTATTTACTCATGCAACAATTTTTTACGATTGATAATATTGAGCGTTTTTTAAAAGGTAATCCTGCACATCCAACCGTTCCACATATTGCTTTTGATGATGTCATTGCAACTATTGATCTTAATCAAGCCTTTGATGCATTTGTAAATGTGATTATGGAATCTTCGTTTGGCAGCATGCTGAATATGTTAGGTGGTCCGGCACGCCTAGAAGGCCTGCGTGAGCCATTTGTAGAAAAATTAAAAATTGTGATGCAAGATATTGCGCAATCAGATGAGTTTCAACAAGCGGTGCAAAATAAGCTCAGCCAAACTGCAACTACAGAAAAAATGCATGAAAAAATCGCGGCGGTCATTGAAAATCGCCTAGATGAGCTCACCCCACAAATGGTCAAACAAATGGTTGAAGACATGATACGCGTGCATTTAGGTTGGCTTGTGGTTTGGGGCGCAGTATTTGGAGGATTGATAGGTTTAGTTGCAGGATTATTGGAAAATTTTCATTTTGCATTTTAAAAATCTCTGCTACAATTATTTTTCAGGGAGAAGTGCTGGTCCAAGGAAGGCGATGTCAGATTCATTTTCTACAAAGTTGTCCACAACGTATCCCATTATGAAGATTAACTGAACTGTTTTATTAAAAATAAAACAGCGTCCATTTTTATTTGTAATATATTGAATTTATTGGTTTTTTTAACAAACTTTCTTTGTCGGCTGGCTCAGTTTTTCTGAAGTGCCAGTTCTTTTGCTCATTTTCTCATAAGATATACACACAGTTATCCACATTCTATGGGCTTGTTTTGTTTAAAAACTTACTGCACCGCCTGCACCAAAATAATGAGAGAAACCTCCCAGTTGCCCACTTAGCCTTTGTCCATACTCAAGATCTACCTCAATATTTTCAGTGAATAAGTATTGAATCCCCGCATCTGCATTATAACCATCCGATTGTAGAGGCCCCGATTGTGTTTGGCCATACACTTCAGCATATAATTGTAGGTATTGAGTAGGTTGCCAACTGAAAACTATATCTGGGTTAAAGCTATTGTATCGCGCACCGCCTTCATTAAAAGCCGTTGTTTGTGATGAATACCCTAACATTACAGTTACCGAGGTGGCAGGCGTAAAGTCATAACTGATAATGCCATTAACTGCCACACCTAAACCTTCGCTGCCAAAATTATTATCCCCAGACGGTGGAGTAATGAGACTTTCTGCGGTATAAACCAAAGGACCAATCGGCACAAATTGATGTTTGAATCCTAGTGTTGTCGCAGTAAAACCAGAGGCATGCTGTTGTTGAATATAATTAGGCGTTAATACGTTAAACTCATTACCATCTAGGAACCCAAAACGCAGTAGCGCTTCTGGATAATTATATTCATGTCCCTCGTTTGGATATAATTTTTTATATTGCGTCCCCATTTCAATCATCACTTCACCCGGTTTTACGCTGCAAGCACTATCAGCCACCGTAGGACGATTTAATATAGCAAACAAGCCGGCACAAGGATCTGCTAAAGGAACTTCGGCCCAAACTATATTAGGAAATAATGCGATAAAAAATATATTTTTGTATAAAGGTCGAATGTTCATGTATCTTTAAGTCTAGCACTAGGAATTAATAAAAATGGCATGGGCAATCATTTCTGACACACCTGCGTGTATGCAGCGGGCAACTCTTCTTAGCAAGCAACTGAATTTGCCTGTTTTATCAGCCAGCGATAAATATCCAGATTATATTTTAGCAGTAATGAATGATCATCTCGAAGTACAATTAAAAAATACCAAGCCCATCTATGTAGATTTTCTTGACCCGCAATTTTTACGGCGTTTACACAGTGTCACTGTTCGTGAACCTTTATTGCGTGCGGTAGGATTTAAAAGAAATATACCGCTCCACATTTTAGATGTCACCGCAGGCTTTGGCATCGATGCGTGCATCATGGCATATGCGGGTGCACATATTATTTTATTAGAACGTGAACCCATCATGGGTGTTTTATTACAAGATGGTTTAGCACGCGCTCAAACCCAAGGCGAATTAATGTCGGTTGCAGCACGCATGCATTGCGAAGTAGTGGATGCTAAAGATTATTTAACGGCGCTTTTGCCAGAACATTATCCCGATGTTATTTATCTAGATCCCATGTTTGTTCACACTAAATCCGCATTACCCAATAAACAAATGCAATTTTTGCAAAATTTAAGTAATGACAGTGATGCCGATCAATTATTAAATTTAGCGCTCGAGCGGGCTAGTAAACGCGTAGTCATAAAAAGATCAATCAATGCGCCACATTTAGGTGGAATAAAGCCGGATATGTGTATTAAAAGTAAGTTGTTGCGCTTCGATGTATTTTTGTGATAAAATTACTTCCCTTTTAAAAAAATCATGGTGTTAACATGTTGCCGTATACTGTTACTTCTTTTATCTGGTACTTCGTTAAACCTTATCGCTATTGGTTTTTTGCCGTTATTGGTTTATCGCTGATTTGGGCGACCAATGAGGCGCTGTTTGCTTATTATATCAAATGGATAGTGGATGAATTAACGGCGCTTCATGGAAATAAAGGGGCTATTTCGCTGCTCGCGATTAAACCCTTGGTTTTTATTTTTGTCTCTTGGACATTGATGGATATCGCCATGCGGGTGCAAGGGTTTGTGATGCGGGGGGGTGATGCCGAGGTTTCGTGCGCATATCCGTGAAACTGTATTTTCATATGTGCAACAACATTCGCACCGTTATTTTAGCGAACGCTTTGCCGGCAAAATTGCCAATAAATTATCTGATTTACCAAATAGTGCTGAGCGTATAGTTGAAATCATTTGTGTCAACTGTATTCCCATTTTATTCACTATGATTTTGGCAGTTACTTTATTGTGGAATGCCAATCCAAAATTTGCTGCGATCATGCTGGTGTGGTTCTTCTTACATATGGGCGCTTTATTTGCCTTTGCGCCTTATTGTAATCGTTTGTTTGCCGATCATGCCGATGCGATCAGCACCTTAAATGGTAAAGTCGTGGATTGTTTTAGCAATATCATGAATGTGCGATTATTTGCGCGCATCAAGTTTGAAAAAGAATATTTTGCGACCTATCAAAATGATGAAATTAAAAAAGCGCGCAAGGCATTATTATATTTAGAACTCATGCGGGTTATCCAAGGGCTCTCAGGCTTATTTTTAATTTTCATGATGCTGATTACTTTAATTAAAGGCTGGCAACAAGGCTGGGTGACTATTGGTGATTTTAGTTTAATTGCCATACTTTCTTTTAATGTGCTGGGGATGATTTGGTGGCTGAGTTTTCAGATCATGCAATTATTTAAAGAAGTAGGTACCTTAAAAGCAGCCTTATCTTTAGTGGTCAAACCTTTAGATATTATTGATACTGAAGGTGCACAACCATTAGTCGTCACCAAAGGCGAAATTAAATTCGATAATGTAGGGTTTTATTATCGAAAACAAAATCGCTTATTTGAAAATAAATCTGTCATCATTGAAGCCGGTGAAAAAGTTGGGTTAGTTGGTTTTTCAGGCGCAGGTAAATCCACTTTCGTGAATTTAATTTTGCGTTTTTATGATGTGGATCAAGGTGCTATTTTAATCGATGGTCAAAATATAAAAAATGTGACACTGGATTCATTGTATGAAAATATCGCGATGATTCCGCAAGATACGAGTTTATTCCATAGAACGTTAATGGAAAACATTCGCTATGGCCGCACTAACGCAACCGATGAAGAAGTCATAGCGGCTGCAAAATTAGCGCATTGTCATGAATTCATTACCAAATTACCCGAAGCTTATTCAGCATTAGTGGGTGAGCGCGGTGTAAAATTATCAACTGGTCAGCGGCAACGCATCGCTATTGCGCGCGCAATATTAAAAAATGCACCGATTTTAATTTTAGATGAAGCAACCGCAAGCCTGGATTCAGTCACAGAACAATTGATTCAAGAAAGTCTAGAAAAACTAATGCAAAATAAAACCACAATTATCATTGCCCATCGTTTATCAACATTAGCGCATATGGACAGAATCCTAGTATTCGAAAACGGTCACGTCGTAGAATCTGGCACCCAAGCACAATTACTGTCACAAGATGGCCATTTTGCCAAACTCTGGAAGATGCAAGCCGGTGGCTTTTTGCCGGGTTAATTGTGGCCGTATAACTTGATTTTTGGCCGTATTATGGCTAAAATTACAAAATAAACAATTTTTTGGCCGTCAAATGAGTGAAAAAAATAAAAAAATGGCCGTATTTAGGGCTATTCATAACATGAAAGACTGGGTGTCTTTACATGAATTATTAGCTTATTTGGGAGAAGGATATGCTGAGAGAAGTGTTCGTCGTTGGCTGAATGAGTTTATAAAAGAGAGTACTGTAGAAAAAAAGGGACAAAAACGAGGAACTTTATATAGAGCCAATCCCACCGGCATTATAAAAGAGCTTCATCGCTTATTGTTCGCTGATGAATATAAAGAATTAATTGCATATATAAGACAGCCGTTATATTTGAAAAAACCTATATCTTACCAAAAGCAGTGGTTAGAAAATTATATTCCTAATAAAACTTTTTATTTATCTGATATGGATCGACATATATTAAGAGAAAGAGGAGAGCGTCTTTATAATCATGCTGTTGCTGGGACTTATGCAAAACATATTTATAATCATTTAATGATAGATCTTTCTTTTAACTCTTCTCGCTTAGAAGGAAACACTTAAATCATAAAGAAGCTATTCGCTATTTAATTGAAAATGCAGAAAAAATAAATATAAATTTTGAAACAATTTGTACACTACATTATTTGCTTGCTGATGGATTGTTATCACCAGGGCGAGTATCGCGCAGCACGACGTGAATTATTAAAGAATATTATTCTTATGCAATTAACTGGCAACGCGACTCAAGATTATGTGGAAAAGGAAACGCAGCGATTGATACCCATGATCGATCAAGCAGAATTCATTAAAACCATCAATGAAGAACTTAGCGTTTTGGCACCTAGTCATATTGCAGGTCTTGGTATTACTAAAGAACAACTTATTGCTTGGCAGGAATGGCAGAAGAAATAATTAGCAATCCATAATATACTTGCCCAGCTTTTTTATTTTGTATGAGTTCTAATGACTCTGGAAAAATAATATTTGTGAGTGGCTGATTGTGTTCGATATAAATTTTTGCGTTTGGTGATAATAGTTGTTGTGAAACTAATAATTCTAAACACGGTTTTATTAAATTTTCTGCATAAGGTGGGTCTAAAAAAATAATATCGAAGGTTTCGCCTTCGGTTTTTTTGAGCCAGGTGAGGGCGTCGGTTTTTGCGAATGAGGCATTTGTTATTTTTAAATTTTCGCTGTTTTGTTTTAGATTGCGAATAATGTGGGTGTCTTTTTCTATAAATGTGACATGTTGTGCGCCTCTGGAGATGGCTTCAAATCCAAGTGCGCCGCTGCCTGCGAATAAGTCTAAACATTGTGCGCCGCTAATGTCTGTTTGCAGCCAATTAAATAAAGTTTCGCGAATGCGATTGGGTGTGGGGCGTACGATTTCATCAGGAACAGTGATGAGGCGTGAGCGCAATGTGCCGCCAATGATTCTAATTTTGCTGTTCATTAACGCCCAGTGTTACAGTGACTAGATTTTTCGAGCCTACATAATCATTAAATACACGTTTAATATCATCGATAGTGACGGCATTTATTTTTGCTAAATAATCATCGTAATAATTAAGCGGTAATTTATAAAAAGCGATAGTGGCCACATGTTGTGCAAGCGCCGCATTAGAATCAAAAGCCATTAAAAATTTCCCGGCAATATTTTGTTTAGCTTTATCCAATTCTTTTTGTGAGGGGCCATTGGCTGTAAATGTTTTTAAATGATCTTGCGTTAGCGCGAGGGCTGTAGCACTCGCATCATTACGTGTTTGTAAGGAAATAATAAAGGGACCTTTTTGCTTCATGGGGGAAACTTGGCTTCGAACAGAATAGGCTAAGCCTTGTTGCTCGCGTACGATTTCAAATAATTGTGAGGATAAACCACTGCCGCCTAAAATTTCATTGCCTACATAAAATGCAAAAAAATCAGGATTATTTTTTTCTAAAGTAGGTAATCCTAGCAAAATATGTTTTTGCGTAGAAGGATAGTCAATATGTTCAATAATGGTTGCAGCAGGTAAGGTCACTTTGGGAATTTCAGCTGCAGCTTCGCCTAAAGGTAAGGCTTGACCAAAATTCTCAGAAATTATTTCTGCTTCTTCACGCGTCAAATCGCCAGTAACCACGAGAATAGCATTTTGGGTATTATAAAAACGCTGATAAAAATGATTAATATCATCTAATGTAAATGCAGTAATGGTTTCTGCTTCACCTAAAATAGGCGAGCCATAAGGATGCGCAGCGTACATGGCATGATAAAAAGCATTGCTGGCCAGCGCTTGTGGAGATTGATTTTGTGCAGCAATGGCGGTTAATAATTGTTCTTTTTCCAGTGCAAGCGAGTTATCAGTAAAATAGCTTGCGGAAAATATATGAGTCAATAAATCTATCGCGGGCAAACTTTCTTCATCAAAAGCCAAAGTGCGCAGTGCTATTGTCGCTGCATCACGGGATATAGACGTATTAAATAGGGCGCCCAATGATTCAAATTTTTCCACGATGGCATCGGTTGCTAAGGCTTGCGTGTCTTTACCAATCAGTTGGTTGGTGATTTGTGCAATACCGGGTGTCGTACCATCATAGGCACTTCCTGCTGAAAAAATGACTTGGATATCAATAATAGGTAAGTTATCAATGGGAAGAAAATAAGTGTTTAAACCTTGTGAGGTTTGCCATGATTGAATAGCGAGTAAATGGTTTTCGCGGGATGCCGTATTTGTTTGCTCATTAGATGATGAAACAGGCGTTTTTTTGTTAATAAAAAAATAATTAGCACAAACACCTAGAGTAATTAAAATAGCCAATATCCACCAAATATTGGTGAAAAAAGGTTTACGACGACGAGACCTACTCCTGTGCAGCATCTACTTCTCCTTGAATCGATTGCGGTTTTAAAATAGCAACCGTCATATATTCTGGAATTAAATATTTTTGTGCGACTAGTTGAATTTGTTCTGGGGTGATAATTAATAATTCTTGTAAAAATTCATTACCCATATCCCACGGTAGGCCCACACTTTCAAGACTGCCAATTTCATCCGCTTGTGCTTCAATAGAATCAAGTTTATAAATTTCGGTCGCCATAATTTGTTTGCGGGCACGATTAAGCTCTTGTTCGCTCACTAAATTTTGTTTCAGTAGAGCGATTTGCTCGAGTAATGCCGCTTCTAATTGATAAATCCCAATACCACTGGCAGGCACGGCGCTTAAGGTAAATAAATTAGCATCACGTAAGAAAGGATCATAATTGGTGCTCGCCACACTGGCGATACGTTGATTGCGAATCAGTTCTTTAGAAAATCGTGCGCTTTGTCCGCCATCTAAAATACTACTTAATAGGGTTAGGGCTGCAGGCTCCCAAAGTTCTTGAGTACTATTTAATACAGGAGCATGAAAACCCATGATCAAATAAGGCAATGTTGCAGGAACGTTTACGGTAATACGTTTTTGACCTAAGGGCTTTACCTCAGGTTGTGGTTTTAGCACGGGCAAGGTTTTTTCTTTAATATCTCCAAAATATTCTTGCGCTAAGCCATAAACTTTCTCTGGATTGACATCGCCAATGACTACGACAATGGCATTATTAGGTCCATACCAGGCATCATACCAATTTTTAACATCATCCAAAGTAGTTGCAGCCACATCTGCATGCCAGCCTATCGGTAGAACACGATAGGGACTTGAATCAAATGCAGTGGCTAAAAAACGTTCATACGTTAAAACGATAGGCTGATCATCAACCCGCATGCGGCGCTCTTCTAGGATCACTTGTTTTTCTTTTTCAAAAATAGCTTCATCATCAACAATCAAATGTTGCATACGGTCAGCTTCTAATACAAAAACAGCTTCTAAATATTGGGCTGGCAACGTTTGCAAATAACCCGTGTAGTCATAGTAAGCAAACGCATTTAAATGACCGCCCAAGGCATAAATGGTATCTGTAAAAGTACTGCCCGGATTATGCTTTGTGCCTTTAAACATCATATGTTCAAGAAAATGTGATAACCCTGTGCGACCATTGGTTTCATAAGTGGACCCAACTTTATACCAGACTTGCATGGTTGCAATAGGGGCGCGATGATCGGGGCGGACGATGAGTGTTAAGCCATTATCCAATTGATATTTGTGAGTGTTAATCGTGCTGCTTTGTGCAAAACAAGGCAGTGCGAAGCATGTAATAAGAAAAAAGGAAAGTAAGCGTGTCAACATCTCGCAATAGTAGCGGCATGCATGCTAAAATGCAAGATTTGGAGCATAAACATGTTGTCTAGTTTATTTACCCGGCTAAAGAACGGGCTCACAAAAACCCGTCAGCATATGACACAAGCCATTGCCAACTCTTTGCTCGGCGAAAAATTTACTGATGCCCAAATTTTAGAAGAAATAGAAACACAATTATTGATGGCTGATGTAGGCGTGAAAGCCACAGAGAAAATCATTGATCAATTAATTCAAGAACGTGCCCGCAATAATTTGCGCGACGCACCACACTTGTTTGAGATTTTAAATACCGCATTATTGGATATACTTAAACCTTGCGAACATCCGTTAGCTGTATCCAGTCATCACCCCTATGTGATTTTAATGGTAGGGATTAATGGTGCTGGAAAAACAACGACGATAGGTAAACTTGCCAAACGACTACAATCAGAAGGTAAAACGGTATTATTGGCTGCGGGCGATACTTTTCGTGCTGCAGCTATTGAACAATTACAAGTATGGGGGGAGAGAAATCATATTCCGGTGATTTCGGGAATACCAGGCGGTGATAGTGCAGCGATTATTTTTGATGCACTCAATGCTGCAAAAGCGCGAAATATTGATGTAGTGATTGCTGATACGGCGGGTCGTTTACATACACAGCAACATTTAATGGATGAATTAGCGAAAATAAAACGTGTAATTCGTAAATTTGATAATAGTGCGCCACATGAAGTGATGTTGGTATTAGATGCAGGAATAGGCCAAAATGCACTGCAACAAGCCAAACAATTTCAAGCATCAGTTGAGGTAAGTGGCATTACTGTCACTAAATTAGACGGTACAGCAAAAGGCGGAATTGTATTTGCAATGGCGGAAGAATTGCGTTTACCGATTCGATTTATTGGGGTGGGGGAAGCGATTGATGATTTACGCCCATTCGAGGCCAATGATTTTGTGCGTGCTTTGCTTACGGTTCCGGAAGAATAAAGGTTAATTTATGATCAGTTGTCAACATGTGACTAAATCTTATCCTGGTGGTTTTACTGCCCTAAATGATATTGATTTTGAATTATCACAAGGAAAAATGGCTTTTTTAACTGGCCACAGTGGTGCGGGGAAAAGTACTTTATTGCGTCTCATTGCGCTTATTGAACGTGCTACGCGCGGAAAAATGATAATCAATGGTTTTGATTTGAATAAAGTTTCTGGTCACCATTTGCCTTATTTTCGGCGCAGTGTGGGCGTTATTTTTCAAGATCATCGTTTATTGATGGATAGAACTGTATTTGATAATGTTGCTTTGCCGTTAGTGATTGCTGGTTTTTCTCATTATGAAATTAAAAAACGGGTGCAAGCAGCCCTTGATAAAGTAGGTTTATTAAATAAAATTTCACGTTTTCCTGTGGCTTTATCAGGTGGTGAGCAGCAACGTGTCGGTATTGCGCGCGCAGTTGTGAACAAACCTACATTGTTACTTGCTGATGAACCTACGGGTAATTTAGATCCCATTATTTCAGCAGATGTGATGAAATTATTTTCTGAATTTAATCAAGTGGGGGTGACGGTATTAGTTGCCAGTCATGATCTTGATTTGATTTCTACGATGTCTTACCCCGTATTTGTTTTAGAAGATGGACGATTATGCAAAGACAAGTAAACACATATTTTATGCAACATTTACAAGCCTTGATCAGCAGTTTAGGCGCAATGTGGCGCGCGCCACTGGCAAGTATCATGACACTCCTTGTGATTGCAATTGCGCTGGCCTTACCTGCGGGCCTTTATGTGTTCGTACACAATATGCAAACTATTACTCAAGATTGGCAAAGTGGTGCGCAGTTGTCCTTATTTGTAAAAGATGATGTAACAGACGCACGTGCAAAAATCATTAGCCAAGAGATTAAAACTTATCCGGGCGTTGGAGATGTACAATTTTTAACGCGCGACGCTGCATTTGCAGAATTTAAAACCTTATCTGGTTTTCCAGAAATGTTAGATACATTGCCAGACAATCCACTACCGGCAGTGATAATTGTGCATCCTACATTTACCGATCCTATGTTGTTACAAAAATTAGAAAAAACTTTAAAAGCGATACCAGAAGTGGCCTTAGTGCAACTCGATATGGAATGGGTGCAACGTTTATCGGCGTTATTACAAGTCGGTGAAAAAATCGTTTGGATTTTAATGTTGTTTTTATGCGCGGCAGTCGTATTAATTATCGGCAATACCATACGCTTAGCGATTTTTAATCGTCAAGATGAAATTGCCATTATTAAACTTGTCGGTGGCACCAATGCCTTTATTCGCAGACCCTTCTTATATACAGGCATTATGTACGGATTATTTGGTTCCATCTTGGCCGTCATCATGATAACTGGTGCCTTATTGGTATTAGGCAATCCTATCGAATCCTTGGCAAGCGCCTATCAAACTGATTATAAAATCTTGGGCTTAAGTATCGGCAAAGGATTAGATCTATTATTCTTAGGCACCCTCCTAGGCTGGCTAGGCGCCGCGATTTTTGTACATTATCATCTAAAACGGATTGAGCCTTAAAAGATCCTGACCCCCAGATTCTCTAGCTAATGATACATGAGCTGCCTTTATTTGTATCGAGTTCATTTCGTTGGGCGTAATTCTCATGATAAATTATTTTTTTTGATAAGTTGTTTTAAATTCAATAACAATGGCGTTAACTCTTTATGATTTAATGATTTTTCCAGTTTACTGTTAACATCATCTAACATTTGCAAATATTTGGTTATAATAGCTCCGATATTAAGGGAAATCAGGGGATAAGTAAGGGCTTTGCGCTTCA
>Ga0206835_1007_pt1 | contig 112687 bp, 94 predicted proteins | sample Alteio_BWOrgCont_31_FD_152853 | JGI IMG/M metagenome (GOLD analysis project Ga0206835, IMG submission 152853) | Enriched cells from forest soil in Barre Woods Harvard Forest LTER site, Petersham, Massachusetts, United States -... | ecosystem: Environmental > Terrestrial > Soil > Temperate forest >...
CATATTCAGGGGCTTAAAGAGTTTTCTGTGACATTATCTGAAAATAATGATACAGACTTACGTGATATAGATTTTGAAGGTACAAAAGTTATTGATCGTTATACCTATCAAATCAAAATTAACGGTAAATACCCGCAATTTATTTATTGGTTAGCCATGACTTTTTTTGCCCCTATGCCGTGGGAAACCGTTATGTTTTACAATAATCCTGAACTCATTAAAAAAAATATTGTGCTGGATTGGTATCCAGTAGGTACAGGTCCTTATTTATTAGCGGTCAATAATCCTAATCGACAAATGATTTTAGAAAAAAATCCAAATTTTCGCGAACAATATTATCCGAGTAGTGGGCAGCCCGGTGATTTAGAGGCAGGCTTATTAGAACGAGCAGGCCAGCGCTTACCCTTTATTGATAAATTAGTATTTAATCTTGAAAAAGAATCTATTCCACGATGGATTAAATTTTTACAAGGCTATTATGATCAATCGAGTGTGAGTTCTGATAATTTTCACCAAGCAGTATTAGTGTCTAGCAAGGGCTCAGAATTAGCACCTGAATTAGCAAAAAAAGGCATGAAAATTTATAGCGATACCACCGAGATGACCTCCTATTGGGGATTTAATATGTTAGATCCCACGGTGGGTAGATATGATGAAAAGCAGCAAGCATTACGACAAGCCATTTCTATTGCCATGGATGTTGAAGAATACAGTGCGATATTTTTAAATGATCGCGGCATCGCTGCGCAAGGTCCTATTCCGCCCGGTATCGAAGGTTATCAAGAAGGTCAAGCGGGCATGAATCCTTATGTCTATCAATGGCAAAATGGTAAAGACGAGCGACTATCATTAGACGTAGCCAAGCAATTATTAGCAAAAGCAGGATATCCTAATGGTCGCGACGAACATACCGGTGAACCATTAGTACTCAATTATGATGTGATTTCAACGGGTGACCCTTCTGAAAAATCTGAATTTGCTTGGGTGCAAAAACAGTTTAATAAACTTAATATCGAGTTAAATATTAGAGCGACTGATTATAATCGTTGGCGAGAAAAAATGAGTTTAGGTGATATGCAATTTTTTGCATTTGCTTGGAGCGTAGATTATCCTGACCCGGAAAATTTTTTATTTTTATTTTATGGATCAAACAAACGCGTCGGTAATGAAGGGGTTAATTCTGCCAATTATGAAAATCCTGAATTTGATCTTTTGTTCGAGCAAATGCGTTATTTAGATCCAGGTCCCGAAAAGCAAGCCATTATCGCCAAACTATTGGCCATTATTCGTAAAGATGCACCTTGGGTATTTGGCTTTCACCCACAAATATACATGTTATCGCAAGTCTGGAATGCGCCGGTTAAATTAAGTGAAGTTGCAAATAACACCTATAAATACCATGATCTTGATCCGATACTGCGTGAAAAATTACGCAAAGACTGGAACCCACCCATCGTATGGCCTTTTTTCGCCGGCTTATTTGTCGTGTTGATCATATGTGCACCGGTTGTGATTGCTTATTGGCGTAAAGGACATTTAGTCCGACATCAAAGGATTTGATTATGTGGGCTTATATTGTTAGACGTATTTTATATGCGATTCCGATTTTAATCGGAGTTAATTTATTAACATTTTTATTATTTTTCGTGGTTAATTCGCCACAAGATATGGCGGTTGCGCATATAGGCGATCGTTATGTGACACAGGACGCTATTGATCGTTGGATCGTGACTAATGGTTATGATAAACCCCTATTTTATAATGAATCAGCGCATGATGCGGCAAAATTCACTGACACATTATTTTTTGCACAAAGTAAAAAATTATTTACATTTAATTTTGGTACTTCAGATACAGGGCGCGATATTGGATATGATATTTCAGAACGGATGTGGCCAAGTCTTGCGCTGGCTTTACCGTCATTGCTTTTTGGTTTAACCATTAATGTATCGTTGGCCTTATTTATAGTTTTATTCCGAGGGACTTATTTTGATGCATCAGGTGTTACTGCATGTGTGGCGTTGATGTCAATTTCAAGTTTATTTTATATTATTTCGGGTCAATATTTACTGGCAAAAGTATTACACTGGATGCCCATTTCCGGATATTCGCCGGGATTAAGTGCGATTACTTTTCTAATATTGCCCGTTATTGTGAGCGTCTTTTCAGGGATGGGTTCAGGCGTGCGATGGTATAGAGCTATTTTCCTTGAAGAGATTAGTAAAGATTATGTGCGCACTGCGCGCGCAAAAGGTTTGTCTGAAATAACCATTTTATTTAAACATGTGTTGAAAAATGCCATGCTGCCTATTTTAACCGGTGTGGTGGTATTAATTCCCAGCTTATTTTTAGGCAGTCTTATTTTGGAATCATTTTTTTCTATTCCGGGGTTGGGCAGTTATACGATAGATGCAATTCGTTCGCAAGATTTTGCTATTGTCCGCTCAATGGTGTTTTTAGGATCGGTGCTTTATATTGTGGGACTCATATTAACAGATATTTCATATACATTGGTTGATCCCAGGGTTAGGTTAAATTAGGTAAACTATGACTTTTACATTCACATTTTTATGGACAGATATTATTTTTTATCTGCTCATTCTATCCGTTGTTGGACTATGCTTTTGGCAAAATAGTCATGGACACAAGACCTGGCGTCGCGTGTGGTGCTCACGCGTGGGGATGAGCACTAGCGTTATTTTATTTTTTTATATATTAATAGCTTTATTAGATTCAATCCATATTCGCGTTGTTGATGCGATACAAGTGCAAAGTGTTTTAGATATTATTTTATCACCGCTCGATAAACCCTTAGAAAAAACTTATATTCCGCCATTTCATGATGTGACTGTGCAAAATATTTTATCGGTTATTATATCTGTCATACCGTTAATAGTGTGCATTTGGTTATTATTTATATCTGCCATTTATTTGATTGCTGGTCAATATTTATGGCAGCAAGATATTTGTTGGCCGACCTTGATATTTACCATAGGCATTATGCTATTTATTACCATCAGTTTATATGCATTATCACGTCAATATCATATTTTTGGTACGGATAAAATTGGTCAAGACGTTTTTTATCAAGCGGTAAAGAGTATACGGACAGGCATTATGATTGGAACCTTGACCACCATTGTTATGCTGCCTTTTGCGTTATTGATGGGCACTATGGCCGGGTATTTTCGCGGCTGGATTGATGATGTGATTCAATATATTTATACGACCTTAAGTTCCATTCCAAGTGTTTTATTAATCGCTGCAAGTGTGCTGATGTTAGAAGTATTTATGGGGACTCATCCCGAATGGTTTGTAAATACTATAGCGCGGGCAGATGCAAGGTTACTTGCACTGTGTGTTATTTTAGGGATTACCAGCTGGACCAGTCTGTGTCGATTAGTGAGAGCAGAAACACTTAAAATACGCGAACTGGATTATGTCATGGCGGCAAAGGCTTTAGGGGTTAAAGATTTTGGAATTATATTACAACATATCTTACCTAATTTAATGCATATTATTTTAATTACGATAGTGTTAGATTTTAGCGGTCTTGTTTTAGCTGAAGCGGTTTTATCTTACATTGGCGTGGGGGTTGATCCGAGTATGCAAAGTTTTGGCAATATGATCAATAGCGCGCGGTTAGAACTTGCCCAAGAGCCGGTTGTTTGGTGGTCATTAACGGCAGCATTTATATTTATGTTCGTGTTGGTGCTCTCTGCTAATTTATTTGCGGATACGGTGCGTGATGCATTAGATCCTAAATTGCAATAAAAGGGAATTATGATGGATCATGATGTGCTCACTATAAATCATCTGCACACTTATTTACCGAGTCGCGAAGGCTTAGTGCATGCGGTTGATGATGTGTGTTTAACCATTAAAAAAGGACAAACCCTTGCGCTCGTCGGTGAGTCTGGTTCAGGCAAAACGGTGACTGCACATTCAATTGCGCAATTATTACCTGAAAATACTATCTATGGCCAAAATAGTCAGATCAAATTAGGTGATATTGATTTATTAAATTTATCGGAAGTAGAGTTACGGAAAATTAGAGGCAAGCGTATCGGTATGGTGTTTCAAGAACCCATGACTTCTTTAAATCCAGTGATGACGATTTATGATCAGATCAGTGAAGTATTGCGTGCACATACCCATATGAATAAAAAAGAACGCATGGAACGCGTGATGGATTTGCTACATGAAGTTGGCATCCCTGATATCAAACGCGTCATGTATAATTATCCCCATCAATTTTCGGGTGGTATGAAGCAGCGGGTGATGATTGCCATGGCATTGGCATTGAGCCCAGATCTACTGATTGCAGATGAACCTACAACTGCGTTAGATGTAACCGTACAAGCGCAAATATTAGCGTTATTCAAAAAAATTCAGCAACAATTTTCTATGGGGATTTTATTAATTACTCATGATCTCGGTGTTGTGGCAGAAGTTGCTGATACCGTCGCTGTAATGTATGCAGGGCAAATTATTGAATATGCAACGAGCCAAGTGTATTTTTCCCGCGCACAACATCCTTATAGTCAACGTTTATTTGAATCTTTGCCTAATATCAATAAGCGACATTACGCATTAGATGTGATTCCAGGACATCCACCCAGTTTAATAGATGTGCCACAAGGTTGTCGATTTGCACCACGATGCCGTTATGCTTGGGATTTATGTGAACAAGTCACGCCGGCTTTGACGGCAACAGAAACGCAACAAGTGCGCTGTCATTTATATACCAAGGATGATCCATTAACAGACTTACCGAAATTTGAAAAAGTATTATTACCCCATGAACAATCAAAGCATAGTTCTGAGACGATTTTAACTGCGCAGGATTTAAAAGTTTATTTTCCTATTCAACAAGGTTTATTTCGTCGGACTGTAGATTATGTGAAAGCAGTAGATGGGGTGGATTTAACCCTGCAGTCTGGACAAACATTAGCGATAGTGGGGGAGTCAGGTTCAGGCAAAACAACTTTAGGTAAAGCTTTATTAAAATTAATTCCAATAAGTTTTGGTAAAATAGTATATTTAGGTCATGATTTACATACGCACACGCAAATTATTTTTCAAGATCCATATAGTTCGTTAGATCCACGGATGCGGATTGGGGAAATTATTGCTGAAGGTTTGTTTACGCCAAGCCGTGAACGGGTAAAGTTTTTATTAGAACAGGTGGGTTTGTCTGCGGCAGTCATTGATCAATACCCTCATCAATTTTCGGGTGGACAAAGACAACGTATTGCCATTGCCAGAGCGCTCGCAGTTTCACCTAAAATTATTATTTGCGATGAACCCACGAGTGCACTTGATGTATCTGTGCAAGCTCAGATTGTTAACCTACTTAAAAATTTGCAACAAGAATTAGGGATAGCCTATATTTTTATTAGCCATAATCTTGCTGTAGTATCTTACTTAGCTGATACCATAGCGGTGATGTATGAAGGTAAAATAGTTGAGTCTGCTGACGCAGAAACACTATTTTCAGCACCGAAGCATCCCTATACTCAGGCTCTTTTATCAGCAGTACCTGAAGTTACATCTCCGGAATGAGATAATCACGTTTTTTATTGTGAGATATTCGCCATACCTATGATTTGTACATAGCGTTTTTAAATTCTGTCTCTATAATTTAAAAATATCGTATTGTTTGGAAGCATGTGTTATTCGACTATGTTTCAGATAGTGTCTAGGTTATCTAAATGTTCTTCAAGTTAATTCTTATATATAAGAGGATAAAATAATGACTAAAGGTATCAGTTTCAAATTCGCACTTTTAGGTTGCGTTTCATCATGTTTGATGAGTGCAGCGTATGCAAATACAAGTAATGAAGGGATAGTGACCCTTGAGCTGTTGGCAGGAGAAGACATCAGAGGCGTTACTTGCGGCGCAGATGATCGTTATTACACATTCCAATTAACTAATGGAACAGATGATGATTTAACTATTAGAAAAATTCATGTTGAAAATAACAGCGGCCATGATAGTCCAATTGATTTTCATCATTTTGTAAGAAATACAACTCCAGTATCAGGTGAGTGCCAATGGGATGGTAATGTTCTTGATGAAGGCGATGATTGCTTAATTACTGTCAAAGTTGATGCAGATAGTCTTGACTGCGGCAGCGCAATTCCAGTAGAAGCTGTTTTTACTGGCGAATTAGAAGTTGAATATAGTGATGCAGAATTTAGTGAAATTGAAGCAGATATCACAATTCCAGTGACCATAGTGGGCTCTGGTGATGATGTTAGCTTGTTAGGTCAAAATCTTTGCGGTACAGAATATTCTCAGCAAGGCCAATGCGATATCGACAGCCTATCAAATTTAGCAGCTACAAATGTCACTGTAGATCAAGATTTAGTAGCAACCTCAGAGACTGCTTATATTTCTTCTAATATTGTTTCAGTTAACGGTGATAAATATCGTGATGATGATATCATCGCTGAAAATGCAAAATCTGATGTGAAAGCAGCATTCAATAATATTATGGATCTTGCAATCGATGGGCCTTTTCTTGCAGATGCACAAGATTCTTCTGTAGGTTTAGGTTTTAGCAGTAATTGTAGATTATTGGCTTATGATTGGTTTAATACTCCTGTAGATCCTATGGATTTAAGTCTAGGAAATGTAGAGCGTACAATTTCTGGCGGTGGTCTATATTGCTTCACTACAGATGATGGCGACACTTTACCAGGCTGTGACGATGTGGAACCTGTGGTCATCAATACAAACGTTATTGTTGAAACCACTCAACCTGCTATTTTTGTCATAAATCCTGAGGTTTGTGATCCTCGTGATGGCAGTTTACCCGATGATTTCTACGCACTTGTGATTGGTGAAGATGGCAATAATGTTGCAAACTTTAATGTGGATACAGATATTGGTGATCCACGTGTAAGTGCGGGTAATCTATATTTCTTTGTAGATGGTAAAGCTGAAATGCATGCTCCTGCAGCAACTTCAGATACTTGCGATCCAACTACAGACCCAGACTGCGATTATAATCTTGCCGGTAGATATATACTAGAAGACTACTTTGAAGCAGATGCTGGTGATTTCCCTGCCAACATCATAGGTAATATCTATTCTACTAGAGGCAGTGTAGGGTTAGTTGAAGGTTATGTTGTAAATGACCCAAATCCAACAGTAGGTACTAAATAAGTTTAGGTAACTAATACAGATTATATAATGAGGATAAAATGATGAGTAAAGTATTTAATTTAAAATTAGCAGTAATGGGTTTTGTATCTTCTACCTGCTTGATTGGTGCCGCTAATGCTGAAGTTGGTGTGACTGGTGCAGTGGTTGAGCTTAAGCAAATAGGCCATCACCATGAAGATGGTATATTGCCTGTTGCCTGTGGAACTGAAGAATTTACAGTAAAGTATAAGTTAAAAAACATAAGCGATGATCCTGCAACTATTACCAGCGTTGATACTATTGTAATTAATCCCGGTGATCATTTTTTTCTTGACCCAGAAAATGAAACTGTAACTGTACTTCCACCAGATGATAAAGATGATTGCGGTTATAAGTTACCATTTACATTGGCAGGCGATAATGATGACGATGGTGATGGTGAATCATGCTATATACATGTACAAATCAATCCTGAATCACATGCCGTTCAAGCTCTTTGTGAAGACAATGTATTTGACCCCGCAATAATAATCGACAGAACTTTAGATGTTGAAGGTTATGTAGATTTTGGTGGTGCAACTGCTCCGATTACATTTCCAATTACAACATTGGGTGCAGCTGAAACATTGTCAATATTAGGTAATAATATTTGTGATGAATCAGAGAGTTCAAACATCTTACTGCCTTGCGATAATGGTGATTCAAGCCTAAATGCAGGTTTCAGTACAGTAGAGCAGAATGTAGCTGTATATGGTTGGGGAAATGGATTACTAAATCCTGATGGATATATTACACCGTCATTAAGTGGTTACCCACATGCTTATGATGGTGATGATAGAGAAACTGATCGTTTTATTGATGATTCTGAAGCTGCATATAATAATTTATTAGCCATGGCAAGTGATGTTTGTAGTGGTGGTGCTAATCAATATCCAGCATATCTAACAAGTAATCAGACTGTTCCTCCTACTATTGAGATTCCTGTTTCACAAGCTATAGAAATAGATGGTGCAGGTGAAGGTATGCCCACCTTTATATGTACTGACACACATGATATTACTCAAATAGATAATACGATTACATTAGATGGCGCAGGGATTTATGTCTTCGTTATTAATCCAATCCTACCTGTTGACCCAGATGACTTTATTTCGCTTAACTTCTTAGCAAATGCTGATATGGAATTAACTTGTATTGATGATAGCGATCCAACTACATGTGCGGAATCTGGTGATGTATTTTGGGTAGTGAATGGTCAGATGGAAGTTGATCCAACATCTCCAGATGATAATGATAATCCAGTAGTGGATAATCTTTACGGATCATTTTTATTAAAAGGTGGTTTGGAATTTGATACAGCAATGAATACTGGAACTAACATTATCGGTAGAATTTTATCATTTGATGGTGAAAATGTTATACTAGATGGTACTACAGTGACAGCACCTGAAGACGAAGATGATACTACTGTTCCAGATTCTATCTAATAGGACTTGACTGTAAGCTGTAAAAAGGGGAAGCTGTTCATTTGAATGTTTCCCCTTTGTTTACACAAAGGAATTGTTTTAGTTTTAATATTTAGTATTTTTGAGAAGGAACTTAACTAATGTCTACACAACAAAAAATTCTCCTGGCAAGTACACTCTTGGCGTTCAGTTCAACTGTCGCTTTGGCTGATGAAAATGAAGATCAGCTTGATACTGGCTTTCAACTTAATTTTATGGCTGGTTTGACTTCACTTGAGCAAGATGGTCATTATGATTTCAGTACAACTGAAAAAGACAGTTTGATTCAAGATGGCACTGATTGGAGTTCTTGGACAATTGCCGTTGGTGTAGGCTATCTTTACCCTCTACAAGAAGCTGAAGACGATGCTGAATTGACTTGGTTTCCTGCCATAACACCAGAATTAAATTTATATTATCTAAATGGTAGTGACATCGAAGGCGATGTATATCGTTACCAAGATCCTGATTTAAATGATGGGACTTATACAAGCGAATTTAGTAGTACCCGTTTAATGTTAGATTTTGATCTGACAGTAATTGAGATTGAAAAATTTTCTGTATTTGCATTAGCCGGTTTGGGAATTGCTTTTAATAGTACAGATTTAAATGTAATGGTAAACGAAGAACATAATTTCCCTGATTTCTCATTGGATTCAAATGAAAGTACTGCATTTGCTTATGAGTTCGGTGCAGGCTTTGGCTATGCTATTACAGATGATTGGGGCGTGTCATTGGAATATCTATACGCAAATCTAGGTGAAGCAAATGTTTCAGGCTCTTCACCAATACCAGGAGATCCTGATGATTTAGTGATCGATAGCTCAGATATTGACATGACATCACAATCAATTATATTAGGAATGACATTTGCGCTTTAATTTAAATCATAAGGAAATACAAAATGAAAATAAGATTTAAACATCATATTGCACTTATTAGTCTTTGTGCAAGCGGTGTATTTATGCAATTTGCTCAAGCAAATTCATGTGACGAAGGCTGTGATGTTATTATTGAACCACCTGAATTGACTCCCGTCGCTTGTGGTCCAACTTCACAAATTTTTCCTTATAAAGTCATTAATTTAATTGGTAAACCAATTGTCATCGAAGACTGGGATATATTGACAGATGATCATGATGGCGAAAGAGATGGTGATTCTTGGCCAGACATTAAGGATCTTGTTACAATTCAATCTTCTAAAGATTGCAAAGCAAATGAAGCCAACACAGAAGAATGTTGTGAGTTGGGTGAATCTTTTACCGACGAATGTATAGTCAATGTATCTATTAATACCACAGAAATAGGATCTTGTCCTGCTGGAGGTTTACGAGGAAATATTGACAGAACTTTACGACTTGATATAGAGAGTTGGCAACCATTTGCTTATGCGCCTATCGATCTAAAAGTTACTAAAAAAGGTGATTTACGTGATTGGACTTACCTTGGTCCTAGCGTAATTAACTTTGCCGATGCAAATGCGCAAGCGAATAAAAACGTGGGACAAACAGATGATGATGGATTTATTACTGAAGATAAAATCGATTTAGGACCAGGTGCAAATTTTTACCTGTGGTATCAAACTAAAACCATGAATGCATTAGCTAATTTAGAAGCTGTCTTTTTGAACTACTATCTTTACTATTTTAGTAGTACTGAGATTAGTAGTAAACTGGGATCTAACGGTGATGAAGCCGAGTTAGCGGCTAGTTTTTATAAATTTAATCCAAAATATTGGCCTGTAACACTTGATGGAACACTTACGATTAATGGTGGAAAGAATCAAGAAGCAGTGTTTGTGCTAGCTGGTTTTGAAGATTCAACTCCAGAGAAGATTATTTTCAGTGTATTGCAAGGCGGAAAAATAGAACTTAAAGGTGGAATTCGTCCTGAAAACGTAACCTTTGTTTTGGATAATGGTTCCGCTGAAACAGAAGGTGATTGTACACTTGTAGGCACTTATATCATTAATAATGGTGGATTTGAAGATGAACCTGTGGATCTCGCTGGCCCTTGTTATATTAACGGGAGTGTTTTCGTATTAGTTGATGATGATGATTCAGATCCAGATGAACCGCCATTTGATCCTGAAGATACTAACATCAATTTATTTGGTACGACTGCAAATACACCATAATAGATTGTTGGGAATTAAAAAGGGGAACATTGTTCCCCTTTTTTTATTGCTGAATATTTTTAAGCACCACGTGGGATTTTAAGTTTTTGTCCAATCTGCAGATTATTTGAAGACAAATTATTATATTGTTGTATCATCGCCACACTTGCACCATGGGTTTTACTGATTTGATTTAATGAATCACCTGCTTGAACTACATAACTGTAAGTTGCTTTCTTTACAGGTACATAATTGGCTAGTGCAGTTTCAAAGATTTCTACTTTATCATGAGGTATTAATAACGTATCGGTGTTATTAGCAATAATGGTTTGGGTAAAACCAGGATTCATTTCAAGTAATGTTTCAGGTTCAACATCCGCTAAATCAGCTGCAATAGTGATATCTAAATAATCTTCCACATCAATATCAACTACAGCCACTTGTGGTTCATCAGGAACAACAGGTAGTTCCATATCATGACGTTCATAGTGCTTTACTACATCAGCAAGGGCAATCAGTTTAGGGACGTAATTTAATGTTTCTTTAGGTAGGTTATTTAAATCCCAGAAACTAGTACCACGACCAGCGGCTTTATTTTTCGCAATTTCTTTATTAATACGGCCATGGCCCACGTTATATGCAGCTAACACTAAGTGCCAATCATTGTCATAAACAGTTGCTAAATACGCTAAGTGATTTAATGCCGCATCTGTAGATTCTTGCACAGAACGACGGCCATCATACATGCTGTTTTGAACAATCTTATAATGCTTAGCTGTAACAGCCATTAACTGCCATAAACCTGTAGCACCGGCGTGTGAGCGCGCATGTGGATCATACATACTTTCAATTACTGGAATTAATACAAATTCCATAGGCAAATCGCGCGCTTTAATTTCTTCCGCTATATAATAGAGATAAGGTTCAGCACGGCTAAAGACTTTTTCAATATAATCAGGGTTGTTAAGAAACCAGGTGCGATGGGTTTGCACAAGCTTTTGCTCTGTGGCATGATCTAAGCTAAAATCAGCGCGCAGGCGATCCCATAAGTTGTCGTCGTCGTGTTCGGTGGGAATTGGGCGTTCGCTTGATTCTGGTATTAAAGGCACTTGTAATGCACCAGAACTCACGACCAATCCTACGACGATAAAGAACAATGATAAATGCTTGATAAACTTATTTATTGTGTTCATAGTCCATATTGTACCAGTTCTAGGTCAAAAAATGAACCCCTAAACAGGGATTATTTTTGAATATCTATTAAAATCAAGAGGTTATAGGTTGATAAAGAAAGTAGAATTATTTACAGATGGTGCTTGTAGAGGCAATCCAGGTCCTGGAGGTTGGGGAGTCATCCTACGTTATAATGGTGTGGAGAAGCATCTAAAAGGCGCTGAAATCATGACTACCAACAACCGTATGGAGCTTATGGCAGCGATTTGTGGTTTAAATGCAATAAAAGAGCCTTGTCAGGTGGAAATTACCACAGATTCTCAATATGTAAGGCAAGGTATTACTACTTGGATACATAATTGGCGTAAAAATGGCTGGCGAACAGCGGCTAAACAGCCCGTGAAAAACGCCGATTTGTGGGAAGCATTAACCAGCGCTTTAGAAAAACATCAGGTAGAATGGCATTGGGTAAAAGGCCATAGTGGCCATAGAGAAAATGAACTTGCAGATGAATTAGCCAATCAGGCAATAGATGAGTTGGAATAAAATTTTGCCCCCTTTCATAAAGGGGGCGAATGCTTTATAAGGATATATATGCGTCAAATAGTACTCGACACAGAAACAACGGGCTTGAGCCCGGAAGCAGGGCATCGCATTATCGAAATCGGTGCACTTGAATTAATTAATCGCCGTTTAACCGGTAAACAATTTCATTATTATTTAAATCCTGATCGTGATGTCGATTATGGTGCACAAAAAGTCCATGGCTTAACCCGAGCATTTTTAAAAGATAAACCCCGTTTCCCAGAAATTGTGCGCGAATTCCTAGCGTTTATTCGCGATGCAGAATTAATCATTCATAATGCGCCCTTTGATATTGGTTTTTTAAATTATGAATTATCGTTACATGATAAATCTTTAGGCATCATTTCAGATTATGCACAAGTACTGGATAGTTTAGTGCTCGCCCGCAAACAACATCCCAATCAAAAAAATTCACTCGATGCGCTCAGCAAGCGTTATGAAATAGATTGTTTTGATCGCGAGCTTCACGGCGCTTTATTAGATTCAAAAATTTTAGCACAGGTTTATTTATCAATGACGGGTGGTCAAGCCGATTTATCGCTTGAACTTGAAGAAAGCAGCAAGGTTATTGTAGAAAATAAAGAACAGGCAGAACAACAACATCAACCTTTTAAAGTCATTTATGCAGATACAACAGAGTTGGCAATACATGAACAATATCTACAAAAAATAAAAGAGGCCAATCGTGGGCAATGTGTGTGGTTACAAGACTAATGTGATTCATGATTACCAAGCATTCCTAAGCGAACTAGGTAATGCCGATTTAATTCTCACACCTACGCGGCGTCTTGCCAGCCGTCTTAATCAAGATTATGCAAAACTACAAGCCAAGCAAAATAATAGTGTCTGGAAAATTGATATTATTTCACTTAATGGTTGGCTAGAAAGACTTTGGCAGGAACGGCAAGATGATGTAGATCAAACTTATATGACACGTTTAAATGCTTGGCAAAATTTATTGATATGGCAATCATTCACCGATAATAATGAACAGCTGGCCCGCCTGGCTATACAAGCGTGGAGCAGTTTGAAAGAGTGGAATATTGATTGGCAATCGATTGATACCCATAGTGTATCATCAGATATTCAGGTTTTTTTAACTTGGTGTCAACACTACCAAGCACGCTGCGATAAAGAAAATTTATGTGATTCGGCAAGCATGCTCGCGCTGCTTAAGCCCAATGCAAATAACATAAATAAAATATATTTAATTGGTTTTACAGATATAAAACCTGCAGTTTTAAAGTTATTGGAAAGTGTAAACACCTCTATTGAAATATTAGAATATCGAGTGCCTGATGCGATTATAAATCATACGCCGCAAGTTGATGCAAATTCTGAATTAGTACAAGCAGCCCTGTGGGCTAAAGCATTACTCAAGCAAGAGTTAAGCGCACCTATAGGCATCATTATTCCAGATTTAGCCAAACGGTTTAATGAAGTTGAAAATATATTTTCAAGAATTTTGATGCCTGAAACATTATTAGCTAATCACTATCATGATCAAAAACCCTATAATATTTCATCAGGTAATAAATTATCAGATTTTCATATTATTGCCACAGCATTTAATTTATTACGGAACCTGTCATTGCAAGCGGAGCGAAGCAACCCAGGTGATTGGTCTGAAACCATAAAAAATCATTTACATTCTTCTGGCTGGCCAGGTGAGCGTGTATTGAATAGTTTAGAGTATCAAGTCGTCAAACGTTTTTATGAATTGTTAACTGATTATGCCACCCTAGATAGGGTACAAGAAAAAATATCATATATAACTGCAGTCAACCAAATTTATCAACAGGCCAGCACGGTTATATTTCAAGGTGAAAGTGAGCATGCGCCTTTACAAATTCTGGGCGCCTTAGAAGGCGAGGGATTGTATTTTCACGCATTATGGGTAATGGGCTTGCATCATGAAAACTGGCCGCCACCCTCAGCGCCACATCCGTTTTTGCCGATTGATTTACAGCGTCAACATCACATGCCACATGCGAGTCAAGAGCGTGAATATATTTTCGCAAGCCATTTAACCGAGCGCTTTACCGAGCAGGCACATCATGTGATTTTAAGTTACCCACAAATTATCGAGGATAAAACATTATTACCCAGTCACTTAATACGTGATTATCCCATTTTAAATCAAAAAATTCATGATGAATTAGCGGTATTCGATCCAAACTTAAACCTTGAAACATGGCAAGATGTAAATGTACCCTTTAAAAAAGATAAAGTATCAGGTGGTGTCGGTTTGTTGCAGTCGCAAAGTGTTTGTCCATTTCAAGCATTTGCACGTTATCGTTTGAAAGTAGCGATTGAAGAACCCGCACAAACCGGGCTCACATTTGCAGAGCGCGGAGAACTGACGCACGCAGCTTTAGAGTTTTTTTGGAAAAACATTGAGACATCAAGTGCTATGCATGCGCTCAATAATGATGAGTTAAATGAGATGATTAAAACATCCGTTGATCATGCGTTAAAGCAGTTTACGCCCAGCAAACATTTAGATTTAGAAAAAATCAGATTACATAAATTATTAAATGAATGGTTACAGCTCGAAAAAACCAGACCCGAATTTAAAGTAATTCATACTGAAAAAAGTATTGATATTAAGTTATCAAATCTCAAATTACGTACACGCATAGACAGGATAGATCAGCTACCTTCTGGAGAAGTTATTTTAATTGACTATAAAACGGGGCAGATTTATCAAAATGATTGGTTAGAGGCACGTCCACGACAAGTGCAATTACCGCTCTACGCCATTAGTTTTCCAATCGCAAGCAGCGTTGCGATTGCAAAAGTAAAAGCCAATGATCTGCAATTTCAACATCACACAGAATTTGATTTATCCTGGGATGAGATGAAAGTGCATTGGCAAAATGTTTTAAGCGAGCTTGCCGATGAATTTTTTGAAGGCGAAGCTATCGTTGCGCCCCTAGATGGCGAGCATACTTGTCAATATTGTGGCTTAGCATTATTATGCCGAATTAGGAGCGCATAATGGATGCAATGATTAGACAACAAGCGCTGAATCCCACACAATCTTTTATTGTAGAAGCCCCTGCAGGATCAGGCAAAACTGAATTATTAGTACAAAGATTTTTAAGTTTACTATCAAGTGGCGCACGTTTTCCAGAAGAAATATTAGCCATTACCTTTACGAGAAAGGCTGCACATGAAATGCGGGGTCGTATTATCACGGCTTTAGAAAAAGCCAAATTAAATGATATTACGACCATGCAATCAACAACCGTTGAATTGGCAAAAAAAGTTTTAGTGCGTGATGCAAAAGAAAATTGGCAATTATTGGCTAATCCTAATCGTATGCGCATTCAAACTATCGATGCGCTTTGTATGTATTTAACTCAGCAAATGCCGATTATTTCTGGTCTCGGTGGACAAGCCCATATGGCGACTCATCCAGATGAACTTTATAAAAAAGCAGTACAAGCATTACTTGCAATGCTCGATGAAGAAAGTCCTATTCAAGATGCACTCATTACTGTTTTTAATCATTTTGATAATCAATACAGCACCATAGAAGCTGAATTAATGAAAATGCTCAAAAATCGTGATCAATGGCTGCCCTATGTTGTCGGCATTCATAATCACGATCAACTGAAAGCTCAATTTGAAACTCATTTGCAGCGCATACAAAGTGAAGCTTCAAAAAATGTTAATGCGCTTTTTCCTATAGAAATTCTAAAAGAACTAGTGCCCCTTGCTGAGTATGCAGATAAAGAGTTAACTACATTGTTGCTAACACAAGAAGGTACTTACCGTAAACAAGTAGATAAACGCTTAGGTTTTCCTGCGGATGCAAAAAATGATAATAAAAAAATAATGCTAGAGATTTTAGAGAAATTACAAGATTATGAAGATTTAAGAATTGCACTCATTAATTTACGTGAAGCACCACCTGCGCAATATACACAAGAGAGCTGGGAATTTTTACAAGCATTAATTACCTTATTGCCCCTATTGGCAGCACAATTATGGCTGATATTCCAGCAGCATAAACAAATCGATTTTATAGAAGTATCTACAAGAGCCTTGCAAGCATTGGGAGATGAAGAGTGTCCTACGGATCTGGCTTTGGTGCTCGACTATCAATTGCAACATATTTTAGTGGATGAATTTCAAGATACTTCCATCACACAGTTTAGATTATTGGAAAAATTAACTTATCAGTGGCAGCAGGGTGATGGACATACTTTGTTTCTTGTTGGCGATCCAATGCAATCGATTTATCGCTTTCGACAAGCGAATGTGGGTTTATTTTTAAAAGCAAAATTTAATGGCATAGGTAATATTCACTTAACTCCATTACAGTTATGTCAAAACTTTAGATCTCATCCTGTATTAATTGATTGGCTGAATCAAACAATGCCTAACATAATGCCGCAATCACCCAATATAAGCCTAGGTGCTGTGCCATTTACATCATGTCAAGCTACAAAACAACAGGATGACAAGGGATCTTTAACATGTTTACTGGCTGATGATGCGATGATTGAGGCCGCAATAGTTGTAGATGAAATAAAAGCTTTAATACGTAAGCATCCTGATTGGCAGATTGCAATATTAGTACGGGCACGTAGCCATTTAGCGCATATTTTACCGCTATTGAAATCAGAAAATATTCCCTATCATGCACTTGAGATTGAACCGCTCGCAACACAAGCGGTTATTCAAGATTTGCTGGCTTTAACTTTTGCATTATTAGATGATAACAATAAACTTGCATGGCTTGCCTTATTACGCTCGCCCATGTGTGGCTTAGCATTAGCTGAAATAGAAATTTTGGCTACCTTTGATGAACAACAAAATATTTGGCATTTAATGAATGAGCCTTTGGTTTTAGAATTATTAACAAGCAAAGGACGTGCACGTATTGAAAGATTAACGCGTGCACTGCAACCGACTATGAATGAACGTGGCCGCATGCCACTTGCGCGCTTTGTTGAAAGCGCATGGGTAGCGCTCGGCGCGCAATTTTACACTTTAAAAAAGGATAGAAAAAACATTGATGCATTTTATCAATTATTAACTGATTTAGAATCTGAATATCAGTATATTGATATGCACGTCATTCATGAGAAAATTTCCAAGCTTTATACGGATGAACTGCAATCGTCTGATAATCCTATTCAAGTAATGACTATCCATAAAGCTAAAGGTTTAGAATTTGATGCCGTGTTTTTACCCGGACTTTCACGAAGATCCGCATCTAATTCACCGCCTTTATTACGTTATATTGAACAGACATTAGATGAAGGTACTTATTGGTTACTTGCACCTGTGCATGCAAAAACTGCTGAGCATGATCCTATTTATCAATATTTGGGTCGTTTAGAAAAACATCAAGATGCATATGAAACGCAACGTTTATTATATGTTGCCTTAACACGTGCTAAATACCAATTACATTTATTTGCAGTGCAAGATCCTGAAAAGCCGAGTATATCCTCGCAAAGTTTATATGGTTTACTTGCCCCGTCATTGCGAGCGGAGCGAAGCAACCCAGGTGAATTGCCAAGCTACACTCGCAATGAAGTGCAAAATAAGCGAATCCCACTTAATTGGCAAATGCCCAATCCATGGCATGATTGGCTGTTCAATCAGCCTGAAATTACCCTTACAGAAAATGAAGTAGATACCACTTTATTTACGCCAGAAAATATCATGCGAAAACATGTGGGCACTTTATTGCATCGAATATTAAAATATATGGCTGAAACGGGTAATCATAAACTGGATTTGAAACGTGCCAAAATTCAATTATTAGAACTAGGCGTTAGCATCGCTCAAATTGAACCTGCAATTAAAATTTTATCACAAGCAGTAGATGGGATTATAAGCGATTCACGAGGCCAATGGATATTGCAACCTCATCAAGATGCATTATGTGAACATGTGCTACATACGCATTTTAAAAATAAATATACGCGTATAGTCATAGATAGAACGTTTATTTTTGAAGGCGAACGTTGGATTATTGATTATAAATCAGGCCAAGAAAGTGATGATCACACTGCCCAATTACAAGCCTATGCACATGTGATGCAAAAAATGGACCCTCGTCCAATCAGATTAGCCTTATATTTTCCATTAACCCGTAATTGGAAGGAGTTAGTATGAAACACTTAAATCATGCGTTAGTCGTTGCGATTTCATCACGGGCATTATTTAATCTCGAAGAATCTCATCATATTTATGAAGCACAAGGTGTTGAGGCTTATCAGGACTATCAAATTAAACATGAGAATGATCCTTTAAAACCAGGCTCAGCTTTCCATTTAGTGCATAAATTATTACACTTGAATGAGGGGCAAAAAGATCCATTAGTTGAAGTGATTTTATTATCACGTAATAGTGCAGATACAGGGTTGCGGGTTTTTAATTCAATTAAACATTATGATTTAAATATCACGCGTGCAGTATTCACAAGTGGCCAGACGCCATATCCTTATGTGTCAGCATTTGGCGCGCATTTGTTTTTATCTGCAGATCCGCGTGATGTTATCCAAGCTTTGGAGGCAGGCTTTGCCGCTGCCACTATTCTTTCATCCGTAAGTAATGCTAATCAATCTGAACAATTGCGCATTGCATTTGATGGTGATGCTGTATTATTTTCAGATGAATCTGAGCGTATTTATCAAGAGCAAAATTTAGAAGCATTTAATGACAATGAATCTAAAAGTGCAGATAAACCCTTATCCGGTGGACCTTTTAAACCAGTGCTTGCTGCATTAGCGCATATACAAAGCTTATTTCCTGCTGAAAGTTCACCTATTCGTACCGCGCTTGTAACAGCGCGCAGTGCACCTGCACATGAGCGTGTGATTCGCACACTACGTGCTTGGAATATTCGTTTAGATGAAGCTTTATTTTTAGGCGGTTTAAGTAAAGGTGAATTTTTACGCGCATTTGCGGCGGATGTTTTTTTTGATGATCATCCAGCACATATAGAGGCCGCGCAACAACATGTTACTGCAGGACATGTTCCGCACGGTATTAATAACACAAAAAAAAACACCCCGTAAACGAGGTGTAAATCCAATTGTAGTTGGAGATTGACATTAACGATCTTAATGTCTTGCTCATAAAAATAAAACAGCAGATCTCGCTTTATAATGTAAGAGATCTGCTATAAGAATTGTTTAATATTAGAGCTGATGTTTATTCGCCCCCTTTACGAAAGGGGGCCGCGCTTCACGGGAGGATTTGACGATCTTAGAATTATTAATCCGCTTGTTGTTGCGTACCGATCGCTTTAATCCGTGCATTTAAACGGCTTTTATAACGAGCAGCTGCATTTTTATGAATTAAACCTTTAGTGGCTAAACGATCAATAATAGGCTGAGCAACGCGAAATGCCGCATTGGCTGCCGCTTGATCCATGCTTGCAATGGCTTTACGAACCTTCTTAATTAAGGTACGCAACATAGATTTACGACTGGCATTATGCAAACGAGTTTTCTCACTCTGTATCGCACGTTTCTTCGCTTGAGCTGAATTGGCCACATTGACTCCTTGGATTAAAGACTAAAAGAGCCTATTGTGTTGATTATTGACTGATTTGTCAAGTATTTGGTTTAGTTAGAAGCCCTTAAATAGTGCTAGCAGCGCAGCGAAATCAATATTTAAACTTAGAATGGCTAAGATAGTCCACAGGGTGTTTTTTAAGGTGAAAGCGCGCATCTCGCTTACAGCGGTAGTAATTTTAGCTTCAAGTCGTTGTTCAACGCCATCGATTTTAGCTTCAAGTCGTTGCTCAACACCATCGATTTTAGCTTCAAGTCTTTGTTCAACGCCATCGATTTTAGCTTCAAGTCGTTGCTCAACACTATTGATTTTAGCTACAAGTTTATGTTGAACTTCTGAAATTTCAGCGCGAAGCTTATGTTCAGTTTCAATTAAATCTGCACGTAGTGCATATTCTGAGTATCTTAAATCCTCTTGAGTCACCATGCGAGCTAAAGTCGATTGTAAAACATATATTTCTGCGCTCATAAGACCTTGGACCTGTGTATCAGAAAAATGATGTTCTGATAATAGCTTCATATACTTAAATGTATCAAAATATGGTTGTATCATAGTTGCTTCCTGCATATTATAGTGTATTTATTCATTCTTGTTTATTCACAGTATATTAATCTATGGACATTTCCCAAGTCAAATGTTTCTGGGTTATTACTTCATGATACAATATGCCTTTTTTGAATAAAGGTGGCTTGTGGGCAATCTCTTTGTTTTTGATATAGAAACGATACCAGATACGCAAACGGGTCGGCGTTTATATCAATTGGATAATTGCAATGATGATGAAGTGGCGCAGACCATGTTCGCTAAAGTTCGGGCCCAATCTGGGCGGGATTTTTTGCCTTTACATTTGCAGAAGATAGTTGCTATTTCGGTGGTGTTAGCAACAGATAAGCGCGTTAAGGTTTGGTCTTTAGGTGAAATTGAGGCTGATGAAAAAGAAATTATCAGCCGATTTTTTACGGGGCTTGAACAATATACGCCTACTCTGATTTCTTGGAATGGCAGTGGTTTTGATTTGCCAGTGTTACACTATCGATCTTTATTGCACGGCGTAGCCGCCCCAAAATATTGGGAAATAGGCGACTTTGATACCCAGTTTAAGTGGAATAACTATTTAAATCGTTATCATTACCGCCACTTAGATTTAATGGATGTCTTAGCAGGATACCAAGCCAGAGCGAATGCACCATTGACTGAAATAGCCGTGATGTTAGGCTTTCCTGGCAAAATGGGTATGTCTGGAGAAGATGTTTGGCCTGCTTATCAAGCAGGTGAGCTTGAAAAAATTCGTAATTACTGTGAAACCGATGTCATTAATACCTATTTAGTCTATTTGCAATTTGAACTGATGCGTGGACGTTTGACCCTTGATGGTCATGCAAATGCACAAGCTTTATTGCGGGAGAATTTAATGAGTGAACAAAAATCGCATTTTAATGAATTTCTTATCGCATGGGATAAAGTTTAATGCAGTTAACAATAAAATCACTTAATCATCAAGGGCAGGGCGTAGCTAGCCATGAAGGTAAAACCGTATTTGTCAGTAATGCGCTCGCTGGTGAAGAAGTAATTGTGCGTATCACTAAAACACATCGCAGATATGATGAAGCACTCGCTCTAGAAATTTTATCGCCATCACATGATCGCACAGAACCTGTGTGTCCACATTTTTTAATGTGCGGTGGATGCTCGCTGCAGCATATGCAAGCAAATGCACAAGTGGCGTTAAAGCAAGATGTTTTACTCGAGCAATTACATCATATTGCACAAGCAAAACCAAAAATTATTTTACCACCTTTGCAAGGACCCACAGAAGGCTATCGTCGTAAAGCCCGTATGGGTGTTAAGTTTGTGGATAAAAAAAATAAATTACTCATTGGCTTTCGTGAGCAAAATAATCGTTATTTAGCCGATCTAGAAACGTGTAAAGTATTATTGCCGCAAATAGGCGCGTCGTTTGAACCTTTGCGTGAAGCTTTAATGCAATTATCAAATTATCGCAGCATTGCGCAAATTGAACTGTCTGCGGGCGATCATGTGACGGCTATCATTGTGCGACATTTAGAAGCATTGACAGAAAATGATCTAGATGTGTTAAAAAAATACGGTGCAAATAATAATATTCATATTTATTTACAGCCAAAAGGTCCTGATACAGTACATTTACTTTATCCTGAACAATCAGAATTATCTTATGAAATAGATAATAGTCTCTTAAAATTTAATCCTTTGGATTTTGTTCAAGTCAATGCGAACATTAATCATCAAATGGTAGCAGCGGCATTGGAGCAACTTGAGTTAAAACCAACCGATCAGGTATTGGATTTATTTTCAGGGTTGGGTAATTTTACGATACCCATAGCTAAACGCGCAGCAAAAGTAGTCGGCGTTGAGGGCAGTCAACAAATGGCCAATCAATTATTGGCAAATGCACAACACAATGATTTAAATAATGTTGAAGCTTATATGTATGATTTAACCAAACCCTTAGATGACCAACCTTGGGTGCGCGCCTATGATAAATTAGTACTCGATCCACCGCGTGCAGGTGCACTAGAAATTGCCCAGCAAATAAAACGCTTCCAAGCGAAAAAAATTGTTTATATTTCCTGTCATTTAGCCACGCTTGCTCGCGATACCAAAGTGATTTTAGAGCAAGGCTATGAATTGCAAGCAGCAGGTGTCATTGATATGTTCCCACACACTATGCATGCAGAATCCATGGCAGTCTTTGTAAAGCAGAAGTAATTATTATGGTCCAACTTAAAAAAGAACTACAGTATATTTGGTTAGATGAACCTTTGGTGCAAAAAGCGATCGCCTGGGTGAACGCGCAATCATCATCTACTGATTTGTTGACTCAAGGCCAAGTGATGGCTGATATTTTATTTGATTTAAATATGGATGCACAGTCATTAGCTGCAGCTATTATTTTCCCAACAATATCTGCTTTAAAGATCAAAACTGAAATTTTAAATACTGAATTTTCACCGCAAATGTCTAAATTAATAAATGGCGTTCTGCAAATGGATGCCATCCAAGGGTCAAGTAAAATGCTACTTGCCATGGTGGAAGATGTGCGTGTAGTTTTGATTAAATTAGCGGAGCAAGTTTACGTGATGCGACATTTGCGTGATAAAGATACCGAAACACAACTGACCATTGCACATCAAACCATGAATATTTATGCGCCGCTTGCGAATCGCTTGGGCGTTGGGCAAGTGAAATGGGAATTAGAAGATTTATCATTTCGTTATTTACATCCCGATGATTATAAAAATATCGCTAGGCTTTTAGAAGAAAAAAGATTGCAGCGTGAAGCTTATATAGATGATATTTTAAATATTCTGAATAATGCCTTGCGTGAAGAGGGTCTTGAAGCACAGGTTGAAGGCCGCGTTAAACACATCTACAGTATCTGGCGCAAGATGCAAAAAAAGAATTTAGATTATCATCAAATATATGATGTTCGCGCAGTGCGTATTTTAGTACCGGAAATTAAAGATTGTTATGCAGCACTTGGCACCGTGCATCAATTATGGCAGCCTATTACCAGTGAATTTGATGATTATATTGCCCGACCCAAAGAAAATGGTTACCGTTCATTACATACTGCAGTGTTTGGTCCACAAGGTAAAGCCCTTGAAGTGCAAATCAGAACTCATAAAATGCATGAAGAATCTGAGCTTGGGGTTGCATCACATTGGCGCTACAAAGAAGGTGTCAAACATGATGCAGGTTATGAACAAAAACTCGCTTGGTTACGTGAACTATTAGAGTGGCAAATCGATGCAGAGCTGCCCAGTCAATTTGTCGATGAACATATTTATGCTTTAACGCCAAAAGGCGATATTGTTGATTTACCCATAGGCGCAACACCGCTTGATTTTGCATATCATGTGCATACTTCTATTGGCCATCGTTGTCGTGGTGCTAAAGTCAACGGCCATATGGTGCCATTAACTTATAAACTTAAAACCGGTGATCAAGTCGATGTTTTAACCACAAAAGAAAATAAACCCAGTCGCGATTGGCTTAATTTAGAGTTAGGTTATGCTGTATCTGCAAGAACTCGGCAAAAAATACAATCTTGGTTTAGGCAGCAAAATCGTGATCACAATATTGCAACGGGCAAAGCAATGATTGATCGTGAATTAGAGCGACTAGATTTAAAATCATTTAATTACGAACAATTGGCTGAAAAATTTAATTATAAAACGGGTGATGAAATATTAGCTGCAATGGGTCGTGGCGATATTGGTTTTCATCAATTACTGAATGCTGCAGGTGTTTCTTTGCAATCATTAGCGCCTGAACGCGCTCCCAAATTAACCACAGTTAAATCTTCAACTGCAAATATTACTATTAATGGTGTGGGTAATTTATTGACACAATTAGCGAAATGTTGTCATCCTGTGCCTGGGGATTCTATTATTGGATATATTACGATTGGTCGTGGTGTGACGATTCATCGTAAAGATTGTAGTAATATTTTTGAGTTTGAAGAACATCATAAAGAGCGTTTAGTGCAAGTAGAGTGGGGAGAATCTCGTGCGACACGCACCTATGCTGTGAGTGTGCATGTAGAAGCCTACGATAGACCTGATTTATTACGCGATATTACCAATATGTTATCTACAGAAAAAATTTCTTTAAGTGGTTTGCAAACGCATATCAATGCGATGCAACAAACGATACAATTGGATATAGTCATGCAAGTCGTGGATATGTCCACTTTGAGTCGATTATTAGACCGAATGAATAGTATTCCCAATGTCATTAGCGCAAGTCGCTATCAAGAAGCTAAAAATAGGAGTTAAGCAATGCGTATTATATTATTAGGCGCCCCAGGGGTAGGGAAAGGTACACAAGCAAGTTTATTGGCACAAGCGCTTAATATTCCTAAAATTGCAACCGGTGATATGTTGCGCACTGCAGTACAAGAGCAAAGTTCTTTGGGTTTAAAAGCCAAATCATTTATGGATGCTGGGCATTTAGTGCCTGATGATGTCATCATAGGATTAGCTGTAGATAGAATTCATCAAGCAGATTGCCAACCAGGTTTTATATTTGATGGGTTTCCGCGTACACTTGCACAAGCGCAAGCTTTGCAAGAGCATCAGGTAAACATTGATCAAGTGATAGAGATTCAGGTCAGTGATGAAGAAATCATTCACCGCCTAAGTGGTAGACGTATTCATTTATCTTCCGGCAGAATTTATCATACGCACTTTAATCCACCTAAAATAGAGGGTAAAGATGATCATACCGGTGAAGATCTAATTCAACGTGAAGATGATAAAGAAGTAACGATTCGTAAACGTTTGCAAGTGTATCGTGAACAAACAGAAGCGTTGGTTTCTTATTATAAAAATATGCCAGGTGATGCACCAGAATTTCACACGATTTCCGGGGTAGGGGATACGAATGAGATTCATAAGAAAATGTTGGAATTATTGCAATTCAAACGTTAACCACACACTGCGTGGACTACCTACAGTAACATTTGAACGGCGATAACCGTAGTAATAGGTGACATCGTTTATATTTTCGATGTTTAAACGAATGGCTAATTCTTTATCTTGTTCGCGAATGGGAAAGTAATACGCAGCGCCGGTGTCTACGCGTGCGTAAGGATCTAAAATAAATGTATTTTGATCATCACCATAGCGTTCTCCTTCATAAAATACACCTGCATTTACGCCGAAATTATTTAATTTACCTTTATGAAAACGATATTCACCCCATAAAGTCGCAGCAAGTTTCGGAACTGCTGCGGGCTGATTACCTGCAATATCAGGTTCATTATCTTCTGAAAATTCTGCATCTAGCCACATTAGCGTACTTAATATCGTCCAATTTTCATAAACTTTACCTTGCGCGCCTAATTCTAAACCTTGATGGTGTTGTTCACCGCGTTGAATAATAATCACTTCATTAGGATCATCCCCACCTGTTTCCTCGGTGATTGGTTGATTATGCCGTAAAATATCAAACACAGCCGCGGATAACAATAAGTGTGAATCAAATAATTCCATTTTGGTACCCACTTCTACTTGTTCAGAAAAAGTAGGTTCCAGTGCTTCACCAAAATTAACGGCATTTCTATCACTCACAGGTTCATTAAACTCAAAGCCTTCACTGTAACTGATATAGTTACTCCAAAATATAAGTGGTTTGTATAATAATGCTAAATGTGGACTCGTATGATTGATACTGCTTTCATCTAAAGTAGAAGAATCCGCTTGATAAGTATCAAAACGCGCACCCAATATAAATTCCCATTGCGTACTGAGTTGTACCACATCTTGTGCATAAACCCCTATATTATGGGTGAGCACACTAGTCGGATCTTGGAATTCACCAAAGTCAGGTTCATCTAAAGTAGGGGGATCATAAATACTGTAAGTTTGTGTCACAATCGCTTCGGTTTCTTCGGCTTCATGATCCATCAATGAATAGCTTGTACCGAATAATAATTTTTGATCAAGTCCAAGAAATGCTACATCACCCATGGTTTCTACCAAGACATTGTAATAATTCCAAGTATCTAAGCGTCGATAAATATTATATTTAAAATCACCATTATCTTCACTTGATAATAACAAATTACTTAAAATACGATCGCGAGTGACGTATTGATAAAATAATGCGCTGTGCAGTGTCCAATCATATGACAAATCACTATAGTTATCTAAAAATGTATTAATAGAGCTTTGATCAGTTTTAGTCCACTTTTGATTTAAATATGCACTGCGTGGAAGATCTGCAACATGCTCGCCCACTGCGACCAGCCCACTGTCTTGAGGTTGGGTACTGTTTTGCACATTAAAATTAAACCAGGTATCCGTATTATCGAGCGTATCACCATTGACACTCATATCAAATAATTGCCGGTTTTGATAATACACATCACGAAAGCTATTAGCATCTTGCACAGCTAAATTAGCACGATAATCTACCTTGTCAGTACTTTGATTGAGATCAGCATAAGCACGGTAATAGTCCCAACTACCCGCCTGTACGCCGCCATTATTAAAATCTTCATCTTGCGGTTTTTTGGTTATAAAATTAATCATACCGCCAGGCGATCCCGGTCCATATAAAAAAGAAGAGGGACCTTTTAATACTTCAACCCTATCAATAATTTCAATGGCAGGTGAATCTAAAAAGAAATAGAGCAAACCATTGCGTAAATAATTGCCTGTAGGATTTAAGCTAAAACCACGTGAACGAAAATTGGATCGCGTGCCAAAACCACCTTCATTACTGAGACTGGCATCATTTTTGAGAATATCATCAACATTAATAGCTTGTTGATCATCCATGACTTCATCGTCAATAACAGTACTGGACTCAGGACTATCAAGCGGTGCTAAACCAACACGATTGCCAGTTCCAGTCACATCAATGGCTTCTGCTGTGACTTCTATGGTGTCGAAGGTAAAGACCGGCGTTGTATCATCTTCAATGGCATACGCTGTAGTTATACTGAACACATATATAACTAAGCTTGCTAAATAAACTCTGATAACGCTCATAGGGGTTACTTCACTAAATGATTTGCAAATGCAAATGATAATGATTATTATTCGGAATAACAAGAGGAACAGTTCATGTTGGGTTTGACACGTAGTGATGGGGTGTTAATTAGCGCATTGCTTATTTCTATAAGCCTACATTTAGGTTTTCTTTGGTATAAGCCTATGCAGCCTAAAAATACATTTCAAGCGCCTGCAGGGCAGTCTATGGCTGTTACTTTAGGTTCGCCACCTGTACCTAAAAAAATAATTACAGAAGCGCAACCTGTCATTGATGAACTGATTACCACAGCAGCACAAAATACTAAAACTGAAATTATTCCTGAAAAACCAGAGTCAGAAATTGAAGAAATACCACCTGACATTGTAGGTGAACTAGAAGAATTAATAGTGACGCGCGAAGTACAATTAAGCCAAAAGCCCATTGCACCGATTTATCCAGAAAAATCGCGGCGCGAGCGGCAGGAAGGTTTAGTGTTAGTGCGTGCACAAGTAGATGAATCCGGGAACACCCATAAAGTGATCGTTTCACACTCATCGGGTTTTCCATTATTAGATAAAGCAGCGATTGAAGCGGTTTTGCAATGGTCATTTTTGCCCGCAAAAGAAAATGAACAAGCGATTACCGCATGGATAGAAGTTCCCATTGATTTTAAATTGAGGTAAAACATGTTATTAGAAATATTTCACAGTAGTTGGTTGATGTATCCTTTATTTGCTGCATCTATAATAGCTTTCGCTATTATTCTAGAGCGCTTATGTATACTCAATTTTACCTTAAAACGTGCAACAAAGCGTGTGCTTGCCAAAGGTAGTCAAGAAAAAATGACGCATCAAGCAAAGCATGAAATATTCCTATGGGAAAAACATTTAAATATGTTAGGCACGGTAGCAACCACAACGCCATTATTAGGTTTACTCGGCACAGTGCTAGGCATGATTACTATTTTTGATGTCATGATGCAAGAAGGTTTAGGTAAAGCGCAAGAATTAGCAGGCGGTATCAGTGAAGCGTTATTGACTACAGCAGTGGGTATGTCGATAGCCATTATTGCGCTCTTATTTCACCGTTATTTTAACCGCAAAATAAACGGCCTTATTTTACATCTTGAAACGGCGATGATGGAGTGTGCTAAAGATGCGTAGAACAACTCCTGATATCAGTTTAGATTTAACACCCTTGATCGATGTCGTATTTTTATTATTAATATTTTTCATGCTATCTAGTTCATTTGATGAAACACAGTGGTTGGATGTACAATTACCAAGTATTAATGAGCAAGCCGTTGTTGAATCTGATAACACACCTTTTGTGATAGGCATAGATGCGAGTGGCGCGCTGCTGATGCAAGAACAAAACATAGGTACTTTAAGCAATGAAGCATTAAAAAAATATTTAACGGAACACTTGCCTAAAGATCCCATGATAGTTATTCACGGCGATGCCAAAGCACCGCATGAGCGCTTAGTGCAGTTGATGTCGGTTTTGGGAGAATTAAAAATTAGCAATTTGCAAATAGCTGCGATAGCCCAATAGGGTATTTAATTTTTGTATTTGTAGTTTTTTTGTTGATATGACATTCGTATATCTTGCAATCGTTTTAATACTTCCATAGAGGTGGGGCGTGTTTTTGAATGGGGTGAAACCATCTCGCAACACACTTCCCAAATTTTTCTTTCAATAGAGTTGTGGTGTGGTGGATTATCACGATATTCCAAAGCATTTTCAGCTAAATTTGTTTGTGTGGTTTTTTTTGTACAATCAAACGGACTGAAAATATCCATTAAAGTGGCTCCCAAAGCGTAAATATCTGTCTGTTGTGTATGATTGAAACCATTGCTAAAATACTCAAGTGCAATATAGCCATGAGTGACTAAAGCTTTAGAGCCACTTTTTTCACCAGCGCGATGAAGATGATCTAAATCAATAATTGTGCATTTATTATGATAGGCAATAAAATTATTGGGTTTTATATCACAGATAATCAAACCTTTTTGATGACGTTTATTGATTTCTTCAACTGCTGAAATGGCTAATTCTAACTGGTCTGCGAATGATATGTGTTTTTTCATCGATTTTTGATCTTCATAATGAAATAGAACATCTAGCAAATTATCACCGGGTGCAAATTTTGTGATGATATAATCTTTTCCGTCGGTATGAATATGGTTGATATAACAATCATCTTGTTTTAAATTTTGAATGATTTGTGCAATTTCGAGCGGATCGGCATCGCTATATATTTTGATTGCGACAGGTGATGCTGAGTGTGCATCAATCCCAAGCTTTACTCTACCCGAACCGCCAAGGCCTAAAGCAAATCTTGACATAACAAATTTTTCTTTATTCTGTGCAACAAGAATAGAGTGAGTGTATTCTTGTTGTGGATAGCAATAGTTAATAAATGCATGGAGCATCCCATGACGGGTCCGTCTGGTTTTACCTATGTGTTCAGGTAATATTGCAGCGGTTGCGTCTGCAAGCAATTGTAAGGGATTAGTATCTGATTGCTTAATTGCAGTTTGAAGCCCTATAGGTAATTCATCAATGTTTATCATCGCAGCAGTATAAATGAAGAGTCTGATGGCTACCTTAAGGGGATGGCTGCATTGGGCTTAGAGAAGTCGATTGTTGCCATATCTACAGTACGTATGCTGAGATCATCATAAGTACGATAATAAAGTTTCTTATGGGTTAAATCTTTAAATACCACCCATTGGGTGGATTCTAAAGTGGCAGTATTCGTATCACCTACAACGCGAACAAAACCTTTGGGAATATCGACATTATTGATCATATGTTGGCTTAGATTTAAGGCTTCAGTCGCGTCTTTTGGTTTAATCACTGTATTTAACATGACAGCCATTTTTACAAATCTTGAAGGTGGGCTGATATCACCGGGTAAGCCTATCATGCCAGAACCTTGGCCGGTCGCCGTATAAGTAATTCCATCTGCAATCACAGGTTTAGGATTTGTGGGTGAGAGTTGCAAGTAATTGCGCAAATTGGTGACATGCCAATCATAAGTGGGCGAATTGGTCATGACACCCATATGTTCATGAATGTGAAGTTCACCTTTGACATATTCAATCACTATACCTTTGCCAGTACTATCAAATACTGAATAATGGACAGGAAATATCATATTTTGTAGTTGTGGTAATTGTTCAGAAAAAACATAAATAGAGCCAAGTGCGCTACGTACTTCGTCGACGGTTTTAAAATTACCTAATACCCAATCGCCAAACTGTAAATAAGATAACGCTTGTTTTTCTTGGCCCGCAGGCACTGTTTGATATTCTGCTTCATCAGGAAATAATAAGGCTTCAAAAGATAAGCCAGCCTCATTCATGCCATCAATAGGCACTCCTAAACTAAGACCATCAAGAAAGATATAATTGTATTGAGATTTCCAGGAAAGTCCTGCCGCACCATTAGGCGCACTGATATGAAAATCGTGGCCACGGCTCGTGGCAATAATGCTGGAATTCATAGGTTCAGCAAATTCCATACTGCGTGCAATCATAACGGTACCATCATTTGCAATGAGGCGAAAACTAGTACACGCTAACACTGGGCTTATACCCAGTGTAAACGCCGCGCATAATGCTGTTATTTTATAAATAGTCTTCACTTTTTATCCACGCTATAAGCACCTGGACCAAACGCGAAAATATACAAAGCACCGCCTATCATGGCCATATTTTTCATAAATTGAATCATTTGCATTTGTGCCATATCTGCAGGATAGGACCAAAAGTGATGAATTAAGAAACTTGTCAGTAGCGTTAAAAGAAGCAAACAAGCAGCCCCTAAACGGGTATGCCAGCCCAGTAATACCAATAATCCGCCACCTAATTCTAAAATAATGGCAATGATTTCAAGCCCTACTGGGTGCCAGCTAAGCCCCGCACTGGTCATATAAGCCAAGGTAGCCTGAAAGCCAATAATCTTGGCAATGCCGGAAAAAATAAAAATGGCTGAAAAAAGAATACGGGCCATAAGTAATACGGTGTTGTGAGCTTTAGGTTGCATGAATACTCTCCGATAATAATGTTAAAGTCCTTAAGCTAGAGCATAGCAAATATTAAATTTTATGGTAGAGTATGGGATTATTTGGCGCCATAGGAGCAGTAACCAATGCCAAAAAAGAAAGGCCCACTTGAAGAGGGCGATAAATTATTTGATCAAAAGAATTTTGCAGAAGCAAAGATTAAGTATCAACAAGCCGTCCTTTCTGGCAGCGCTGCGGCCAGAAACAATTTAGGTATTATTGCGGTAATAAATGATGAATATAATGACGCTTATCGTTTATTTTATGAAGCAATGCTCGCAGGCGATGTAGATGCTCTTCATAATCTTGGCGCATGCTATGAGTATGGAATTGGCGCTCCAGAGTATATCCCTTGCGCCATACATTATTACGCTAGAGCGTCAATGGCGGGGAATGATCCAGCCACAAAAACATTTGAAAATTATATAAAGGCACAAGCGCAAGAATTAGCCAATACATTGCTTGCATCCGAGACTTCACAGATAACAGATATTATCGAGTCAAAGATAATACAATCTGTTATTCCAGATAATGTCATGACGCCTTTTCAATTATTAAAACATCCTACTAATCGCAAGGTTGTTACCAGTATTTTGCGAGAAGCACAAAAATGTATTGTAAAATCCACATCTCCTAAAGTATTGGCAATTCTTTCCCAATTGTTTAGATATGAATTTGTCATTCATGATTATAGATATAATAGTGATCGAAATTTAGGCATAAATTGGGGTAAGGTGTACGATTTAATTAAAGAATTTCAAAGATATCAAAATTATCTGGAGAAGAACCGTGCATCTAAAGCAAACGTATTTAAATCCATATTTAATACCTTAAAGATTGAATTTTTAACAAGCACACAACGAAAGTTTATTTATAATGATTTTTTAGTTGAGATTAATAATGAAGATTGGCAATTGTCAGATGCGTGCAAACGATTGGCAAAGGAATTTGCATCGATGATTATAGGAGCTAAGCCACCTATCAGTATTCTTGAAATACTTGATGTCAATACCGATCTTGATAATCAATTGGCTAGAGCAGTTATACCTAAATTGCCCTATAAGGCTAATTTAAAAACAATAGAAATATTTAAACACCCTGAGAATCGTGAAATCGTTGAAAATGTATTGGATGAGGCTGTAGATACCTTAATGAGGTCTTTGACGATTGGCAATGCTGTAAAATTAATTGCGCTACTTGAGTTTAAAGATAAAATATTTGGCTTAGAAATAGCGCCGTTGTTTTTCATGAAAATATTACATGATTTAAAATTGGTTTGCCCAAGTAATATGATATGGGTATTGGAACGATTGGAAAATATCTCGTGTCAGAATGTGCGTGATAGCAATGGTTTTTATACCATAATGGATAGAATGGTGGCGGTTATCGACCCAAACAGCGTTGATGATATTTTGAAAGAACTAAGCCATGCCATCACCAATATGGTTACTGCTATTCATGCAACGTCGCCCAATACAGTATTATGGAAACAAGCACGACACATTTTAGCAGAATATCGTATGGCATTGATTGCTTATATGTATCAAAGGACAAATCAATTGGATCCAATTGTTGAAATAATGTCAAAAGAAAATGATCTTTCTGCTAGAAATAATTGGCCAGTTATTTTTTCTAAATTACCTAGACCACCAGAAGGGGTGGATCGTTTAACTTTCACGAGTGATGCGATGTGGTTTGTAACTACGCTCAAAGGTTCTAAATTAATTGTTTTAAATGACACGCATAGTAATTTACTAAAAAATGTTAATCACCTCCAAAATTTTATTGAATCTTACGATACTTATCTTATCCAATTAGAAAAGGGTACAAATACTTCTAAAAAAATCACACCTTCGAGGAGTAGCACCCCTCAAATCCCAGCAAAGAACTCATCTACCGATGTTAAGAGTTTATTAATTTAGACAATAAGCATGGTTTTGAAAAATGACTCTATATGATATAGTGAATTTTTTTCTCTATGAGGTGCGTGATGGGATGGTCAACTGATGAAGAATTTATAGCGCTTGTGCATGACAAAGATCTAACTATCGAAGGACTCGCGCATCAATATGGTTCATATCGTGCACAGCTTAGTGAAACCAATGGTTCAGAAGAGGCGGTTTTACTCGGAAAATTTTTAAGAATACTTTGGACAGAATATCCCGAACCATCTGAGCTACTTATCGAGGCTTCGCCTGCAATGGTGTTTGAAGCACTTTATGCAATGACGCGTTTAGATGATTTAAAGCAAAAACCTCAAAACGATGAATTAAAAAAATTAAATAAACTGATTGAGCTATTAAAGCAACAGAATAAAACCTTTTTAAAAGACTATAAAACAGATACAGATGCTGTAAATAATTATAAAGCTTTTGATGATGATTCATGGGTTTTATTTGAATATTTAAGCATTCTCATCAAACGTAATCCACAATGTACAAATGAAGATCATGTATTTGCTGATCGTTTAATGAATATTTATAATGCTGTTAGAGCAGATAGGCAAAAAAGTGTGGCTAGTGCACCTCAAGAAGAGCAACGGCTCGTTGTTATTGCTAAACCACCTGCAAATACTGCACAGCCTATTGAGACTCCTTCAACTATTGTTGCCGACTCCATTGAAGACAATAAAAACTCCAGCAATAATACACCACCAGCTGAAAATAATAATACTCAAAATAATCACCATAAACATAAGCCCAAAAAGAAAAATAAACACACCCATAAAGAATCATCAAGCAGAAATGAAAAACCTAAAGAACAAGCGAATGTCTTACTGCAAGAAATACATAAGTTAAAACCGACTCAGGATACTTTAATAGGTGACGCTTGGGATAAGTTTTTTTTAGTGCTCAGTGAAGCACTTAAGCAATATTTGCCATATAAGAATAATGATCTTCAATCTAATGTTTTGCTCATGCATGAACGTAACGAGGCTGAATTTAAAAGAATTATTCTTGAAGCCATTAAATTTACCCAATTAAATGATTTGACGGCTTTTCCTGATAAGCAGCTTTTATTAGTAATCATTGGTAAATTTAATGATCGTTGTATTCAACTAAAACACGATACTGTTGCTATCTCATTAGCAACTATCCAGAAATATTTTGAAGATCCTAGTCCTGTAATATGGAAGAATAGAGCGAGCAGTCAAACAACTAAAGATCATATTTTTAATAAGAACTTTCCAAATACTGCTATACAACAATTAACCCTTAAGGACCGTTATGATTTACGTATGAAGTTTGTAAATGCAGTAAAACATTTACCAGCCATGCCTGGTCGTTCTGAATTAATCACATATTGTGCTAATAAATTGGGCCCTGAAGATGATCCAAGGCCTGCAACTCAACTTGAACCGCAACGTGCATCAGCTTCTTTTCATGTTCCACCTGGTTCAGAAAATAAACCTTGGGGAAAATTTATTGAAAATGTTTATAAAGTTTTTGAAAAAGATAACCCGCTGTGGAATGAAGATGGCAGTGACACCGAAATCGTCCAAAAATTGCAACCCATTTTAGAACAATTTAAAAAGGATTTTCCGACAGAAGCAGAGCGTGCGCAAGCACAACGGCATTTCATTAGTTTTATTCCTAGTAATGATTGTAAATTTGCTAAAGGTGCTGATAGATTTGCATGGTTGTTTCTTGAGGAGATGATCCCTCAATCCACCGCAAGTCTATTATCTCAACGGGAGGCTATTCGTAATCTTAAAAAAGAAATTAATCAAACCAATACTCAGTATCAACAAGCTGAATCTTTATTAAAATCTTTATTTACTTACCAGAAATAAAAAAAAGCCCCGAACTTGGCGGGGCTTTTAGTATCAAAGAAAATAACGACTATTTAGCCATTTCTTTAAGTTTTTTCAAGGCAAGCACTTTGACAACATTACGTGCAGGTTTTGCTTTGAATACAGTCGGTTCACCAGTAAAGGGGTTAATGCCTTTACGTGCTTTAGTAGCAGGTTTATTGATAACTTTAATTTTTGCAAGGCCTGGCAATGTGAATAATTGTGGTCCACGACGTTTGATGTGTTGCTCAATGATTTCATAAAGAGTGTCTAACACGGCAACGACTTCTTTTTTGCTCACACCTGAAGATTCAGAAAGGGTTGTGAGTAATTGTGTCTTACTGTAAACGCTGTTTACGGCAGGAACAGGTTTTTTAACGATAGCAACAGCGGCTTTTTTAGCAGCAGGTGCTTTCTTAGCAACAACTTTACGTTTTGCGGCTGGCTTAGCTTTTTTAGCAGGGGCTTTACGCGTAACTTTTGCTTTGCTAGCTTTTTTAACAGTTGGTTTAGCTTTCGCTGATTTCTTTTTAACTGGCATTTCCATATCTCCATTTAGTTTATTCAGGATATCCTATGTCTTTAAAATAGCATAATTTAGCCAGATTGTAAGTTTTTGAGAAAAAAATCTTGTATGATTGCGCAAGCTTCGGTAGAATAACCCTTTTATTGTGAATTACAGGGGATTTGTCTATGAAAACGATGAGCGCTAAAGCCCATGAGGTGAGTCGGCGTTGGTTTCTGGTGGATGCAACAGATAAGATTTTAGGCCGTTTAGCAGTCGAAATTGCTACACGTTTGCGTGGTAAACATAAGGCGATTTATACGCCACACGTGGATACGGGTGATTATATAGTGGTCGTCAATGCCGGCAAACTACGGGTTACAGGCAATAAAGCTACCGATAAGATGTATCATCATCATACAGGTTTCCCAGGAGGCATTAAGTCTACCAGCTTTAATCAGTTAATAAGCAAACATCCTGAACGCGTGATTGAATTAGCCGTTAAAGGCATGTTACCTAGAGGACCTTTAGGTAGAGAAATGTTTCGTAAATTAAAGGTTTATGCCGGTAATACTCATCCGCATACTGGACAACAACCTGAAGATCTTCCCTTATAGTTTGTAGGAATAAATATGGCACAGCAGCAACAGTTTTATGGCACAGGTCGTCGCAAAAGTTCTACCGCACGCGTATTTTTACGTCGTGGAACTGGTAAAATAAGTATTAATGAAAAAGCCTTTGAAGCTTTTTTTCAACGTCCTTCTCACCAGATTTTAATTTTAGAACCTTTAAAAGCAGTTGAATTAGACGGTAAATTTGATTTAATCGTCACCGTGCGCGGTGGTGGAAATTCAGGGCAAGCGGGCGCTGTACGTCATGGATTAGCACGTGCACTTGTTGCCTATGATGAAGGTGAAGAAGGTTCTACCGGAAGTGGTGGCTTAGGCTTACGAAAAATTTTAGGTGGTTTAGGATTGTTAACACGTGACTCTCGTCGTGTTGAACGTAAAAAAGTGGGTCGTCCAAAAGCCCGTAAAGATAAACAATTCTCTAAACGTTAATTATTATTGCTAAAAGGAAGACAGCAAATGAGTGAACAGGATATTAACGTCGGTCGTCGACGTTTTTTGACTGCCGCAACGACTGTTATTGGTGGAATTGGTGTCGCTTGTGTTGCTGTTCCTTTTATACGTTCTTGGGAACCTAGTGCGCGTGCAGAAGCAGCTGGGGCTCCGGTACAAGCAGATATAAGTAAATTAAGCGTGGGCCAACAACTTACTGTTGAATGGCGCGGCAAACCTGTTTGGATTATTCATAGAACTAAAGCCATGCTGGAAGAATTACCCAAACTAGATTCACAATTACGTGATCCTTATTCAGAAGTCCCTCAACAACCCGAATATGCTAAAAATGAATACAGAGCTAGAAAAGCAGAGATTTTTGTAGCTGTGGGTTTATGCACGCATTTAGGTTGTGTGCCGACTTATCGTCCTGATGTCGGAAGTGTAAATGATACCTGGCCAGGCGGTTTTTTCTGTCCTTGTCATGGTTCTTCCTTCGATTTAGCAGGTCGTGTGTTTAAAGATGTACCTGCACCCACAAATTTAGAGATTCCCCCGTATCAATATTTAAGTGATACCGTTATTCTCATTGGTGACGACAAGGAGAAAACTGCGTGAGTAAGATTATATCAGGACTAGTAGATTGGATAGATGCACGCATTCCCGTAGTGAAAGCTTGGAATACGCACGTCGGCCAATATTATGCACCCAAAAACTTTAATATTTGGTATATTTTTGGTGTTTTAGCAATTGTAGTGTTGGTCATTCAATTTGTTTCAGGGATTTGGCTCGCCATGAGCTATTCACCTACAGAAACAGGTGCTTTTGCTTCCGTAGAATATATTATGCGTGACGTGAATTACGGTTGGCTTATCCGTTATATGCATACTACGGGTGCTTCATTCTTTTTCTTAGTGGTTTATTTACATATGTTTCGCGGCATTATTTATGGCTCCTCGCGCAAGCCGCGTGAATTAGTCTGGCTGATTGGTATGGGTATTTTCTTAGTATTAATGGCTGCTGCGTTTACGGGTTATTTATTACCTTGGGGACAAATGTCATTTTGGGGCGCGCAAGTGATCACCTCATTATTTAGTGCTATTCCCTATATTGGCGATAGTTTAGTGTTATGGATACGCGGTGACTATAACGTATCCGGTGCAACCCTTAATCGTTATTTTGCGCTACATGTAGTTGTATTCCCCATTATCTTGCTGATACTCGTATATTTACACATTATCGCTTTGCATACGGTGGGTTCTAATAATCCAGATGGCATAGAAATTAAAAACCTTAAAAATGCGGAAGGTCATCCTGTTGATGGCATTCGTTTTCACCCTTATTATTCAGTAAAAGATTTAGTGGGCGTGATAGTCTTTTTGATTATTTTTGCTGCGGTGATGTTTTTTGCACCAGAAATGGGCGGCTTCTTTATTGAATATCCTAATTTTACGCCTGCAGATTGGCTTAAAACGCCAGAACATGTGGCTCCTGTTTGGTATATGACTCCATTTTATTCCGTGCTGCGTGCTGTGCCTGATAAAGTAGGTGGTGTGATGGCCATGGGCGCTGCAATTGCATTTTTATTCATCATTCCTTGGTTGGATCGTTCTCCGGTTAAATCTATTCGTTATCGCGGTAATTACTTTAAAATTGCGATCACTGTGTTTGTGATTAGTTTTATTGTGCTGGCTTATTTGGGTACCCAAGCACCAAGTGAAGCAAAAACTATGTTAGCACGTGTTTTTACCATCACATATTTCTTGTTCTTTATCTTAATGCCGTTTTACACCCATTATGATAAAGTGAAACCAGTACCAGAGAGGGTGCGGTAATGTTAATGATTAAAAAGCTATGGATTGCGAGTTTATTTTACTGCTTAATGTTTGCACTGCCACAGGCATTTGCAGCAGGTCCCACCCATTACTTATTTGATATGCCTAAGATGGATCACTCGGATCAAGCGTCATTGCAACGTGGTGCAAAATATTACATGAATTATTGCAGTGGTTGTCATAGTCTACAATATATGCGCTATGACCGTATGGCACGTGATATGGGCATGACTGATGATAAAGGCGAAGTCTTAAGTGATGTCGTTAAAAAGAATTTAATGTTTACGTCTGATCGTATTGGCGATCAAATTACTATTGCCATGCAACCTGAAGAAGCACGCCAATGGTTTGGTGTGACACCACCTGATTTATCGCTTACATCACGCTATCGTTCAGAAAAATGGATTTATAATTATTTACTGTCTTTTTATATGGACAGTAAACGTCCTTGGGGTGTGAATAACGCATTATTTCCTGATGTAGCGATGCCAAATGTATTGATAAATTTACAAGGTGAACAACACCCCGTTTATACTAGCCATGAATTAGATGTGAATGGTCAAAAAGTCACTCATAAAACCATTACTGGTTTTGAATTGGTGAAGCCAGGTGAGCTATCCCCGGAAGAATTTAAAAGTGTAGTCTATGATATTGTGAATTTCATGTCTTATGTAGGCGATCCTGTTAAACTTGAGCGTGAACATTTAGGCACCATGGTGATATTCTTCTTGCTAATACTTTTAGTATTTGCCTATTTATTAAAACGCGAATATTGGAAAGACATAAAATAAGTAAGGAACGCATTTGGTTACAAACTCGCTGAATATCACTTTATATTCTGATGCATTAGGTCTTGATAGCCATTATTGTCGATTGATACTCGCGGAAAAAGATGTTCCGGTCAATATCATTGAAGTAAATGCCAATGCTTTGCCTGAAGATGTATTGCACCTTAGTCCTTATCAGCGATTGCCCTTATTAATAGATCGTGATGTGGTGTTGTATGAAACACGGATTATTGCCGAATATTTAGATGAACGTTTTCCGCATCCAGCATTACTACCTACGTATCCTGCCCAAAGGGCGAGTGCAAGATTATTATGTTATCGGATATTTCGTGATTGGATCTCCTTAACTGAAAACATTTTAAATACAGATAATGTCACTATTAAGGCGCAGCAGGCAAAATTATTATCTGATGGTTTAACCGGTGTTATAGCATTATTTGCTGATAAACCTTTTTTTCTAAGTGATAGTTATTCACTTGCTGATTGTGCCTTAAGTGTTTTATTATGGCGGTTACCGATGCTGGGTGTTGTTTTACCTGCACAAGCTAAGCCTATTATTAAATATGCAGAACGTATGTTTAAACGTGAAGGGTTTACGCTGAGTTTATCAGCGCAGGAAAAACGATTACCACAGTTACAAGCCTGGAGTATCGCATGACATCTAGTCGTCCTTATTTGATTCGCGCATTATATGAGTGGATAGTTGATAATCACTTAACGCCACATTTATTGGTGAATGCAACACTTCCAGAAGTGGATGTGCCGCCGCAATATGTAAAAGAAGGTCGAATTGTTTTGAACATTGGCCCAAGTGCCATTGAAGAATTACTGATTGCTAATCAAGCGATTACATTTAGTGCACGTTTTAACGAAGGTGTGTATGAACTTTATGTGCCGACTATTGCCGTGCTTGCAATTTATGCCAGTGAAAATGGTCGCGGTATGTTTTTTAGTGAGGAAGAAGAAGAGACGCCTCCACCCGAAAAACTTAAAAGAAAACCTAATTTAAAGGTAGTAAAATGAAACCATTATTTTCATATAAGCAAGATTTAGAAAACAATACCGCTTGGATTGAAACTTCTTTAAAAGGCAAATTACTGCAGAGTTTATCTTTTCTTAACAAAGGAACGTCTTTTTCTTCGCAAGAACGTTTAGAATTTGGTCTTATTGGTAAATTACCATCAGCAGTTGAAACCATAGAACAACAAGTGACACGTGCTTACGAGCAATACCGTCGATATACCGTTGATTTAAGCCGACAAATATTTTTATATAGCTTACATGATCGTAATGAAGTCGTATTTTATCGGTTAATCAGTGATCATTTAGCTGAAATGATGCCAATTATTTATACACCCACAGTAGGTTTTGCTGTTCAACAATATAGCCGTGAATTTCGTCGTCCACGTGGTCTTTATATTTCTTATCCTGATCGCGATCATATGGATAGCATTATTGCTAATCGTACGCATGATGAAATTGATCTCATTGTTGCCACAGACGGTAGTGGCGTTTTAGGCATTGGTGATCAAGGTGTGGGTGGTATGTATATTCCCCTTGCAAAACTAATGGTTTATACCATTTGCGGCGGCATAAATCCCTGCAAAACATTACCTGTCATGTTAGATGTGGGTACCGATAATCAATTATTATTAGACGATCCATTGTATCTGGGTTGGCGTCATGAACGCTTAAGAGGCGCAGAGTACGATGATTTTATTGATCAATTTGTACAAACAGTCAAAAAACATTTTCCAAACGTCATGCTACATTGGGAAGATTTTGGCCGTGACCCAGCACACCAGATTTTGCATCGTTATAAAAATGATTTTTGTACTTTTAATGATGATGTTCAAGGTACCGGAGCCGTGGTTTTAGCGGCTATTTTAGCGGGCGTGCAAAAAACTGGCCGACCACTTTCAGAGCAACGTATTGTGATTCATGGCGCAGGTGCTGCGGGTGTTGGTATTGCTAATGAAATTATCAGCGCAATGCAATGTGCAGGTTTGTCTGAAGCTGAGGCGGCTAAAAAGTTTTGGTTATTGGACAGTAATGGTTTAATCGTTAACAATAGCGCCACCTTAAAATCATTTCAAAAAATTTATGCAAGAGATGCCGGTGAAATTGCCAATTGGCCATTAACGAATGAAAAAATTGATCTTGAAACTGTGGTGGCACAAGTTAAACCCACAATTTTAATCGGCAGCTCTGCGGTCCCAGGCGCATTTACTGAAAAATTAGTGCGGGAAATGGCTAAACATGTTGATAATCCCATTATTATGCCGCTCTCTAATCCAACTCAAAAAAGTGAAGCGAATCCAGTTGATTTGTATGAATGGTCAGAAGGTCGTGCACTCATTGCAACCGGTAGTCCGTTTGATCCAGTCACCTATAATGGCAAAATATATCCCATTGCCCAATGTAATAATGCATTAGTTTTTCCAGGAATAGGTTTAGGTACCTTAGCGGTACGTGCACGCTTAGTGACAGATAATATGATCTGGGCTGCATGTGAAGCGTTAAGTGAATTATCACCGAGTTTAAAAGATCACAATGCACCTTTATTACCCCCTTTTGTAGAAGCAAGAAAAGCATCGTATATTATTGCAAAACGTGTAGCCGAACAGGCTAGAAAAGATGGTGTTGATAGGGTAGGGCAAGGAGTGGATGTTACTCAATTAATCGATCAAATCTTATGGCATCCACGTTATGTGCCTTTAAAGTCTGTTTAGTTATTCTTTTCCCCTCACCCTTTCCCTCTCCCACACTTATTTTTCGTCTTTGTCGAATTATTGCAAAGTGGGAGAGGGGACTAATAACATAAATTAGTTTTTAATATTGAGAATTACGAGAGAGTCCCCTCTCCCACGATGCTATGTTTATACGAAGACGGATAAATAGTGTGGGAGAGGGAAAGGGTGAGGGGGAAAACATTCTTATTACGTCTATACTTAATAAATTAATCAAGGAATATTCATCATGGCGAATACATTAAGCGAACGTTGGGGCTGGCTTTTTGCTTGGGGCTTAGTACTTGTTATTTTAGGTGTGCTGGCAATTGCCTATGCAACTGTTTCCACAGTAGTTTCTGTCATTTTTCTAGGTTTTTTATTAACTGTCTCTGGTATAGTCATTATCTTCGATAGCGTAAAATCCAGTTGGGGACGGTGGAATGAATTCTTTATGCACCTTGGCATGGGGCTTTTATATTTAATTGCCGGTTTAATATTAATCAAAGGACCTGTAGCAGGTTCAATTACCCTCACATTATTATTAGCCATTTTTTATATTGCTTTAGGTTTATTACGGACAATCTCGTGTTTAACACGCGAAGTCACCAACCGTGGCTGGCGTTTGTTCAGTAGTATCATAACCTTACTTTTAGGTATTTTAATTTTATTAGAATGGCCCGCGTCAGGTTTATTTATCATTGGCTTATTTATCGGCATTGATTTAATATTCACAGGTTGGATATATATCATGACTGCTTTAACTGTAAAATCGATTAAATAGGTATCACCCATATGAGTAGTCGTTTTTTTTCGCAGACATTTATCACGATGTCTGTTGTCATTTTAGTGATCATCAGTGCCGCTGTTGAAACGGATATTTTCGTCCCTAGCTTTCCCGCGCTGCAAGACTATTTTGCAACAACAGAAAGCAAAATCCAGATGATTATCAGCGTCAACTTTTTAGGTTTATGTATTGCAAGTTTATTTTACGGACCTCTTGCCGATGCTTATGGTCGCAGGCCAATTTTACTGATAGGCATGTCAATATTTTCCGTGAGCAGTATTGCTTGTGTGATGGTCAATACCATTGAAGCCATGTTATTTTGGCGTTTTGTACAAGGTGTGGGCAGTAGTGTTGCCTTTGTAGTACCGGCAGCCATTATTTACGATACCTTTAATCAAGAAAAAGCTGCAAAAATGCTGGGTATATATAATAGTATTATTACTTTTGCAATGTCATTTGCACCTATTATTGGTAGTATTTTATACTTAACATTTAATTGGCGTGCAAATTTTATGTTTGTGGCTGCGCTTGCCACGATAACATTTATATCTGCAATATTTTTTGTAAAAGAATCACATCCTCCAGAAAAACGCCCACGCATGCATCTTCCCAGTGTAATGAAAAGTTATATTCAACTGCTTAAAAATCCCAAAGCCATGCTGAATTTATATTTAGTCTGTGGTGTTTGTGGTGCTTATTTTGCATATATTGCCAACTTGTCATTGATTTTTATTAATCACTTGGGTGTAAGCAACGAAACCTATGGTTATTATCAAGCAGTGATTCTATTAATTTTTGCATTTGTGAGTTTTTCATCAGGTTATGTGATTATGCATTTAGGCATGAAACGGACCCGAATGCTGGGGATGAAAATCACCGTCATAGGCGCTATTTTATTTTTACTAGTCACACTGTTTTTTGGAAAAAATCCTATTCTCATTACGTCAGCCATGGCCATTTTCACCGGCGGTTTTGCGCTAAGCATGAATGTATTTTTCGGTGATTATATGAATGTCTTTCCAGATATTAAAGGCATCGCCTCAGCGCTTGCGAACAGTATTCGCTTATTTGTAATGGCTGCTTTAATTGGACTTTCAGGCATATTCTTCAATGGCACGATGATGGCTGTTGCTGTGATTGTGTTTTTTGCAGGTGTATCATCATTGTTAATATTATATTGGCTAAAAGCGCAGAAATAAAACGCGAATACAAGTCATTTATGAATGCAATGGATTTTTTAAATTCCCAAGATGTTTAATATCCCACGTTAAATCATAATGTATGATGCGATGAAGCAGACGCAGTATTTTTTTCTTGTAGCTTTTCTTGTTTCTGTGTTAATTTTTTCTGAATGTCTGCGACTTCAGTGCTGACTAGTTTATTTTCTTTGCATAATTCCAACGCTAATTTACAGGCTTGTTTAGCTTCTTCCAGTTTATTCAGTTCTAGATAACATAAAGCAATATTCGAGTAACAGACAGCAATCTTGATTGGCGGACTTTTGTTTTCTTTAAACCCTTTTAAGGCAAGATTTAAAAAACATAATGCAGACTCATATTCTTTTTCCTCACGACATATTCGCAGGCCCATTATGTAATACTGCATTGGATCGCTGCAACTTAATGCTTGATAATATTCATGGACTCTATCAAATACTGTCCAGAACATTTCACATTTAATTCTTTTATAATTTTTACGTTGGTCTTTTGGAATATTTGCTAATACGGTGAGGATTGTTTCAAAAAAATTTTGGCGCCCGGTTTGGTAAACTGTAAAAAAACCTTTTAATTCTCCATTTACATAAATATGCGGCCAAACCATGGCTAGACTTTCGATAAAATGCACAACCTCCTTGGAAAATTTAGTGATTTCGATATCTGGGAAAAGACATTCATCCTCCTGGACGATTATAAAATTATTGCTTGTACGATGACACCAGTTTTCATAGCGCTGATTGGCATAAACCATGATATCAACTGCCTCAGGATCAGTATCAAAAATGCCCGCTAATATTCTTTGTGGGGTGAAATTGTTTGATATGTTTATTAATGAGGTATGTACGATAGTATGATATCTCATTACGCCTATTTTATTTTTGTGACACAGTGCTGTTAGATTTTTTATTCTGGAGTCAACACCTTTATTGTTCATGTCTAGTTCTTCAATATAACTTAAGAGATATCCATGCATGGTTTCTGCAGAGGGCACTTGTGTGCCCTGGGACATTGCCCCATGTAGTTTAGTCTTAATAGTTTCGAATATGATGGTTTCCAATATGGAGAGATTTTCTGCTTCGTTATCTAATTTTTTCAATAACTTACCTTTATCAGACTCATAAAAAAGCTGCATCAGGCCTGGAATAATCACACAGCCATTGCGGGTAAACTTAAATCCCACGCGTTTGCCTGGTGAATCAGCAGCCAAAGATAGTTCTGCACAAGTCTTGGCTTGTTCTCTTGCAAATAAACCTTGGGACTTCATTTCTTGATAAATATGTTTAATCTGTTGATAGATTTTGTCACCAAAACTATAACGATGACTGAGGATGAAACTATCCAACATCGCCATGGTATGTTCATTTAAGTGTTGTAATGAATCAGCAGTTTTTGTTGCTTGAAAAAATATTTTTATTAATCTGAAGTTAGTAAATATATTGACGATATAGGCTTTCAAATTATTTTCTTTCTTGAAATATTTTTCTAGATCTACATCAAAATAAGGTATTATTACGCGTAATAAGTCAGCACACGTTTCTGGGTCGAGCCCAGGTGTCGTGTTTGTTAAAGCAAGAACTTTAGATTTTAATCCCCAAAAAAATCTGGCTTTATGGTCCTCTGTTTTGAGTAGTTCAGCAAAGGGTTTTGCAAATTCTTGGCTTAATTTAGTAATAAAATTATGTTCTTTGCCTAAAGCGACTGTCTTGCCCCATCGATTAAATTCAGCTATCAATTCATCATTGAAACATTCCAAAGTTAAATTAACTATTATATTATCAGGATCTTCTGCATCGGTTTTTGGTTTTTCTTGTTTCTGGATAAAAGAAGAAGATGAAGATGATGATGATGATGATGATGAAGGCATAACATTCTTTTGTTTGGCAATTTTAATTTCTTTACTTGCTATCGTTGATTGCGCTTCTTTTGCAGCTACATTTTTTTTGAGTTCCTGTCTTGCCACTTCAATGGCGGCAATGGATGCTTTGATTTTCTCTTTCAATGTTTCCACATGCTGATAATCAAAAGATTCTTTATCCATTAGGCGCATGATTGTTGGAATGCCAAAGTAGGTATTTTCTAGGAAATTCGAGTGCTTATAAAATTCATATTGCTCACCGCAATAAAAATTATATACAGTCATCAAGCGGTAAAATAGTCCTTGCAGCTCTGTTTTGTCAGATTTGATTTCTTGAACTCTTTGCCGCCAATATTCAATAAATAAACGATTGGTTTCAGCTTCAATATTTTTTGCTTCCAATCTTGCTTGTTGTTTTATTTTTTCTTCTTCTGCTGCGAGGCTGGCTTTTTCTTCTTTTTCATTACGTGCCGATGCATCTGAATAAATCTTTTTTACATAGGCTTCAAATTCGAGCAATTCTATTGGATTAACTTCAACGACCCAGTTATTTTGTACTGATTTACTCTTTAAATGTGCTTTTATCAGCGCATAATGAGTAGGCGATGCTTGAATAAATTTTGCCCAAGTGATGGCGGTGTCTTCATCTAATTTATAATCCATATCGCGCAATGGCTTGATAGATGATTTTAAATAATAACTTAAGTGCGATAAATAGCCTTGTAGGAGATGGGGATTTGCTAGTCTTTGTGGGAATTCTGTCAGAAAAATTTGCAGAGTCGGTATGGCAACAATATGTGCAGTAAATAATTCTTCATGAGATTTATTATCCACTCTAAAATTTGGATGTAAAATGATCTGTCCATCTTGATCTGCCTTTGCATCCACACTATTAGAAGGTTCTTTTTGGGCATTTTCAAGATTGACATGATAAATGTTGTTATTGTGCGTCAATTGCGCATGATAATGATTGCTCCATTGCGACGGTGCAGGAAAGTTATATTTTTCAGCTAAATGATGGGCGATTCTATTTATCTGTGGAAGTGTGAGCGTGATTTTAGGTTCTAACGGTTCGATACAGATATCACGGCTGGCTGCATTTAATTCAGAAACTATTTTTTCTAAACGTGCTGTGTCTGCAACATTTTGAAATTGATATAGCAAACGTATTACTGATCCTATTAAAGTAACCCGTAGTTTTGGTAGACTTGTATCACCACGACATAGTTCATCCAAGCAACTCTGCAGTGCTTTTAGGATGCTTTGATCTTTTGCGTCTAATTTGATATTAAGCATAAAAGTTAAGTTGCGTGTTTTAGCGTGTGATTAATTAGGCTTTTGCATCTTTCTACCTGTATGCGTAGATTGTTGACCGTTAGATACCTGTTCTGCATTTAACAAATCTCTTATTCTTGCATTGGCTGCAGCATGATTGATAGGTTTTTTTAAATCGTAAGCAAGCTTATTGAAGGTCAGCAGTTCTTTGTCACCAAATGCTTCGTGACCCTCATTATCCATTGCTTGTTTAAAATTTGAATATGCTAGGTCTAAATCAGATTTACTATTAGGCTGCTTGATTGAATTTCCAAAGTTACCGTAATCGTTATTATACAAACTCATTGCGACGTTAATTCTCATGCTTGCTGCTGGTCCGTCTGAATTCTGAGCAATACCCGTATGGTGCGGACCCATTTGGTACACTTTGCCAGGAGGAGTTGAGTAACACGGTGCATTTGTAGCGCGATTATTGCAATTACCTTGCGTTTCTTTGGCAATCGCACTTGTCACTGCAAGTAATAAGAGCATTGCCTGAGGTACTGTCATTTGCGTTTTAATTTTCATCGTTTTTTCCTTAGTGTTAATTAAGTTTCATATTCATTCGTTCATCTATTTTATCAATAAAATCATCAATTCTATAAATATTATTATCTTGGCTAGCAAAGGGATCATGTTTATGATTAGTTTTGACCACATGCACCATCTCATCAACATGGGCTTTTATTTTAGGAAAGAATTTTTCAATAATGGGCTTGGGTATTTCGGCGTGAAGTAGGGCTATGCGTATTTTAAGCACATTGGCTGCGCCGTTGGCATTTTTTAATCCATCTATCCACTCCGGAATAAACATACTTTCTGCTTCAGCAAGCGCTGCTAACAGTGGATCAACACCTTTATAGATTTCATGTCCTAAATTATTTTTATTTTTAGGATAGGTATAATGGTGTTGCATGTCTTTTACATTTTTTCTAAGAATGGCATTATTACGATCATGTTTGTTATCAAGGTATTGAAGTTGCTCTCTATATTTTTTCAATTTTTTAAACCCTTGGTCAAGTGCTTTTTGTAATGTTTCTTTTTGATCTTCATTTACAAAAGGTTGGCAACTCGTACTGTCTTTATTTTCCGTGAGTTGGTAAGCATGGCAGGTACCGTAAAAAAATATTTCTCGTAATTTATTTTCAAGATGTGCTTCACCTTTCATGGCCGAACTACCCAAAGCATATACTTTAGTAGCTGGGTCATAAGTTGCATCAAATAGATGCCCTATACCGACATTGTTTGTAGGTGATAAAATAAGTTTTCTATTTTTAATCAGTAATCCCGCATTGATATAATCATATTGTGCAGTCACAGCTTCCATACCTGTTATGACATCGACGCATCGTGTCGTGTCACCACTCGTAATAGAAAAGAAATTTAGATAATTGGTTTCAGCAATTTGATGCGGTGATGAATTTTTTGCAAATGGTAAACATGTGGGTTTGCTAGTTGCAGAAGAGTCGTTGGTTAAGCTTGAACCGTTTGAAGGTGTGGTGTTATTTTTTAATAGAGTAAATAACGTACCTACAACTATCATGGCGAGCTGGACCTGTATTATCATTCTATACCCTTTATTTTAAATCAGAATGATAACACAGGCTTGAAGAGAATGTCTATTCAGATTTTAAAACAAGCGTAATTAAATCACTTGCAGGCATATAACCTGGAATAACCGTACCATCTTGTAAAATAATAATCGGCGTTGCACTTGCACCTATGCCACGAATAAATGCGGTATGTTCAGCAAAAGGATCTTGGCAATCAGCAGGTTTTTCTGGGGGAGTACCACCTTTAAGGACGCTATCGAGCGTAGCTTTAGGATCTTTAGCACACCAAATGGCAGCAGATTTATCATAAGAAGGTGTGCCTTTAGGCGTTCTTGGAAAGGCAACATATTGCACAGTAATGCCGGCAGCATTAAGCGCAGGGATTTCTTCGTGGAGTTTTCGGCAATAGCCACAATCTATGTCAGTCCCGATGGTAATAACGGCTTTTTCTTTATCGGTTGCAGGGAAGGTGATAAAGGTTTTAGGGTCAATTTTAGCTAATTCAGCTTTAACATAGACTTGTTTTGATTTTTCAGTGATGCTGGTGATAGTATCATTTTTAATTTCAAATAATTCACCATAAAATAAATATTGGCCATCTTCACTGACGTAGAAAACAGAAGGCCCGCTGGTTACTTCATAAAAGCCTTTTACAGGCGTTGGTTTTACGCTATCAACGTTGATTTGAGGCACGGCTTTAATGAGCATTTGTTGCATGCTGTCAACAGAAGGAGTATCTGCATAAGTGGCATAAGAAATTAAGACTAGACTGCTGAGTGTAAAAATCCGTTTTAACATGATGTCCTCGTTAGATTAAATGATTAGATGAACTTTGACATATATAGCATAACCTAAAACATAATATAATGAATTATTGCAGTAATAGGTGATAGGTCATTATTTTATATAAGTATAATAACTTACTTATGTAAAATAAAGGGATACTAATAATGCCAGCGAAGCAAAACGACCTTGAAACCATTAAAAAGCTAAAGGAAAATTTTTATCAATTTTCTCAAGAGATTATAGAAAAATATTACCTTAAACCCTTAAGCAAGGATACTCATGGTTTAGATTTAACACCGCGAAAAAAGGACAATCTAAAAGATGGCGTATTAGAGCGCTTAGTACATGGGGGCATGCATGTGGGCCGAGCACAATTTTGGGTCACTATTTTGCATAAAGAACTCAAAAAAATATTGCCTGATGAGATTCAAAATAACCTTACACATTTATCAGCACAATTGGGACTGAGTGAGGATCAAATCATCACTCTGATCTGCTATGTCGCTTTATTCCATGACAGTGCGCGCCAACATGAAGCACAGGATGAGTGGGATAAGGAAAGTGCACAAAACGCTAAGGCATTTTTTGAAGCGCAAGGCTTAAGCACAGAATTAGCAGATATTTTTTCACAAGCAGCTGCATTAAAAAACAAGCCTGAAGAGTTTGGAAAATTATTTCCCGATTTCCAATACATTCGAGAACTCGTTTACCTTGCCGATTGCTTTGAGATCATGCGTTGTAGCGGTTGTTTTAGTTTAAAGGAAACCTTACGCGGTTTTAGTGAGGAAAAGCATGGAATATTGACTCCAATATTTATTGACATCGCAAAACAAATATACCAATTGCTGCGTGTACAAGAAGATATGTTAGAACCTTGCGTGATTGTGCTCCCAAATAATCAAAAGATAGATTTAAATGACGGTAAAAGTCACTTTAGTATTGCTAAAAAAATAAAGTTTGAACATGCAGATAATGTGTGTTCAGTCCTGTGTGAATCTATCAAAACACATACACGATTTGCGCCTTACTTAGCAGATGAAGCTTTATTGTCTACTGAGCTCTCGAAGATTACACCCGCATTTAATCCTTATATTCACGGCACAAATTCCAGTATTTTTTCTCTTTTAAAACGTACAAAAGGCAGAATGATGCCCACTTTAGATTTATTAAATGAAGGCATTGCACCCATGACGGGTGAAATTGAAAATGTATACGGTGGTGGTGGTATCGCCGCTTCTTTAGAAGCAGAAAGCCACCTTTGCTTTGGGCGTCTCGATTGCGCAGGTCATAACGTATACAATTTTAGCCGAGTTTCTTTGTATGCTGATACTAAATCCCGCACCTCCAGTCTTGAGGCAGCGGCGAGCAATGCACTATATTATTGTGAGGAATATATTTCCCCAGGTTTAAAAAATTGTTTTGAAAAAATAAATGGTATTTTAGTATACGTTGGAAGAGCAAAACAACTTGGCATAGAAGCATTTGAAAAAAAATCTTATCAAAGATTTAAAATCGAGTTTAATGCGCTTATACAACTGTATTACTTGTATCTATTAATCGATACGCATATTCATCCTAAATTTAATATGGTTGAAATTGAAAAAAGTGATAAAGATTTATTTTATGAGATCGTTAGCTCTTTTGATGCGCACTTAACCTATGAAAAATTAATCGAAAAAATCATAGAAAGTAAATTGAACATTAAAGATATTTATGCAAATCCTACACAGGAAGGGTTACAACAAGTATTGGATTTATTGAAGTTTCCAGCTGAGGCGACCATCACCATCAGTACAGGATGGGGGAGGTCACATATAGGAACCGTCACACTTAAGGCAGGACATCAGCAAATGTTTAGCTTGTCTGCCTCAGATTGGCAAGGATCAAATGCTTATGATTACACGGCTTACAGGATGCAAAGTTTACTCTGTAGAAAATCTTCTGAAGACACCGAAGAATTTTTATCAAAAACCCTGTGGAAAAATCGCAATATGGACCTCAAATTATTTAAAAATCTCGTGTTAGGTCGTATCAAAAAGCTAGAAGAAAAAATGGCTTTGCTAGAAAAAATATATATGGCGGATAGTCAATCTGTAACATTCACCGCGCGTGAGAAAAGTTTTTTGATTAAGCCGTTCCCCGTTATTTTAGTGTGTAGTGACAGAGCAGATGGAAAAATTCATATATCTAATCTTGGAAAACAAGAATACCTCGCTTATGAAACGCTCCAATTAGGCGAGGACATTGATATGATTGCAACAGATACGATAGAGCATCAGCATATTATCATGACATTTCTAAAAGAAAATAATATTGATAATGTACAAGTCGTTTTAATGAAGCAATTAGAGCAAAGTCTAAGCGATCATGCCAAACCCGCACCTTTGGTATCCAATATACCCATCCTGGTGTCGTCTATTGCTATGGGTGTGGCAGGGACATCTAGTGTTACTGAGGAAAACAGGATGAATATTCCTTTGCTTGTGGATAAAAAATCTGTAAAATAGGTCGGTAAACAGGTTTTCATAGTTAGCTATTTAAATAAGAGGATTGTTATGGTTAGTATTCGTTTATCTCGCAGTGGGGCTAAAAAGCGTCCATTTTACCGTATTGTGGTGATTGATAGCCGCAAGCGTCGTGATGGTCGTTATATTGAAAAATTAGGCTTTTTTAACCCGATTGCACAAGGTGCTGCTGAACGTTTAAAGTTAAATTTAGATAGAATGGAACATTGGATTTCTGTAGGCGCTCAAGCGTCTAAGCGTGTGTCTGAATTGGCTAGAGAAGCAAAACGCCAGCCTGCTGAACAAAAGGCCGCATGATTGAACTTGGAAGAATTACCGGATTATTCGGTATTCACGGTTGGTTAAAAGTGGAATCTTATACAGATCCACGAGAGAATATCTTAAATTACCAGCCTTGGGCCATAAAATTGAAGAATCAGCCTTTACAACATGTAATGGTTGAAAACAGTGAAAACCATGCCAAAGGCTTGGTGGTTCACTTAAAAGGTTTTGAAAGTATGGAAACTGCCCGTGGCCTTATAGGTGCACGGATTAATGTTGATAGGGAGAAATTACCAAAGTTACCAGAGGGACAATATTACTGGACCGATCTAGAAGGACTCGAAGTGGTCACAATAGCAGGTGTAAGTTTAGGCAAGGTCGCTTATTTATTTGATACACCGGCTAATGATGTTTTAGTCGTTAAAGGTGATAGAGAGCGGTTTATTCCATACCTACCCGGAAATGTGGTGAAGCACGTTGATCTATCTAAGAAAATAATGCAGGTTGATTGGGACCCGGAGTTTTAATATGTTGCGCTTTGATGTCATAACTTTGTTTCCAGAAATGTTTAATGCACTGACTGATGCCGGTATTTCTGGTCGTGCAATTAGAAATCGTTTAGCGATGGTGAATTATTGGAATCCGCGTGATTACGCGGATGATAGACATCACACTGTAGATGATAAAACATACGGTGGTGGTCCTGGAATGGTGATGAAAGCTGAACCTTTGCGTGATGCGATTTTAGCAGCGCAAGATGCGAGTTGTTTAGAACCTTCCAAGGTGATTTATTTAAGCCCACAGGGCGCTTGTTTAACGCAAGCAAAAGTGCGGGAATTAACAACGTGCGGGCAATTGATTTTAATTGCCGGACGTTATGAAGGAATTGATGAGCGTGTTGTCACGCGTTATGTGGATGAAGAAATATCCATAGGAGATTATGTATTAAGTGGCGGCGAATTGGCTGCTATGGTGGTGATGGATGCGGTGATTCGCTTATTACCTGGTGCATTACATTCTGAGCAATCTGCATTGCAAGATTCGTTTAGTAATTCACTATTGGATCATCCGCATTATACACGGCCAGAAATATTTGAAGGACAACGTATTCCGGGTGTATTGGCAAGTGGCAATCATGATGAAGTGCGTAAATGGCGCTTGCAACAAGCTTTGGGACGGACTTGGTTACGTAAGCCAAGTTTGTTGAAAAATATGCGTATGGATCCGGAGCAACAAATTCTATTGCGTGAATTTATTCATGCATATGAAAAGAATCCGACTAATTTTAACGAAGAGTAAGGGAGCATTAAATGAATATTATTGATCAAATTGAAAAAGAACAAATGCGCGATGACATTCCAGCGTTTTCACCAGGTGATACCGTTGTGGTGCAAGTGCGCGTGATTGAAGCGACCAGCGAAAGACAGCAAGCATTTGAAGGCGTTGTAATCGCTAAGCGTAATCGTGGTTTAAACTCATCTTTTACGGTACGGAAAATATCTTATGGTGAAGGTGTTGAGCGGACTTTTCAAACTCACAGTCGTATGATTCACAGTATTGAAGTGAAAAGAACGGGTGATGTACGTAGTGCTAAATTGTATTATTTACGTGATCGTACGGGTAAAGCTGCACGTATTAAAGAAAAATTGGTTAACAAAAATAAAGGCGTACAAGCTGCTGCTGCAGTGCAAGATACTGCTGAATAATTTAGTTTTCCCCCTCACCCGGAGCTAAGGCTCCGGCCTCTCCCCCAAGGGGGCGAGGCAACTTATTACACAGGTTATTGTGTATAGCTCCCTCTCCCACGTTGCAATAATAGCGACAAGATAATATCTCACAGTGGGAGAGGGTTGGGGTGAGGGAAAACAATGGAACACAATCATGGACACAACCCCAGTCATTTTTTACATTTTCCTTATTTTCTTTGGGGCATCTATTCTTGCAACTATTGCGTTATACACGCGACAATCTTTAATCGTTGCTTATATTGCTTTGGGCGTTATTATTGGTCCCTTTGGCCTACAATGGGTCGATGATCCCGCATTAATTTCTCATATCTCTGACATCGGCATTATATTTTTATTATTTTTATTAGGTCTAAATCTTGATCCCAAAGATCTCATCCGCCTATTAAAAAACACCACTTGGATTACTCTTATTAGCTCATCCATATTCGCTCTGGTCGGTTTTGGCATTGCGATCTATTTTGGCTTTAATATGGTTGAATCATTGCTAGTCGGGGCTGCAATGATGTTTTCAAGTACTATTATTGGCTTAAAATTATTGCCTACCACGGTATTGCATCATCAGCACACAGGTCAAATTGTCATTAGTATTCTATTGTTGCAAGATTTAATTGCTATCGTTGTCATGTTGCTCATCAATGCCGCCGGCGGCCCCGGCTTAAGTGTCTGGGAAATTGTTCAAATTACAATTGCTTTGCCTTTGTTAAGCGCATTTTGTTATTTCTTTGAACGCTATGTATTAACCAAGCTCATTGCGCGCTTTGATAAAATCCAAGAGTTTATTTTCTTAATTGCCATTGGCTGGTGTTTAGCCATTGCAGAATTAGCACATAGCATTCATCTATCTCACGAAATCGGTGCTTTTATTGCAGGTGTTGCCATTGCAAGTGGTCCCATTGCATTATTTATTTCTGAGAGTTTAAAACCATTACGAGATTTTTTCTTAGTGTTATTTTTCTTTTCCTTAGGCGCAGGATTTAATTTACACGTAGTAGGGGAAATATTATTACCTGCAACAATACTCGCTACATTGATGTTGATTATTAAACCATTTGTTTTTTCATTTTTACTCAAACGTACCGAAGAAATTAAAAGTCAATCGTTTGAAATCGGCGTACGCCTAGGTCAAGTCAGCGAATTTTCACTATTAGTCGCATATGTAGCCCACGAGAATCAAGTAGTAGGCGATCCCATTTATTATCTCATCCAAACCACCACTATATTCACATTTATTGTTTCATCATATGTTATCGTAATGAAATATCCAACCCCTATAGCCATGTCAGATAAATTGCGCCGAGATTAGATTCACACCTTCGTGCAAGATTATATAACTAATTGCAACTGCGTGCGCAGAACCCATTGGCCGGAATGTTCGGTTTCGCGCCAGCCGTCTATGGTATCTTCCCAGATGGCATCAACACCAGTGAATGCGTAACCTAAGTCTGCAGTTAATTTGAGATGTTTTGGATCGATATAATAATTTGCGCCTGCGGTTAATAGGCTGAGATTTTCTTTTTCTTGACCATTACCCCATTCATAACGCGTAAACAATTCTACAATATCTTGCTGTGGATCAACATATAGACCGCCTTGGGCAACAGCGCCATAAACCGTGGGATCATCACTCAATTGATCTTTGTTTGCACCCAACATTGCAAATGTACTCCAGCCGCTGCCTAAAAAACTGACATCCACTGTTGCTGTAGTAAATTCTTGATCCTGAAAACTAGTATTGTTATTGCGTTGGTAACCAAAACCCGCGCCTAACAATAAACCGGTTTCATTATCACTCGGTGAATTATAATCACGTAATTCCTCCCAGCTACCAAAAGGTTTATATTCTAAACGCGTAAGAAAAGCATACGTAGTACCGTTTTGGAATTCTTCATCATTAATATTTTGTTCTTCATTAGCCGTCGGCTCAAAATAACCATTGTTTGCAGATACAGTTAATTTAATAGGACCTTGTTCTGTGCCTGCCAAAATACCATTCGTATCTTTTACAGAAAAATATTGTCCAACTATAGAGCGCTCAACGGCTAATTGACGTGTAGTTGAAATTAAAAACTCACGAAATAAAGGTACATTAAATTGACCGACTTGCATCCAGGTATCTGGGGTAAACGCTTTCGCAATATATCCTTCATCTACCGCAAATGTACCATTGGGACCGGCAAGCATGCCCATCGTATAATGCCATGATTCATCAATAAAATGCCCGGTAAAAAACAATTTAGTACGCGCATTTTCAAAGCGTTGATAATCACTCAATCCTTCTACGGATGAATAAAGATATCGTGCTTGCAAAGCACCATTAAATTTTAATGAAAAGGTATTATCGTGATTGTGAATATAAAAGCCATCATCATAACCATACATTTTATCTGCAGGTAATGCATGTTCGCCTTCAGCAGGAGGCGGATGGGCTTCATCTGGGAAGTCCATCGCCTCATCTTTGCTTATTGCAAATGCAGAACAAGAACACAAAATACAAAATAATGCCAAGGTTGATTTCATTAAATATTAAATCACCAATTGTAACTGCGCGCGACCTACATATTGACCACTGGTATTGCTGGTTCTCCAGCCATCTGTGGTATTTGCCCAGTTTCCACCAATGGCGGTGAAAGCATAACCAAAGTCAGCAGATAATTTTAAGTGTCTTGGGTAAATATAATAATTTGCACCGGCAGTTAAAATGCTGAGATCATCATTCTCTGGATAAATAAAATCTTCATGTGAGCCAGAATTACCCCATTCATAACGTGAAAATAATTCAACCGTATCAAGATCTTCATCCACAAATAAACCACCTTGAATTTGCGCACCGTAAGAAGATCCTGCATCATTTTCAAGATCTTGTGTCACAGCACCCATCGCAAAAGTACTCCAACCACTGCCTTGGAAGCTGACATCGATAGTAGCTGAAGCTTCTTCAATATCTGCATTATCGTTATCACGCTGATACGCACCGGCAACACCGATGAGTAAACCCATATCATTTTCGCCAAATGAATTAAAGCCGCGGAATTCTTCCCATTCACCTAAAGGTTTAAATTCAAGGCGGGTTATGAAAGAATAACTTTGACCATTTTGGAAATTATGATCAACAACATCTTGATTTTCATCTGTTTCATCTGGATATGAATCATGTGCAAAATAACCATTGGTCGCTGCGGCTTCCCATTTTACTGAATCATTTTCAGCACCGTATAAAATACCTGTTGAATTATTGGTCGAGAAATATTTTGAAACTAAAGAGCGTTCAACCGTTAATTGACGAGTGCTTGAAATTAAAGTTTCGCGCAAGAACGGTGTGGAGAATTGACCGACTTGCCCCCAGGTGTTTTCAGTAAATGCTTTAGCAATATACACATCATCCGCAGCAAAAGTACCGTCAGGACCTGCTTCAGTACCTAAAACATAAGTCCATGATTCATCAATAAAATGCCCAGTAAAATATAAATCAGTACGACGTAATTCAAACCGATAATAATTTTCGTTTTCAGGTTCAGGCACACTTTGTGCTTGTGAATAAATAAAACGGCCTTGTAACATACCGTTAAAAAATAGTGAGAACGTATTATCTGCATTGCGAATAAAAAATCCATCGTTATAACCAATACGTTCACTTAGAGGTAAAGGTTCATCGTCTTCTTCTTCTTCGGGTGGATAATAAGGCTCATCCGGAAAATCCATTTCTTGATCTTGTTCATCTTCAGGTTCAATGGTATCAGTTGGAATTGCATATGCAGGGAATGCAAAAATCAATGAACATAATGTGCTATAGAAAACTACAGTTGGTTTCATAAATACATCCTTCTATTTTTTAAGGCGGCAAGAAGCCGATACGCTATCACTACAGACATTATTTTGTCAATGAGTTAGAATATTATTATGAAAATAAACAATGCTTGGTTAGAAAATATTAAGAGAACTGTATCAGATAATTTTGATGCAAGGCCTGCAGGTGTGGAAATTAACTTACTTGTAATTCATAACATCAGTTTGCCACCTGGTGAATTTGGTAACGGTAATATTGAAAAATTATTTACGAATCAATTACTCGCGACAGCGCATCCATATTTTGCTACAATATTGCCATTAAAGGTTTCATCGCATGTATTGATTGACAGGGAAGGTGTGCTGACCCAATTTGTCTCGTTTAATGATCGTGCATGGCATGCGGGTGTTTCTGAATTTCAGGGTCAACCCGCCTGTAACGATTATTCAATTGGTATAGAATTAGAAGGTACTGATAATACCGCCTATACTGACAAACAATATCAGGCATTGGCTGAATTGACTCGATGTTTAATGCAATATTATCCAGAAATTACTTTGGATCGCATTAAAGGTCACAGCGATATTGCACCGGGGAGAAAAACCGATCCAGGTGTAGCATTTGATTGGGTATATTTTAGGACTTTGTTGCAACAAACTGAAAACTAGGGATGGATCATGAAACTCACACTTCTTTTAGCATGTTTATGGCTTGATTATTATTTTGATACTGGCGCGCGCTTTCGTAATCAATCGTGGTTTGATTACTATATACAACGTTTAAAATCTCTCTTTGGTAGTCATCCTAGCATTTGGGGCGGACCGATGTCACTTGTGGTGATATTAGTGCCGGTATTTATTATTGTGGCAGTGCTTTGGAGTATTGCTGCACGGTTTTCAGGTGTAGTTGAACTTGCCATTGGCTTTGTGGTGTTATGGTATTGTTTTGGTCCGACCAATTTACAAGAATCTCTAGTGCATTATTTGAAAAAAGATGCAGATGTTGCGGCAACAGAACAAGAAGTGAAAGCAGCAGCGGGTTCTTTAATTAATCCTCAAACGTTTCACCGTAGTGTCACAGAACTTGTTTTTTGGCAAGCACATGAACGTTTCTTTGGCGTAATATTTTGGTTTTTAGTTTTAGGCCCAGTCGGTGCGTTGTTATATCGCATGATCAGTTGGTTGCAAGAAAATGCTGCGCGCTTACAAGCCGAATTTTATCCTAATTTTTCTAATCATGTGCATCAGTTATATTGGCTAGCTGCCTGGGTCCCATCTCGTTTAGCCGCTTTAAGTTATACCTTGACCGGTAACTTTATGCCTGGATTTGATGTCTGGAAAAATGATTTAGTCAAAGGAAATCATTGTAAAGAAGTATTGGTTGATTCAGGTTTAGCTGCTTTAACTACCGAAAGTGCAGAACAAGCCACTCGTGAAGAAAACTTAAAAGCCCAAGCGGTTGTGCAACGTGGATTATTAATCTGGGTATTAGTAGCTGCTGTAGCGACATTAGGTCACGCTTTTCTTTAGGGTTACAACTCTAGCCTGTCAGTGTATACTAGGCAGGCTTAAAAGTTACCCGAAATTTAAAAGAGATTTACATGACTGTCGATTTGCAAACAGAGGAATGGTTAGAAGCGCTGCAGGAAGTTATTGAACGTGAAGGCGCAGCGCGAGCACAGTTTTTGTTAACAAAATTACAAGAACAAGCTAGCCAACAAGGCATTACACTGGGTGAAGGTTTTAATACGCCTTACGTCAATACTATTCCTGTGGCACAACAACCTACTTATCCAGGTGATAAAGCGCTCGAAACACGTTTACAAGCCATTATTCGCTGGAATGCAATTACTATGGTGTTGCGAGCGGGTTACACCGCACCAGAATTAGGTGGTCATATTGCTTCTTATGCTTCTGCGGCTTATTTATATGAAGTCGGATTTAATCATTTTTTTCACGCGCCCAATGACTCTCATGGTGGAGATTTAATTTATTATCAAGGCCATAGCTCGCCTGGTATTTACGCACGCTCATTTGTTGAAGGTCGCTTAACAGAAGAACAACTCAATCATTTTCGTCAGGAAGTGGAGACGGATGGTTTATCATCTTATCCACATCCTTGGTTAATGCCTCATTATTGGCAGTTTCCAACAGTATCTATGGGCTTAGGGCCCATACAAGCGATATATCAAGCGCGCTTTATGAAATATCTACAAGCAAGAGAGTTAGCTGATACACAAAATCGTAAAGTCTGGTGTTTTTGTGGTGATGGTGAAATGGATGAGCCTGAATCGTTAGGTGCATTGACCGTTGCTGGACGTGAAAATTTAGATAATTTAATTTTTGTGATTAATTGTAATTTACAACGTTTAGATGGCCCGGTACGGGGAAATGGCAAAATTATTCAAGAATTAGAAGCTCTGTTTCGTGGTGCAGGTTGGCATGTGATTAAAGTGATATGGGGTAGTGGCTGGGATGCACTGTTAGCACAAGATACAACGGGTATTTTACGTAAACGTATGAATGAAGTGGTCGATGGTGACTACCAAAATTATAAAGCTAAAGGTGGCGCCTATACACGTGAACATTTTTTTGGAAAATCACCAGAACTGATGAATATGGTTGCTCATTTATCTGATGATGATATCTATAAATTAAATCGCGGCGGTCATGATAGTGAAAAAGTATATGCGGCATATGATGCTGCGGTTAATCACAAAAATCAGCCCGTGGTGATTCTTGCAAAAACGGTGAAAGGCTATGGCATGGGCGTTTCAGGTGAAGCATTAAACTATAGCCATCAAGCCAAAAAAATGGATCTTGAATCCTTACAAGCATTCCGTACGCGTTTTAATTTACCCATTACTGATGAACAAATTAGCGAACATCAGTTTTATACCGTGGATGAAAATACGGAAGAGATGCGTTATTTACATGCCCGTCGTAAAGCTTTAGGTGGTTACTTGCCCGTGCGTTTGGTGCCGAAAATATCGTTTAAAATACCTGAACTTTCTGCCTTTGACGCGTTATTAAAAGAAACAGGCGATCGTCATATTTCAACGACGATGGCTTTTGTACGTATTTTAAATATTTTATTAAAAGACGAATCGCTTGCGCAGTATGTCGTGCCAATTATTCCGGATGAGGCACGCACTTTTGGTATGGAAGGCTTGTTTCGCACCATCGGTATTTATTCGAGTAAAGGACAACTGTACGAACCTGTTGATGCAGGTCAAGTCATGTATTATCGCGAAGATAAAAAAGGCCAATTATTAGAAGAAGGTATTAATGAAGGCGGTGCATTTTGTTCTTGGATCGCTGCAGCTACATCTTACAGCGCGCATCAAAAACCTTTGATCCCATTTTATATTTTTTATTCTATGTTTGGTTTTCAAAGAATTGGTGATTTAGCCTGGGCTGCGGGTGATTCGCAAGCGCGTGGGTTTTTATTAGGCGCAACGGCAGGACGCACGACACTTGCCGGCGAAGGTTTACAACATCAAGATGGACATAGTCTGGTGCTTGCTGCAACCATTCCCAATTGCGTGAGTTATGATCCGGCATTTGCTTATGAATTAGCCGTGATTATGCAAGATGGACTGCGCCGCATGTACGTTAATGAAGAAAATATATTTTATTATTTAACGGTAATGAATGAAAATTATGCGCATCCTGCTATGCCAGAAAATGTAGAAGCAGGTATTATTAAAGGCATGTATCGCTTACACACTATGCCTGCAAGTGAATTACATGTTCAACTATTAGGCTCAGGTACTATATTACTCGAAGTCATGAAAGCCGCAGAGCTGCTAAAAAATGATTATCAGATTACCAGTGATGTCTGGAGTGTCACCAGCTTTAATGAATTACAACGTGAGGGCAGTAGTATTGAACGTTATAATCGCATGCATCCAGAAGAAACACCGCAAGTACCTTATGTGACGCAGTGTTTAGCAGGACAAAAAGGTCCAGTGATTGCAGCGACAGATTATATTCGTGCTTATGCCGAACAAATTCGTGCGTTTGTGCCTAATAAATATGTGACTTTAGGCACGGATGGTTTTGGTCGTAGTGATACAAGGCAAAGATTACGTTACTTTTTTGAAGTGAACAGTGATTTTATAGTGGTTACTGCATTAAAAGCATTGGTTGATAGAGGACAATTACAGGCAAGTGTTGTCACAAAAGCCATGCAAAAATTTAATATTAATCCAAACAAACCCGATCCAGTAAGGGAGTAGCATCGTGAGTATTGTAAATATAACTGTTCCTGATATCGGTAATGTGGATAATGTCACCGTTATAGAAGTGCAGGTCGCACCAGGTGATACTATTAAAAAAGAACAAAGTTTAGTGACCTTGGAAAGTGACAAGGCCTCTATGGAAATTCCATCACCTTCAGCGGGTGTAGTTAAAGAAGTAAAAGTGAAAGTAGGTGATAAAATTAAACAAAATGATTTAATTTTAACGCTTGAACAAGCGGATCAAACTACCAGTCAAGCATTACCAAAAACCGAACCTGAAGCAACCCAGGTTTCATCCACTGCAAATGTGCAAGTAATCCGCATCCCAGATATTGGTAATGTTGATAAAGTCGATGTTATTGAAGTGCCCATTAAAGTAGGGCAAAGTATTAAGAAAAATCAAACCTTAGCGGTATTAGAAAGCGATAAAGCGTCTATGGAAATTCCATCACCTATCGAAGGCATAGTGCATGACATCGCCATTAAAGTAGGGGATAAGGTTGCGCAGGATTCAGTGATTTGCAGTTTAACTTCGCAAGAACAAAAGCCTGAAGCAAAACCTGAGCAAAAAATTGAACCAAAACCTGAACCAAAACCTCAACCTATCGCAGAGCCAACATCTGAAGCAAAACCAGTATCTAATGATTCCATTTATGCCAGCCCAGGCGTACGTAGATTAGCACGCGAATTAAATATTGATTTAAAAACCATTGCACCCACAGGTGAAAAAGGGCGTATTACAAAAGATGATTTAAATAATTTTATTAAAAATCGTATGCAATCAACTGGAGCAAGTATGGGTGTAGAACCTATGCCAGTCGTTGATTTTTCCCAATTTGGCCCCATAGAATTTCAAGAATTATCACGTATTAAAAAATTAAGTGCAAAATTCTTGCATCGTAATTGGGTTAGCATTCCTCATGTGACACAGTTTGATGAAGTCGATATTACTGATTTAGAAGAATTTCGTCAGCAAAATAAATCGAAATTTGAAGAGCGTGGCGTGAAATTAACACCCTTGGTATTTTTGATGAAAGCCTCAGTTGCAGCATTAAAAGCATTCCCCACATTTAATTCATCGCTACAAGGCGATCAATTAGTGATAAAACATTATTATCACATAGGTGTTGCGGTGGATACACCTAATGGTTTAGTTGTACCAGTTGTACGCGATGTTAATTTAAAAGGCTTTATGGAACTTGCAGAAGAATTAAAAACCCTAAGTACCAAAGCGCGCGCAGGACAACTCACTGCAAAAGAAATGCAAGGCAGTACTTTTACGATTTCAAGTTTAGGCGGTATTGGTGGCAGTGCATTTACACCCATTATTAATGCACCCGATGTTGCTATTTTAGGCGCATCAAAAACACATATGGCGCCAGTATACCAAAACGGTACCTTTGTACCACGTTTAATGTTGCCCTTATCATTATCATATGATCATAGAGTGATTGATGGTGCACAAGGCGCACATTTTATTACTTATTTAGGCGAAATGTTAGGCGATATGCGCCAAATGTTATTATAAAATTATAGAGGAATATTCTTATGTCAGACATACAAACACAAGTCATCGTTTTAGGCAGTGGTCCTGGCGGTTATACCGCAGCTTTTCGTGCCGCAGATTTAGGCAAAAAAGTTGTTTTAGTTGAACGTTATAATACTTTAGGTGGCGTTTGTTTAAACGTCGGCTGTATTCCATCAAAATCTTTACTACATATTGCAAAAGTAATCGACGAAGTCGACGAATTGAGCACACATGGCGTGAATTATGGCTCACGCAGTTTGGATGCTGCAAAAATATTAGAATGGAAACAAGGCGTAGTGAATCGTTTAACTGCAGGTTTAAAATCCTTAGCTAAACAACGCAATGTTACTGTAGTGCAAGGCGATGGCGTATTTTCAGGCCCCAATGAAGTCACTGTCACGACTGAAGGCAAAACCCAAACCATCAGTTTTGAAAATGCAATTATTGCAGTAGGCTCACAACCTGTTAAATTACCTAATTTACCTGATGATCCACGCATTATGGATTCAACCGGCGCGCTAGAATTAAAAGATATCCCCGGAAAATTATTAGTCATCGGCGGCGGAATTATCGGCATGGAAATGGCGACCGTTTATCATGCCTTAGGTTCAAAAATTACTGTAGTTGAATTAGGCGAAAGCTTAATCGGCGGCTTTGATAAAGACATTATTAAACCATTTTATCAACACGTTAAAAAACGTTACGAAAATATTTTCTTAAAAACAAAAGTAGTTAAAGTCGAAGCAAAAGAAGATGGCATTTATGTGACCTTCGAAGGTGAAGGCGCGCCGACTGAGCCACAAAAATTTGATCGTATATTAGCTGCCGTAGGACGCACACCCAACGGTAAAAAAATTGCTGCAGATAAAGCTAGCGTAAATGTAGATGAACGCGGATTTATCAAAGCAGATAAACAATTACGTACCAATGTAAATCATATATTCGCAATTGGCGACGTGATTGGCCAACCCATGTTGGCACATAAAGCTGTAGCAGAAGGTCGCATTGCTGCAGAAGTGATTGCCGGTAAAAATCATTTCTTCGATGCAAAATGCATCCCAAGCGTATGTTATACCGATCCAGAAATTGCTTGGGTAGGTTTAACAGAAGAAGAAGCCAAAGCTCAAAACATTAATTATGGCAAAGGCGTATTCCCATGGGCTGCAAGCGGCAGATCATTAAGCATGGGAAGGTCTGAAGGTTTAACCAAATTAATATTCGACAATGACACCCACAGAATATTAGGCGCAGCGCTTGTGGGCCCACACGCCGGAGATTTAATTGCTGAAGTAGGACTTGCAATTGAAATGGGATGTGACGCTGAAGATATTGCATTAACCATTCATGCACATCCAACATTATCTGAAACCGTAGCCCTTGCCACAGAAATTTTCGAAGGTACGATTACAGATTTGTACATGCCGAAGAAATAGCTATCCTTCATGGAGTAGTTCTCCTTGATTCATCCTAAATCCCCCCGGCGAAGACGCCGACCCCCTTTCATAAAGGGGGTGAACTTCTCTCGTATTTATCGATAAAGTTTCATCACTTTATACAAGAGGGTGAACTTCCCACATATTTATCGATAAAATTTTACCCCCTTTATGAAAGGGGGTCGGCGTCTTCGCCGGGGGGATTTTAGCGATGGAAGAACTGCCCGGGTTATTGAGGTGTTACTTACTTATTTATTTCTGTGCAAATCTCTGCAAATGCTGCACAGCCATAGCATTGCCTACTAATGCGGCTAAAAAATCTTTTTCTAGACTGGTCTTGCCCACTAAATGTTGCAAGGTATCTATTGTTGATGTCGGTTCATCAAGTAGGGCATGCGCACCTGGTAGGATTTGTTCATCAGGACGTTGAAACTGTTGATTGGTAAATAATGTTTCGATAAAATGTTTTTGTAATGTTTTAATAATATTACGCCATTCTGGTAAATGATGTTTATATGCATGGATGGTATCGTAAACGATTAATGTTTCTTTTGTATTCAAGGTTTTTAATAATTCGGGTAATGAAACGGTCGCGAGCTTTTCTACTAGCATTTTAGCTTCATTGTAATCATTATGCGCTAAAATCGCTTCGGCATTTTGATAAAGTTTTACATCATCCATATGATCATATTCATGCACATAATAAAGTGCATATAAGGCATTTAGTAATTGATGTTTAACATGCGCTGGATGGGTTAATTTTTTCATCAAATGCATATGATTTTTTGCAGCGTTCATAAAATAATGATTGCGTTGCTGAAAAGCTTTGGCGTAAAGGGGGTTATAGGGTATTTCCGCATACACTTCATTCGCTTGATGATATTTGCCTTGTTCAATTAATCTGCGCGCACGTAACATATGCACTTCATCGACAAAATCTAGCTCATGATCAGGATGCGCAAAAAAACGTTCAATACGTTTCATCAGTGGGAGGACCATGGATGGATAATCAGCCGCATGTTCATCCACACTGGCACAGATCATGAGGGCATGTTCTTTGAGTAAATTACCACCATGAACGCTACTATGTGCATAGTATTCTTGATGACGTGCTTCTGCCCGCAATTTGGGATTAGCCTCTAGCGCATCTAATTGCTGGTTAATCTCTTCGATAGTATTGATATTCATGGGTTTTGTCCGGCTATATTTTTATTATTCTCTATTTTAAGTCTAGTAGATATCGGTAGCACAAGACAGTTTATATAGGGTAAATCAGTACATTGACCTATCTCTTAACCTTATGTTAAAATTAGATTTTTTCAAAGAAGAGGCCTTATGAGTAACCGTATTCGCCTAGCCTTGCAAAAGTCAGGGCGCCTCAGTGAAGATTCCTTTGATTTACTGGCCCGTAGTGGCATTAAAATTCGACGCCACCGTGACCAATTGTTTTGCCACAGTGAGAATTTTCCTATTGATGTCTTATTGGTGCGTGATGATGATATTCCTGCCTTAATCATGGAACAAGTCTGCGATTTTGGGATTGTAGGCCTTAATGTTCTGCAGGAGGCATCGCTTGCGCAAAATGCGCAAGATTTTACTGATCGCGTGGATATGATCCATAAACTTAATTTTGGCTTTTGTCGTTTATCGGTAGCTGTGCCGAGAGACTTTGAATATAAAAGCGTAAATGATTTAGCACATAAAAGCATTGCGACTACATATCCACATTTATTACAAAATTTTTTAGATAAAGAAAATATTCAAGCAAAAAGTATAGGCTTAACAGGCTCTATTGAAATTGCGCCTCGCCTTGGCATTGCGGATGCGATTTGTGATTTAGTGTCCACGGGTGGCACACTTGAAGCCAATCATTTAAAAGAAGTTCAAACCATCCTGCACAGTCAAGCCTTATTGATTAAAGCTAAACCTGCTTTAGATCGTGACAAACAAAAAACGGCTGATTTATTTATCCGTCGTATTCAAGGCGTATTATTAGCCAGTGAAAGTAAATATATTATGCTGCATGCGCCTAAAGATAAATTAAAACAAATTGTTGCAATTTTACCGGGCGTTGAACATCCTACACTGATGACACTTGAAGGCGACCCAGATAAAATTGGGGTTCATGCTGTTTGTGGAGAAAGTGTATTTTGGGAAACTTTAGAAGCATTAAAAGAAGCAGGCGCTAGCTCAATTCTGGTGATGCCTGTTGAAAAAATGATGATGTAATATGAAAATATATACGCAAGCACAAATAAAAAACGGCTTAACTCGCCCAAGCGTACGTGACAATCAAGAAATTAATCAGCAAGTAAAAAATATTATTCAGCAAGTGCAGCAATCAGGCGACGTTGCTTTACGTGAATTGACGTTAAAATTAGACGGCGTACAACTTTCCGTCATTGCGAGCACAGCTGCGCAACCCAGGCTAGAACCAAAAGCACAACAAGCCATTGATATTGCATATCACAACATCCATGCTTTTCATAAAGCACAAATTTTACCTAAAATTAAAGTAGAAACAACCCCCGGCGTTATTTGCGAAAAAATAACACGACCTATTCAATCAATAGGATTATATATTCCCGGCGGTACCGCACCACTTATTTCAACCACATTAATGCTAGGCGTGCCGGCACAAATCGCAGGCAATCCCAACAAAATATTATGTACACCGCCCAATAAATCAGGTCAAATAGATCCGCACATTCTATATGCCGCACAATTATGTGGCATCGATACTATTTACACACTAGGTGGCGCGCAAGCAATTGCCGCCATGGCATATGGTACGCAAACGATTGCCAAAGTAGATAAAATTTTTGGCCCTGGCAATGCCTATGTGACTGCAGCCAAACAATATGTGGCGCAAGATCCTAATGGCGCTGCCATTGATTTACCTGCAGGTCCTTCAGAAGTATTAGTGATTGCAGATGATGCTGCCAATCCAACTTATGTCGCGGCAGACTTATTGTCACAAGCAGAACATGGTATAGATTCACAAGTCATTTTAATTTGTTTATCAAATACATTTGCCGAAAAATTACAAAAAGAATTAGAAAGATTATTAATGCAATTACCGAGATCTGAAATTGCTAAACAATCATTATCTCATAGCGCCATTATTATTGCTGATGATTTAAATCAAGCGGTTGAAATAAGCAATCAATATGCACCTGAACATTTAATTATCCAAACGCATCATGCCCGGGATTTATTATCACTAGTGACTCGTGCAGGTTCTGTTTTCTTAGGCGCTTATGCACCCGAATCAGTAGGGGATTATGCCAGCGGCACCAATCATGTGCTACCTACTTATGGTTATGCACGCAGTTACAGCGGTCTTAATTTAAATGATTTTATGTTGCACATGAGTGTGCAAGAGTTAACAAAACAAGGCTTACAAACCATTGGACCTCATGTTGAAGTATTAGCAGGACTCGAAGGTTTAGACGCACATGCCTTGGCAGTAAAAGTCCGTTTACAGGATAAATAATATGATCGAAGATTTATTGAATTTAGTCAGACCTGAAATTAAAACTTTAAAAGCGTATAGTTCTGCACGCCGTGAACATGCAGGACAAGGCATATATTTAAATGCCAATGAAAATCCCTATCCTAAAACTTCACAAGCTTCAGTCAATCGTTATCCGCAACCACAACCTGAAGCGTTACGCCAACGTTTGGCAAATTTATATGATATCAACCCATCGCACATATTAATGACCAGAGGCAGTGACGAAGGCATTGATTTATGGCTACGCGCTTTTTGTACTGCCGGAAAAGACGCGATTATGATTTGTCCGCCTACTTATGATATGTATGCTTTATCTGCTGAAATTCAAAATGCCAGTGTTATATCTGTACCTTTATTGCCAGATAACTTTGCATTGGATGTAAAAAGCATGATGGCCGCTTGGCAGCCGCATTGTAAATTAATTTTTTTATGTTCACCGAATAATCCTACTGGCAATGTGTATCATGTGGACGATATGCTTGCGATATGCGAACAACTCAAAAATAAAGCGGTTGTTATAGTCGATGAAGCCTATATTGAATTTGCAGATCAACCGAGCATGAGTAAATATTTAGAACAATATCCGAATCTAGCGATATTAAGAACTTTATCTAAAGCCTATGGTATGGCTGGAGCAAGATGTGGTGTTATCCTTGCGCATCCAAAATTGATTCAAATATTAGAAAAAGTCATTAGTCCTTATCCTTTGGCAAGTCCAGTGATAGAATTAATTTTACAGGAATTGCAGGCGGACAAATTAACACAAGTGCAAACACAAATTAAAACACTTAGGCATGCGCGTGACGAATTTGTTGGATTTTTAAAAAAATTACCATATGTTGAAAAAGTCTGGGCAAGCGATGCAAATTTTATTTTGTTTAAGGTTAAAGATGCGCAAGCATTGATTACACATTGTACCGCTCATAATATTATCATTCGCGATCGCTCATTTATGTTTCACCTAAACAACTGTGTACGCATCAGCATGGGCTTGCCAGAAGAAAATGCCAAGCTTATGCAATTAATGGAGGCTTTTAGCGTTGAGTAAAATTAAATATTTATTTATTGATAGAGATGGCACGATTATCGATGAACCCGCTGATTATCAAATCGATAGTCTAGAAAAATTGAGCTTAAAGCCAGATGTGATTCCCGTACTATTACAATTGCAACAAGCTGGATTTAAACTCATTATGATCAGCAATCAAGATGGTCTCGGTACGAGCAGTTTCCCACAAGCCCATTTTGATGCGCCGCATCAAATGCTGATGAATATTTTATCTTCCCAAGGTATAGCGTTTGCTGATACTAAAATCTGCCCACACAAACCAGAAGATCACTGCCAATGTCGCAAACCCAATTTAGGTTTGGTTTTAGATTATATGAAAAGTAATACCATAGATTTTAAGCACAGTTATGTGATTGGCGATCGTAAAACGGATGGTGAACTTGCCGATAATATGGGCATAAAATATATTTCCTATAATACAACAAATACCTGGAAGCATATTGCGCGGCAATTAATATCTCAAGATAGATCAGCGCATATTGTTCGTAAAACCAATGAAACAAATATTAATGTGCATGTGAATTTAGATAATCCACAGCCTATTGTCGTGAAGACGGGAATTGGATTTTTTGATCATATGTTAGAACAACTCGCTAAACACAGTGGTATTGGTATGACGGTAGAAGTCTTAGGTGATTTACATATCGATGAGCATCATACCGTTGAAGACACGGCAATAGCTTTAGGCTCAGCCTTACGTGAAGCCATAGGTGATAAATTAGGCATAGATCGTTATGGATTTTTATTGCCTATGGATGAAGCTTTAACCGAAGTCGCACTTGATTTAAGTGGCAGAGCCTTTTTTGTATTTGAAGGTAATTTTCCACGTGAAAATGTTGGTGAGCTTGCAACCGAAATGATTCCACATTTTTTTAGATCCCTTGCTGAAGGCATGCATGCGACTTTACATATAAAAACCACGGGTGAAAATACCCATCATATGGTGGAGAGTATGTTTAAAGGTGTAGGCCGCGCTTTAAAACAAGCGGTGCATAAACAAGGTCATGATTTACCCAGTACAAAAGGCAGTTTATGATTGCGGTGATAAACAGTGGTGTTGCCAATATTTCTTCCGTTGTATTTGCTTTAAATCGCTTAGGATTTGAGGCTACGGTCACACGTGATATTAAAACTATAGTCTCGGCAGATAAGGTCATTTTACCTGGCGTGGGTGCGGCCGCAGTGACAATGAAGAATTTACATGAATTTGGGTTAATACCAGTAATTCAACAACTTACACAACCTGTTTTAGGTGTTTGTTTAGGTATGCAATTGTTATTTGAATCTTCAAGCGAAGGCGATGTTGATTGCCTTGGCATTATTCCAGGCAAAATTACCAAAATGACGGGTGATGATTTAATCATTCCGCATATGGGTTGGAATACTTTAAATTTTGTTCATGCGTCGCCATTTGAGAATCAATATGTATATTATGTTCACAGTTTCTATGCGGAAGTTTCAGAATATACAGTGGCCACAACAACTTACGGCAAGCCGTTTACAGCGATTGTTAAAAAAGATAATTTTCAAGGCATGCAGTTTCATCCTGAAAGATCAGGCGATGTAGGCGAAAAGCTTTTGATGAATTTTATATCGCCCCCTTTATGAAAGGGGGCAACAGAGGAGTTTTTATGTACATTATTCCAGCCATAGATTTACGTAACCATAAATGCGTGCGCCTTTATCAAGGTGATTATGCGCATGAAACTATTTATGCTGAAGATCCCTTGACCGTCATTAAACAATTTGAACAATCCGGTAGCGGCTGGGTACATATTGTCGATCTCGATGGTGCAAAAGATCCTATTAACCATCAACGCGAACTTATCTCGCATATTTGTAATAATACTTTTTTAAATGTACAAACCGGTGGCGGCATTCGTGATATCACGCAAGTACAAGCATTGTTTGATTTAGGTATCAAGCGAGTAGTGATCGGCAGTCTGGCTATTAAAAATCCAGAACTTGTCAAAACCTGGATGAAAAAGTGGGGCGCAGAAAAATTTGTGCTCGCACTTGATGTGAATAAGGTAGATGATGATTTTTATATCGCCATCCACGGCTGGCAAGAAAATAGCACCATAAAATTATTAGATTTTCTAGAAGATTTCACAATGGCAGGTCTTGTTCATGCTTTGTGTACAGATATTTCATTAGACGGCACACTACAAGGTCCTAATATAAAACTTTATCAAACGATTTTACAACACTACCCCGATCTAAAATTACAAGCCTCAGGTGGCGTAGCCAGTCTCGACGATATCGTTTTGCTCAATGAACATAAATTATCCGCGTGCATTATTGGTCGCGCACTTTATGAAAATAAAATTATTTTAGATGAAGCAATAGGGGTCGTACACCATGCTTGCTAAACGTATCATTCCCTGTTTAGATGTTAAAGACAATGTAGTTGTTAAAGGCGTACAGTTTCGCAATCACCAAGTCATGGGCGATATCGTAGAACTAGCACAGCGTTACAGCAATGAGGGTGCAGATGAATTAGTATTTTACGATATCACCGCCAGCAGCGAATCACGCAATGTCGCTTATGAATGGGTAGAAAAAGTAGCCCGCGTCATTAATATTCCATTTTGCGTAGCCGGCGGAATTCGTAATATAGACACCGCAAGAAAAATCCTAGAAAAAGGCGCTGACAAAATATCCATTAATTCTCCAGCCCTGGAAAATCCAGATTTAATCAATCAATTAGTGGAAACTTTTGGCAGCCAATGCATAGTGATAGGCATAGACAGCCATTATGAACATAATGATTACCATGTGTATCAATATACAGGCAGTGAAAAAACCATTCAATCCGCAAAAAGATTAACCAAAGATTGGGTGATAGAAGTACAAAAGCGCGGCGCCGGAGAAATAGTTTTAAATTGCATGAACCAAGACGGCATGCGCCAAGGCTACGATATTAAACAATTAACATCATTACGCCCATTTATTCACATACCCCTAATCGCCTCAGGCGGCGCAGGCCAAATGCAACATTTTTTAGATGTATTTCAAATCGCAAAAGTAGACGGCGCATTAGCCGCAAGTGTATTCCATAAACAAGAAATTGAAATAGAAAATTTAAAAAGTTTTTTAAAGCAAAATAATATTATTATACGTACGTGATAGGAAACAAACATGAAATTTGATACAAACAACCTCATTCCCGTAATTATTCAAGACAATAAAACCTTACAGGTATTAATGCTAGGCTACATGAACCAAGAAGCCTATGATGAAACCCTAAAAACAAACCGCGTAACATTTTACAGCCGCAGCAAGCAACGCCTATGGACCAAAGGCGAAACCTCAGGAAATTATTTAAACGTGATATCAATAGATAAAGATTGCGACCAAGATACATTATTGATCAAAGTCAATCCCGAAGGTCCGGCTTGCCACTTAAACACAACCAGTTGTTTCGGCAAACAAGGCGCACAAGGCGTAGGTTTCATTGCATACCTAGAACAAGTGATTCTGAAACGTCAACAAGAGCAACCCAAAGACAGTTATACCGTAAAACTTTTAAATGAAGGCATTTTACGCTTAGCGCAAAAAGTAGGCGAAGAAGGCGTAGAAGTAGCTCTTGCCGCGGTAGCTGAACAAGATAAATTCTGTGATGAAATGTCAGATTTATGGTACCACGCACTAATGTTATTGGTCGGTAGCGGAAAAAGTATTGATGATGTGATTACAATAATGCAACAAAGGCATCAAGAATATAATCATAAAGGTTAGATTGTCTAAAATAAACTAAAAACCATTGCATTTAAAACATACATGCATTAATATCCACATCATTAAGTATTCAAATGACTGTGGGTGTATTCAGCATGTCTTTCTTATTGTGCTACAATTATATAAAAAGTGCCACAGAGGAAATACCCATGACTGAACTATCTATACGTGAAATGCGTAATGCATTAGCCCATTTGGATGAATTATTAGCAAAAAGTGGAGAAATTATCATTACTCGACATGGAAAGGCTATAGCCCGCATTTTACCTATGCGTGAAAAAATATCGCGTCCCACTCACGATGAGTTAAGAAAAAAGATGGGGAAATTTACTACAACTGCTGCTGAATTAATCAGGGAAGATCGAGATGCAAGGTAGTGCTTATTTAGATACTAGTGCTTTGGCTAAATGGTATTTTGAGGAAAATAATTCTGAACCCTTAAAAAACTATATTGGCCAATTAGATACGGCAATTATCAGCCCTTTAGTTAAAACTGAGATGCGCTGCGTATGTGCGCGCAGACGCCGTAGGCATGAAATCACTCCAGAAATGGAGATGCAGATTTATTCAATTTTTGAAAATGATTTAGAGCAAGGCCATTTATTATTATATCCGATGGATGATTCTATTTACGAACATGCTATACGTTTATTAAATGCTTTTAATACCTATGCACTGCGCACTTTAGACGCCATACATTTAGCCACGCTACAATCACATCATATTCAACAATTAGCGACCGCAGATGAAGTCTTAGCATCCGTTGCACAAGAATTAGGACTTGAGGTCAGATTTTTTTAAAACTCTTCAGCTTCAATAAGTCTAGCTTTCAAATAACGTTCTTGACGACGCGTTCTGTCTTGAACTTGGCCAACCAATTGACCACAAGCGGCATCAATGTCATCGCCCCGTGTACGTCTGACCGTAGTAAAGTATCCTGCATTGGATAAAATACGTTGGAACGTATCGATGTTTGCATCAGTTGATCGTTGATAGGTGGTATGCGGAAAAGGATTAAACGGAATAAGATTAATTTTAACAGACATATTGCTTAATAATTTAACGAGTTGTCTTGCATGCAGTGGTTCGTCATTTACGCCATCGAGCATGACATATTCCATCACAATGCTACGCTTAGGTTCATCTTTAAAGAAATCTTTGCAAGTCTGCATTAATTCTTCGAGTGGATATTTTTTGTTAAGCGGTACTAATTTATTACGCAATTCATTGTTACCCGCATGCAGTGAAACGGCAAGCGCAACATCAGTTTTTTCACGTAATACTTTCATCGCTGGAATAACACCGGCGGTACTCACAGTGACGCGATATTTAGATAAACTATAAGCAAAATCACTGCGCATTATCTGCAGGGCAGGTAACACATTATCAAAGTTTAACATGGGTTCGCCCATACCCATCATCACCACATTGGTGATAGCGCGATCATGAAAGCCTTGTTTTAGTGATAACGCACGCACTGCAATCCATAATTGTGCAATAATTTCCGCACTGGTTAAATTTCGACTAAACCCTTGTTTGCCGGTCGAGCAAAAATCACAATTTAAAATACAACCGACTTGCGAGGAAATGCACAAAGTGCCACGATTCTTAGCCGGAATAAACACCGTTTCTACGCAGTTACCGTCGCTCAATTGAATGATCCATTTACGCGTATCATCCTCGGCACTTTTCTCCAAAAGTACTGTCGGCACCTTAATTTCAGCAATTTCACTCAATTTTTCCCGCAAAGCTTTGCCAAGATTGGTCATAAGCTCAAAGTCTTGTACCCCGACTTCATGTATCCATTTGATGACTTGCTGAGCACGAAAAGGCTTTTCTCCAATACTTTCAAAGAATTGGCGCATGTTTTCAAGGTCAAGACCCAGAAGATTTGTTTTAGTAGCGGGGAGATTTTCGTTCATAATATCTTGTAAATGTTAACAAAATTTGGCAGGGAGGTCAATCGGCAAGGCCTTGTTGCAAGCCACATATTGTACGCCACATATCCTAGGATCTCATTAGCTAAAATTGAGAAGCGCTCAGTATTTAGTGCCGCGAATGTAATAATTTATGCAATACCTGTAAATTTATTACTATATACAATGTATTCGAGGTGTTTATTTCGAGGAGAAGGAGGTCTTTGAACTACTTCTTTCTTAAATTTATATACAGGGGACTCTTTTAACCGTTTGTTTCTTATTTGATCCCTAGCCCAATTAATTAATATATTTGGATCAGTTGTTGGTATATATGTTCGATCTTCTCTGCTCAAATACATTAATGCTTCATTATTTGATGATAAAGTTAAATGGACTATTTTATTGATTGCTAAAGATCGGATCAATGCCTGTACCTGAATTTCGCTTATATGAACAGCTAAAAAGCTAATTACTTTTATAAAATTATTATCAATAATGACATCTGAAATAGCTGTAGCCGTCTCAGCATTACCTATAGAAGTATTGTCAATATAGATTTTTTCTAAAGTACGATTTTTCTGTCTTAATACTTGAAATATTGCTTTTGCACCATCGTCACCGATGTGATTATTATTAAGATTAAGTTCTTCTATTGTTATATTTTCTTCTAAAACTTTTGAAAGATATAACGCACCAATGGAACTGATTTTATTGTCGCTGAAATCAATTTTTTTGACCGAACTATTTTTTATTAAATAAGATGAAATTGCTATTACATGCTCATCTGTCAAGTAATTTTTCCAGGTCATTCTTGTGATTTTATTATTTTCATTCAACGCAATCATGATTCTACTAAAGTCAGCATCGCAAACATTCTGACTAGAACTAAAACTAATTTCAATTAACCCTCCACTAGCCAACCCTTTTACTATACTCTCAACATGAGCGCACACTTCATAATTTTCATCGCGATTTTCTTTTAATCGTTTACATCCATCAAGTTTCATTTCAATTCTTTTTAAAGAGCCTGAAATAATTAACTTATCTAATTCAGAGCAGTCGTATGCCATCAATTTTATACAAGAAGGAGCATTAATATTAATTGCCAGCAACTGCAAACAATTATTTGCGGATAATGATTGAAGATACGGAAATGAGAGTTGCTCTTCGTTTGCAAAATATCCCGGTTTAATAGCAGTTACATGTGTGTCATCCAGATTAAGAGTAATGATTCGTAGACAATTTTCAGCAATATAATGAATAGCTTTATCAGTAATTTTCTTACAGCCATTTAAACTCAATGATTTCACATGTTTTCCAGCTGAATCAGCTGCCAATATTGCATACAACTTTTCATCAGTTAATGTCTCTGCAAATCCAGACAAATCCAAGTCATGGAGCGGAGTCCCAGGAATTAAACTCAACAATCTTTCCTGCCACTGCGTTGATGCATTTTTATCTTTATTGACTTTATCAATTTCCGCTTTAAGCAGAGATTTTTTCTGTCTAGCTGACAATAAATGAAATGTCGCTATTAATAATTCCTCTTCTTCTTTGCTCAACTTTGCATCTGATTTCAATCTCGCAATAATTTCATAACCTCTTTGTGATTGCAAAGTTTGCAACACTTCTTTAGCTTGATGCGGACTCATAAACCTACCTTTTCGAATTTCTTTAGCTTGTGTTAAAGTCAAAGGGTTATTAAGTCTAAGTGAGGCACTGACGGCTGTAGCTGCTGCCTGCGTAGTTTGTTGTTGTCCTTTTTGTAGAACATAAGTGTATACTTTTCTTGTGCGCTCCCAAAAGCGTAATAGAGGCAATAAATGCTTTGGTAATTGTGCAATAGGTTTTAGAAATACAGCTTCTGCACGAGCAACAATATCACTCGATAGCCCTTTAAATCCTTGTTCATTATGCGTGACATCAGTAAATATTGATTGATAATTTACACCTAATTCTGGATGAACTTCTGTTAATAACTCTAATCCAGTAATCGGTGTATTTTCATGCCAATGACGTTTCAATACGCTTTGCATAAGACCAATACGTTTATTGAGCTCTATTAATAATTCTTTACCTAAGTGTAATGTTAAAATACTTACACTAGGTTTAGTGTTCGGCATTAAGTTTCTAATTTCTTCTTGCGTAAATAAACTTAATGGCGACATAAAATGTGTAGTAAAGGATGCATCATTAAATAAATCTTCATATGTTTTATGCTTTGCAACCAGAGATTCCAACCAATTTTCTAACAATGCATGCGCGTCTAACCTCATAAAGCGTTGAATCATTGGATTTTTTAAATCTATGGGTTGTTGCATTTGATTGAAGCACAGTATCATGCTTTTAACTTGCAAAATTTTATTAAAGCCTAAAAATCCACTGTCATTTGGTGTGAGAAAACCTCTATCCAGATCAACCCCAAATAAATCTACTTTGCCATTTTCGCCCTGTGCCAAATGTAAATGTTTGCCACTGTCATCTTCTGGACCGGTGATGATTACTCTGAATAAATGTGCTAGAAATGATTCATCGCTTAAGTTTTGTAACGGATTATTTTCCCAGGTATTTTTAGCCTCTAATGATTCCAAAGGTTTTCCTGGCATGTGTTCACTCCATTGAATAGCAATGGGCTCGCGACCTGGAATATGACAGGCAGTGATTAAAGTTTCTGGTAAAAAAGTTTGTCCTACTATATGTTTCATTAACTCAACAACAGCGTATTCTATAGCAGGTTGTTCAGCTATTGGTTTACCCCAAAATGTATGGCCTTGATGTTCAATGCGATAAATAGGATGCATACTACTTTGTGTACTATGTGAAGCTGTAAAATGACCGCGCTCATCTAAAAACATTTGTGTAACTTCAGATGATAATGTTCGTGTTTGTATGGGTTCGCTTTGACTAACCGATGGGATTCGTAATGTCACTTGATTATTTGCATCAGGCGCTAGTAAACTTTGCCAATTATTAAGCCATTGTTTGCGATGATATATCAAATTATAATGCCAGCCATTGGGACGGTTTATCATTAACAGATGATTAAATAATGTATTTTTTATAGTAGGATTTTGCGTTGAGTGTTGTTCTAACTGTTCCATCCATTGTAATTGCTGTTCTTGGGTCAACTTTTGATATTGGATTTGCCATGCTTGCAATACTAATTGACGTGCAGTTTCATCAGGCGCTTGTTGCAAGCGGAATGAAAAATATGTGAAATAATGTTGGCGATTATTAAGTGTATCTAATCTTTCCGCTGGATGATAACTGAATAATTGCAAGGTGGTTGTTTCAGTAGCTTCTCTAATTATGTCATACCAAATTGTGCGTATACCATCAAAGCTTTCATGCCATACACCTTGGGCTGTTAAACAAAATGTTAAATCTTCTGCTAATTGTGGGTGTATTAAGCGCCGTTGCGAAAAATGTGCTAGCAATTCATTTATGGGCGCCCATTCTATTTTATAGAAACTTGCTAAATAATAGATTGTATTTTGAGGATCGTTGGATTCTCGAATGTGGGAAGTTAAGGCTTGATGGATATCAATCTTTTCTCTTCTTAACATCTGAATATATTGGGTATACAGTTCAATATTGCCGCCCAATAAAAATCCTTGCTGCCAACGAAGTTTTTGCAATACTGCTGGTGGACTATCATTTTTTTTATAAAATGTTAATTCAATAGTGATATCTATAGATTTTAAAATTACCATGGCTGCTTGCAACGATTTTTTTATTGATGGCGCTATTTTAGCAACCTGTTCCTGCTGTTCATCTGTATTGTTTTGTGAGGTAATTAATACACATTGAAGATGACTTTGCGCGCGACCATTGATAAATGCAATATCGCCTACACCCAACAAAGCAAATGGAGCTGTTGCTGAACCTAGGTGTTTAGTTAAAGTTGGGCTTAAGTATGCGCCTAACCATTGTTGGATGAGATTTGCATCGGTAGTTTTATTTTTTAATGCTGTAAAGATAGGTGCAGATTCATGGGTATGAGGGTTGAAATGATCAGTATCTTCTTCGTGATATACGCCGCCTTTTCTCAAGCGGGTATCATTGGCTTCTTCCCAGTGACTGTCCACTCGTGTTGTTTGTCTAATATCAGCACCCTGAAAATTTGCTTTATAAAAATCTGCACCGTCTAGATCTGCACGTACAAATGAAATTTCAGATGCTTGCAAATAAGCACATTGTGCTGCTTTCAATTTAATATTTATTGCTGTAGTTGTACCTAACAATTGGCAATGTTGCATTTGTGTATTTGAAAAATATGCATGATCAAGTTTACAATCTATAAAAATAGTATCGCTAAAATCAGTGTGTGAAAAATCCCCAAAACTCAAATCAAAATTTGATAATACGCCTTTGAATCTTGCAACAGCACCTATGTACTGGTTAAAGTTATAGTAATAACCTTTTCGTCGCGCCCGCATGTAACTTGCAATATCAGTTGCATCTGCAATGCGCATGTTAGGTTGATAGACTGTTAATTTTTGTGCAAAATTTGATTGTGGGTAAACAGTGAATACTTCATATTCAAGTTCTTTTACTTCTTCATAGCTTGCCCATCTATAACCACATAAAGGCATGTTTTGATCATCAATTTTTACCCAGCCAAAATGACTATCTAGAGGTTCGCCAATCATTCTTTGTGCAAAACGTTCTGTGCGTTGTCTGATTTCAGTATTTATTCTATCTACATTGGCCCAGAATCTTCCATCCGATGTGCGATAAGCGGCGCGCCCATATAAATCTTCTGCATGAAATTTTTGCTCAGTTTGTTGTCCATCTAAACTGGTATTGAAAAGTCCTTCAATACCAGCTCCAGTTTTCCCTTTGACCAATCCTGTGAGCAAATTCTGCGGCGTAAATGGCAATTGTTCACGAATGATATATTCAAACATACGTTTCACACCACAATAAGCAAATGTAGGTAAATGCTCTTTATCAATTAACTGTGTAATCGCATACTCATATTGATAAGCAGCAGAATGGGCAGTTGATTTGGCTAAAGATTTTAAATGCTTAATGACAGGAATGATTTGATTTACTAATTTTTCTAGCTTATGGACCTCATAATAATCATAGCCAAGCGTCCCAATTTTATTGATACCGGTAGTGCTATATTTTACAGCTAGACTGGCGGGATCGGTGGTTGGAATATGAGAACCTAGTCCAATGACTTGTAAAAGTATATCAGTAAAATTACTGCGTCTTGGATTGCGCTCATGGAATACACGGCAAATGTGTAGACATTCTTCTTCGAATTGGTATGTAAAATACTCAATAAATGATTGATGTGGCATGTGAACCTTTTATACTGCTAGGTCTCTACTCACACTAACAAATCATGTTGTAGGTAATCAACCCACTTTGAATAATACAAGGTTGGTATGATAGCTTATGGCTTTATTTGCAATGCACTAAGATATGGGCTTGCAGCTTTATAAATCTCACCAAGCTTACCATCACGTAAAATTTCTTTTTCAGTTTCATCAAATGTGACGTTTGTATAACCCTTCGCCATATCTTTGATTGCTATTTGAAGTTTTTCTGACACGCCAACTTTTTGGCCTCTGGTCATGGTTCCCCAGTTGGTAGTATTTAGCCACCTGTAAAGATAACTTTTACTTGTTGTAAATTCTCCGCCTTCTTTTCTATGGTCAATGTATAATTTTAACCACCCACTTAAATATTTCAACTGCGCTTCAGTCGAAATTTGATTGGTCACCTGTGCGCGTTGGGCTTCATTTAAGTTGTCATGGAAAATTGTAGTTAAATCATCACGGAAATGTCCCTTGTCATAAAGTATGGCCAATTCATCCGGTTGAAAAATTTCTGTTTTTGTTGAACTTCCACTAGCATTATTTAAAAGTTTATCGATAACTCCAACAAGAAGTGTACGTTTTTTTTCTGTATAAAAGTATGCGTTTTCAACCGTAGTTTTATAGTCAGATAAAGCTTTATTCAACTTATTAAATTGTTCTTTGGCATGAGCTTTAATTTTATCTCTAATTTTGTCCGCAGCAGTATTGCCGGGTGGCAAAGATTTATTGTTATTAATAATTACATTTTGCCAATGAACCGCACGCATTACATGCTTGCCCATTTCCTTATAAATTTGGCCTAAACGCCCATTTTTTGCAATGGCACGTTCGGTGGTGGAAAGTGTATATTGCGTCACGCCATGTTCTTTGATTTCTTGTACCATAAGATATAGTTTTCGAGCTACAAATATCTTCTCTTCTTTGCTCCATTTACCAGATAATTCATATTTATTTGGATTCTTAATCTCATAAAGGAGAATATCTTCATATTTAGAGAGGGCAGTTTCTAAGGCTTTTAAATTGCTATACCAAACTATTGTAGTACAATCTTGTAGATGACTTTTAGCAGCATGAAGTTTTGCTTGAACGGTATAATCTTTTTCAATACCATTTGCATTGGCTGCCCATGAAGCGCCAGTTCCTCCGATAAACCCGGCTGTACCTAATATGCCAAGAATCCATCCCGGAATGCCCAGTGAAGATAATCCAACTATTAAACCAAATACTGAAGGACCTGAATTTCCAAGGGCATTAATCCAACGAATAGTACCGAAATTTTTATCCCAAATGGTTAATGCTTCTTGGGCATCTTCACGTTTTAGATAAATTCTATATAGTTTTCCTAAAGTGCTTTGATTTGCAATTAAAGTATCTTCTTCTGTTTTGCTTAAAGCTGGAGGTTTTACCTTATAGGCAGCAGGATTAAGTTCATAATTAATTAATTCTTTTAGTTTATTTGCCATAACTTCATCAGGATGCAAATTGATAAAATGATTCTTTATTTTATCGACCATATTTAAAAGCAATAAACGTTGTGGCAAACTCATTTCATTTTTAAGTTTACATAAGCTCTGTTCTTTCAAACCCTTAAATGGCACTATCCCTTCTTGGTTCATCACATTAAGGGCAGCATTTCTTGTCCGGTAAGCATAAAAAGTACCAATACCAAAAAATGCAAGCGTGATTAAAGAATATCCAATAATTTGTGAAGCAAGCATTGTTAAGCCAATAAAAGCACCACCTATAAATAAATAAGGTGCTGCAGCTAACATCACGCCCCAAATAGCTAACATCGCTAGGAATAGAAAAAGAGGGTAGTATTTTCTAATACTGAGTCTGTCATTAATGATGGCGACTTGTTCTACATCATCTAAATGCTCATTTAAAGTATTTGAATCCACCATTCTTAAAAAGATATGGGAAATAGCGAAGTAGGTCGGATAGGTGTAGTAAAATGATACTGCAGCGACAAACCCACCGATAATCCATATTGGCAAGGTGGCAATTGCTGCAGGAAGCATAAACGCTAACGCAACCGCAATTACAGCGTAGGCAGCAATTGCTGTAAATAACGCTGACATAAATGCCGCTAAATTACTACAAATAAAAGAGAAGGTATTTTTTTTTCCTTCTTCATAAAATTGCACTAGCCAATGCTTGTTGGGGTCGGTGAAAATAATAAGAAATAATTCAGCCACATCGTGTTTGGTGATCCACCAATTACCTAAATACACACCGAACAGTACGATGGTCGCGATAGTAAACAAGCCTACTGGAGCGGAAAAGAATATTACACCAATCAATAATAAAATAATCGATCCGGCCATGGTTAAGGCACAAGCTATTGAAAATCCCTGGGCGTGTTCGTAAGCACGTTCAACCCAGGCATTCTGCACTTTCATTTTTGCATATTCTTGCCGTGCTTTACCAAGCACGGAATTTTTAATGGCTTGTTCTTCTTTGTCTAGAAGTTCTTTAAGTTTTGCATAAAAATTACTAGAGTCCAATTGTTTATCAAAATAAGCTTTAATTAATTCTGTAGTTTCGTTTGTATATCGGCTGTTATTGTGTGCCAATTGCTGCGCAAGCCAGCGGCGAAGATTTAAGTCACTTTCTTTGCCTAGATTATTTTTAATTTCATTGTTATATAATTGAACTGCGCTTCCTTTATCATTTTTCGCTTTTTTTAATCGCTTTCTTGCTTCATTAATTGTAAACAGGCTAATGCCTGGTGTGCCATTAATGACATCGTCAACGGTTGTAGCTGCTGTGGCCGCATCAGCCCTGTTTTGCATGTTTTGTTGTGTTGTTTCGATATCTTTTGTTTTATTAATTTCTTTTGTTGTGTTTGCTAGAACATCGAGCAGTTCATCTGTACTCTTGTTTTCAATCGTTTCTTTAAATTTCTGTTTATCTTTAATTTTTTTAGCTACAAATTCATCGATTTCCTTTTTCGCTTTAACTTCTTCAGATTTTATGGCATTTTTATATTTATCATCATAGTCTTCCTGGGCTATGGTTTGAATTTTTTGTAAGAATATTTTCTCATCTTCAGGTGTTGAGGTAATGCTTTCAATATAATAAACTTTCTCATAAAATCCGGTTCGTTTTTTATTTTGCGCTTCTTTGTATTGTCTAATATTTTCTTTTAAAAAGTCTACAATTTCTTCTGGAGCTTGATCATTATAATTAATACTTAACTCCAATGCTTCAACTAAATCTTGATCAGATTCGGATTTGAATATTTCGTTAAATGTGTTTTCTACTTTTGCTTTTGTGAATTTTATTTGACCTTCACATAAAGCATCAAGTCCTGCAGATAGCTGAGCTTTAATCTTGGTTATTTCTGCTTGATAATAAGTTGCTACAGCTTCATTAGCTAATTTATCATTTTCAATCCGATCTTTTTTATATTGATTAATTTTTTCATTTAAAAAATCTACAATTTCTTTTTCAGTGTCACGAGGGTATTTGCTTAAATCTAATTCATCAATTAATTTTTGATCAAATCCGGATTCAATTATTTCGGTGAGGGAGTTTTTTAATTTTCTACGCGAAAAATAAGTTTGTTTTTCAAAGAGATCATTAAGGGGATCTAACGTTTGATTTTTAATTGCTTTGCGTTGTTTTATCCATCCATTTAGTTTTTCTTTTGTAGATGGCTGCACAAGTGTGCATAGTTTCGCATACGTTGCCAAATGGTCGCCATTTTTTAAGTATGGCTCTAATGAAGAGATGATACCTTTTCTGTCACCATCCCAGTTATTTTTACTTTTAGCATCTTCATCCGCAAGTGTTTCAAGCTTATTATAGATTTCATTATATCGAATCTCAGCAAACATACCTCCAAATCGATTTAATTCAGTTTTATCTGTAGAAAATGGTCTATTGTATTTTTTGTGATACCATTCATTAAATTTTTCGTTGGAAAATTTGCTGACTTTTTTATTAAAATGATTGTAAACATCTTTGAATTTTGCTTGAGCGTCTTTGGTTGGCTTTTTTCTTTTAGCTTTTAATTCTTTAAGCACAACACTATCAGTTTTACCGCTGTTATTACTAAGCGTATTTACGATTTCTTTAGTGTATTTTTGAGTGGTATTAGCATAGAATGCCTCAAAAGCAGACTCAGTAAGTGTGTCATATTGCTTGAGTAGGACATTAACAAGCGCAGCTTTGGTTTGGGTGACGCTATGCTTAGCTTTTAATGACTGTTCTATTCCCATTTACTAATCCTAATAAACGTTAGTTTTTTTCCTAATTGGTCATAATGCACAGATTTTTGACGCTATGTCAAACACCTGATATAAACTACATTACAGTGTTAACATTAAGTGAATATTAAGAAGTTAAAGATATTTGCTCTACTATTATAAATTTAACTTATTGTATTTATTAATATTATTTTTAGTAAAAATTTTGCTATCCTATTATAATGAAAAATATAACATTTTTAAAAACCCTGAGCAACGCCTACCAAACTTCCGAATCTCAACGCGTTGACGAACTTTTGGCGCATATTAAGCGTTATGACTCTGAGCTTATTGCCCAACATGCTAGAGAATTGATAGTTTTGGCGCGCGAGCGGTCTTCTGGTGGCTTATTACGGCATTTTTTACTGACTCATCAACTTTCTAGCCCTTTTGGCATCACTTTAATGTGTCTTGCGGAAAGCTTATTGCGGATTCCGGATAATGCTACTGCGCAGGCTTTATTAACTACGGTGGTTCATAATGGCTTACTTGCGAGTATTAGTTTGCCTGTGGTTAGGGAAGGGATACAGTTATTAGGTGGTCAGTTTGTGATGGGTGAGACTATTGATAAGGCATTAAAAGCTATGAAGGCGCCTTATCGATATTCTTTTGATATGTTGGGTGAGGCGGCTAAAACTGCGCTTGATGCTGAGCGTTATTTTGCTGCTTATAAACATGCGATTATTGCTTTATCTAAAGTTGAAAATGCTGGGATTTCGGTGAAATTATCGGCTTTGCATCCGCGTTATCAGTATTCACAATTATCGCGATTGCAAACTGAGTTGGTGCCTCGCATTATTGAATTGGCTGCTTTGGCTAAACAACATCATATTAGTATGACTATTGATGCTGAAGAAGCGGATCGTTTGCAATTATCTTTAATATTAATTAAACAAGTTTTAGCATCTAATGAATTAAATAATTGGGATGGATTTGGTTTGGCGGTGCAAGCTTATCATAAAGCTGCGCCGCAGGTGATCGATGTGTGCGAAGATTTTGCGAAAAAATATAAAAAACGGTTGATGGTGCGTTTGGTAAAAGGCGCTTATTGGGATACGGAAATTAAGCGCGCGCAAGAAGGTGGGTTTGCGCAGTATCCGGTTTATACGCGAAAAGTTTCTACTGATGTCAGTTATTTATTGTGTGCGCAGAAATTATTTAAATTGAAAGATTATTTTTACCCGCAATTAGCGACCCATAATGCTTATACGATTGCGGCGGTTTTGCAGATGGCTGGGGAGAATAGAGATTTTGAGTTTCAGCGTTTGTATGGAATGGGGCAAAGTTTATATGATGTTTTGTTAAAACAAGAAAATGTGACTTGTCGGGTTTATGCGCCGGTTGGAGATTATCAGCATTTGCTGGCTTATTTGGTGCGTAGGATTTTAGAAAATGGCGCGAATAGTTCGTTTGTGCATCAGGTGGAGGATCATGATATTGCAATTGAGGATTTGATTGTGGATCCTGTTTTGAAATTACAAAATTTAGAAGTGAAAGAGAATCCAAAGATTCCTTTGCCGGTGGATTTATATGGGGATTTGAGGAAAAACTCTGAGGGAATTGATTTTAGTGATCTTTCCCGTCATCCCCGTGTAGGCGGGGAACCATATCACGGAGTATTATCGAAGGACTCTGGAATATGGTTCCCCGCCTACGCGGGGATGACGGCAAGAGCAAACAAATCTTTTTTAAACTGGTCATTACTTGATGTTAAACAACGTGCTGATTATTTATTTTTCGCTGCTGATTTATTAGCTGAACATCAGCTTGAATTAATGAGCCTGCTTATCTATGAAGGCAAAAAAACTATTTTAGATGCACAAAGTGAAGTGCGTGAAGCGATAGATTATTGTCGTTATTATGCAAGTGAAGCCCTGCGAATAATGGAGCCTCAAATATTAACGGGTCCTACAGGTGAATCTAATACTTTAACATTACAAGGTCGTGGTGTTGCTGTGTGTATTAGTCCTTGGAATTTTCCACTTGCTATTTTTTTAGGGCAAATTGTTGCAGCTTTAGTGACTGGCAATACAGTGATTGCAAAGCCAGCAACACAAACACCGCACATTGCGGCGCGTGCGATAGAAATATTACATCAAGCCGGGATTCCTAAAGATGTGTTGCAATTAGTAATAGGCAGTGGCCGTGAAATTGGCGATGCTTTAACAAAAGATCCACATGTTGCTTTAGTCGTATTTACAGGTTCCCTTGAAACTGCGCAACATATTAATCGTAATTTAGCAGCGCGTGAAGGCGCTATTGCCAGTTTCATTGCAGAAACAGGCGGACAAAATGCCATGATTGTCGATTCAAGTGCTTTATTAGAACAAGTGGTAACAGATGTTATTACCTCTGCATTTAATAGTGCAGGGCAACGTTGCAGTGCTTTACGTATATTATGCATTCAAGAGGAAATATTTGAACCGTGTATAGAAATGTTACGCGGTGCCATGGCTGAATTAGTCTTAGGCGATCCCGATTTATTATCAACAGACGTGGGGCCCGTTATTGATGATAATGCCAAATCGGCATTAGAGGCACATATTAATCAATTTAAAAAAATTGCAAAATTAATTTATCAAATGCCTATGCCTGATGTAATAGGTTCATTTGTTGCACCTTGTTTATTTGAAATAGATCATATCAGCATGTTAAAACATGAAGTCTTTGGACCTGTATTACATGTGATGCGCTATCAACGTAAGTATTTATCTGAACTTATTCAGGATTTAAATAATACCGGTTATGGTTTAACTTTAGGTATACACAGTCGTATTGAACCTTTTGTCAATAATATTATTGGCCATACTTTTGTGGGCAATAATTATGTGAATCGCAATATCATCGGCGCAGTGGTAGGTGTCCAGCCTTTTGGCGGCCAACATTGTTCTGGCACAGGTCCAAAAGCCGGTGGCCCGCATTATTTATCTCGCTTTGTTACTGAAAAAACAGTTACAATTAATACCGCCGCCATCGGTGGCAATCCTAGCTTATTAGATTTAGACGAATGACCAACTATGATAGAACCCGAAAAACCCTCTAAAAGTGAAAATAAGCGTGAAATGCATGCCCTGCAAAAGATGGGGGAAGTATTGGTTACCCTTAATGCTAATCAGCTGGCAGCTCTGGATTTACCCGTTGATTTATTAAAAGCCATTAATGCCGCTAAATTGATTAGCAGTGATAAGGCGCTACGTCGCCAACACCAATTTATTGGTAAATTGATGCGTCGTATTGATGAAGATGTTTTGCTACGCATTAAGCGGGTTTGCTAATGGATTATGCCTATTTTGCCAATTGTCCTAGATTGATCGAAGGTTTGCTCAAAGATGAACTTACACAATTAGGCGCAACTGATTGTAAAGAAACTTTAACGGGTGTTTATTTTAATGCAACACTTGAAACTGCTTATCGCATTTGCTTATGGTCGCGTTTAGCGAATCATGTGTTATTGCAATTAAAAACCATTGAAATTACTGATATTGCTTCAATTTCGCGCGGTGTTGCGAGTATTAATTGGCTGTCACATTTTTCTGCCGAGCATACTTTTAAAATAGATTTTTCCGGATTATCGGGTTTAATTCAAAATACTCAATATGGTTCGCAAGTGGTTAAAGATGCCATCGTTGACGAGTTTCGTGCAAAAGTAGGGGAGCGGCCAAGTGTTGCGCTGAATGATCCTGATATTCGTATCAATGCGCATTTATACGGTGATAAATTAACTTTAAGTTTAGATTTATCCGGTGAGAGTTTACACAAACGAGGCTATCGCAGTGATGCGATGTTAGATGCGCCTATGAAAGAGAATTTAGCGGCGGCGCTTTTGATTCGATCAGGATTTGCACAAGATTGGCAACAATATCCTTATGTGATTGATCCGATGTGTGGTTCAGGGACTTTACTAATTGAAGCTGGTTTAATGGTGACGGATACTGCGCCAGGTTTATTACGTAGAAAATTTGGATTTACTAAATGGTTAAAACATGATCCCAAATTATGGGATGTTTTAGTTACAGAAGCTGTTGAGAGAGAGAAACTAGGTTTGGCCAGGAAATTACCCGATATGCGCGGCTATGATGCGAGTCCGCGCGCAGTTTCGCAAGCTCGTGAAAATATAGAACATGCAGGTCTTGAAAATTTAATTGATATACAAGTGCGTGAATTATCACAATTAGTGCCGCCTACTCATCATGGTGATAAACCTGGGTTTTTAATTTCTAATCCGCCTTATGGTGAGCGCTTGGGTGAGAGTGAGACTTTAAAACCTTTGTATCAATTTTTTGGGCAGCGATTGCGTGAGAAGTTTTTGAATTGGCAAGTGGCTTTGATTTTAGGTGATCCGGATTTGGGTAAAGTGATGGGGATTCGTGCGCGGAAGAATTATTCTTTTTTTAATGGGACTATTGCGTGTAGATTGTTGTTGATGAGTATTACTCCAGAATGGTTTGTTTTTGAGAGAACTGCGGAGAAATCCCCCCGCCGAAGCGGCGGCCCCCTTTCTGAAGGGGGCGAAATTCCCCCCTTTATGAAAGGGGGGCTGCCCGAAGGGCAGGGGGGGATTTTTGCAAATCGCCTACGTAAAAATGTTAAAGCTTTAAAATCTTGGGTTCAAAAAAATAATATCCACGCTTATCGTGTCTACGACGCAGATATGCCAGAATATTCTGTAGCAATAGATATCTACAACGACTGGGCCCACGTTCAAGAATACACAGCGCCCAAAACCATAGATCCAGAAAAATCCCAAGATCGCTTCAACCAAATTATTCAAGCCATTCCATCTGTATTAGACATTCCACCGGATCACATCGTCGTCAAACAACGTCGCCAACAAAAAGATCATTCCCAATATGAAAAACTGAATGCGCAAAATAAATATATCACAGTAGAAGAGGGTAAATGTAAGTTACTTATCAATTTGCATGATTACCTAGACACAGGCTTATTTTTAGATCACCGGCCTATGCGTTTACATTTAGCAAATATTGCGTCCAACAAAAAATTCTTAAATTTATTTTGTTACACAGGCGCAGTCACAGTGCACGCTGCCATGGGTGGCGCCAGATCAACTGTCAGCGTTGACATGTCTATCACATATACCAACTGGGCTCGAAGAAATTTAGCATTAAATGGTTTAAGCGAAAGCTTGCATCGTGTGATACAAGCCGATTGTTTATCATGGCTTACCCAAAATAGAGAAAAATTCGATATTATTTTTCTAGATCCGCCCACCTATTCACGATCAAAACGCATGGATGAAGATTTTGACATTCAACGTGATCATGTTGATTTAATCAGATTGTGCATGCAACATTTAAACCCAGATGGGATATTATATTTTTCTAATAATTTTAGAAAATTCAAATTAGATGTTGAGGCGCTAGCAGATTTAGATATTAAGGATATCACACCAAAAACCATAGATAAAGATTTTCAGCGTGATCCTAAAATTCACCATTGTTTTGAAATAACATGCAGATAGATGTCATCATTATTGGCGCAGGTGCCGCTGGCCTTATGTGTGCTATAGAAGCAGGCAAACGTGGCAGGCGAGTGTTGTTATTAGATCATGCTCATAAAATTGGTAAGAAAATCTTAATGTCTGGCGGCGGGCGTTGTAATTTTACTAATTATCATATTAGCCCTGAGTGTTATATTTCACATAATCCTCATTTTTGTAAATCTGCGCTTTCGCGTTATACGCAATGGAATTTTATTGAATTAGTTAAAAAATATAATATTGCATTTCATGAAAAAACTTTAGGGCAATTGTTTTGCGATCATTCTGCTAAAGATATTGTGAATATGTTATTGAGTGAAGCTGCGCTTGCGAATGTGGTGATTAAAACTGATGTTGAAATTTTTAAAATTTTTGAGGGATTTTCAGTCGAAACTTCAATTGGCAATTTCACCAGCGAATCATTAATCATTGCAACAGGCGGCTTATCTATTCCTACTATGGGGGCTACGCCTTTTGGTTATAAAATAGCGCAGCAATTTGGGATTAAGGTTTGGCCAACACGCGCAGGACTTGTGCCTTTAACTTTGCATGTAGAAGATAAAGAACGGCTAGCACCACTTTCAGGCGTGTCGACTTTAGTTAAAGTTTCATGCAATGAAATTTCTTTTAAAGAAAATTTATTATTTACCCATCGAGGATTAAGTGGACCTGCAATTTTACAAATTTCATCTTATTGGAAACCAGGCGAAGAAATTATCATTGAATTTTTAAGCGAACAATTGCCCAAACGTTTAGCTGCAATGGTTAATCCGCTCGAACCTTGGTATATCAAACCCAATGCCACAGAAGGCTATCGCACCGCAGAAGTCACATTAGGCGGGGTAGATTGCGATGCCATTTCCTCAAAAACCATGGAATCCAATCATGTAAAAGGACTATATTTTATTGGTGAAGTATTAGATGTCACCGGCTGGTTAGGCGGTTATAATTTCCAATGGGCCTGGTCATCCGGTTGGGCCGCGGGGCAGGTGGTTTAAATAGATGTATAATACTGTCAGTCAAAAGAATTTTTTCTATCAAGACTAGAAAAGTTAAAGCAGGAGCATAATAAATAATGCAGCTACTTTCGTTACGTAATATATTATGTTTTATATGCCTTGCTACAACCTTAACATCTTATGCAATATCAAAAAACGCAAATTGGAGTAATATAGAATTGCAACCATTAACGACATTTTTTACTAAGGAAAATATACCAGAATCCGCATGGCCGAATTTGGTTTATGTCAATGAGGCTGATTTGCCGACTATGGAAAAATCTATATTAACGCAACCCTTAGTAACTGCTGCGATAGCTGATTATTATCAACGTACGCCTAAAATTCGTGAGCCTTTGCATATGGATGAGAAGATTGAGCAAAATCAATTTTATCGTGCGATTTTAATGATCGTTGATAATAATAGTAAACGCGATGATGCGCTGCTTGCGGATACCCTTTATGAAAGTACCGTAGTGGAATTAGGCTTGATTTCTATTAATTTTTCAGCTTTGCCTGCAAATATGAACAATGACATACGTAAAGGTGAAACGCCGTTTGGTGCGTTGCTGATGGAACATAAAATAGCGACGAAAAGTATCGATACTCGTTATTTCAAAATCAACTGCGAATCACATTTAGCCCGCTATTTACAGTGTGAAATTGGACATACAGTTTATGGACGTAGTAACACCATCGTTAGACAAGATAACCAGCTTTGGGTGGCTAAAGTAGTGGAGATTTTATCTGGTATTGCTAGTTAACTTAAATCATGGTAAAGTTAATTAAGTTTATAAACTAGGTGATTCATCAGAATAATTATGTTTAATAATCCAAAAAATCTTATAGAAGCCGTACAAAACGGTGACTTTAGTAGTGTTGCACATTTTTTAAAAACACCGGGTGTGAATGTTAATGTCACTGCTGATTCTGATGATCGGATGATGCTTGATGACGATGCTGTAGGTGATAGACAGGGTGCACCAGTGATCATTTTAGCTGCAAAAGAGGGCTACTCAGGAATAGTAGGACTTTTGATAAAATCTGGCGCTGATATATATAAAACCGATAATTTAAACTATACCGCTTGGTATTATGCTGCATTAAATGGCAATAGAGAAAGTCTACAATATTTGTTAGATGCGGGCGTTAATATTAATTCAAAAGATAAACAGGGCAGAACTGCATTATATGTGGCCAGTGAAAGCGGCAACGTACTTGCCGTGCAATTTTTACTGACTAAGGGTGCTGACATTAATATTACAGACAATAACGGTGTTGTTGTAGAACAGATAGCCAAACATAATGCAAAAATCATGAAAATTTTTAGTGATTATCGGGCTCCTCCTTTGAGCGATATAAACTCCACTATTGTCAATAATCTAAAAACAGAGATTTGGAGCTTGAGCCGGCAAGCCGCTGAATATCAGAGACAAAACAACCTCAATATTATTCGTTTTAAATAAATCTTGAGCAATTATAGTTAATGTAGTAACATATTTTCTCAAAGTATTCCATAACAATAAAAGGTATTAATATGTTTAGCGTTGAAGAAAAAAAACACATTTTGCGTCTTGCTATCCAGAATAACTATACTGCTATCCTCGATATAATAGATGCAGAGCTTAGAAAAGAGTCAGGTAAAGACGTATATTTAAATGACAGTGCAATTTTAGCGGAGTACCTGCCCAAAGCTGCAGAAGATCCTAGACTATTTAATAGAGCTATTCAACATCTATCTAAAATACAATCGCAATGTCCTGTAGAAAATAATGAAAGATTTGAACTTTTTAGAAAAATATTTTCTAATGCAAATAATGGAATTACTCATGCACAGAAAGTTGCCGCTACCGAGGTTTTACTTTCATCCGAACAAAATTTTTCAATACGTTTGGGCTTGCATATTTTAAAGACAAAAATTTTCACATTAGATTTTATTATCAAACATCTGCAGTGTGGCTTGAGTGAATACCCACATAAAATATTGGCTTTATTGAGTGATTATGCTGTAGACATTTCTACCCAGCATTACTTTGATAGCACATTACAAACGCTTGCCCAGGAATCGTCGACTAAAAATAAATCTATACGTAAAACTGATGATGATTCTGGATATGAAGAATATCTAAAGCATGTGAACATTGTGTCCAGAATGCTCGCTCTTGTTATACCGACCACTACTCCTAAAACATTTTTGAATGTGGCCTTTAAGTTCTGCAGTAATATATTCAGATCTAACGACAAAAATCATTTATTTGCAATTGAATTTTTAAAACATATAGAAAAAATACATCCAGGAATCATAGCGGAATCTGATTTATTTATTAATGAACCACATTTATTGGCTAGGTTTGAGATACTATTTGTATTGAATAAATATGATGAAGTGAGTGATCTATCAGAAATAGGATTCGCTTTATTAAAAAAATATGCTGAAAATATACAGGTGATGAAATTATTTAAACAATCACTGAGAGAGTTATCAGATTCTGAACTGGCTTCCCTTGCTGGAAGCGTGCGTTCACATAATGATATTCCAAAGAATGTATTGGAATGCTTGGGAATTGATTCACAACCTGTAATAAAAAAACAAAAACTTGAGCCATCGCAGACATTAAATAACTTTGGACCATTACCGCCGTTTAAAGAAGTGGCCCGTGCTGCGGGTGTATCTTGGCCTTTTCTGCAAAAAACGCAAACAACGCATGCGAATGTTCAACTACACCAAAACGTGAGTACGTCTCAAGTTATGTATTATAAAGCAGGACTTACGAAAAACTAAGTAGTTGTCATCCTACAAGATTTTTACTGTGTTCTTCTGAGCGTCTTAACCATTGCAAATTCTGATATATACCCAGCAACAATTGGTAAATGCTGCAATTAATAAGCAAAGACCTAATAACATTGATAAATCATAAGAACTATTTTTTTCATTATCGCTATCTTTGCTGACAAGTTTTTGAATAATTCCCTTTTGACTGGATAGCTTATAAATAATAATAAAAAAACCGGTTTATTGTAAACACCAAGCAATCACATTTGAAATAAAAGTCGTAGAGATTTTAAAAGGTGGCCAGCTTACAAAAAGTCCTTGACGGCTAATAGTTAAAACAGTAACATTTGTCAATTAAATTAATTGAAGGATATTATATGTTCAGTGCTAAAATAAAAAAAACCATTATAAGCCTTGCTCTCAATAATAACTTTAGTGCTATCCTGGGTATTATAGATAACGAGCTTCAAGCATCAGGTGAAAATTCATCTTTAGAAGAACATGCTTTTTTAGTGGATTATTTGTTAAAGGCAGCAAAGGAACCAGCGTTATTTACTAGAGCTATTCAACATCTATCTAATATATGTTCAGTAAATTTTATAGAAAATATTAACAAATATGTGTCTTTCAGGGAAATATTTGCTAACCCTAATAATGGAATTACTGATGCGCAGAAAACTAACGCTGTCGAGGTTTTACTTTCATCTGAACAAAATCATTCAATACGTTTAGGCTTATATATTTTACAGACAGAAACTTTTACATTAGATTTTATTACCACACAGCTGCAAAAAGGCATGCGTGATTATCCATATAAAGTTTTATCTGTATTGTGTCATCATGCTGCAAATATCTTGACTCAAAAGTACTTTAGTGTTGAACTACAAACGCTTATCCAAGAATCGGCTACTAAAGCTAAGTCCATATGTAAAAAGGTTAATGATGAAGGATACGAAGAATATGTAGAGCGTGTAAAAATTGTGGCCGGAATGCTCGCTGTAGTTATACCTACAGCCGCTCCTAATAAATTTTTGAAAGATGCCTTTAACTTTTGCCATAAATTACTAGAATCTGATAATAAAAATCATTTATTTGCAGTTGTATTCTTAAAGAAGATAGAAGAATCACATCCAGGAATTATAACGGAATCGCGTTTATTTATTAGTGAACCGTATTTATTAACTAGATTTGAGATACTATTTGCATTGAATACATCTGATACAGTGTACGGTCTATCACAGATAGGCTTAGCTTTGTTAAAAAAATATGCAGCAGATGAAAAGGTGATTAAATTATTTAAAGAAGCAGTGAGCGAATTAACAGATGTTGAACTGAATACACTTGCTAGGCACGTTCATTCGCATAATGATATTCCCTCGAATGTTTTGGAATGCTTGAATCTGGATTCACAAAATCCTACTGCTGATTCAAACCCTATAGTAAAAAAGCTAAAATTTGATCCAAAAACGCGACCTAGTCACCTAGAGCCATTACCTTCTTTTGAAGAAGTGCTATACACTGCGGGTATAAACCTGAAATAAACGTCACCGTTAATATCCCGCGGCTAATCCGCGGGAAGGTGAGCAAAACAATTTTAGATTATTCAGCAGGTTTTTGTGGGCCTGTTTGAGGATTATTAGGATTAGCACCACCGCCCGCTCTGCGTGGAAAATAACGATCATTTGGACGACGTCTTGGGCCCGTGCGTTTTGTATGATCACGTTCGCCGCCAGCTTGTGGTGTTGTACTGTTAGGATTTTGAGTACGTGGTGGACGATTGCGATTATTATGCATATTGCGACGATGATGTCCGCCTCTGCGATGTTGATGATATTTTTTATCTTTATCTTTGCTGCTACCAAATAAAGCTTGCCATAGTTTTTTAAACCAGCTCACTTTAGCTGCAGGTTTCGAAGGTTCTATACTCATGCTCGCAGGACGCGCTGGAGTAATCGCCATACTATCTATTGCCGCTGCAACAGGTACGGGTGTTGATAATGCAGTTTCAGTTTCTGCTTCTTTTTCAACTGAAGTCATAATATCTAATTGATAGCTGGTATGTGCTTGAGCCGTAATATCATCTTTGCGAATCCGACGAATTTCATAATTCGGGCGATTGATTTCTCGATTAGGCAATATAAAGATCTTTGTATTGTGCGAGGTTTCAATATGCGATAGGCTGCCGCGTTTTTCATTGGTTAAGAAAGTAGCGACTTCAATCGGCACAATAGTATGGATTTCTGCAGTATTGTCTTTCATGGCTTCTTCTTCGATTAAACGAATAATTGATAAAGCCAAAGATTCAATACTACGAATTTGACCATGACCTTCACAACGTGGACAAATTTCTTGTATCGCTTCACCTAATGAAGGCTTGAGGCGTTGACGTGACATTTCTAACAAACCGAATCTGGAAATACGACCAATTTGCACGCGCGCTCTGTCTAATTCTAAAGCAATGCGTAATCTATCTTCAACTTCACGTTGATTGCGAACGGGGGTCATATCGATAAAGTCGATGACGATTAAACCGCCAATATCACGTAAGCGTAATTGTCTGGCAATTTCATCAGCGGCTTCAAGATTGGTATTAAGTGCAGTTTCTTCGATATCGATACCTTTAGTAGAACGTGCAGAGTTAATATCAATACTGACCAAGGCTTCAGTATGATCAATAACAATAGAGCCACCAGAGGGTAGGGCGACTTTACGCATAAATGCAAATTCAATTTGGCTTTCAATTTGGAAGCGGCTAAATAAAGGCACTGTATCTTCGTAAAACTTCACTTTATTAAGTGCATCCGGACGTAAGCGTTCAATGTATTTGCAGGCTTTGTCAAAGTAGGAGCGTTCATCAATTAAGATTTCGCCAATGTCTTTACGGAAGTGATCACGAATAGCGCGTGATATCACATCATGTTCCTGATGAATCAACACAGGTGGTGTTAATTCAGAAGATACACGTTTAATTTCTTGCCATAAGTTTAATAATACAGATAAATCCCATTGTAAATCTTCGCTTGAGCGTCCAACACCCGCAGTGCGGACGATCATGCCCATGCCTTCTGGGAGTTGTAATTGATCTAAAGCAGCACGTAATTGTTCACGTTCTTCACCTTCAATGCGGCGAGAAATACCGCCGGCATCAGGATTATTAGGCATTAATACTAAATAACAGCCAGCAAGCGAAATATAAGTTGTAAGCGCTGCGCCTTTATTGCCGCGTTCTTCTTTGTCGACTTGAACGAGTAATTCTTGGCCTTCTTTTAATATATCGTTGATATGCACTTTATGAGGTGCAGTTTCACCTTCAACAGGTTTGGGGAAAAATTCGGGGGCAATTTCTTTTAAAGGTAAGAAACCATGACGATCAGCGCCATAATTTACAAAAGCAGCTTCAAGGCTAGGTTCAATACGGGTGATTTTGCCTAGATAAACATTTGATTTTTTTTGTTCTCGGCCTTTACTTTCTAAATCTAAATCCAGTAACTTTTGACCATCGACTATCGCGACCCGCAGCTCTTCGAGCTGAGTGGCATTAATTAACATTCTCTTCATTTTCGCAACCTTAAATTTACAATAAGGTTACCGAAAGCATCATTCAGACCTAGAATTAAGACACACGTGTTGTTCGTATTGTTCTACTTGCATGATATTCGGAAACCTTAGTTTATATTCCTGGTGACTTGCACCAGCCGTAACATGTTGGCTTTGGATATTTTGTATGTTAGCTGTATTAGTTAATATCCAAGCGTATATAACTTTATATGTTTCGCCTAGCATAGCATTTTCAATCTTGGGTATCAACAGGGTTTAGATGATTAGCAATAAAGGGTGCAATGTGTTAGAATCAATTCAACTAACAATATTATGCCGGAGTAAGTAAATGCCCAATAATGCCCAAGATCCTCGAATATTAGCGATGCTGAAAATCACCAACAATGCGATTACAATCGAAAAAAATGGCTCTCAGTCAGAAGAAAGCTTCCGCAAGAGTTTGGCCTTATTTGTTTACTTAAAGGATAGTTTTGATAAAGAATTTGGGGCAGGACGAGCTATTACTCTTTTTAGAGAGACCTATAGAAATCGCTCCATTTTCGCAGGTTTACCCGCCAGTGCAACGGCTGCTGATGTTCAAAAAGCAAAGCAGGTGGGCGTATTAATGGTCACAATTCCTAATAAATTTATTGAGGCAGCCAAGGAAGATAAGAGTTATCAGTATCATTTACATCATTATTCAGCCAAAGATTTGCTGGAGTATATGCAAGAAACATTGCAGATATTGGAGCCTAAAGAAGCGGAATTAAAACCACCTAGCGAATTTGGCCCTACAACGACGGAGACCTCAAATTACATTACTTACCACCCTGCGCCAACCAGACTGTCACCAGATATGGTTGCAGAAATTAAAGAAAATAAGGTAGCAGAACACCATCAAATTAAATTCTTATTGGGAACAATTAATAATCGCCTTAATGCCATCAATTCTCAGCATGCTAGTCTTAAACAAGATCTTAACGCAGATCCATCTGATTTAAAAACACAAGAAAAAATTAGAATTTTAGAAACGGCAAGCCAACATTTGACTGAATTAAAGAAGGGAATTGAAGTGGGTAATTTACCCGATCTCCAATCTCCTTTGGTTCAACAAATTTTAGAGTTAAAAACCGATCCTGGTATACAAACTAAACTTCAGGCACCAAGAAAAAGTCTGTTTGAATCTACCTTATGGGGATCTACAACATCGACAACTGTTATCAATGAGACCGCTGATGATTTAAAGAAAGCTGTAATTGACATTCATAGGCTAAAGCCTTAAGCCTCCTTATCGATTGCGAGCTTTCCTATATAAAACATGATATTATCCTTGCATGGAAAATGTTAAAGTCGAAACACGTCAAATTACCGAGAATGAAGCTGGGCAGCGGATTGATAATTATCTGCTGAAAATCTTAAAAGGTGTGCCTAAAAGTCGGATTTACCGCGCTATTAGAAGCGGCGAAGTCAGAATTAATAAAAAACGTGCGGATGCCAGCGATAGGATAGATACAGGGGATATGATTCGTATTCCGCCTATCAGAGTCGCTGTGCGTCCTGTAGTTAAATTAGAACCACATCTAACTGATTTATTAAAAAATCGTATTATTTATGAGGACGATACACTTATCGTACTTGATAAACCTTCGGGATTAGCGGTTCATGGTGGTAGTGGACTAACTTTGGGCGTTATAGAAGCATTACGCTTAATTTATCCCAAAGCAGATTTAGAATTAGTACATCGTCTTGATCGTGAAACTTCAGGCTGTTTAATGATTGCAAAAAAGCGCAGTCAATTGCTTTTTTTACATGAAGCATTACGAGAAGGGCATGTTGCGAAAAAATACATTACTTTACTGATTGGCCGCTGGCCTGCCGAGCAAGTCGAAGTGGACTTACCTTTGCATAAAAATATTTTAGTATCGGGCGAGCGTATGGTAAAAGTAGATGTAGAAGGCAAAGCTTCGAAAACTTTATTTCACTTAATAAGACATGTGGGGACGATGAGTTTAATGGAAGTCACTTTAATGAGTGGCCGTACCCATCAAATTCGTGTACATGCGGCTTATAAAGGTCATCCTGTTGCTGGGGATGAAAAATACGGCGATAAAACAGCGAATCAAGTTTTACGCGCGAAAGGTTTGAAACGATTATTTTTGCATGCTTCCGAATTGGTAATCCCCACAAAAGAGGGTACAACCATTACCGTAAAAGCTGATTTAGATGAAAAATTGTCTGGATTTTTAAATTATGTCGAATCTCGCTTATAAATTACTTATTTTTGATTGGGAAGGCACACTCGCTGATCCTCGTTTTATAGGACCCACACAATTATTTCCTAATACTGTATCGGTATTAACTGATTTACATGAACAAGGATATTTATTAGCAATAGCTACTGCTAAGTCAACAGCAGGTCTTGCTGCTGATTTAGTAGATACAGGACTTCAAAAAATAATCGCTACTACTTGCACTGCACAAGAAACAGAACCTAAACCAGATCCCAAGATGTTATTTACAATATTAGATGAGTTGGCAATCATGCCACAAGATGCTTTAATGATAGGGGATACGATTTTTGATTTGATGATGGCAGATAATGCAAATATGTCCGCGCTTGCAGTTGCTTCAGGTGTGCAAACGCGCGAAGAGTTGTTAGAATATCACCCTATCGATTGTCTTGATATGATTACAGAATTACCGGATTGGCTACTAACTCATAGGAAAATATAATGCAAGATACAACACAAAATGCTGCTCTCGAACGTGAAGTTTTAGAAAAAGTTCTTTTGTCTCACGTACAAGAACAACGCCGCGCAAGACGTTGGGGTATTTTTTTCAAGCTTACTTTTTTATTTCTTATTATTCTGGCTGTTTTTGTCTCTTGTTCAGGACAGCATACACCTTTAGTGGCACATACTGCTGTGATCAACGTTGATGGCGTCATTGATTCTGAATTAAACAGTGCGGAATATATTAATGCAGGTTTACTCGCCGCGTTTGAAGAAAAACAAGCCCAAGGCATTATTTTAAAATTAAATAGTCCCGGCGGAAGTCCTGTACAGTCAAATGAAGTATTTGCTGAAATTAATCGCTTACGTGAATTGCATCCTGATAAAAAAGTATATGCGGTTATTGAAGATATCTGTGCTTCTGGTTGTTATTACATGGCCGCTGCTGCCAATGAAATTTATGCCAATCCAGCCAGTATTGTTGGATCTATAGGTGTATTGTTTGATGGCTTTGGTTTTGTTGATACGATGAATAAATTAGGTATTCAACGTCGTTTATTGACTGCGGGACAAAATAAAGGATTTATGGATCCATTCTCCCCAACCACACCTGAAATGACAGGCTTTGTGCAAGATATGTTAAACGATATTCATCAGCAATTTATTACTGCAGTAGAAACGGGTCGTGGCGATCGTTTAAAGAAAAATGATTTAACTTTTAGTGGTCTTGCATGGACAGGGCATCAATCTATAGATTTAGGTTTGGTAGATGGGATCGGCAGTGCTGATTATGTTGCGCGTGAAATCATTGGCGCGAAAACATTAATTGATTATACGACTAAACCCAATTGGTTAGAACGTTTCAGTCAACATATGGGTGCAAGTTTTGCACATGCACTGCGCAGTGAAATATATAGTCAACAACTGATGTAAAATTGCCTCGCCCCCTTGGGGGAGAGGCCGGCGTCTTCGCCGGGTGAGGGGGAAGATGTTAAAATGTTACCCTCACCCTAGCCCTCTCCCACACTCATTTTTCGTCTTTGTCGAATTATTGCAACGTGGGAGAGGGGACTTAATGAAAATTTATTATGAATTAAATAATTTCAAGAGGTATTCACTTGACGCATAAATCTTCCTGGGTAACAGGCTTTTCTTTATTTGCCATGTTTTTTGGCGCGGGTAATGTCATATTTCCATTGTTGGTTGGCCAATATGCCGGGCAGCATTATGTGCTGGCTATCTTAGGCGTATTAGTAACCGCTGTTGCTGTGCCTATTTTATGTTTACTCAGCATGGTCATGTTTAATGCAGATACGCGATCATTTTTTAATCGTGTTGGACGCTTACCCGCTTGGTCATTGATATTATTAAGCCTAGTTTTGCTTGGACCTTTTTTCGCATTACCACGCGTCATTACCGTAGCGCACGGTGCCTTATCTTATGAAGTATTTGATATGCCACTAGCGGTGTTCGCATTTATTTTCTGCGTGCTGACTTTTATTCTGACCATCAAAAATACTGTTTTTACTAAAGTATTAGGTTATGTATTAACGCCTTTATTATTAATTTTTTGTTTAGCCTTGGTCGTTTTTGGCATTCTGACGCCGCCAGAAATGGAAAATATTCAAAGTAAATCTGACGGTCATTTCTTATATGGCTTGATTGAGGGTTATTTTACTTTAGACGCAGTGGCGGCTTTATTTTTTGCAGGTATTTTAATTAAAAGCGTAAAAGGTATTTTAGGAAAATCTGAGCAAGATTCACGTCATGTATTTAAAGCAGTATTAGGTGCAAGCTTTATCGGTGGTGGTTTACTTGCCCTTGTTTATGTCGGACTTGGCATTGTTGCCGCCAAGCACGGTCAATTTTTGTATCAAGGAAATGTGGATGCTTCACAAATTCTAACAGCCTTGTCTTATCATGTATTTCCGGGTGGTGATTTATTATCAGCAGGTTTAGTCTTTTTAGCGTGTTTAACCACAGCACTCGCGCTCGCCGCTTTATTTGCTGATTTTATTCAAGAAGAATTGCACGCTAGACAAATTAATATTTCATATCTGTATCCACTAGGGATAACATTATTCATTGCATTTTTAATGAGTACTTTAGGATTTACAGGTTTGATGAGCTGGATTGGTCCTGTAATTGTATTTTGTTATCCATTATTTATTACTTTAAGTGCGTGTAACTTGGCTTATAAACTCTGGGGATTTACTTGGGTGAAAACCCCAATGTTGATTACATTAGGGTTAATGTTATTCTTTCATGTACTATAACGTGCCCGTCATCCCCGCGCAGGCGGGGAACCATATCTTTGTGGCTTACAAAAATACTAAATAAAATAAACATCCAAACAAACTATATTTAACCGTATAATATAAATGTTTGTTATAAGCTTTTAAACGTTTACCTACCATTCTTATTTTATATAAATATTTAAATATTTTATTTAAAAACCCGACTCTATCTCCTGGCATATTTTGTGATTGCGATGCCGCCATTAAGGTATTACAAAAAAAATGATTGACGGCTGTCGCTAATCTATTATTCATAGGCCGCTCTACATCACAAAATAATATCACCCTGTCCATATCCGTTTTATTTTCTGCATAATGTAAATAAGTTTCATCGAACATCACAGCTTCACCATCACGCCAATAATATTTTTGACCATCGACGCTGATATAACAATCTTCAGAGTTTGGCGTGATAATCCCTAAGTGATAACGCACAGAACCGGCATACGGATCGCGATGAGTGACTAAACGACCTTGCTTACCTAGCAATGCAAACATAGCACCTTTGATACTAGGTATTGATTCTAACAGCGCAACGGTTTTCGGGCATAATTGTTGCGCAGAAGGTAGACTATCGCCATACCATTTTAAATAAAAACGCTTCCAGCCGGTGCGAAAGAATGAATTAAAACCGATATCATCATATTGGTTTGAAGCTTTGATCTGATTTTCATGGGTTAAAGCCAAAACTTCATCACGAATCACTTGCCAGTTATCTTGCAACACTTTAAGCTCAGGAAATTGCGTTTGGTCTAAATAGGGTTGATGCGGCACTTTTGAAAATGCATAAATGAACACATTAATGGGTGCCATGAAAGTCGAGTGATCCATGAGCTGGCGAAAGAATGGATATCTCGCCTGACCGCGAAAGTGAATATACACAGTCGATAAAATAAAAGTGTATAAAATAATAAATTTAAAAGACGTTAATGTTGCTAACATACGGAGCCTCTCATTTTGATTAAAACATTTTGTATCATTTTGACATTATTTTTCAGTGTTACGCCACTCACATACGCATGGAATGCCACGGGTCACAAGTTGATCGCAGAAATTGCCTATCTACAATTAAATCCTAGCGCAAAACAACAGGTTGATATTATTCTAAACCATGGTTTTGTGAATGCCAGTATTTGGGCCGATCAAGTGCGTGCAAAAGGTAATGACAGCATGAATACATGGCATTATATTAATTTACCGAATCCACCTCCTCAAAAAAATGTAGTCGATGCTATTTTAGATTGCGAAAAAAACCTTCGCGATCAAAACAATCTAAAAGGCTTGATTCATTGGGTAGGGGATGTGCATCAACCCTTACATGCTATTGCAAGGGATCGCGGTGGAAACTCATTTTATTTACCCCCGAATCCTTACGGGAAAAATTTACATCAATTTTGGGATAACGGCGCAGGTATTTTATTTAATGTAAAAGATTTAAAAAAGACTGCAAGTGCTTGGCTCAAAACTTATCCACCATCTGAACAACAATTAGCAAAAACAGACCCCATGGACTGGGCACAAGAGAGTTATTATTTAGGTATGACACAAGCATATGTTGGCATTAGCCCAAAAAGTCAGCCAAGCGCAGCTTACATTGAACGTTCGCAATTGATTGCAAAAAAACAAATAGTTTTGGCAGGCACACGTTTAGCACAGATCATTAATCAATCGAGTTTTTGACGAGGACGTATACAATCATCAATCATTTGCTTGACCGGTGTAGGTAGACAAGTTGTTAACCAGTAGGGAAGATAGCCTTTATTCTCTTGTTGTGATGCGGATTGCCTTTTTTTGCACAATGATTTATAGGGTTGGGGATTCGGCATCCAATAATGGGGTCTTGTTTCGCCTTTCTCTAATACAATCTGTCTCATTATCCCACGGACTTCGTTCACAATTTTTGCCTCGGAGTCCATCCAACGCAAACTATAACGACAATTATCTATAATAATTTCAAAAATTTTAAATGCTGTGTCTTTGTCGTTCGCACTATAAAATTTTGCTGCGGCATGTTGAACAATATTTTGCCCATTATCTATACGACTTATATCCACTTGGTGAATATAAGTTTTTATTAAAAGTGTAACGATTTCTATATTTTGTTGATCAATCGCAAGGCGCAGGACGCTTGTACCATCCGCTCCAGCTTTTATATGCTGGACTGCTGCCATCAGATCTTCATCATTTTCGCTATACATCGACATCTCTCGTTGTTAGTAAACTAGTATTGTACTATTCATTTACTTTGATTTCTACCCCTGATTTAGTTATAGTTGCCATGAACTTTTGGCTCACTCAAGGAGATGCTCATGAAACGCTTACTAATGATAGTTGCTTTAATGGTTGGGGTGGTGAGTAGTATAAATGCCATGGAAATTACTGGGGCAGGGGCGAGTTTTCCAGCGCCTTTGTATGGTAAATGGGCAGAATCTTATAATAAGCTTACGGGCGTTCGAGTTAATTACCAATCTATTGGTTCTTCCGGTGGCGTTAATCAAATAAAAGCTAAAACTGTAGATTTTGGCGCATCAGATACACCTCTTGCCGATGCTGATTTAGAAGCCGCTGGTTTAATGCAATTCCCTACCGTCATTGGTGGTGTAGTTCCTGTGATTAATCTACCAGGTATTGCCTCAGGCGCTATGGTATTAACGGGTGAAGTCTTGGCAGACATATATTTAGGAAAAATCACCCAATGGGATGATGCGGCCATTAAAACCTTAAATCCTACCTTAAATTTACCCAATCAAAAAATTACTGTGGTGCGTCGTGCTGATGGTTCGGGTACTACTGCCATATTTACTGAATATTTAACTAAAATAAGTCCCAACTGGGCAAGCCAAATTGGGCAAGGTAATACTGTAAATTGGCCCATCGGTACAGGTGGAAAAGGTAATGAAGGTGTTTCAGCATTTGTCATGCGTTTGCCCGGGGCCATAGGTTATGTTGAATATGCTTATGCAAAACAAAGCACCATGGCGTTTGTGCAATTAAAAAATGCAAAGGGTGAAACGGTGTCACCGAGTATAGATAGTTTTAAAGCAGCGACACAAAATATAGATTGGTCCAAAACTTTTGCTCAAAGTTTAACAAATTCAAGTGCACAAGGTGCATGGCCCATTACGTCAACCACATTCATTTTAATGCAAAAACAAGGCAATCCAGAAAAATCAAAAACCATTATCGCTTTTTTTGATTGGGCTTATAAAAATGGCAGCGCAGAAGCACTGGCTTTAGATTATGTACCTATGCCCGCTGATGTGGTGACTGCTGTGCAAAAAGCATGGGCAGAAAAAATTGCGATCTAAACAACACATCAATGAAATGGGTAATTGGATATTAGGCGGCCTGTCTATGGCTGCTGCTATCTTTACACTCGCGGCTTTGTGTGGCGTGATTATTATGCTGGGCATACAAGCATGGCCCAGCATTACTGAGTTTGGCTTTTCTTTTATTACCAATAGTGTTTGGGATCCACCTAATAATGTGTTTGGTGCTTTTGTGCCGATTTACGGCACCTTAATCACCTCTACTATTGCACTTATTATTGCGATTCCCGTGAGTTTTGGAATCGCTTTATTTCTAACTGAACTTGCACCCGCTTGGTTAAGACGGCCACTTGGCACAGCCATTGAATTACTGGCTGCAATTCCTTCTATTGTTTATGGCATGTGGGGATTATTATTTTTCTCGCCGATTTTTGCGAAATATGTACAAACACCGTTGATGAATTGGACTGCTGATATTCCATTTTTAAATCATTTATTTGCGGGTGCGCCGATTGGGATTGGCTTATTTACTGCGGGTATTATTTTAGCAATTATGATTATTCCCTATATTGCCTCAGTCATGCGTGATGTGTTTGAAGTTGTACCGCCACTTTTAAAAGAATCAGCTTATGGATTAGGTTGCACCACTTGGGAAGTGATTTGGTCTGTAGTATTACCTTATACAAAAGCAGGCGCTATTGGTGGCATTATGTTAGGACTTGGACGCGCCTTAGGAGAAACTATGGCCGTTACCTTTGTGATTGGTAATAGTAATATTTTGGATGGATATTCACTATTTTCTATGGGTAATAGTATTACTTCAGTGTTAGCCAATGAATTCCCTGAGGCCAGTTTAACGGGTTTTCATCAATCGGCTTTAATGGAACTGGGTTTAATTTTATTTTTTATTACTTGTGTGGTGTTGTCATTGTCTAAAGTCATGCTGCTTCGCATTAAAAAAATGGGAGGTCCTTAATGACGTTGTATCAACGCCGGAAAATGGCCAATATGATTGCGCTTACTTTATCGCTGATGGCCATGGCTTTTGGGTTAATTTGGTTATTATGGATTTTAGAAACCACTATTGTAAAAGGTTTTTCAGCACTGTCTTGGTCATTATTAACTGAATCAACACCGGCGGCAGGTAGTCTAGGTGGCGGATTATTAAATGCATTGGTCGGATCTTTATTATTAGTATTTTTTGCAACAGTTTTAGGTACTCCGATTGGCTTACTCGCGGGCATATATTTAGTTGAATATGGTCGTTTTACTTGGCTCGCCAAAGTTGTTGCCTTTGTCAATGATGTGTTATTGGCAGGTCCGTCTATAGTCATGGGTTTATTTGTTTATGCTGTGATTGTTGTGCCCACAGGTGGATATTCGGGCTGGGCTGGGGTTGTGGCCTTATTATTGATACAAATTCCTATCGTGATTCGTACAACAGAAAATATGTTATTGCTAGTGCCACAAACTTTACGAGAAGCAGCCTTTGCCTTAGGTGCACCCAAATGGAAAATGATTTTAGCCATCACCTTAAAAGCTGCAAGAGCAGGTATAATGACGGGGATATTATTAGGCATTGCGCGTATTACGGGTGAAACGGCGCCGCTACTCTTTACTGCGTTAAACAATCTATTTTTTAGTGTAGATATGAGCGGTCCCATGGCTAACTTACCGAAAATGATTTATGATTTTGCAATGAGCCCTTATCCACGTTGGCAAGAAATTGCTTGGGCAGGGGTGTTATTGATTACGATGGGCGTGTTATTTCTTAATATTTTAGCGCGATTTTTTAGTCGCAAGAAATTTTAAAGGCGGGTATGTCAAAGTTAACTACGAGGGATCTTAATTTTTATTACGGTGATTTTCATGCACTGAAAAGTATTAGTTTAGAAATTCCTGAGAAAAAAGTCACTGCATTTATTGGCCCATCGGGTTGTGGTAAATCCACATTATTGCGTACTTTTAATCAAATGTTCGCCTTATATCCTGATCAACGCGCAACCGGCGAAGTCATCATGAATGGGGTTAATTTATTAAGTGGTAAACAAGATGTTTCATTACTGCGCGCAAAAATTGGTATGGTATTTCAAAAGCCAACACCCTTTCCCATGTCGATATATGACAATATTGCTTTTGGGATTAAATTGTACGAACAATTGCCACGCAGTGAATTGGATTTACGGGTGGAATCTGCCTTAACCCGCGCAGCCCTCTGGCACGAGGTGAAGGACAAATTAAATCAATCAGGCTATAGTTTATCCGGTGGACAGCAACAACGTTTATGTATTGCCCGTGGCATTGCGATTGAGCCGGAAATTTTATTATTAGATGAACCTTGTTCAGCGCTTGATCCAATATCCACTACAAAAATAGAAGAATTGATTACTGAGCTGAAAAAAGATTACACCGTGGTGATTGTGACTCACAATATGCAACAAGCGGCGCGTTGCAGTGATTTTACGGCTTATATGTACTTGGGGGAACTTATAGAGTTTGGCAAAACACAAAAGATTTTTGTTAAACCTGACCGCAAGGAAACAGAAGATTATATTACTGGACGCTTTGGATAAAAGGATGCACACCATGTCTGACAAACACCTTTCGACATATTTTGACTTGGACTTAAAGCAATTGCTTGATAAACTTATTTTTATGGGGCATGAAGTTGAGCAGCAGGTGCAGCGCATTTTATCTGCGTTAAATAATGCGGACGAATCATTGATTGAAGAAATTTTCCAAACCGAACAAAGAATTGATGCGCTAGAAGTAGAAATTGATCAAGGTTGCAGTCAATTAATAGTGATGCGCCAACCTGTTGCCCGTGATTTACGATTTGTCTTAGCTGTGTCAAAAGCAGTCGCTATTTTAGAACGTGCTGCAGATGAAACGATTCGTATCGCAAAACGCATTCGCCATTTAGGTGAAACAGACTCTATCGATCCTATTGATAAAAAAAATATTGTGCATTTAGGTGAAATGTCAGGCGTTATTTTAAAACATGCTTTAGATGCTTTTGCCAACATGGATGTTAAAAATGCTTCTGAAATTATGCTCGAAGATAAAGCCATTAATCTGGAATTTTATAATCTAAGAGATGGTTTTATGAAAGCCATGAAAGAAAATCCAGATACTATTAATGTTTATCTTGATTTATTAGTCATTGTAAAAGCACTGGAGCGTGTCGGTGATTATGCGAAAAAAATTGCTGAATTTATTGTGTATGTAGTTCATGGCACTGACCTTCGGCATCAGCAGTAATGTATCTTCTGCGCAATCATCAAGTAGTACCAGAAGCGTTACAACATGCTGTTGTAACCATAGGCAATTTTGATGGTGTTCATCTTGGCCATCAGCAATTATTAACAGATTTAAAAAAAAGAGCGCTTGAATTAAATAAACCCTCGGGTGTTATTATTTTCGAGCCGCAACCGCAAGAATTTTTTTTAAAAAACACTATAGCCCGTCTTTGCACTTTAAGACAAAAATATACCTTGATTAAACAACAAGGCATTGATTTTATGCTGGTTTTACGTTTTAATAGTCAATTGGCACAACAAAGTGCCGAAGACTTTATTGCTTCAGTATTGATAAAACAACTTAATATCAGTGAAATTTGGATAGGGCAAGATTTTCGCTTTGGACATCAACGTGCAGGTGATTTATCACTATTAAAAAATCAAGCTAAACAATATGGTTTTGAAGTGTACACGGTTCCAGATGTCAAAATAAATAATCTGCGGGTGAGCAGCACTCAAATCCGCACATTATTAGCTCAAGGTGAATTGCATTTAGCCAAGCAATTATTGGGTAGATTTTATAGTATTGAAGGAAAGGTAATTAAAGGCGCTGCACGCGGACGACTGTTAAGCATGCGCACCGCTAATATTAAACCGCCTTTTACTATCGTACCGGTTCAAGGGATATTTGTAGTACGAGTAGGATGGGCGCAACAAGAATGGCCTGGGGTAGGGAGTCTTGGCATGCGACCGGTTTTTTCAGGTCAAGATGTATTACTCGAAGTGCATATTTTTAATTTTGCACAAGATATTTACGATAAACGTATTACAGTAGAGTTATTACATAAATTACGCGATGAGGCTGATTTTGAATCAGTAGAATTATTACAACAACAAATGCAAGATGATTTGGCAGCAGCACAACATTATTGGAAACAGCATCATGATGAATTATAAAGACACCTTAAATCTTCCGCAAACAGACTTTCCGATGAAAGGTAATTTGCCTGAACGTGAACCACAGCAATTACAAGCTTGGCAAGATATGAACTTGTATCAACAGATGCGTGAGCACAATAAAGATGCACCGAAATTTATTCTGCATGATGGGCCGCCCTATGCCAATGGTGATATTCATATTGGTCATGCGGTTAATAAAATTTTAAAAGACATGGTGATGAAAGCCAAAACTTTACAAGGCTTTAATACACCTTATGTACCCGGTTGGGATTGTCACGGTTTACCCATTGAGCATAATGTTGAGAAAACCATTGGCAAAGTAGGCGAGAAAGTATCTGCAATTGAATTTCGCGCTGCATGTCGCACCTACGCGGATACTCAATATCAAAAACAACGTGAAGATTTTATTCGTTTAGGTGTGCTAGGTGATTGGCAGCATCCTTATTTAACCATGGATTTTGCTTTTGAAGCTGAAATTGTACGTGTATTAGCGAAAATTATTGAAAATGGGCATTTGCATCAAGGGTATAAACCCGTACATTGGTGTATGGATTGTCGCTCTGCATTGGCAGAAGCAGAAGTAGAGTATCATGAAAAAACTTCTCCTAGTATTGATGTGTTATTTCCATTTGCAGAAATAGCTGAATTAGCAAAACGTTTGCCTGCTGTTGATCTTAACCATTTGCAAAATGCCGCCATTGTGATCTGGACAACCACACCATGGACCTTGCCCGCGAATCAGGGCGTTGCCTTGCATCCAGATTTAGATTATGCACTCGTGACTTTTAAACATAAAGATAAACCTTTAACCATTGTTGTTTTAGAAGAACTAGTTCCGCAATTAATGACCCGTTGGAAAATTGATGATTTTCATGTATTAACCGTATTTAAAGGTAAAATTTTAGAGCATTTATATTTGAAACATCCGTGGTACGACAGAAATACCCCTGTGGTATTAGGCGAACATGTCACTACGGATGCAGGTACCGGGTGTGTTCATACTGCGCCCGCCTATGGTGAAGATGATTATAAACTTGGTCTTGCTTATGATTTGCAAATTGATCATGCTGTAGATGGTCGTGGTTGTTTTACTGAAAATGTGCCAGTAGTCGGTGGTTTATTTATTTTTAAAGCTAATCCTATTATTGTTGAAACTTTAGAAAAACATCAACGACTTTTGTATGCTGAAAATTTTCAGCATAGTTATCCTCATTGTTGGCGCCATAAAACACCTGTTATTTTCAGAGCAACCCCGCAATGGTTCATCAGTATGGACCAAGCCGGATTACGAGACAAAGCGTTAATAGAAATTAATACAAAACAGTTTTTACCCGATTGGGGCCAAGCACGTATTTATAGCATGGTGGATAAACGTCCTGATTGGTGTATTTCACGTCAACGTACTTGGTGTACGCCGATTACCGGTTTTGTACATAAAGAAACGGGAGAATTACATCCCAATACCGTCAATTTAATGTATAAAGCGGCAGACATCATTGAGCAAAAAGGTATTGAAGCTTGGTATGATTTAGATGTAAAGGAATTTTTAGGAAAAGATGCCGATCAATATATTAAAATTACGGATGGTTTAGATGTGTGGTTTGATTCGGGTTGTTCACATGCTGCAGTCCTAGGCAAACGTCCTGAATTACAATGGCCTGCAGATATGTATTTAGAAGGCTCTGATCAACATCGGGGTTGGTTTCAATCATCTTTATTAACGGGTGTGGCAATGCGAGGTCAAGCACCGTTTAAAGAAATTGTGACCCATGGATTTGTAGTCGATGCTCATGGCCATAAAATGTCAAAATCTTTAGGTAATGTGGTTTCACCACAAAAAGTCATTAAACAATTAGGTGCCGATGTGCTACGTTTGTGGGTTTCATCCACGGATTATCGCGGCGAGATGACGATTTCTGATGAAGTATTAAAACGAGCTACCGATGCTTATCGTCGTATACGTAATACCACGCGATTCTTACTCGGTAATTTGCATGAATTTGATCCTAAAAAGCAACTGCCCATTGAAAAGTGCGTAGCGCTGGATCGTTATATGATTCGCTATGCTCAAAATTTACAAAACAGTATTATTGCGGATTATGAAGCTTATGCCTTTCATTTAGCGTATC
>Ga0206835_1009_pt1 | contig 111215 bp, 100 predicted proteins | sample Alteio_BWOrgCont_31_FD_152853 | JGI IMG/M metagenome (GOLD analysis project Ga0206835, IMG submission 152853) | Enriched cells from forest soil in Barre Woods Harvard Forest LTER site, Petersham, Massachusetts, United States -... | ecosystem: Environmental > Terrestrial > Soil > Temperate forest...
TGAGATAGCCCGATGCCTTGCCGTTGAGCCTTTATTTATATTGCTAGATGAGCCTTTTGCCGGTATTGACCCTATAGCAGTAGAAGACATCCAGAAAATTGTATCGGCACTGAAAAAGAAAAATATTGGCATACTTATTACCGACCACAATGTGCATGAAACACTCTCGATAACAGACCGTGCATACCTGCTCTATGAAGGACGTATTTTAAAAGCGGGCACAGCATCACAGTTGGCTGAGGACCCTGAGGCACGTAAATTATACCTGGGCGAGAACTTTGAGTTAAGACAATAACTTAGTACTAAGAATTAAGTATCAGGTATTAAGATGGATACTTTACAAATGACTGAAAAGAAACAAGATAGTGCCAACGATATTGCTTTCAACAAAGCCTTTGAAAAGCTTAACACCGCACAGCGTGAAGCAGTAGACGCTATTGAAGGGCCGGTGCTTGTAATTGCAGGGCCGGGAACGGGTAAAACGCAAATATTAGCCACACGTATTGGCAAAATACTTCAGGAAACCGATACACCTGCTCACAGCATTCTTTGCCTTACCTATACTGATACCGGGAGGGTTGAAATGCGTAACAGGTTATTCTCCCTCATAGGCCCTACGGCATACAGGGTTAATATTCATACGTTCCATTCGTTTTGTAATGAAGTAATACAGGATAATCTTTCTTATTTCGGCAGGCAGAGCCTTGAAGCTATATCGGAATTGGAAGAAGTAGAACTTTTCCAGAGGTTGATGGATTCATTGCCAAAGGAAAGCCCGTTAAAAAAATTTAAAGGCGATATATCTTATGAAATATCTAGGTTAAGGGGGCTTTACTCGCTTATGAAGAAAGAAGCATGGAGTGTTCAATTTCTGAATGAACGAATTGATGCCTATATAAATGAACTACCTGCTAAAGATGGTTTCTACTATAAGCGGAAATATAAAAGCTTTAATGCAGGTGATCCGAATCCGACAAAGATTAAGGAAGAGACTGATGATATGGAAAAGCTGCGTGCAGCGGTAAACTTATATCCCAAGTACTTGCATGCCATGAACGAAATGGGCCGCTATACCTTCGATGATATGATATTGTGGGTGCTGGCTGCCTTTAAAGAGAAAGAAAACATGTTGCTTACTTACCAGGAGCGTTTTCTTTTCTTCCTTGTTGATGAGTTCCAGGACACCAGCGGTTCACAAAACCAGCTGCTGAAATACCTTATTGATTATTGGGATACGCCCAACGTATTTGTAGTGGGCGACGACGACCAGTCTATATTCTCCTTCCAGGATGCGAACGTGGAGAATGTGCGCCACTTTGCTGCACGCTATGAGAATAGTATAAAGAAAGTAGTGCTGACAGAAAATTACCGTTCAACACAAGCCATATTAGATATTGCTAAAAAACTTATTGAGCATAATAAGGAAAGGATAGTCAATACAGATACCAGCCTCGATAAAAGCCTTGTTGCATCGAATCCTGCTTTGCAGAACGTGAGTGTAAAGCCAATTATTATTGAATACCCTAACAACAGCCACGAGGCTGTATGTGTGGCAGACAAGATAAACACGCTGATTCAGCAAGGGGTGGCAGCATCGGAAATAGCTGTAATATATAGAAACCACAGACAGGTAGAGGATATTGCCACTTATCTTGAAAAGAAAAAGATTGGCATAAACATGAAACGCAGCGTTGACCTGCTTGAATTGCCTTTCGTAAATAAAATACTGACTTTATTGCAATACATTGCCTCGGAAAATGACACTTCATACGCAGGTGATGAATTGCTTTTTGAAATACTGCACTTCGATTTCTTTGATATTCCCCCACTCGATATTGCACGCATTAGCCTTCAGGTGGCCCAGAAAAGGTATAGCAGTCGAACAGAAACTTTCTCTATACGCAGGGCCATAAGCGAGCAGAATAATGGAGTAGCTGACTTATTCAGCGCGGCCGAAGTAAATGAACTGAAAAGGGTAAGCAAAGTGTTGGAGTACCTTATAGCCAAGAAAAATAACCTGACGCTGCAGGAGCTATTTGAAGAAGTAATCCGTGAAGCAGGGATATTGAACTATATAGTTAACTCGGCTGAGAAATCGTGGTTTATGGAGGTGCTTACCGCGCTTTTCAATTTCGTAAAGGCTGAAACACGCAAAGACCCTAACGTTACGCTGCAACGCCTGCTCGACATGATTAACACCATGAAGAAATATTCCATACGGATAGGGCTGCAAAAGATAACGGCTGTCGAGAATGGGGTTAACCTTATGACAGCACATGGCGCTAAAGGAACAGAATTTGAATACGTATTCTTAATTGGCTGCACACGCAATATATGGGACGATAAAAATGCATCAGGGGCGCGTACGTTTAGACTGCCCGACAACCTTTCATCGGGCCATTACGAGGTTGATGACCTGGAAGAATCGCGACGCTTGTTTTACGTGGCACTAACACGCTCAAAAACCCACCTATATATATCGTACCCGGTTAAAGATGAAAAAGGAAAAGTACTGGAGCGTTCATCATTTATAGGCGAATTGGCTGAAGGTGGCACTATTGAACAGGTAAAGGAGCAAGCCACTGAAAATGTGCTGACAGATTACCTTGTACTTAATTACACGGCCAAGGCTCAGCCTGAAATTGAATTGATTGACAGTGAATATATAAATAAGCTTCTTGAAAACTACTCGCTTAGTGTTACCCACCTGAATAATTATCTCGACTGCCCTATACGCTTCTATTACCAGAACCTGATACGTGTACCTGCAGCCAAAAGCGAATCGATGGCATTTGGTAGCGCCATACACTTAACATTGCAGGCTTTGTTTGAGAAGATGAAAGAGAATGGAAATGTGTTCCCTTCAAAAAATACTATGCTTAACGATTTTGAAAGGTATATGAACCGCAACAGGGAATCGTTTACACTGGAACAGTTTAAGCGCAGGATAGAGTATGGAGAGAAAATATTGCCTGCTTACTACGATTTCTACATAAACAAGTGGAACAGGATTGTAAGCGTTGAGTTGAATATACGCAATGTAGAAGTCGAGGGAGTGCCGCTAAACGGAAAACTTGATAAGCTTGAATTTGATAATAAGAAAGTAAATGTTGTAGATTACAAGACGGGCCGTTACGATAATGCCAAGAAGAAACTGAACCCACCTAATGAAGTCGACACTCTGGGAGGCGATTACTGGCGGCAGGCCGTGTTCTATAAAATATTGCTCGATAACCAGAAACGTTATGATTGGGTAGCAGAAACCTCGGAGTTTGATTTTATAGAGCCCGTTAAGGATGAATACAAGAAAGAGAAGCTTTTGATTTCACAACAGGATATTGAGATTGTAACCAACCAGATAACCGATACCTGGCAGAAGATACATAACCACGAATTCAGTAAGGGTTGCGGCAAGGAAGAGTGCCACTGGTGCAACTTTGTAAAAAACAACGAGCTTCATGTGGCTTTACATGAGGCAATGGATGAGGAATAATTACTCCTTTATAAATTTCCCTTCAGAAATTAAATCACCGCCTTCAGTAATCACTCTGTAAAGGTAAATTCCGGAAGAATTGTTACCAATATCTACCTCGGTATTTGCTTTATTAAGCTCTTGGGTATATATTTTTTCACCAAACATGTTATAAACGTCAATTCTTGATTTACTCTTAATATTAGTAGTTTGTAACGTAAACCATCCATTATTTGGATTGGGGCTTATTATTACAGTATTTTTAGGATACACAATATTTTCGATACCAGTAACCTTTTTAGGTATTCCACCATTTGAGAGTGAAGCAAAGGTGCTAGTACTAGAGCCATGAGTGATATGTTTATGAGTAGGTGTGCAACCTCCAAATGGATTAATTGCTTCAACCAGGTAAATTGAACCAGCAGGAGGTAAAGTATCAACAAAGGTCTCTACGCTTCCTGAAACTGAATCAATCAATTTTAGTGTTTTTAATGAAAGACCTCTGTATATCAGGTAATAAGGTGTAACGAAGCCAATATAAGGTGTCCAGTAGAGGCTGTCCCTACCTGAGAATTCTTGAAGCACTTGCAAATAAATTGTGCTATTCATAGGACTCAAGGCTGACTCTCCACACGAATCTACCGTAGAGATGCGATAACTATAAGATTGAGTAGAAGGTCTTGACGCTGTATCAATATATTCGCTCAATGCAGTATCAAATACGGTCGCTAATATATTCCATCCTGATACGGTGGAGTCATAAATATTATAATAACCATCCGGAGGAGAATCATTTCTTCCCCATATTATTATGTTCCTATTAATAGTAGTGTCAGTAGTAACTATACATATTGTCTGGTCATAAGTATTCGTACACCCCAAAGTGTCTATGCTAAAAATAACACCACTTCTATATATTCCTCCTCCTCTTGCGGTGCCATATAAGGTTTTTCCAGAAAATATTAAACCTGTGGCTCCTTCACCATCCAAATTATTGAAATCGAATAACTTCTTGTAACTGCTCCCATTTGTATCAATAGAAAAAATTACGCCTTCATTGTATTTCCCTCCTCCTGAAGTACCATATAAATGATTGCCTGAAATTAATAATGTCCCCCCATATTTACCATTTGTGTCATTAAAATCAAACAGTTCTCTAAACCCAGAGCCATTAGTATCAATTGAGAAAATAAAACCGACACTATCTTTCCCTCCTATCGTTGTAGCGCCAAACAACAAACCACCTGAATAGATTACATTACCTGGAGATGCGTCATATTCATTAAAATCAAAAAGGTCTTTATACTTACTACCATCTGTATCTATTGAGAATATACAGCCATAACCATATCCGCCGCCGCTACCAAATGATGCCCCACCTTCGGTAGTTGAGCCATATAATACTCCTCCAACTAATGTTAAATTCCCCAAATCCTCCCAGCCGTTTAATCCATTAAAATCGAGCAAGTCTTTATATACACTTCCATTTGTATCCATTGAAAAAATATTGCCATTCCCGTCATCACCAGCTGTCGTACCATATAACTTATTTCCAGAAACTGTTAATGAGCCCAAAGGATATTCACCCTCAGTACCGCTTAACGCAAAGTAGTGTATTACCTTATAATTACTTCCATCAGTATGTATGGAAAAAATACAGCCATAGCCACTATCGGCAAGTCCCATTGTCCCAAACATTACATTTCCTAAAAGAGCTAACCCCCCCCCAGGAAGCTTCACCATTGATAGAATCATTAAATTGCTCCATCACCTTATATCCACCACCATTTGTATCCATTGAAAAGATAACTCCTGCATTATCCAATTTCGCACCACTTTCGGTCACCCCATATAATATCCCTCCGTAAAGAGTTGGAGGATCGTAAGGAGCCCATCCACCAATTGTATCATTAAAATTATAAAGGACTTTATATTGGGCATTAATGTTAACTATTCCCAAACAAAATAAAATCAATAATAAAAAAGATAATTTCTTCATGGTGGTTTAATCTTTACTTCTGAATAAGTAACTTAATATTTCAAATTATATTATAAAGATAAGTAATATCCTTTACATTAAATAATTACTATAATGATATCAAAAAGCCCATATCATTTCTATTCATGGGCTTTAATGTAGCCCCGCCTGGAGTCGAACCGGGATCTGAAGCTTCGGAGGCTTCCATACTATCCATTGTACTACAGGGCCATTAAATTGCTATAAAAGTAGAAAGAATTTCTACTCATCTGATTTATACTTTCTTAGCTAAAGCTGGGTTGCACCCCAAAAAACCTATTCGCACCTAAATGGTTATAGTCATAAGGCTTGTGGTGCTTGGCTTGTTAAACTCCTCTATCAATTTGAAAATGAAGAACTAATTACATATATTCGTTATTCCTAATCTGAGCCTCCATGAAAAAGAATATTCCTTTTATTTTATTAGCTATTGCAGCTATCAGCATTTCAATAGTTATAGCAACCTATCATATTCCGCAAAAACAAAAATTAACGGCTAAACTTCCCAAAGAAAAAGAAGACCGTTCCGTAGCACTAGGGGCATTGCAATTTCTGAATATGGCTGCATCATTTCCCAATAAAAATATACCGGCCGATGCGTATGTAAAGGCCATGAAATGGTATAGCGATAATAACAAGAATAGCCACCGCACTGAAAGCAGTACTTCATGGATAAGCCTTGGCCCCACTAATATGGGAGGGCGCACCATTGCCATAGCATTCGACCCAACCGATACAGCCACTATATGGCTGGGCGCTGCAGGTGGTGGCTTGTGGAAATCTACCACCGGTGGTATAGGCACCAATGCATGGACCTATGTTCCACTGGGATTCCCTGTTTTAGGCGTTAGCAGTATTACTATTAATCCGAAAAACAACCAGGAAATGTATGTGGGCACAGGGGAAGTATATTGCGACAGCAGCTATTCACAGGGCATTGAAGCCATAAGGCCGACACGCGGCTCTTATGGTATGGGGTTGTTTAAATCGGTTGACGGTGGTAAAACATGGACCCAATCTATTAACTGGACCTACCAGCAAAACAAAGGCATCTGGGACATTGTTATTAATCCGCTAAACACCAATGTTGTTTATGCCGGTACAACCGATGGGGTATACAAATCAACTGATGCAGGTACCACCTGGACAAAGGTTCTTGCCCTTGCCATGTGTATGACTTTACAAATGCATGATGTCGACACTAATATTTTGTTGTGCGGTGTGGGTAACTACGGAAGCACAGTGCATGGCGTTTACCGTACGGCAAACAGCGGCGGCACATGGACACAGATAACAAGTGGACTACCCGCATCTAATTCATACAAAGGACGTGTTGAGTTTACTGCGTATAAAAACAATAACGATACCATGTTCGCTCACATAGCTGATGTATATAACTCCATAGGTTTTTATATGTCAACCGATAAAGGGCAAACCTGGACACTGCGCACTTCGGTTGACCTAGTGTCTTACCAGGGCTGGTATGCCAAAGGCATAGCTGTTCAGCCCGGCAATTATAAAAATATACTTGTAGGTGGTGTAGACCTGTCATTGTCAAACGACGGAGGCCTTTCATTCCAGAACCTGACCGATACATCATCCGTCTTCCATTCCGATGTACACAATATTCTGCTAAATCCTAAAGACTCTAATAAGGTTTATATTATAACCGACGGTGGCCTAATACGTTCAAACGATTTTGGAGCAAGTTATTATATGTGTGTTGGAGGCTATAATACTACCCAGTCGTATATCGGGGCCGTTTCTGCCACCGACACAACCGTTTTGCTGAGCGGGTTTCAGGACAATTACGTGGTTAAATACTTTGGCGCCCAAACATGGTATCCCGTTATAGGTGGCGACGGCTGTTATACTGCCATTGACCATACCAATGATTATGTGGAATACGGAGCCTACCAATACCTGAATGTATACCAGTCAACCGACCAGGGTAATACTTTCTATAACCAGATAATTACAGGCACCGATAACGCAATTACCCCAAATGGCGCTGCTTTCCTGGCTCCTTATATCCTTTGCTATTCAAATACGAATTATATATACGCGGGCAGCCAGGGCTTACAGCTTTCTACCGATGGCGGCGTAACCTTTAATTTTATGGGCAGTAATCCTGTTTATAATGATGCATATATAATGACTATCGGGGCATCATTTACAAACACCGACTCTATTTATTTTGCCACAGCGCCCGATACAACCAACCCGATGAAAGTATTCTTTAGCGCTAACCAGGGTGCGACTTTAACCGATATTTCAGCCGGTTTACCCAATCGCTACCCGCGCCGTATAGCAGTTAACCCACACAACAGCCAGGAAGTATATATTGTATTTTCAGGTTTCGGAACGGGGCACGTATTTAAATCAAGCAATGCAGGCAAAACCTGGACTGATATAAGCACTACCCTTCCCGATATGCCTTTTGAATGTATAGTGGTTGACCCTATATATCCTAATGTTATATACGCTGGCTGCGATTACGGGGTTTTTGTTTCCCAGGACAAGGGCACTACATGGAACAGTTATGATGTGGGCTTTCCTGATGCCACTATGGTTTTTGACCTTGAAGTCTCGCCCAGCGACAGGTATCTATATGCATTCACTCATGGACGGGGAATATTCAAACGCGACCTTTCAGATTTAGCGGAAGGGGTAAATAATATTACCTCAACATCATCTTCAGTAAAAGTATTTCCTAATCCTGCATCAGATGAAATAAATGTAGGGCTTGGCAATTTTACGGGAGGTGAATATTCGCTTTACATATATAATATGGAAGGTAAACAGGTAAAAAGTTATGTAGTAAAAGATGCTAATACTACTTTACCGGTGAATGATTTGGCACAGGGCACATACCTAATAAGCGTGTACAAGAATAATACATTCTACAGTAATCAACGGTTTATAAAGCTTTAAGAGTTCGAAAGTTCCGTTGCCCTCTTCTCAGCTGCCAATATTCCTTTTATAAGGGTATCTCCTAACCTGCCCTCTGTAAATTGGTTCAACGCAGCCTCTGTTGTGCCACCCTTTGATTTAACGGCAGCAATAAGCTCATCAAGGTTTTGCGAAGCGCTGTTTATAAGTTCAAAAGAACCAATCATGGTTTGTTTAACCAATAACGAAGCTACCGATGGCTCCATTCCCATTTTAATACCCGCTTCTATCATATACTTTACTATATAGAAGAAATACGCCGGGCCACTACCACTGAGTGCAGTAACAGCATCGAGCAGGCGTTCATCCTCTAAATAAACAGTGCGACCGGTACTACTTAACAGGTTTTCCACTTTTCTTAATTGCTCCATGCTCATTTCCTTAGCACAGGCAAAGGCAGTCATACCCATACCCAATTGTGCAGGTGAGTTAGGCATTGCACGTACAATTGACTTATGCGCAAGCTTTTGTTCCAATTGCTTTATAGGAATACCCGCCATTATAGACAGTATCGTATTCTTAGGAGTGAGTGCATTCTTTAATCCTTCGCATATGGCTGAAAAATCCTGGGGCTTAACGGCAAGAATAATTATATCATAACCTCCAATGGTGGCATCGAAATTGGAAACCACATTGCCAATAGCAAGTTTCTCCAAAGCCTCTTTGCGGGCTTCATTTTTCTCTACAAGCAACAGGTTCTCTTTAGTAACCAGGTTATACTTTAGGAACGAACGCGCATAGGCAAGCCCCATATTTCCACACCCGACAATAGATATTTTCATAATAACTGTGTTAATAAGTACAAAGATGGGAAAAGTATCTTACAGCATAATTATTCTACATTAGCATAAACATATTAATCTCCCCTATCATGAAAAAATTCTTCATAGCATCAATTGTAGGCGCTCTCATCGTTTTTGTATGGTCATTCCTCTCGTGGGAATTCCTGCCCGTTCATACCCACTCATTTCATTACAGCCCTAAGCAGGATACAATTATGAATGCCATTACGAAATCAGGCATTGAACCCGGTGCTTATATGATGCCAACTGTTGATAACAGGGGTACCGGGCTTTTCGATTCAAAATACCGCGATGCAATGATGGAGTTTCAAAAAGCGAACGCAGGTAAACCCTTTGCTATGATAATATATGACAAAGGAATGGTTATGAGTCCCATGCAACCTGTTATAGGCATTATAATTGACCTGTTAGCGGTTATGTGTGTTGTTATAATTCTTACACTGGCTAAAGACAGGCTCAAGACCTTTTTTATGCGTTGGTGGATAGTTATGATTGTAGGCTTTGTTGTGGCACTTAACTCCTACATGCTTGAATTAATCTGGATGCAGTTCCCCTGGCATTTTATTAAAGGTGAAATTATCGACACCTTTATGGAATGGGGGCTTTGCGGCGCCTGGCTGGCATGGTACTTCAGAAAAGTATAGAATCAGCTATACCTTTTAGTTGCACAGGTAATATACCGACATATCCCTGCTATTAATTAGTGCTTCCTGACTTGTTATTTCAGGGCCGGTTTCGCTAAAAACGCGAATGTCTTTAAATCCTGCTTTTTCAAGGTTTTTAACCTGTTCAACCAGGTCGACATACATAAGGTTTAAACCAAACGTATGGGCTCCGTCGTTGACGACTATATTAGTGCTGTTTTCTGCCCGCAATTTGCGCCTATTCTTTAACGACAATGCGTTCAAGTAGGTTGTTTTGACAAAAGAATAGGGTGAAAATAAATCCTTAAACTTAAATGCAGGAGGGTACTTAATGAAATTAATATTGTGCGTGGAAAAGCAAAAGGGATTATCCTTTGTAAGAATCCTTCTTACCTGCTTCAACACATCGGTTCTTTCATCAAAAGTAAGGTGGTCAATGCTATTGAAACTTATAAGAACAAAATCAAAAGAATTATCCGGTAAGTCTTTAAGGCCTTTGGTCATATCCATCACCTCAAACCGTGCATTTTTTGTATCCTTAAAACGCTCAAGACATACCTTTATCATACCTTCTGAATAGTCTACCCCTACATATTCCTTTACTCTATTTACAAAATGAGCGGTTGTTCTGCCCGCTCCTACTCCAATATCAAGCATCCGCTTATTATATAAGTCATTCTCCAGAATTTTCAATATAGTAGCCTCAGGCTTTTGTAAATCAGGCTCAGACGCATAAAGATTAACGATTTTAGCCGAAGAATAAGTTCGCTGATTGATATCCATGTAGGTTTATAAAAGCTAATTACCTAATAAGTGAATTAGATATAAAATTATGCAAATTAACTTAAATCCTACACTTGAAAAACATATTAAAGACTCCATATAAATCCTGTTCTTTATCTTACTTGTATTATGCCGTTTATCAAACCAGGAAAGATTACATACAAAACCATTAATACCAGGTGTATGCTACAGTATATAAGTATTACAACTTTGTTGGCTTTTTTAAGAAGACATATAGCCTCTCCTGTGTTTTTATATAAAGCAATAGAAAGTATAATTGCAATGGGTTGCAACAACATATAAATAACCCATTCATGCCTTGCCAAACAAAATGCAGGCATAAGGTTTACCAGTAGAATGCTCGTGCAGTTGTAAATGCGGTGAGAAGTCATCATATCAATGTTTATTTGATTTGGTTATTACTTTATGTTTATCTACTGCGGTAATATATTGCCTCGCAATTCTGTTCTCAGGTTTTTCGTCGAAAACATATAATACCAGCAGAAATGCCCATTCCAGTGGCTTGAACATTACATAAACAACATCAGAAATCCATCGGTTTCCCCACACCTGGTATATACTTGCGCACCTGCTTCCAACAGCATTATAAACCCCGCGGCCAACTTTATGCAGCCATGGCGCCCTTTGCTCCAGCAATTCCTCGAAAGCATTCGATACCATTAGCTGCCTGTTCACAATTATCTTATGCCCCTGCCTTTCCCCGTTTCGTAAAGGCTTTACAACTTTATGGTGCCCCTTTGCCGCTATGTTGCATAAAAAATGGTCGTCGTGTATAAGCAGGTTTGCAGGGTCAAGTTCAGAGAAACCGTGATAATAGGTTTGGGTAAACACTTTTATCATTGAATCGGGTTGCTGACCAAACAATAACAGTATGGCTGAAAGCACGCAAAGCAAGGGTAAACAAATTACAATTAAAATTGGTATTTGCTGGAACAGTTTCTTATGCAAAATGTTACGGCACGCTTTTACCAACGGGTTTTCCTGTTCGGAGGTTACGGCAGTTTGATTGATTATCTTTTTATGATTTCCGGTTAGCCGCATAACAAACGACAATACAATGGGAATACTACACAAGGCCAACGGGAATTCATCTTTACACATAAGCACATGGTATATTATTATAAGGTTAAGAACAATGCCTATAAGCAGAAAACAATTAACCATAATCTCCATTACAGGGCTTTTCCGCGTTTTAAACATGGAATAATAATATGCAGCCAGCGAGCAAAGAATAAGAGCATATAGGGATAGCCTGTGAGCAGGGGCAAATACGGCAACCTCGTCTACATACACATTACCCTGACCGCTATCATATAAAAGAAATATTGCAGGAAGTATAACTATATTGATAAAGTACAACCATTCAACTTTAGGTATCCTGATGCCTTTAAAGATATATGCACTAAAATCAATTACGGCAAGTATGCCGGTAAAAATTCCCACTACTATAAACAACTCAATAAAACCAAAAAGTAAACTCATGATATAATGTTTTAGATATTAAAGTGATTTGTTTTTGGGTAACCTGACTACCCTTCTTATAAATAGTATTATGCCCATCAGCACTATTGCCTCTCCGGCTCCAAAAAGCCACCAATTATAGGTGGAAGGCACATAATGTACAATCTCGTCAAACATATTTTGCTTGGCAGCCGGAGTCCATATATTGCCGGAATTGCCATGCACTACATAGTTGAAATAGTCAAGGGTAAAGGATAATATTATGATAAGGCTGCCTACAATAAGCATCATCCATTCTTTCCATTTAAGGTGGGCATTATATCCCTTCTCCTGGAAGTTAATTACCGCCACGGTAAGCACAATCATAGTCAGGGAAACCAAGCAGGGAGCCAGAACAGGGCCCACCCAAGGCACAGGAATAAGAAAAAGTATGTCCCATGTAAATAATGAATCGGGCCAACCTAGTAGGGCTTTCAGGAATACATAATAGAAAATATCCCACACGGCAAAGCAGTAAATGAAGAAAGCAAATTTTTGCGATGTGTTCTTGCCTGCAATTATGCCTATACCGACCAGCATAATAATAGTCGCCGCTTCTCTTAAAAGTTCGGTAATGGCAACATCTGGCCCTACGGGGGTAAGCGGGAACTGGAACCCATGGGGGTAATAAACTTTACGCAGGTAAACAACCACGGCGGTTTCCAAAAATCCCATGGCTATGCTGAACAGGGTAAGCCAAAGCATACGTGTCGAGAGCGCTTTCATTGATTATATGATTTAAAGGTTCTGCAAAAAAAGTAAAGAGTTGAAGTACACAGGGTATAATAATAGAGGTACATTAAAATATTATCGCCATTGAACCCACCGGTGAGAATCAGGTATAGAAAAACCACTCCAACCGGGATTCCGACATAGGGCATATACCTGCGTATCAATCCATTTATACTTAATCCCGTGTTTCCTTTATCTATTATTGTAACAGGAAAAATATAAATGCTGATAATAAACCTGGAACAAAAAACCCTATTGCAAGCCCGCCCAGAATAAGATAGCCTAATGAGTCATTAAATAAAATACTGTAAACGGGCATTACAATAATGAACAACAGGAATACACTCGTCGTGAAGCCGAGTATATATGTGGCTGTTATGGTTTTAATAATCTTAATAAAGCTCATAGTACTGCACCAATTTGAACATTAACACCTGGTAATTCCCTGCCTAGTTCCATGCACTCATCAGGAGTTATAACATTCACATAAAGTTCTTTCAAATTTTTCAGGCTTTTTAACGGAGTGTAATCACATAGCCGATCATAGTCAATCCCAAGCTTTTCAAGGTTTTTAAAGTTCTCAATCCCTGAAAGAATTAATAAATCATTACCTTTCAAATCAAGTTTACGCAGTGCAGTAAAATTCTGAATAACACGAATAGACGTGATTCCTACATCATGCAAACGCATGGTAGTAACCTTGTTGTAAATGGCAAGCATTGCCAAAGACTTTTCATCCAGATGAATATTAGAGAAATCGAGCACTTCCACACTATCGGTAAATTCTTTTGAAGTTATTTCGCTATACACCCTAATATCATCATAGTTCCACGAACGTATATCTTTATAATTATGCATTTGCAGAATGTTATAAAGGCGTGCGCAATAACTACGGTCATAGGGTTCACGGCTCAGAAATTCCGATGAAGAATCTTTTTTAATAAGTGGAAGCATTATTGGAATAGCATTATCCGATAAAGAAAGCAGGTAAGCGGTATCTGCATCCTTTATATACCCCATATTATACTCGCAAATAATTCTATCCCAGTCTGGAAATGAAAGTACAATGAGGAGGGAATAAAATATCCAACCATTTTTACGGAATAGGTACATATTGCTTTTGGCGTTAATAACCTTTATAAGGGTTGTGAACAATCCCACCAATGTCAACAATAGGTATATGTATACACCTATTCGTTTATAGGTAAGGCCATACTGCTGAATGTATAAATTGTTCCTGCAGGCAGTAGAAAATACCATGAGCGCATTTTGTGCCACCCAAACACAGGCCAACACTTTTATTGTTTTATTCTTTTCGTAGAAATTAAGGTTACCACGGAAATAGTAAAGGATTATAGCAATGGCAAATACTATAGAAGTAATGAGCATGTTGGTGCCCTGGTGCACAAATTGCTTGGGTGTTACACCCAATGGCAAATGCTGCCCCCCGAAAATAAAATCGACATCAAGTACATTAACAATAAGCAGCAACGCATTAAGTAATATGAATAAAAGCCTGGCAGAGAAATCTTCATCGGCCAGTGTTATTTCTTTGCCAAAGAACAAGATAGTGTTGCCTGGTTTTGGAGCTACATTGCTCACAAACTTATCGTCGAGCATTGCCATTTCATTAATCCGTTGATGGTAGAAGAAGCCATAGAGCAATATGAACCCGCCTATGGTAAACAATATCCAGCTCCACGAAATAAAACTCCAGTTTATTTTGCTTGCCAGCGCATCGAATAATGTGCTTGAAGAGCGGTAAATGAAAAAGAATAGTATGGTCACTATTAACGGTACCAGTATTAACACCAGCTTCCTCGACGACTTAACTGTTTTCTGTTCATCCGATTTCCTTTCCACATAATTAATTATCATGTAAACAGGAGACGATACATAGGAATATGCTGAAAACAGCAATGCAAGTATTACCGATGACCCTGTATTGACACTTAGCCCTGAAAGCAAACTGAGCGAAATAATATTCGCTACAATACCCAGTGTGTTACCATGCCATGCAATACAAATGCCCGATAGCAAACTACCTGCTGCTGCCATTAACCAGTTCCTCTTCCCCAATAGTGTTTTATCTTTCAGGCCAAGTAAAACAACCAGTGTTGTGCTAAAAATGAAGAAGTTGATTCCGGCTGTTTGGTTATAAAACAACAGACTGTATAGAAGAACAGCTACCAGTAAAATCCAATCATTACGTTTCATGAGTTAAGGTTTAAAAGTTAATATTTGTTGTATGTAATTCCAGTTGGTATATATCGCGGTAAACAGAATTGAGTAGAAAAAACCCTACTACTCCAAAGGAGCAATCGATTAATTGCCAGCCAAAAGGAATACCACGTATAGTTCCACAAATAAAAGCTAGCGGGAATACCATAATGCAGGCAATGCGCCCGAACTGTATTACCCATATATTCCGAACTGGGTCTTTCAGTGGGCCAAAGAAAACAACAGCAATTACCAAATGTGCAAATGCAAGCCAATCTGTACCATAGGCCATAAAGGGATAGTTATTGTCGGTAGCGCATATACCGTTATATACCCGCCCAATCCAATCTCTCAGGTATGTAAAAGAACAGTTGCCCAATAAATTATTTAGTGTGATAATTTCAATTTTCAGAGGAAAGGCGGTAATACCGCTCAGGCAAAGGCATACCATAAACACAATTATGCGCCTCCTTATTCTTTCCCTTACTTGTTGTTCTGTTTTATATTTCATGATTATTTATTTAAAAGTACTTTGTAATTCAAAGTTAATGGGTAAAAAAAATTAATTCCTGTTTTTAAGTAAGTTTTCAAGTGCGTCAAGGTGATCATTGAAAGCCTTTTTGCCAACCCTGGTAACCGCATATGATGTATTAGGCTTCTTTCCCACAAACTGTTTCTTCACCTCCACATATTGCAACTTCTCCAATGCCTGTATATGGCTGGCCAGGTTGCCGTCGGTAATGTTGAGCATTTCCTTCAGCGTAGAAAAATCGACCCAATCGTTTACCATCAGAATAGACATAATGCCTAATCGTATGCGGCTCTCGAACGACTTATTTAAATCTTCAATTTGATTTTTCATACTTAAAATACATTACCGTGCCGTAAATAATGTGCATTACACCAAAGCCAATTGCCCAGAAAAATAATGAATATGCCATAAACCACGAAGCGATAAGCCCCAATATAATTTCACAAATGCCCAGGTATCGTATGTCATGCAATGTGTATTTACTGGCGTTAATTAACGCCAGTCCATAAAATATAAGCGTGGCCGGGCCAATTAACCCTAATACCCGGTTAAAAAGCAACGCAATGCAGAACAACCCACCCGCTGCCAATGGAATAAACAGATTAATAAGAACGCGCTTAGCTGTATTATCCCATATTGCCTGGCCTTTGCGTTTTGCTTTGCGCACGGTAAAAAATACACCCGCGGCCAGTGATGCTATTAATATGAGCGCCCCACTGGTAAAACAAAAAAAGTAAAAGTTTAGTTTAGTGTTACTATCACTGCTGGTTGCATACTCATAAACCTTTGAATTATCAATACCCATGTGAAAATGGTAATATGCAACGGCTGCCCCTATCAACGCAAATATTCCGGCCGATACGCCAGACAAACCGCTTAAAGAGATAAACCGTGAAGAGCGTTCCATCATGGAACGTATCTCTGTAAGTGCCTCTAGTTGCTCATTTTGTTTGTTCATGGTATTGTATTTAAAAGTACTTTGTAATACAAAGTTAACATAAATCCTGAACGTGCAAGAAAATTATTCAACAGTAGCTTTAGTTGTGTTAAATATTAATTGATTATCAACTATTTATATTGAAAATATTTTTTCATTGGCACCTTATTTTGACTACGGAGGAAGTCATTTTTTGCCCTCAAATTTTCATTACATCATTTTCAATGTTCATTACGCAAGTAGCGCAAATCCATTACATAGCCCAAACTTTCCCCTATCGGCAGCTATACGTTTGTATCATAATTCAAAATGAATAAAACCAAATAAAATGAAAACGATACTAAACAAAAACACCGACGGCAAAATGGAAGCAGCAATCCTTATTGTTTTTTATGTTCTTGTGTTCTGTTGTATCATTCTCGCTTCATAACCAGCACCAACAATAAACCCTTAATACTAAACAAAATGAAAACTTTTAAATACAAAATGATCTTCCTCTCCTTGTCAGCAGCAATGTTGCTAACATCATGCGCAAGCAGTTACGACGCGATAGGTACTGTTGATATTCTTTCGAATAAAAGCCTGGACACAACAATTAACTACAAACAGTTAACCTTCAATTCGGGTATAACTAAAAAATTAATTAAACATTCAACCGCTGATAACCTTGACAAGGCTATTGATAATGTTGTAACCCAGGTACCCGGCGGCCTGTATATAACCAATGTTACTATATATGTTGTAGATAATGGCTACTATGCAGTATCGGGCAATGTTTGGGGTATTGATAAGAATGGAGCAATGGCCGATAGTCTTTCTATCAGCAATCAAAAGCAAGCCGAATATTCTTCTGCTAATATTACCAATTACGGGACAAAAAAGCCCTAATACCAATATTTAAACTCCTATCCAATGAAAACTAAACTCCTTTTTCCGGCAATTATTCTAACAAGTATTGCATTAGTACCGGCAGCAACCATTGCCCAACAAAGCTCTACTCAGGCCCTCAGGGCAACTACAAACGTTTTAAATGACAATACCAGTGCACATACATTTTGCAAAGGCAAGTCAATACATGCCGGTAAAAACCTGAATGCTTATGCCAAGGCAAACATGGTTAAAGCACAGACACTTGTGAATGATTATTATAAAGGACTGGAAGATGCTGACAGCAGCTACTCAGGAAAGAAATCAGGCAAAGGTTTAGTGTTTTTTTCAACGCTCATCGGTACTCCGGTAGTTGGGGTGGTTTCTACCATAATATGTTCCGTTACCAAGCCAACAAAGCAGGATTTGGGCATAACAAATACCGCACTCCTGAATGATAATGCCTATATGAAAGGGTATGGTTATGAAGCACGTTATATAAAGAAAAGAAAAGCCTGGAAGAATTATATAATGGCAAGCCTGATATGGGCCAGTGCTTTACAAATACTTATTCTCTAATCCATAGCTTTTATAAAAGTGACCATAAATAAGAATAGTAAAACCGGCAGTCTTTATATCCTTATACCCATTACCAAAATATCGTCTGTTTGCTCTTCTTTACCCTGCCATTCGTGCAATTGTTTACGTAATTTATCTCCTGCTCCATCAAAATTATCCTTGCTTAACGACAGCAGTATTTCCCTAAAACGGGCCGAGCCTATTTTTTTTCCAAGTTCACCGCCAAACTGGTCCGAAAACCCATCGGAGAACATATAAATCACATCTCCTTTCATAAGCTGAATCTCCCTTGTCTGGAATTGTTTCGACATTTCACCATTTCCTATACTATACTTATCAGTTGTAATTATTTGCATGTTTCCATCGCGGATAAAATAAACCGGATTATTGGCCCCGGAAACTGTAAGCAGCATTTCCTCACGGTCAATTTCACATATCGTTATATCCATTCCGTCATTAACGGCTTTATTACCGCTTCTATGGCTTAATTTTCTATTCAGGTCCTCGTCAAGAAACTTTAATATTAACGGAGGAGAATAGATTTTATGTACCAGCACAGCAGCGTGTAATATATTCATGCCCATAATTGTAAGTAATGCACCCGGTATTCCATGCCCTGTACAATCTACGGCTGCTATAAGGGTGCGGTTACCTATATTCCTGAACCAGTAAAAATCGCCTGATAAGGTATGCTTAGCCAGAAGCACTACAAATGATTGGGGAAAATATGCCTTCAGGTCCTCTCCCTTCTGCATTACCGCTTCCTGCAGGTTAACTGCATAATTAATACTGTCGGTTATATCTTTGTTCTTTTGCCGTATAATACCGTAGGCATCCTTTAGTTTATTATTCAGCTTCTTTATCATATAATTTTCCGCCTTCAGGTCCTTTTTGTTCAAAGCGCTTTCAATAATAGAAGGAAGCCTTAAGAGGTTATCTTTTAACACATAATCTTCAGCGCCGCTTTTAATACATTTAACAGCAAATTCTTCTGAAACCGAACCGGTAACCAATATAAAAGGTATGTGCGGGTTTGTTTCTCTTACAATTTTCAATGCTGAAAGTGAATCAAATTGTGGAAGTGAATGATCTGATAATACAATATCGGGTGAATAGTTATTCAGCATCGAAATAAATTCATCTTTATTCGATGCCCAATAAGGGCTATAATTAAAACTCGACTTGTTCAGCGAACGCTGTATCAGGTTCACATCATCCTCGCTATCCTCAAGGAATAAAATTTTCACTTCACCTGGCATATAAAGCAGTGTTAACTGTAAAACATACGTTCTTTAAACTTCTTTTTAAAAGCAGTGCCCAGGGTTACCTGCTTTTGTCTTCCATCCTCTGTTTTAACACCTTTAAGTGTAATAAGGTCATGCTCTACTTCATGCACCGCCTCCAGTGAAACAGCTTCGGCCCGGTTTACCTGCACAAGCGAAGATGAGTTCTGAACCAAGTGCTCCAGGGTGCAGTTCATAAGCGTATATTTTTCTCCGCTTCTCATCCAGGCAACTTTATGCCTCGGATCAACATCATCGGTTGTAATCAGCATTACATCGGGCAATCGTATTTTCACTTTTTTATTCGACTCCGCTACATTAAACAACTCATATTCCTTTTTCTCTGCCAGCTGATTATATGCTTTTTCAAAGGCTTTATATAGCCTGTCTTTCAGTATCGGCTTAGGTACAATATCAATTGGCGACAGGTTAAGCGCATCCCTGAATTTATCATCGGAACCGCTGATGAATATAACCGGTTTATTCTTCAAAAGTTGAGCAAGGGTTACGCCTTCCATTTGCGGCATCTGTATATCAAGCAGGCACAGGTCGAAATCAAGACCCGGGGCTTTCAGCAGAAACTCGGCAGGGTTGGTAAAGGTTTGCACAAGCTCAATAAAGGGCGATGCCTTACACATTCCCTGCAAGGCAGAAAGTATGCCGGGGTCATCGTCAACCGCTACTGTAATTAATTTGTGTGACATTGCCTGTAGTATTTAATGCAGTTTTCAGGTTTTAACGTGGTGGTTCATTAGTTACCATCCAGTAAAGGCCCAGTTCGGTTATTTTTTTTGTAAACGATTCAAAACCCAGTGGCTTAACAATGTAACTGTTCACGCCAAGCCTGTAACAATTAATAATATCGGGGTCCTCGGCTGAAGAAGTAAGAACCACAACCGGTATGTACTTGGTACGCTCATCTGATTTCAGTTTTTGTAATACTTCCAGGCCATTTACCTTTGGCATCTTTAAATCCAGCAGCACCACTTTGGGAATCACACTCATGTCCCTGCTCTTGTAGACGCCTTCACCGAAAAAGAAATCGAGTGCTTCTGCCCCATCCTGCAAATGAACAAGGCGGTTCGCAAGGTTATTTTTTTTCAGCGCCCTTATAGTCAGCATTGCATCATCCGGGTTATCCTCTACCAGGATAATTTCTATGGGTTCGTTGTCTTTCATAATTCGCGCTTTAAATATTATTAGTTATTTACAGGTAATGCAATATAAAATGCTGCGCCTCTTCCGGGTTCCGATTCAGCCCACACACGGCCACCATGACGCGTTACAATACGTTTCACCAGCGCAAGGCCCACACCGGTCCCTTCAAATTCCGCTGTTGAGTGCAGCCGCTGAAAAACCCCGAAAAGTTTGTCGTAGTATTTCATGTCGAATCCTACCCCATTATCTTTTACAAAATATATGTTCTCCCCATTCTTTTGGTAGGCATCAATTTCTATAAATGGGCTAGACACTTTGCCGGAATATTTCACAGCATTCGAAATAAGGTTTGTAAACACGTTTAACATTAAACTGTAATCAGCCGATACCGGAGGTAATCCATGTATCGTTACCTCGGCCTGGAAATGATTGTTGTACGAAGCCTTTACATCCTGCAGCGAATCACGCACCACCGCGTTCATGTTAACTACTGTCATATTCATTTCTTTTTTTCCCATGCGCGAAAAAGCCAGCAGGTCATCTATCAACTGGCTCATTCTTTCGGCATTACCCGCAATTCCGGCCATAATTTTCTTTGCATCTTCCTCCAGTTTTGTACTATAGTCTTCCATCAATATTTTACTATAGCCCCTAATGGCACGCAAAGGTGCGCGCAAGTCGTGCGACACAGAATAGCTGAAAGATTCCAGTTCCCTGTTTGCCAGTTCCAGTTTCATTACACTTTGGCTAAGATCGCGGTTCAGTTTCTTTATCTCATGGTCAACCGCTCTGTTCTCCGTTATATCTTCCGATATTCCAAGCAGGTAAACAGGTTTTCCTGCGCCATCCTTTATTGGTATTTTTCGGGTATGAAGCCATCGCTTGCCGTTCTTTGTATCTATCTCTTCTTCCGGTATGTCTATCACATCTCCCCCGGCTAGTACAGCCTTGTCTTTCGACATAAAAAAATCAGCCTGTTCTTCCGGGAAAAAATCGTAATCATTCTTGCTCAGCAGGTCTTTCCGTGAATAGCCGAGCAATTCTTCGCCGGCTTTATTGAAACTCACAAAACGCAGGCTGTTGGCTTCTTTTACAAACACCATGTTTGGTATATTTTCAAGCACCGATTCCAGGAAAACGTTCGATTTCTTTATTTCTTCTTCAGCACGTTTACGGGCAGTTAAATCACGTGCCACTTCTGTAAACCCATAATGGTTGCCCTTATCATCTACCATTGGGGTATATATAATATTCGCCCAGAAAACCGACCTGTCACGGCGTACGTGCCAACCTTCCGCTTCGTGTCTTCCATTCTTCAATGCCAGTTCAAGATTACGTTTGGGTTTGCCTGCCTTCTTCTCTTCCTCTATATAAAACATCGATATATTCTTGCCTAGAATCTCATCAGCCCTGTACCCCTTAATTTTTTCAGCGCCCGTATTCCACGTCATTACATTTCCATTTACATCGAGCATATAAATGGCATAGTCTCTCACGTTCTGAATAATATGGCTCAGTTTCTCCCTGCTTTCTGCAAGTTCTCTGGCATTTTCCTTTTCAAGGGCAGTCATTTTAACCAACTCGGTTATATCAACTACGCGATGAACAATAAACTGCACTTCGCCCTTATTGTCTAATACAGGGCTATTACGCGGCTCCCAATACTTTTCTTCCCATCCCCCACCTTCCGATTCAGGCTTCTGTATGTCATATTTCTGCGGAGCCATGGTATCGTGCTTTTTCAGCTTCACTACCCGGTTCAGCGAAGCGCGTAGGTTCGATACTCCATCGGCCTTAACATCGTTCGGGTTATCCGGGAACACATCAAAAATACCCCGCCCCAGTATTTCCTCTCTTTTAGTAAGTGTAGCCTGTGCATAAGCATTACTTACAGCAACTATGGTAAAATTTTTATCTGGAAGCAAAATAAGATACAGGCCCGGCACAGCCTCAAATATGGCCTGGAAATCCATACCTGCTGAAACATTCGCTTTTACTGAAGCGCTCTTTTTCACCTTATCTTTTTTCTGTATTGTTCCGTTGTTTTTCATATAAATTAAAAAGTTACCGAGAATGTAGTCCCTTTATTAACTGCACTTTCACACTCTATTGTTCCTTTTAACGCGGTAACCAGGTCTTTTACTATTGAAAGGCCAAGGCCGTTGGAAGGCTCATTACCGGTGGGCCTTGGGCTAAGTTTCTGGAAACGTCCATATAGTTTAGGAATATCATGTACAGGAATTCCAAGGCCTTCATCTTTTACCTCTAATACATATTTTTTGTTTCTCTTAACTAATTCTACCCATACGGATTTACCGACAGGGCTATACTTTAAAGCATTTGATATAAGATTATCGGCAATAATGGAGAAATAGCTTACGTCGGTACTGAAATACATATCCTTGCACTTGTTTTTGTATTTCAGTTTTATTTTCTTTTTCGCTGCAGTATCTTCATACCTGTCAACCACTTCGTTTACCAGTTTACCGGGCTCAACCAGGTTATACATGGGGTTAATTATTCCATGCTGTATCCGGTTAATGGTTAACACATCGGAAAGTAAAACGCGCATATTATTAACAGAACGGTCAAGGCGGCGTATTTGTAAATTGCTTTTATCATTTATGCCGCTCACCCTGCCTTTCATTATATCAACTATAATAGCTATTGCACCTATCTGGTTCTGCAAATCGTGTGAAACAATACTCATCAGCCTGTCCTTTTCCTGGTTCAGGTAGTCAAGCTCCCTGTTCTTTTCCGCTATTTCAGCATTCAGCTTTTTAATCGTAATATTCTCTTCGGTTAATTTGTATTTCTCAAGACTAGCTTCAATAGAGGCCGGAAGCCGCGCCAGGTTGCTTTTCAATATATAATCGTCAGCTCCCGATTTCATGCAAGCCACAGCAAACTCTTCCGAGACAGAGCCTGTGACCAGTATAAATGGCACATTGGGCAATTTATCCTTGGCTATTTTCAATGCCGCAATAGAATTGAACTGGGGGAGCGAATGGTCAGATAGAATCACATCGGGCTTAAACTCCTCAACGGCATCAACAAATTCCTGTTCAGTATCAACACGTTGATCCCTGAATGAAATTTTATTCCTTTTTAACTGCCATTTTATTAACTCTGCATCATCTGCAAGGTCTTCAAGCATTAGTATTTTCAACTCTCTATTCATTGGGGGATGAATAATTATATTACTGTTATACTTTTATACTATAAGGTATTAACTCTGATTAATAATTTAATTTCCGTTGTTATAGCTTGTATTTAGTGGTAAAAGGTCCCACCCCACCCTTCTCCCTACAGGAAGAGAAGGGTAAAGCGATATTGAGGCTGGGGAGGGACGTCTGTATAATTCGAACTCAAAAGCTTTTATTTTGATGTGGTCATTTACTTCCATCTTTTGAGTTTTTCAAGTATGATTTCTGCTTAGCCGAATATCATACAGCAAAAGTAGACTGTACAACATTCATATTTTTAGGTATAAAACCCTAATTTTAAAAATATTTCTAGGTGTTTATACCTAGGTATAAACACCTAGAAAGTGGACAGAGCTAATTGAAAAATCATGGTAATTCTCCCCTAGTTCGTAACTTTGCCGGTAGTTTATGACAACAGATACCAATAACCCGTTCGATAAAGGCCTTGTTGAAGGTATAGATTTCTATTATAACGAGGACGGCTATAAAGTATTCACAGAAGCGTATCACCTTAAAAGGGGCTATTGCTGCCAGAATGGCTGCAAGCACTGCCCTTATGGGTTTCATGATAAATTAAACAAGAAGAAAAACAAGGACTGGTAACCTATTTTTTGCGGTACTTCGCAGTAAATGAGAACACTTCTGAAAGAATGTTTCTTTCGGTTTTACTGAATAGCTTGTGCCTGCGTTCATAAACCCTTTCAGCGGTTTCACAGGCTTTATCAAATTCATAAGTAACAAAACCATCTGCCCCTCCCCAACTGAAGGAAGGAATATGCTTGGGCGGAAAATTACCGCCATAAATATTAGCACTCACTCCCACAACCGTTCCTGTATTAAACATGGTATTAATTCCACACTTGGAATGGTCGCCCATTATTAAACCACAAAAAGTCAACCCGGTTGATACAGGCTTATTCTCTGCATAATCCCATAACTTAATCTCAGAATAATTATTTTTTAAATTGGAATTATTGGTATCGGCCCCCAGGTTACACCACTCGCCAATTACCGAATTACCCAAAAAGCCATCGTGCGCTTTGTTCGAATAGCCAAATACAACAGAGTTATTTATTTCTCCACCTACCTTAGAATGCTTACCAATAGTGGTAGGCCCATATATTTTAGCTCCTGCCTTAACAACACTTTCCTCACCTAGAACAAAAGGGCCTTTTATAACAGCCCCTTCCATAACCTCTGCATTTTTACCTATATATATCGGGCCTGAATTGGAGTTTAATATTGCACATTCCAACTTTGCGCCTTTTTCAATAAATATTTGTTTACCGATTAATGTATTTGTATTGGAAACCTTTGCCGATTTCCGACCCTTTGTAACTCTTTTAAAATCATCTTCTATAGCTTCTCCGTTCTTTGAAAAGATATCCCATAACCTTTCCACTCTTTTCAATTCCTTTCCTGTATCGGTCCCTTTGCCCGGAAATTCTTTAATTCCCTTTTTGCCGGAGTTAACTGCAACCAACGTGCTACCCGAAAATATGGCATGGTTTACTTCCAGGCTCTTTATTGCTTTTACCAATGTATCTGAAGGCATTATGGACCCATTAATCCAGACATTATTCTCTTTCTCCGACAATAGTAATGGGTATTTCCCTGCAAGGTAGCCCTCGGTTTTTACAGAAATCTTTTTCTTTAATTCAAACTCCCATTTTTCCCTTATGGTTAATATACCCACACGCATTTCACAAACAGGCCGGGTAAATGTTAAAGGCAACAGATGAGCCCTTACCTCACTATCATCAAAGAGTATGTAATTCATTGGAATACGCTAATGTTACCACAAAAATACAGATAATTATACTGTATAACATAGTATGAATTATTGTTTAAAACCTTCTTTTTTACACACATACATACTAAAACCATAAATTATCTGTTATTTTTGCATATCATGAAGCGAATAAAACCATTTTACACTTTTGTCTTAGTTTGCATTTCGCTGCTGCCATTAAACAAGGCCTTGTCACAAGGGTCTCCTATAGGTGCCTGGCAAGATTATCTTTCATACAGCAAGGGAGCAAGTGTAACCGTGGCTAATAACCTTATTTACTGTGCTTCCGGCGCGGGGGTATTCTCATACAATACATCTGATAATTCTATAGAACGCTTTAGCAAAGTCAGCGGGCTTTCCGATGTTAATCCGTCAGTTATACGATACAATCCAACTACCAACTCGGTAGTTATTGGCTACCCTGACGGCAATATAGATATTATTCAAAATAACACCATAACCAATATACCTGCCCTGAAAAACGGCCTTTTACAGGGCAATATATCCATTTATGGCATGTGTTTTGATAGTAATATAGCTTACATTGGTTGCGGACAAGGTATTTTGCAGGTAGACCTTAACCAGTATATTATTTTAAATACTTTTAATATTGGACCGGGAGGCACCGCTGAAATTGTTTATGGTACAGCCATTTTTAACGATACTCTTTATGCCGCTACACAAAATGGCATACAAACAATTGCTTTAAACAATCCAAATCCTAAAGATTATACGAAATGGTACAGTGTACCCTGCCAGCCTACAACCGTATTGCATCCGGGGGCGCTTAACGCTAATCCATATAACATTATCTGTGCAGCAGGCGATTCTCTTTACACCAATTGGGCCGGAACATATACCGGTACTGGGATATTTGATACAGCTTATATTTATAGTAATGGCAAATGGAGTTACGCTCCTTTTTATCTTATAAGTGACGAGTTAAACTCTCTGCAGGTTAGCAAGGCAAATGGAAAAAATTATCTTACTGCATCCACCTATGGTACTTTATGGGAAATTGACTTATCCACATTTTCCCGTACAACAAGTGTGAATGCATACCCATCGGGTGCTACCCCAATACCGGAAGACGCCTTCTATGATGGCACAAATATATGGATTGCTGACCTTAACCTGGGGCTCGTAAAAAACTGGGTAAACCCCAGCGGGGCAAAAGAGGCTGAAGTCATTGACCCGCCAGGGCCATTTTCAAACGACGTAACTTGTATTGCCATTGAAAATAATGACATATATATAACACCCGGAGGCTACGACGCTTCCTACGGACCCGATTATATATATGGTATAGGAACCTCTGCTTTTAATAATGGAAGCTGGCACCAATTGGTAACCTACGATACAGTTACCCATTCAGACAGTATGAATGATATAAATGTAGTTGCTATAGACCCGACTAATCCTATGCACGCATACGCAGGTAGTTGGAACGGCGGGCTTTTAGAATATAATAATAATGCTGTAGTAGCCACTTACGGGACTTCTACTCCAAACGGGCCGCAACCTGTTCAGGGTTCACCTGGCCAGAGCCGCGTAGGCGGCATAGCTTTCGATACATTAGGCAATGTTTGGATAACTAATGGATTTGCTTCATCCAATTTTCTTTCCGTAAAAAAGAAATCAGGGGCATGGTCAACTTTCGATTTCTCTAATTCTATTGGCGCCTCGGAAACCGGTATTGTAGTTAGCGATTTGCTGGTAACGCAAAGCCAGGCTAAATGGATGATGATGTATGGAACGGGCATATTGGTATACCAGGATAATGGAACCTTCGCCACACCCGGCAACAGTAATACAATACTCATAACTAATCAGACCGGGAACGGTGCATTACCGAGCCTGAATATTTTCTGCATGGCTGAAGACCAGAATGGCTCAATTTGGGTGGGAACCGATGCCAGTGTAGTTGTTTTCTATTCGCCAGATAATGTTACCGATGGTAACCACGATTGGGACGCGCAACCCGTTTATGTGCAGCAAAACGGCTATACACAGTACCTTATGCAGAACCAGACTACTACAGCAATTGCAATTGACGGCGCAAACCGTAAATGGATTGGTACACAGGGTGGCGGCGCTTTCCTGATGTCGGCCGACGGCACACAACAGATATACAACTTCACCGCGGAAAACAGTCCGCTGATATCGAACAATATTACTTCCATTGCAATTAACCAGAATACCGGCGAAGTTTTTTTCGGAACCGATAAAGGTGTTGTGTCCTATAAAGGTGATGCTATCCAGGGCGACTCCACCTATGGAAACCTATTTGCTTACCCTAACCCTGTACCACATGGATATAGCGGCCCTATTGCAATCAAAGGTATGGTTACCAATTCCGATGTAAGAATTACTACAGTAAGTGGTGAAATAGTTTACCATACCACTTCATTAGGCGGACAGGCTGTATGGAATGGCACCAATTTTGCCGGCACCAGGGTGCAGACGGGTGTTTATCTCGTATTCTGCATAAGTCCCGACGGTACACAAACCGCTGTCGGCAAACTTCTCTTTATAAACTAGCATGTACCTTACTACCGAGGCTATTGTACTGCAACTTTATCCATATAAAGACAACAGTGCAATTGTAAAATTATATACTCAGCAATCGGGGCTTATATCCTGCTGGGCTGCATCGGTACACAAAAAAACATCAAAAACAAGAGCAAGTTTACTGCAACCCCTTTCATTAATAAAAGCCGAAATAAGCCATAAAGAGAATAACAATCTCGTCCAGCTTAAAGAAGCTGAGCAAACCATCCATACCCCGGGAATAGCGCTTAATATTGAAAAAAGTTCTATTGCCATATTCCTTGCTGAATTACTATTAAATGTCCTGAAAGAGTCGTCGCACGATGAATGGTTGTTTACTTTCATAAAAGATTCCATTTTATTATTGGATGCCACTAAAGAAAAATGCGCTAATTTTCATTTGCTGTTTCTTGTTCGCCTGGCCGACCATCTCGGGCTTTTACCCAAAGACAACCATTCAGCGGATATGCCTTATTTCAACTTGGAGGAAGGGATTTTCCAGCGTTCTGTCCCAATGCACCCCTTTTTCCTTAGCCCTGTTGAAAGCGAATGGTTGAATAAGTTATCGGCCTTACCCCTGGAGAGATTTTATGAGCCTGTTATTCCTTCCAATGATAGAAAACAGCTGCTGCACGGGCTAATAAAATATTTCGAAATTCACCTGGCTATGCAACCGCTCAAATCGCACCTGGTGCTGGAGGAAGTTTTCTAACGATTACTTAGGCGCTGTTCTTAACAAAAAGAAAGCAAGAACACCGTACAATAGGTTTGGTATCCAAACCGAAATAAAAGGTGAAATAATGCCACCTTCAGCGAAAGTGGTTGATACCTGCATAAATAATATGAATGAGAATGCTATAAGCAAGCCTATTCCCACATGCAGGCCTGTACCACCCCTCACCTTACGGCTGGAAAGAGACACACCAATAAATGTAAGTATAAAGGTAGCAAAAGGGAACGCTGTCCGCTGGTCTTTTTCCACTTCATAAAACATCAGGTTAGTTGAACCTTCCATTCGCTCCTTATCTATGTACTCGTTCAGTTCTTTATAGTTCATGGCCTGTACATTATCAACCCTCTGCTTAAATTCGGTAGGATAAAACCCAAGTACAGTGTCTTTATACATGCCACTTACTAAACTCTCTGTACCATCAGGGGCAATAGTACGGGTATAATAATTAAAAAGCTTCCAGTCCTTCTTTACGCTGTCCCAGGTTGCAGTTTCGGCGGTCAGCTTATACCTTAATTCCTGTCCAACCGTTTTCTCAAGGGAAAATTTTGTGGCCTGGTTCATATCAACATTAAAACCCAGCATATATATATATACTCCCGGGCTTATTTGCTTATGTATATTTTTAGAAACATTCATGAACTTATCGCGGGTATACATGTTTTCAAAAGCAAGGCGTGTTTTATTGGCATTGGGTATAACAACATGATTAAGGTAAAGCGATAATGAAGCAATCATAAAAGAGCCCACTATATATGGATATAACAGCCTGCGGAAACTTACCCCGCTGCTGAGTATTGCTATTATTTCACTGCGGGCAGCCAGGCGCGAAGTGAAAAATACTACAGATATAAATGTAAATAACGGGCTGAAAAGGTTAACAAGGTAAGGAACAAAATTGCAGTAGTAATCGAATATAATGGCATGTACAGGAACGTGTTTTTTAATGAAACTATCCAGCTTTTCTGAAATATCAAACACAATAATTACAATGCTGATAAGGCCAATAGCGAAAACAAAAGTGCCGAGAAATTTCCGTAGGATGTATATATCCAGCTTCTTTATCATATCACACGCACCGTGATAAAATTCTGGTAATGCTTCAGGTCCCCTTCTTCAATAAATACCTCTTCCACCATGGCACGAGGCGAACCAATGTGGCACCACTCCACAAATTTCTTAAGGCTTTCCTCATCTCCTTCTGCTTCTATGTATACTGTCCCGTCAATTTCATTGCGGGTAAAACCGGCCACACCATATACGTGCGCCTTATCTACCGCAGTTGCCCTGAAGTAAACTCCCTGCACTTTACCATGCACCCTTATTTTTAAATGCTTTTTCATTTACAAACGATGGGTTACCCTTTTTACCATATCCTTCTTCCAAACAGCAAAATCGCCCTCAATAATATGCTTCCTTGCTTCCTGCATTAGCCAAACGTAGAATGCTAAGTTATGAATACTACTAATTTGTGGGCCCAGAATTTCCCTGGAATGGTGTAAATGGCGGACGTACGCCTTAGAATAATAGCTGTCCACATAAGAAGTGCCATCTGGGTCAAGAGCTGAAAAGTCATCTTTCCATTTACTATTCATAAGGTTTACTACCCCATTACGTGTGAAAAGCCACCCATTACGCCCGTTTCGGGTAGGCATTACGCAGTCGAACATATCAATACCAAGGGCAACCGATTCAAGCAGGTTTTCCGGAGTTCCCACCCCCATTAGGTAGCGGGGCTTATGTTCGGGTAAAAAGGCACAGACTTTTTCCGTCATGGCATACATATCTTCGGCAGGTTCTCCTACAGAAAGTCCGCCAATGGCATTGCCGTCAAGGTCCATATCAACTATCACCTTGGCTGATTCCTCTCGTAAATCGGGATATACCCCACCCTGCACAATGCCAAAGTGTAATTGTTTAGGAGCATCATCTGGCCTGCAGCGGTAATGGTCAGCACTACGTTTTAACCAACGATGCGTAAGCTGTATAGAGTCTTTTACATATTTATGGTCAGCAGGATAAGGAGTACACTCATCCAAGGGCATCATAATATCTGAACCTATGGTTTGCTGTATATCCAATACCTTTTCGGGAGTAAAGAAATGCTTTGACCCGTCAAGGTAAGATGTGAACTCTACTCCTTCCTCTCTTATTTTCCTTGTAGGAGAAAGAGAATATACCTGGAAGCCTCCGCTATCTGTAAGGATAGGCAGGTCGCAATGCATGAATTTATGCAACCCTCCGGCTTTTGCCATAGTATCCATGCCGGGGCGTATATATAAATGGTAGGTATTGCCCAGAATGATCTGGGCCTTTACGTCTCTCACTAAATCCTGCTGGCTAACGGCCTTCACTGAACCAATGGTGCCCACCGGCATAAAAACAGGTGTTTCAAAAACCCCGTGAGGTGTGTGAACAGTACCAGCCCGGGCTGATGAATGTGCGTCTTTATGTGTTAACTTGAATGCCACAATTTGTTAATTAATCTGTTGAAATGATGCCAAAAATAGCAGGATTCCGTCTTATAGATGCCTGTAGCTTTGCATAAACAAAAAAATCATGCCCGAAGTAGTCGTTAATGCGCTCCTTATAACCTTTGGTATTTGCTTCCTTATTCAACTTATTTTCCTGTTGTTTGTCTATTCAGGCTTTGCCTTTAAAAAGAAACGTAATAACCTTACAAATATTGGGCTTCCCTCGGTTTCAGTAATCATTTGCGCCCGTAACGAAGAACGTTTTATTGAGAAAAACCTTACCCAGGTGCTGGAACAGGACTACCCCGGCTTTGAAGTAATAGTGGTAAACGACTGCTCTACCGATGGCACCCAGGAGGTGCTTGATGGCCTGCAAAAGAAATATAGCAACCTCCGCAGCCTTATTATACACGAGGGCAATGTATATAAACACGGCAAAAAGCTGCCCCTTACAATAGGTATTAAAAATGCCCAGTATGAATACCTTGTATTTACCGATGCCGACTGCCGCCCGGCCAGTAAAGGCTGGTTAAGAGATATGATTGGCGCCTTTGATGGGGACACCGAAATAGTATTGGGTTACGGAGCCTATGCCCGTACCCGTGGCCTTGTTAATTCGCTTATCCGTATGGATACCTTCCAGATTGGGTTGCAGTATATGTCGCTGGCATTGGCAGGTATGCCTTATATGGGTGTGGGCCGGAATCTGGCCTATAAAAAGTCTCTTTTCCTGAAACAGAAAGGCTTTGCGCCCCATACCAACATACCTTCAGGTGACGACGACCTGTTTATAAATAAAGCTGCCAGCCGCTTCAATACGCGCATTGCGGCCTGTCCCGACTGTATTACCATTTCAGAACCCAAGCCCAGTTTTAAGGAATGGGTAAGGCAAAAACGCAGGCATGTATCAACCGCTAAGCATTACAAGGCATCTACCCTCTTTACGTTAGGCACTATTACTTTGAGTCAATATCTTTTCTGGTTTAGCTTCGTGGCCCTGCTCTTCACCAACTGGTGGACTGTAGCAGTGGCCTTATTCAGCATAAGGCTACTTATGCAAATGCTAATCTACGGTAAAGCCATGCGCAAACTGGGCGAAAGCGATTTATTACTATATTCGCCTGTTATAGAGTGGTTGCTGTTATTTGCATTTTACCCCGGGGTAGCCATTTCTAATATGCTGTTTAAAGAAGCGCAATGGAAGACCTAGAACATTTATCGGCCAAGGCTTACCACGATTATGAGTTGGTAAAACTGGCTATGGAGGGCGACCAGAAGGCCTACGCCGAACTGTTGAAGCGCTATTACGATTCTATTTACTTTATGATGCTTAAAATGGTAAAAAACCAGGACGATGCCGACGACCTGACCATGGAAGCATTCGGCAAAGCATTTAAAGGATTATCGCACTATACACCTGATTACGCATTCAGTACGTGGCTGTTTAAAATAGCCACCAACAATTGTATTGACCATATGCGTAAGCAGAAGATTAAGCCTATTTCGATAGACAAATCGTATGAGAATGATGAGGGCGATGAGATGACTATGGAGGTAAGATCGCAGTATCTTGACCCCGAAGAAAAGTACATTAAGAAGCAGAAGATTAAAATAATGCACGATATAGTGAGCAAGCTGAAACCGCGCTACCGCACACTGGTTGAACTGCGTTACTTTAAAGAATGGTCGTACGAAGAAATAGCTGCCCACCTTGATATGCCTATTGGTACCGTAAAAGGACAATTGTTCAGGGCGAAGGAAATTATGCTCCACATCCTGAAGAATTCAAAAGACAAAATCTAATCCTTCCCATTATGGCAGAAGGAGACGATATTTCTCTTTTGCTCAAATACTTCACCCTAACCGAAACACAAAAGGCTCAGTTTACTGAATTGGGCAGGCTTTACCACGACTGGAACCAGAAGATAAACCTTATATCGCGCAAGGATATGGAGCACCTTTACCTGCATCATATACTGCACTCGCTTGCCATTGCTAAACTTATACAATTTAAGCCCGGTACAAAAATTGTTGATGTGGGTACCGGTGGCGGATTACCCGGCATACCACTTGCTATTTTCTTCCCTGAATGTGAGTTTCTGCTTATTGATTCCATTGGCAAAAAGATAATGGTAGTGAAGGATTTGATTAACCAACTTGGGCTTGATAATGCAAAGGCCCGCCAGGACCGTGCAGAAGAATTGCATGGCAAAGCGGACTTTGTTACCGGCCGTGCGGTGACTGACATACAGGAGTTCCATAAGAATGTAAATCACCTGATTGGAGATAGAAGCGCTAACAGCCTGTCCAATGGCATTATTTACCTGAAAGGCGGAGACCTGAAAAAGGAGTTAGGTAAACTTGCCGATAAAACCCGGATAACCCCTATCAGTAAATGGTTTACCGAAGAATATTTTGAAAGCAAGATGGTGGTGTATATCAATACTACTACTTCGCCCCCTTTACATCAGCAGCGGTAACGGTATAACCATTATTGCCGAATGCGTGGGTAATATAGCTGATAACAGCCGCCGCATCTTCGTCGCTTAATTGCTGTGCAGGCATTGAACCATTATACTTGGTGCCATTCACGGTAATAGTTTCAGAAGTACCATTTAATATTTGCTTAATAGCTCTCTTTTTGTTAGCCACCAGGTAATCTGAGTTAGCCAATGGAGGGCAACTGGTGCGGGTAGCGCTTCCATCTGCTGAGTGGCAGTTCTGGCACTTGGCTGCATATATGGCTTGTCCTGCTGCATAAGGCGAGTTTTTGGCCGCGCCTGCCAAAGAATCTTTTACTGCTTTTACATCGGATGCAGATACATCGAAACCATTGTTGCCGAAATTGTGATACACATAGCTCAGCACATCGGCCACTTCCTGTTCTGAAAGGTTGCTTTGCGGAGGCATAACACCTGTATACTTTTCACCATTTACAGTCAGCGGGTTTGAGGAACCCATTAACACCTGGGTTATGGCCCTGTTTTTATTGGCAAGCAAGTAATCTGATTTAGACAGCGGAGGATAGGTTCCCTGCATGCCTGTACCATCGGGTTGGTGACAAACGATACATGTCTTCTGGTAAACTGTTTTACCTGCCGCGTAAGGCGTATTATCTGCCGGAGCAGCTGGAGTAGTGTTTGCAGGTGCAGGCTGGTTATTGCTTGGATTGTCGACGCAGGCTGCAGCAAAAACTGCAATGGCTGATAAGAGGAAAAGTAGTTTTTTCATATTGAAAATGTTTAAATATCAACCCTGGTCATAGTCTACCACAACTACCGGGGTAGTGGGGTGCGACTGGCAAGTAAGTATATATCCCTGAGCCACCTCATCATCGGTCAATGCATAGTTCATATCCATAGATACTTTACCCTCTTTAAGCTTGGCACGGCAGGTAGCGCACACAGCGCCCTTGCATGAGAACGGTGCATCTACTCCCGCATCCATAGCAGCATCGAGTATAGCATCACCGTTCGATGAAAGCTGGAAAGTAGTTTCCCTTCCGTCCATTACAACGGTAACTTCGCAGATTGCACCGGGGCCGGAGGAAGTATCTTTCTTCACCTCTTCCACTATGGAAGTAAAGTATTCTATATGTACAAAGTTCTTGTTTACGTTATTATTCTCCAGCACTTCTTTCACATTGTCCATCATAGGGCCGGGGCCACAGACAAAATATTCAATAACCGGGTTCCTTTCAACATATTTAGCTAATAGGTTCTTCACTGTATCTTTTGTCAGCATGCCGGTAAAATCAGCAGAGAAGCCAGGAGTTTGCGGTTTTTCAAAAACATAATGCACCACCAACCTGCCGCTATTCATTGCTACCAATTCGTCAATCTCTTTTTTAAATATGGTAGCTTGTTCGTTGAGGTTACCATAGAACAAAGTCAGCTTGCTTTGTGGCTCAACAATTAATGTAGTGCGGATAATAGAGAGCATGGGAGTAATACCGCTTCCGCCTGCAAAAAGCACATAGTGTTTGCGGTTGGTGCTTTTCAACTCGGTATGGAAATTACCCATGGGAGTCATTATCTCAATGGTATCTCCTTTCTTAATCTTATCGTTTACAAAGTTCGAGCCTACCCCACCCTTTACCCTTTTTACCGCAATACGCATAGGTTCTTTCACCATGGGGCTGCTGCAAATTGAATAGGAACGCCTAACCTCTTTACCGTCAACAGTTAGCTTAAGGGTTAGGTGCTGGCCCTGTATATATGTATAATCTTTCAGTAACTCCGAAGGCACATCGAACGCAACCGAAATGCAATCGGGTGTTTCGGTTTTAACCTCTGAAACAACTAGTTTATGGAATTTACTCACAAGCTATTTATTTAAAATTTGAAAGCCCCCAAAATTAAAGTTTTTTCCGTTGTACAGTTGGTGGATTTGGTATCAGGGGTACTCATTCTCAATTCTCCACTCTCCATTTTTAATTTATCAGACGAACTTTTCTCCCTTTTGGGCTTTTACTTCATTCACAAAGTTACGTATCTGCTGTTCATCCTGCTTTTTGCAGATTAATAGCGTATCGCCCGACTCTACTACAATATAATCTTCCAGCCCTTCTATTACCGCTAATTTATTTTTAGGTACATGAACTATGCAACCCTTCGATTGGAACAATAATACATTCTTACCTACAACGGCATTCTTGTCCTTGTCTTTGGGTATGTGCTGGTAAAGCGAGCCCCATGTACCCAGGTCTGACCAGCCAATGGCCGAGCTGCGCACGTATACATTGTTCGCCTTTTCCATTACACCGTAGTCGATAGAAATGCTTTTACAGTGGCCATATACTTTCTCCACATATTTCTTTTCTTCGGGGGTATAATACACATCCTTGCCTTCTTTAAACACATCAGCTACTTCGGGCAGGTATTGCTCCATAGCCTTAATAATGCTGGCCACGCTCCATATAAATATGCCTGAGTTCCATAAAAAGTCACCACTTTGCAGGAAAGATACCGCCATTTCATGGTCCGGTTTTTCGGTAAATGTCTTTACCTTTTTTATCCTAGGGTCCTTTTCCTTTATGGGCGACTCTATAAACTGTATGTAGCCATAACCGGTATCGGGCCTCATAGGGCGAATGCCTATGGTAAGCAGGCAATCTTCCGAAGCAGCCTTCTTATAACATGCGCTGATAGCTTTAATAAATGTCTTTTCCTTCAATATTAAATGGTCCGACGGAGCCACCACCATAAGGGCCTTAGGGTCTCTGAGAGCTATTTTATACGAAGCGTACGCCACACAGGGAGCCGTATTTTTACGGGCGGGCTCGCATAAAATATTATCGTCGGGTATGGCGGGTAACTGTTCTTTTACCAGTTTGCGGTAAGACTCATGTGTAACCACAAAAATATTTTCAGGCGGACAGATATGCGCAAAACGGTCGTAGGTCTGCTGTATAAGCGTTTTACCTATTCCAAGCACATCAATAAACTGCTTAGGATAAGTTGTACGGCTCATGGGCCAGAAACGGCTTCCTACGCCGCCTGCCATTATTACACAATAGTGGTGCTTGTTCATACTTATGCTTTCAGCTTTTGAAGGGCGGCCCTTAGTTTAGCAATAACATCATCAATACCGTTGGCCTCGGCAGTGCCTATTGATACACGGAACCATGTAGAATCGGTAGAAGCGCCGAAGGCATAGAAAGGAACCAATGCAATGCCGGCTTCATTCAGTATATACTGCATAACGCTTTCACCATTGGTAAGCACCTTGCCATCGGGTGTTTTCATTCCCTTAAGGTCGAAAAGAACGGTAAGGTATATAGCAGCCTGTGGCACAATGGCGTGTACTTTCAAACCCTCTTTCTCCAGTTGCTGGAAGCCTTTATAAAAACCATCGAGGCGTTGCAATAACTTTGCTTTGAAGGTTTGCATAAATGTATCTACCGCAGCGGTATTATCAAGATACTTTGCTACTGCAACCTGCTCGGCTTTAGGCGCCCATGCACCTACGTGGCCTATAATAGATTTCATTTTATCTATCACTTTTTTGTGGCCCATGGCCCAGCCTACACGCACGCCGGTAGCGGCAAAAGCCTTCGATATACCATCAACAAATACGGTATAGTCGCGCATTTCGGGGCAGAGTGAAACAGGGTTAAAGTGCTGCACATCGCCGAATGTAAGCTGCCAGTAAACCTGGTCGTACAGTACATAAACAGGTTTCTTATCGCCCCTGCGTTTGTTTTCTTCAATTACCAGGTCGCATATTTCTTTCAACCCCTCTTTGGTAAATACTGTTCCCGTAGGGTTCAGCGGAGAGCATAATGCTATAAGGGTTGCCTTGCCAATGTGCGGTTTAATATCAGCCGCCGTAGGCATAAAATTGTTTTCGGGGCGGGCATCAACCTCAATAGGTTTAGCGCCGGTAAGGTGCACATAGTGGTTGTTGTTCCACGATGGCACAGGGTATATTACATATTCACCGGGGTTAACCAGTGCACGGTAAGCCGCGTAAATAATGGGCCTTGAACCGCCTGCTATCAGTATCTCCGATTGGGGATTATAATCTAACCCGAGGGTTTTGGTTAAAAACTTAGCCACCGACTGCCTGAGCGTAAGCACGCCATCACTTGGAGGGTAGTTAGACTGGTTAGCATTATATGCCGCTATTATCTCTGCCTTAAGTTCGTTGGGTAATGGGAATATTTCGGGATTAAAATCGCCTACGGTAAAATTGTAAACCTTCTCGCCCTTTCGTATCTTTTCGTTAACCTCTCCTGCTATTTTTAATATCTCTGAACCGATGAGGTTTTCCGCCATTTCGGATACCTCTAAATCGCGGCTCTTTGGCTGTGTCAGCGTTGATTCCATTTCTCTGTGTTTTTAAGCGGGGCAAAGGTATAAAAATCGATTTACTTTAATAAGGGATATTTTGTACACTTTCCGGTGGTGAATTGCCATAACTGCCAAACATTGCCAAAATCTGCCGCTTTATGCCGTTTTCATACGGTCACTTTTTGTAAACATATGACTTTCAAATACTTGTAAAATTTCATGAAGTTTCACTTTGGCAGTTTTTAACGGGTATACACTTTTTGATATGTTTAAAAAATCAACCCGTTGATTTTCAATTTTATGAGTTTCGTGTTACCCTCGAATTTTGTTACCCCGTGTTACCCCGTTGAAACTTCGCTAATCTGCAATCGTTAATCGACATTCGTTATTCAAATTCATTTTCTCGCAAAGGCGCAAAGTCTTTTTCACCGCAAAGGTCGCAAAGTAAACAGCCACGCAAAGGTCGCAAAGACTTATCCCTTACTACTTATTCCTGCGCCTTTGGCACATATAAAAACAATAATGTATCAATGAAATAACAATGCATAAACAATGGAATTATCAATAAAAGGCCATTGATACTGAATTTGCAAGCGGCTGAAAACCAACAATAAGTTATTGATATATCAATGAATATAGTTATCAAGAGCAAAATTTTTCAACGCAGAGCATACCGAGTTATACAGAGACCCCGGCGTTCATTGCTTCTCCCGATAGTTATCGGGACGGGACCCCTTTTTACTAAATAATATCAAAGAACTTTTCCGCCTTCGCCAAGGCTACTGCGGACAAGTACAAAGTTCACCTCTCTCCACTATTTTTAAAAGTGAAATCGCACTTTGTTTTCAACACCCCCAAAACCGCTATATTTGTTACACCCTAAAAACATTTCACCATGGCTGAAAATAAAACACAAAAAACCACCGCAAGCCCTGAGGCTTTTTTAAAAACCATAAAGGATGCACAAAAGCAGAAAGACGCTTTTGCTATTCTTGAACTGATGAAGAAAGCCACGAAAAGCAAACCTAAAATGTGGGGAACTGCTATTATTGGTCTGGGCGATAGCTCATACAAACTGGCCAGCGGTAAAGAAAATGAATGGTTCCAGATCGGGTTCGCTTCCCGCAGCAAAGATTTTTCGCTTTACCTGATGGGTGAAAAAGGCGATAAGTATAAGGCATTGCTTGGCAAGCTTGGCAAACATTCTTTTAGCGGTGGCTGCCTGCACATTGGCAAAATGGCTGATGTTGACACTAAAGTACTCCTACAGCTTTTTGAGTTACAGGTTAAAGCTACCCAAAGTAAGGAGTTGTAACTTAGACTATAATTAAAGCATGTTATTGAAAGAGGTATTTGACAAAATTTATGAAAACCCTGACTCTAAAGACTCCAGGGTTTTTGTTTCTCTTTATGAACAAAATAAGGCAATAATTGAAAATGCGGATATTACTAATGATGAGTGGAATCGCTATTATGTAGTTCAATTAATGGCGGATTACGCTCTATCCCTCAGTTATGTCGGAAGTATAAGTAAATCTCTTCCATATTTTGATAAAGTAATACCACTGGTCGAAGCCAGACAAATCTCAGAGAAGAAAAAACCATTTGATTTACCGCTATATGAAAAGTTAATATGGAATAGGGCAACTACTCTTCACAATCTTAAAAAATATGACTTGGCTGCGAAGGAATTTGAAAAATTAGTAATCAACTTTCCTGATAATGATAAATATCGAAATTGGTTAAGAGGTTCTCAAGCCTTTAAACTTAACAAGATAAGTAATGTATGCGTAGTCATAGGAGTGGCGGGATGCATTTCAAATTATATCTCACCTAAGGGGCTAATATGGAAAATTGAGCTATATATAGCAATTGCTGCTATTGCGGCTTACCTTATTTTACAGCTATTAATCTATTTAAAAAAAATAAGGAAATAGTTTGTATGCTGCAAGAAACTAAGCACAACTTAGTGCTTACACTGCGGCACAGAACCTAACGACTTGCGACTTCCCCCGGTTCGGCGAAGGTTGCACCTTCGTCAACTTATTGCTATAGCCCGTGGCTACTTAAATATAAAAGGCGAAGGCACAGCCTTCGCCAAACGTTTACTCATAAACTACGATAATATTGGGGCTTCTTTATTATGGCCACCTTAAGCGTTAATCAACTCAAGCACTAATCACAGATTAGCGCCTACGGGGTTAAGCCATTATAGACTTTAAGTGCCGTTTAGCGCCTAAGTACAAAATAATTTTAGAATAATTAAAATCACAAAATTTTTAGTTAATGCTATATTTGCCCTATAAAATCCAATATGAATGAAAGCTATACTAATATTACTTATACTTTCCATCATTACTTTTATTCATCCTGCAATAAAAACAAACAACAATATCGGCTCAGTAACGATAGGAACACAGACTTGGGCAACAAAAAATCTTGATGTGTCAAAATTCCGCAATGGCGACCCAATACTTGAAGCTGAATCTGCCGATGAATGGAATGAAGCTGGTAATAAAAAGAAGCCAGCTTGGTGTTATTACGGAGGAGATACTTTAAATGGACGCAAATATGGAAAGTTATATAATTGGTATGCAGTACACGATAGTAGAGGTATAGCACCACTAGGCTGGCATATACCAACAGATAATGAATGGACAATCTTAGCTAACTTTTTAGGAGGAGTCAATGTAGCAGGTAAAATAATGAAGAGTGCAGGCGATTGGGATGGGGATGATAGCATTAGTTTTTCCGCGTTACCAACTGGCTTCTCTTGGGGTGGCACATTCTCAGGTCTTGGCTCACACACAGGCTTCTGGTCAGCGACGGAAAAAAGTACGGGAAATGCCTGGCTCTGGACATTAGTATCTGGTCATTCGTCGTTTCTCCGAGGCCCATGCGCTGAATCATTTGGATATTCAGTGCGATGTATGAAGTGAAAATATCTGACAATGGTAAAGAATAGATTACAATTTTGAAATAATTAATTTTAAAAGCACCAATATGAATAAGGTTTTAAAAAAGATTGACAATGCACATTCTATTGAATACATTGAAAATTCCCCATGGAAGCCATCTGAAAATGCAATTAGGATACGCATAGTCAAGAATGGAAGGTACGACCGAGTTAGTTCATCTATAATACCTATTGAAAATGGATTTTCTGATATTGTAGTATTGCTTTGCACATGTTTAAAAGAAGATAAAATAATTAGTAATAAACAGATGGGCAAGATTATGATGGAACTTATAAAATCATGGATAAGAAAAATATGGCATCAATTGGTTGTATAGGAGATGACCCGGTTCGGCGAAGGTTGCACCTTCGTCAACTTATTGCTGTAGCCTAAGGCTACCTAAATATAAAGTCGAAGGCACAGCCTTCGCCAAACGTTTACTCATAAACTACTATAATATTGGCCTAACGACTAATTAGAACGTCAACCTTAGCCCGGCCAGGAAATTAAAGCGTTGGGTAGGATAATTCTCCCACTGTTGGTAAGCCGTGTTGGCTAGGTTATTCAGGTGAAGGAAAGCCGTAAAAAACTTGTTGTATTTGTAGTCAACCCCAAGGTTTAAATCGGGGTAGCCTGCAAGTTCTTTAGCTGAAAGCACACCATCGGTAGTTTGCGGGGCGTATTGCTGGCCAAGTACAAATACCTCTGCCATAATTATATACTTGCTGTGTATGGTGTACTCGCCCTTAAGATTGATTTTCATGTTGGGGTGGTACCAAACCGCAACCTGATTGGTTGGGGTGTACTGGAACCAATCGGCGCCCAACGTAATACGCAAATCTTTCTTGTACTGGTAATCGGCCTCGCCATGCAGGTTAAGCACCTTTACGTTATCGTAAACCACGGCAAAGCGGTTGTCTAAAAACTCCAGCGAATCGGTAACAAACAAGGGCATATTTTTTATTTCCGATTCTGAACCGCTTACGGTATAACTTAAATTATTGGTTATGCTGCCGGTTAACCCGCCATAAATATGGTACATGGTGCGGGTATATTGCTGGTTCAGGGTGTCCTGCACATAAGGGTTCATGGTCGATAGGCTCTTAAAGCTGTTGTACTCCTCATTGCCGTCTAGCCCGGCGAATATTATAAGGGCGTTATTGGCTACATGGTACCTTGCCAATAAATCGGGGAACACATCAACCCGGCTGTCGAGGGTTTCATCGTAAACTTTTAAGCCAATATGCGCGTCCCAATGCTTTTCAACGGTAGAGAAATAGGGATTTAATGCCATGTTAATGGTGCTCTTGCTGCCCAGGTTGTTGTCGTCTCCGTAATAATGCATAAAGGCGTTTACATCAAGCCTCTGGTGCTGTATGTAAGTAAATAAGTGGGCATCTATGTTCACGTAATTTTCTTCAGCATTATGTACATCGCTGTAATTATAGTAACCCAGTTTTATATCGTTGTTCACCATCGACGAATCTTTATAATGGCTGGTATATTGCAGCATTCCGCTGAACAGGTCGTATCTTTCGCGGGTGGTATTATTATCGAAAATCTGGTCCTCGGTAGTGTTGTAACCATAATCGTGCACTACATGTTCATCATAATTAGCTTCAGCATATAAGGTATGGTTACCCATGAACTTTTCCCCATACAGGTTTACATCGTTATATGAAAACCCGCTGTAGCCGGAGTTATCGGTTGTGTACTCCGACGATAAATGGTTCAGGTGAATGCCGTAATCCCAATCGCGCGAGCGTAAAGAATTAAAATAGTATTCCGTGTAAAGCGTATTGTAATTACCCGCTCCAACACTCAGCATAGAATGGTTGAGCTTGTCGAGCGGTTCGCCCTTAAGCTGTATAGCCTGCAACGATTGGGGAGTATAGGCAGTCTGGTACTGGTTATAGGTAAGGTTATAATCAACCTTGCGCGAAGGCTTTACGGTATCTGCAATAGCGGGGTTGCTGTTGATTTTATTGCCGTTGCTTATGGTATTATTAGCCTGCTGCGATATTTTAAACACAATGGTATCAATATTCTTTTGCTGTGCAAAAGCTACCATGCCGCTCATCAGCGCTAATCCTGTCAACAAATATTTTACGTTGCTTTTCATAGTTGTGCTTATTGGTTGAAGAGCTTATCGTACTTAGCGCTGTCTTTCGAGAAAGGTATTTCCATATTGGTTTGCACCGGGGGCGGCACGCTCGATTTCTTTTCGTCGTCCTTTATCTTATCAAGCCTGCGTTTGGCAATACCCACTGTGGCTGTGTCGGTAGCATTTTCTATAACTGTATTCAGCGTTTGCTTAGCCTGGAAGTTATCTTTAGCGGCCACATAATCATCGGCCAGCAGTAACAGGCCCTTTGCCATCCACGACGGGTATGAAGGTTCCTGGTTCACTAAATCGAACACCGTTTTTTCCGATGCCGGAATTTCCGATTTCAGGTATTGAATGTAGGCCACATTATATTTTGCTTCCGCTTCTTTTTCACTTTTGGTAAGCTTCACCACCTGCTCAAAGCAAGCCTGCGATGAATCGTATGATTCTTTAGCAAAGAATGCTTTTGCTTTCATCATATTGGCTTCGGCATACACATCTTTATCTAATTGAGGCGTTGCCAGTACCACATTAGCTGAAGCTACGGTAGAGTCGTTCATCTTCAGGTTATAGTCGCAGCGCATTTTACCTACACGCGCATTGGTAATGTTTGCAGGGAACTGTGCAATGGGAGCCAGTTGGGTATAGTAATCGAGCGCCTGTGTGTAGTTCTTTTTATCGTATGCAATGCCCGATGCCCTCGACAATGCAGTTTCAGTATAATAGGTACGTGGCATGGTTATAATAAGCGCGTAATCAACCAAAGCGCTGTCGTAGCTCTTTCTCTTAAACAAACATTCTGCCCTGTAAAAATGCGCCTCACCCGAGAATGCCGCATTGGGGAACTTAGCCAGGTAATTATTTACATCGGGCAATGTTTTGCTGTAATTCTCAGCCAGGTATTCCGATTTAACTACCGAGAATGTTGCTGAGTCAACGGTAGCCTGCGACAGGTTTACACCCACCGCTTTATAATAATCCTGCATTTTGTCAATCTGCCCTGTAGATGTGTACAACATCTTAATATGGTTCAGCGCTTCTATGCCTTCAGGTGAATTTTTATCGCGGCGCACCACTTCATCCCAAGCCATTTGTGCCTTGTCGTTCTGGTTCTGGTTGTAGTAAATCATACCCTTTTGTAACAGGCAGTGGTCGGTATACTGGCTGTTGGTATACGTATCGAGCACCTGCTGGTATTGCTCCAAGGCCTGGTCGGGCTGGTTGTTCAGCATATAGGTATTAGCCAGTTCCACCATAGCCGATGCACGGTAACTGCTTTTGGGATATTCCTTCATGAAGGCTTCGAGTGTAGCAATTTTATCGGGCAGGTTATGCATTACACCCTGGGCAAGCGCCTTCTGGTACGAAGCATAATCCATGTCGTAGGTATTCAACTCAACCGTTTTGCTATAGTAAGGAATACTGGCTTCAAAATCGCGGCGCACAAAATAACTATCGCCAATGCGGTTGTAAGCATCGCTCAATCTTTTCTTGTCTGTTGTTTCTTTCTCGACATACTTGCGGAACTCGATATTGGCATTCGTGTAATCCTTCAATTCAAAGTACGAATAACCCATACCATATTCTGCCAGCGCGTATTCAGGGGTTTCAAAAGCCTGGGGTTGAAGTATGTAATCGCCGTAGGCATCAATGGCTTCTGTATATTTTTTCTCGCGGTAAAGCGCTTCACCCTTCCAGTACATTGCCTGCAGGTGCATCTTCTGGTCGTAGTTGTACTTAAGCGAATTATCGAAATAGGTCGAGGCCAGGTTCATCTGGTTGTTGTTGAACAAGTCAACGCCACGGTAATAGGTCAGCCTTTGGTAAACCGATTGCAGCTTGGTGTCCCAGTTCTTAATTTTATCTAACGATTCCAGTGCGGCGGTGTAATTGCGTGTGCTCGAATACATATTTACAAGATACCTGTATACCTCTTCTTTATGCGGAGAGTTAGGGTAATTGTTCAGGTACTCGTTAAACGCTGTAATGGCATGGTCGAAGGGGTCGAACGATAATTCATACGAAAGCTTGGCATAGTTGAACAGCGCGTCTTCCTTAAGTTTGGGGTCGTAATCCATTTTCGATACAGCCGCAAATTCATTGCTTGCAAACTGCTTGTCGCCTGTCTTCATATAATCGGCTGCCAGGTAATAAAGTGCATTCTGCGCCAGCGAATCATTATTATACGAAGCATTCTGGAAATACTGTATGGCGGGTTTATACTGCCCTGCCTGGAAGTAGCAATAACCCAGTTCGTATGCTTCAGTCTCTTGCATGCTGCCACCCTTGGAATATTTCTCGTAGTAAGGAATAGCCTCGGCATATTTTTTCATGTGATAGTACGACTCAGCCACCAGCTTGTTTATTTCATCAACATTAAACAGGGCCTCAGCGTTCTTAGCCGAATCTAACATAGGAATAACATACTCAGGCACTTTGTCGTAATCACCTTGCAGGTAATAAAGCTGTGCTATATAATAGGGTACTACTGAACCAAAGCGGGCATCTTTTTTCAGGGTAGTGAAATTGTTGATGGCCGTCTGGTAGTTCTTTTGCGTGTAGGCTATATAGCCATAATAATAGGTAGAGGCCGGAGAATATGAATTACCAAGGTCCTTTACTTCGGCAAAATCGCGCTTGGCCGAATCGTACTGGTTCTGGTGGAAGTTAGAGTATCCTCTTTTAAAGTAAAACTCTGAAGCTTCATCTTTATCAAGGTTCGATACATCTACCTTGCAGTACCAGGCTATGGCATCTTTAAATTTACGTTTGCGGTATGCATAGTTGCCCAGCTGGAAATCTATCTTTTTCACCATGGGGCTTTGCGGGTGCTCGTCAATAAAGGCTGTCATGCGCTTTTCAGCGTCGTCGTGGAAAAGGTTCATGGAACAAAGGGCCGAATAGTAATCGGCATTAATCCGCATGTCTGAGTTTTCATCGCTTTCTTTTGCCACCGTTTCAAACAGGTGTTCAGCGGCTGAGTAACGCTCGGAGTTGTACAGATCCATCGCTTTGGAGTAATCTGCCTGGGGGTTGCCATATACCTGTGTCTGTTGCGACATACCGGCAAATGGAACCAGTCCGACTATGGAGAGAAGAAGAATACGATACCGCATAACCAAGGACTTTATTTGATTTGCAAAGTTAAGCGTAGCCCACGCAAGGCTTTTTCATCATATTTAAAGTTTTCAACCTGTTTATGTTGATATGCGCAATATTTCGGGTGTTTATTGTTTACTTTTGAAGTACATTTTTGCACTATGTTCCGCAGACTTCTGTATCTATTAACGTTGGTACTATTCTCTTTAGTATGTAACGCGCAGGTAAAACATAAAATGTTTGTAGGCTCAGGTAACTCCGGCCAGTATGAACTCAGAATCATTCCTTTAAAATACGATACCACTCTCTGGGATGTATTCATCCTCGATTGTATTGATAGCCTGCCCAGCGGATTGTTCCATTCAAAAATGTATAACCTGCTTTATGCCGACGATTCCACCAAATTGGCCATACAGGTTAACGAAGGTACTTACCTGTTCCACACACGATATGAAGTTGTTGAATATTATAAAAATGGGAATGTAAAACGCAGGACCTATTACAGCAAGAAAGAAATGAAGTACCGGGAATTTAACTTTTACCCCGATGGCGCTCCGCAAAGTAAAGGCAAATTCAAATCTTTTGTAACACAAGAGAAGCATCGTTCCACTTACGCCGGATGGTATTCTTTTAAAAAGGGTAAGTGGCGCTACTTTAATACCGACGGATACCTGGTACGCACTGAGAAATATGATTCTGACGGAAAAGTAATAAGCAGCAAAGATTACAACCCACCCAAACGTACCTTTACTACAACCTCTAACCCCAGGCACCCGAAAGGGAGGCCGTATGTGATACAGTGATCGATGCCTCTCCGAGGCTTGAATATCGATTAACGAATGATGAACTACGAAGTATCCCCTCAGTTGGAGGGGTGAAAAGGTAGGTACAAATAACAATAGAAATTAACAATAAGCCCCCTATGAACTCCTTTATTGGCAGGCCCTCCATTGTTAAATACAACGATTTACAATAAATGGGATAATACCCTGAAAATCAATATATTTCATAATTATTTGAAAATCAATAAGTTACTAACGGTAAAAATCTCACTGGCTTTTCGTACCTTTACAAAACAAATACCACCAATGAAAAAATATTTAGCAATCGTTTTTCTTTTTATTTCAATAGCTGCTTCAGCACAAAGTTGGGTTTGGGTTAAAGCAGGTATAAATAATAATTCATCTAGCGTTATTGACCCGTATTCTGTTTCAGTAGATAATGCAGGAAATACTTTTGAAACCGGTACATTTAAGGGTAACGTTTCATTCGGAGCTTATAGTCTTGTAGGTTCAAACGATCTGCCTTATGTAGTAAAATATGACGTAAATGGCAATGTGCTATGGGCAAAGAGTGCAAGAAATATAGGGAAAGGGATTGGTGATATAACAGCTTCAATAACTGATCAATCAGGAAATGTTTATATAACAGGGACGTTTAATGATACTTTAATATTCTCAACGGATACATTATTCAATGGACCTGATGGTAATATCTTCATCGCAAAATATGACCCGAATGGAAACCTGTTATGGGCTGAAGCTGAAATATGTAAACCTTATTCCAGTATTGCTAACTCAATTTCAATTGATAAGGGTGGTAATATATACATAACCGGTTATTTCAATGACACTATATCATTCGACACTATTCATTTGAAGAGTTACTACGCTGATTTTTTTATCACTAAATTAAATTCCGGTGGTAAGGTTATTTGGGCAAAAAGTGCGAATATTTTAAGTGGTAAATATAAAGGACCTGCAGTTGGTCAATCTATGGTGTGTGATTCTAATGCCAATATATATATAACTGGTCAATATACCGGAAGCATTTGTTTTGATTCAGATACTTTAAAAAATGGAGGGCATTTCGGAAACATTTTCCTGGTAAAATACGATTCGAATGGTAATACCGTTTGGGCAAAAGGCGCACAATCAAGCGGAATTTCAGTGTGTAATAATGGAACTGCGCTAGCAGTCGATCCCCAAAATAATATATATATGGGAGGGAATTATTCCGATACTGTTTGGTTAGACAGTGTAAGATTAATGAGCCAAACTAATGTTAATATTTTTATTGCCAAATATTCGCCAACAGGAAAAGTTATTTGGGCAAAAAGTGCGGTTCCTGCAAGGATTGGCTATGTTTCGAGTTACGATTTAAATATATTTTCAATGAGTGTAGACAATAATAGCAATCTATACATGTGTGGTACATTTACAGATACGTTGGCCTTCAACAGTTTATCTATAAGGGGAAGCGCAGATGCACCGTCCTACATATTGCGATTTGATTCCAACGGAATGGCCAATTGGGGAACACATATTGAAAATGATAATGATGATAATAACTGGATAGCTTTTAGCCAGACAGATAAGAGTATTTACTTTACAGGCGATTCATGGTATGATACATGCAGGTTTGGTAGCTTTATGCTGAATGGCATCGAGGAATGGGCTTTTCTTGGCAAATTGTCATGTGATAGTGCTCCATTGCAAACCACCCAAGTTATTAATCATATAGAAGTAATTGTCTTTCCCAACCCCTCCACTGGAATATTTACTTTACAAATAGCTGATATCTATCAGCCAATAGCTAATGGCAAAATAGAAGTATATAATATCTTGGGAGAAAAAATAATGAATGAGCCCCTTCGACCCATGACGCAAGGTCAGGGCGGGCAGGCTCAGGGTGACAATAAAATTGATTTAAGCGCACAACCGACAGGAATTTACTTGTACCGCGTTACCGACGAATATGGACAATTGATAGGAAGCGGGAAACTGATTAAAGAGTAGTACCTGGTTTAAAATCTTTGCGCTCTTTGCAGTGCAGTTTCTTAGCGGACTTTGCGAGAAGCCTTTATTTATTAAACTGCGACCTCACCCTGACCCTCTCCTTTAATGAGAGGGAACTTCTTATTTCTCAATTCTCCTCAGCAGTTCCTCAAGTTCACTCAACATCATTGCTGTTGCTCCCCAGACGGTGTAGCCCTCAATATTATAGTAAGGCGTTTTTATGCTTAAGCCATCGGAGCGGTTAATTACCTTTTCCTGCTTTATAGCGGGGTCGAGTAATAATTTCACATTCATATCAATAGTGCGTTGCACTTCCGATTTCTGTATGTCGGGTGTAAAATTTTCTTCTGTTGTTCCTATATAGGGCTGCACCCAAAAATTGCTGGGTGGTATATATACAGGGCTAATAGGGCCGACATATTTTACTTTCTCTTTGGGTATGCCCACTTCTTCCTGCGCTTCACGCAAAGCGGTTTGCCAAAGGTCGGTATCGGTTTCTTCTTTCGTTCCGCCGGGGAAAGCAACCTGGGCGCTATGCACTCCTTTGTATTCTGTGCGTAAAATCAGGCGGGTAAATATTTCGTTGTTTTCAGGATATAACCAAATAAGCACTGCGCTTTGTTTTGCGTTCCGCTGGTTAATGGCACCCATATCGGTTTTAGGCCTGCCCGAAATCATTTTTTTCTGGGCCTCCCAGCCTGGCAAATCGCGCTGAATTTCAGCGGTTAATCTTTCTATAAACTCAAGAAACATAGGCATTTGAACATAAATGTGAAACGAAAAACCGTTTTAACCGTAAAATTAATAAGAATAGGGGCAAATATGTGTAAAAATGATGTGGAAGAGATACAAAATATTATTCGGCCTTGTCTTCCTGGTTTCATCTCTTATAGAGGTTAAGAAATGTGTGTTACCCGGTTTGTTAAGTTCCAAAGCAGTTGCTGACAGTAATACTGAGCAGCGCGACCTGGATGGAATTAAGAAAAGCAAAAAACTTATTGTCCTTACCGAGAACAGTTCTACCAGCTACTTTATATATAAGGGGCAGCCAATGGGCTATGAATATGAAATGCTGAACTCCTTTGCCCAGTCGTTAGGGCTTGAACTGGATGTGGTGGTGGTAAAAAACCTCGACAATATTTTCCAGATGCTGGACAGTTGCCAGGGCGATATTATAGCCGACAATATTACCATTACCAATAAGCGCCGTAAAGATGTAAACTTCACCGAGCCACTGTTCACTACCCGACAGGTGCTGGTGCAACGCAAGCCCGATAACTGGAACAAACTTAACCCGCAGCAATTGGAAAACGCTCTTGTGAAAAGCCCATTGCAACTGGCCGACAGGCAGGTGTATGTGCGCAAAGGTTCTTCGTTTTTTGAACGACTGAAAGACCTTTCAGACGAAATAGGCGGTAAAATAGAAGTGATTGAAACACCCGGCAGCCAAAGCACCGAAGAACTTATAGGCGATGTGGCCAAAGGTAAAATAGACTTTACCGTAGCCGATGAAAACATAGCCCACCTGGTAGCCACTTACTACGATAATATAGATATAAGCACCCCCATTAGTTTCCCGCAAAAAATAGCCTGGGGTGTAAGGCGCAGCTCGCCCGAACTGTTGAACGCCCTTAACGAATGGATAAATATACAGCAGAAAAAAGGCTATTGCGATGTGGTGTTCGCCAAATATTTCATGGACAAAAAATCGGCATGGGACAGGGCGAACAGCCAGTACTCCTCATTGTCGGGTGGAAAAATTTCTCCATATGATGACCTGATAAAAAAGTACAGCGCTAAACTGGGCTGGGACTGGAGGCTGCTCGCCGCGCAGATTTTCCAGGAATCGCAGTTTAACCCCGATGCCAAATCGTGGTCGGGTGCATTTGGCCTTATGCAGCTTTTACCAACCACCGCCGCGCATTATAATATAGATACGACTAACTTGTCGCCTGAAGCCAGCATTGCCGGTGGTGTAGCTTATTTACGGGAAGTAGATGGTTACTTTGCCAAATCTGTTACCGATAAAAAGGAACGCATATTGTTCGATCTTGCTTCTTATAATGTTGGCGCAGGGCATATAGTCGACGCCCGCAACCTGGCCGGTAAATATGGCCTCGACCCCAATAAATGGGAAAACAATGTGGCCTACTTCCTGCTGAATGAATCGCAGCCAAAATACTATAACGACCCTATCGTTAGCTTTGGTTACTGCCGCGGACAGGAACCCTACCAGTACGTAAAAGAAATATTGAACCGTTACAGCATGTACTGCAGCGCGCAAGGATATGAACTGACCGTAAAAAATTAATCCCTTATAATACAACCTTACAACCTTTAACTCCCTAAGCCATGAATACAGAAGACAAAACCGTTACAGTTATCGGGTGGCTTCAAGAACAGGTAAAGTGCATTAACAAAGCAATTGCCGATCTTGAAAAATGCCAGAACTATGGCAAGGCCACTATGTGCGAAGGCATGCGAGAAGCTTATATGAAGTGTTTGGAAAAGCTGCAAGCCTAAGCAAATGCCACTCAAAAATTTTAAACCCTCTCTGTACCTTCTGCATGAAACAGGAAATGATTTCATATTGGCCGTTTTTTACCCTTTAACCAGGAAAAATATACCCCTGTTTAAAAATAATTGACCTTTTGTATAACATTATATTTATTTTTGCGTTATAAATATCAAATACCACTCCGCCCTTTAAATCAGGGTGTTCAAAAAATACTAAGAAATGTGGGGTCCACCAGGGGGATTCAGTTGCAGGTTGTAAAACTTCCGCTAAATCCGGACCCCCACTCTTTTTTTTGCAAAACACTTTTATTTTTTCTGAAAGAGGAATTTAGACTGAAAATGGTGTAAGTGAAAACCTTATAATTCTTATCTTTGCCTGATTAGGGAAAGAACAGAATTATTAATTTACACCCTGTTATATGCTTAACAATTACTTTCAGTTTTTAAGAACCACTCGTATTGCAAAATCAACCATTATTGTTTTATTCTTTTCAATGTTGGGCGCAGGTTTAGTGGCCCAGGAGAATAAACATTTAGCGGGAACAAGCAAAAGCCCTACTGAACATTCAAAAAAGGGCTTCAAAGACGGAAGCAATATCCTTGGCTTGCATTACCTGAACCAGAATATATGCGGACTGAATTACGTAGAAGATGATACACTTGTAGAAACACGTTCAGCATCTGCAGGGTTTAATGCAGGCGGAACAGGCCTGCCTTCTGCCATTAAGCTAAGAGGGCTACCTACCGGGTGCGACAGTATTTTAAAAGCATATTTATATTTTTCAACATCGTATAACAGCGGCCCGGCTAATCCGGCTACGGTTAGCGTTACCAACCCAGCTTCTTCACTTTTCACCTACAATGGCGATACCGTAGGCGGTTCAACTACTGTAGGATGGGGCGAATCGGGAACTGCCTGCTACAGAACCGACATTACAACTTCTATAAGTGGCAATGGTGTTTACGCTATTAATATTACAGGGGCCGGCTGTTCAGGAACCGAAGTTGACGGCCTTTCACTTTTTGTTATTTACCGCGACCTTTCTGCAACATATTCAGGCAGCCTGGCAATCTATGATGGTGAAATGTCCATTTGTACCGGTAGCAGTTTCGATTATTCCGCAACCGGCTTTGATGTTTGCGCTAATGCGCCGAACGCAATGGCTTTTGGGGTAATGAGCGATATGCAGGCCAATGTAAATGGCGGCATCAACGACCAGACTTTCAATGGCACAAGCGCGGCTTTCAGCAATAACTTCTGGAACTACGATACCATACGCACTACGTTAACCGCCGGCCAAACAAGCACTACATACGATACCTACACCAATAACACCAGCGATTGTTATTCATTAACTGTAGCGGGCCTTTACTGGCAAAACACTACATGTGTCGCCTGCGTTGGTTCTTCAGGTTCGCTTTCATTAACATCAACCACAATAGACGCGGGTTGCGGCAAAAGCAATGGCAGCGCCACCGTAATACCTACCGGCGGCACCTCTCCTTATACGTATACATGGAGCAATGGCAGCACCAATCAAACCGATTCAAACCTTGCAGCGGGCAGTTATACTGTGCACGTAATTGCTTCAGGGGCTTGTGTAAATTCCGACTCATTGGTTGTTATTGTGGCTGACTCATCGGGCCCAACAATAACTGTTTTACCTATTAACGATAGTATTTGCCCGGGCAGCAACGTTGTTTTAACTGCAAGCGGAGCCAGTACCTATAAATGGTCACCTTCTACCGGCCTTAGCGCTACCACAGGCGTTTCGGTAACAGCCACACCGGGCTCTACCATTACATATACCGTTGTAGGAACCGATGCCTTGGGATGTATAGGGTCAACAACCACAACAGTTACCATACGCACACTGCCAACTATTACGGTAGCCCCGCTGATGGATTCCGTTTGCCAGGGTGATTCAGTTAAAATAACCGCTTCCGGTGCAAATAGTTATACATGGTCGCCAATAGGAGGATTGAGTTGTACCAATTGTCCAAGTCCTATGGTTTCGCCGGGGTCAACTACCACCTTCACCGTTACCGGTACCGATTCCCATGGTTGTACAAACACAACGACTATCGATATTAAAGTTAATCCATTGCCGGTTATTATAGTATCCCCTGCTAAAGACTCCATTTGCCCCGGCGCCACTGTTACATTAACCGCATCGGGCGGAAGTACTTACACATGGTCGCCCGCTACCAGTCTCAGTTGCACTAACTGCGCATCAACGCTGGCATCTCCTACATCAAACCAAACGTGGACAGTAACAGGTACCAATTCATTCGGATGTACAAACACAGCTACTTCTAAAGTATCAATAAAGCCTATACCTTATGTAGCTGTGGTTCCTCCTAAGGATTCTATTTGCCCGGGTACTTCGGTTTCTGTTGTGGCCTCGGCTAAAGGCGCTGTTTCCTATTCATGGTCTCCGGCCGCAGGATTAAGCTGCACTACTTGCGCTAACCCTAATGTTTCACCTGCTGTAACTACTACCTATACGGTTACCGTTTCGAACGGTACCTGCGCTCACGATACTACTGTTACTATTAAAGTGTTACCTCCTGCCGTGGCAGGCATTACCAGTCCTGTTGAAATTTGCGTAGGTAAAGACACTACGCTTACTGCGACCGGGGGCGGCACTTACAAATGGAGTACAGGCGCTACTACCAGCTCTATTACTGTTATACTTTCCGCCAATACAACTTACTCCGTTATGGTTACTTCCACCAATGGCTGTAAAGATTCTGCTTCCTCTGCCGTTTTGGTTGATGTGCCGAGTTTCAACGTTTGCTGCGATACAAGTATTATTAAAGGCGCTACTGTTGTACTTTCCACAAACACCTCTAATGTTGTGGCCTATGTGTGGACACCGGGCAGTGGGCTGAATTGTTATACTTGCCCTATTGTCAGCGCTAACCCTACAGTTAATACTACTTACACCATTATGGGTACCGACAGCAACGGATGTGTTACATTCAGAACGGTGACGGTCGATATTCTCTGCAGCGACTTTGTTGTTCCCAATGTATTTACTCCTAATGGCGACGGCAAGAATGATGTGTTCCTGATTGATGTGACAAAATATGACTCTTACAACATTGAAATATTCGACAGGTGGGGAGTGAAGATGTATGAGGCAAACACCACGAATGCCCCTTGGGATGGCAAAACCACGGCAGGACAGGATGCTCCTGATGGTGTGTATTATTACATAATAAAAGCCACATGCGGCGGTAACGATTACGATAAAAAAGGCTTTGTGCAGATTATAAGATAACCCTTATATATTTTTAGTGAAAAGCCTCCCGAGTTATTCGGGGGGCTTTTTTATTTGCAAGAAGCCAGCTTCTGAAAGGAGAAAAATCTTTCATTTTAGCCATAAAATGCATGTTAAACAGGGCAAAAGTGTCACTTAATATTAATACATTTGGTTGCTTATTTATAAAACTTTTCCCATTAAAAACTGCAATACGCAATACATGCAAACAAATCAGCTACTCCACTCGTTTACGAAAGCCATTTTAATTTTAGCCCTTGCTTTCCCGGCTACTGCTTTTTCGCAAAAGAAGGCCCCTAAAACCTGGAACGTGAAAAAGCCTTTCGACCAGTGTGTTTTTATTGAAAATAAGGGCCAGTTCAGGGAATCGGCCACGAACGATAACGAAGCAAAGAGTGTGCTTTACTATACTACCAAAGGCAGGGCAAAAATATTCTTTACCGCTAACTCCGTTATTTTTCACTACGACAGTGTTTCGGGTGGCAGTGAAAAATCTACCGCAGGAAAAAATATTGACCCTGACAAAAACATCAAGGTAATACCTGAAAATGTTTTCATGAACTGGGAAGGCGCAAACCCAAACCCTTCAGTGGAAGTTGAGCAGCCTTCAAGCGCTTACTACACCTACCCCAACCCGAAAGATAAATCGGGCAAGAGCGGCATTATTGCCAATGCATGGGGCAAGCTTGTTTACCATAATATTTACAATGGCATTGATGTTGAATTCTTTTACCCGAAAGATAAAGGCGGTGTGGAATACAACATTATTGTTCACCCGGGCGCCGACCTATCTGCGTTTAAAATGCATTACAAAGGAGCAACTGTGAAATTAGAAGGAAATGATGCGCTTATCCACGCCCCATTTACAACATTCACCGACCATGCGCCCATTGCAACTGATGAAAACGGCAATAAGATTGAGGTTGGCTTTTCGGTAAATAGCAATACAGTGTCATTCAATACTGGGAATTATAACAAGAGCAAAGCACTGACTATTGACCCATGGATTACTGCCTTTATATTAACCGGCACTAACAGAGCGTACGACCTTGATTACGACTACAACGGAAATGTATACATATACGGAGGCGGTGCCAATACCGAATATGAACTTGAAAAATATAACAGTTCGGGCGTTTTGCAATGGACCTATTCTACCACGCCTTTTACTTTCAGTTCGGGCGGGCAGTATAACTGCGGTGGTATTGCAACCTACCACAAGAATGGCACCACTTACATAACTGAAGGTTTCGACTATTCATTCGGCTGTTATATTCTGAAAGTAAACACCCTGGGTATACAGAAAGCATTATATACAGGCGATCCATCACTTGATGAAATGTGGAGCGTACGTTATGATTATTGTAATAACCAGTTGGTAATCGGTGGTGGAAATGTTAGCACCCAGTACCAGGCAGCAACAATAGATACCGGCCTTGTAACACTTAACCCTGTGAATGTATTAGGTGCCACATCAGGTGAACTTTGCCACGATATGGTTTTAATAGGGCTCGATGATGTGGGCTCGGCTTATATGGCCACCACAAGGGGCTTCACTGTAGACACGGCTAATTTTAATAACGTACTTCTGAAATTGCCATTGCCGGCTATTTCGCCCACCACCTACATGATTAGTGATAAATACCATTTTATAGAAGTTTCATCAGAAGCGTATTACCCTTCAGCAGGCGGCGGAACAGTTAACGGTAATGCGTTTAATGGCCTGGTGGTAAATAAAAACCTGATGGCAACATACGACGGGGCCACGTTGAAAACATGGAGGCCTTCGACCGGCACCTTACTGAATACTACAATTGTATCGCCTACAGCTTATGCCTGGGGCGGCCTTGATATGTGCTGCCATAGCGGCATTTATGCGGCAAATGATTCCGATGTAGATGTTTACGATTCGTCACTTGCAAGTTTTACCAAGCTTACTACTTTCAGCGATACCATATACGACCTGAAGCTTAACGGGCAGGGCCTTATATACGCCTGTGGCGCGGGTTTTGTGGGTGCCGCGCTTGCACCCGGCAGTAACGGCGGAGTATCTACATCCTTCACTCCTCCTTCCACATGTTCAGCTTGCGATGCTACCGCTACAGCTGATGTTTGTTCAGGAGGTGCAACTATCACATACCAGTGGAGCACAGGCGCCACTACTCAAACTATTACCGGCTTATGCGCGGGTACATATACAGTTATTGTAAATTCAGGCATGTGCGGCTCGCCTTCCGATACTTCCGTTATAACCATTTCAGGCGAAGCCGGGTATAGCGCAACAATTACACCTGTTAATCCTACTTGCGTGAAAAATGGTTCTGCTACCGTAGTTGTAACAGGTGGTTCTTCTCCATATACATATAGCTGGAACACAGGTTCAACAAATATAAGCGACACCGGCCTTATAGCCGGCAATTATACAGTAACAGTTACCGATGCATCGGGTTGCACAACATCCGCTAACATAACGCTAGTAAATCCGTCTGCCCCGGTTATAAAAATAACAGCCGTAAGCGATAGTGTTTGCCCAGGTGGAAGTTCAGTTATTACGGCAAGCGGCGCGGTTACCTATACTTGGTCTCCTGCAGCAACACTTAGCTGCAGCAATTGCCCTAATCCTACAGCCTCGCCTACGGTGGCAACCACATATACAGTAACCGGTAAAGACTCCGCAGGCTGTGCCAATACCGCTACAATTACAATCGGTATACGCCCGCTGCCAACCATATTGGTAAGCCCTGCTAAAGATTCTATTTGCCTGGGAAGTTCAGTATCACTAACCGCAAGCGGTGGCAGTAGTTATGACTGGGTGCCTTCTACCGGCCTTGCCTGCACCAATTGCACTTCTACATTAGCTTCTCCTACTGTTAATACTATTTATACTGTTACCGGTACCGATTCTCATGGCTGTACTAACACATCAACAGCAACAGTAAGTATTAAGCCTATACCTTACGTTACTGTTGTACCTCCCAAAGATTCTATATGTAAAGGGGCCACAGTTTCTATGGTTGCCTCTGCTAAAGGCGGCACTTCTTATTCATGGATACCAGCTGCAGGATTAAGTTGCACCAATTGTTCTAACCCTAATGCTTCTCCTACTTCTACTACTACCTATACGGTTACTGCTTCCAACGGTACCTGCACACACGACACTACCATTACCATAAAGGTACTACCTCCAGCTGTGGCAGGCATTACAAGCCCTGTTGAAATTTGCGTAGGTAAAGACACTACTCTCACTGCTACAGGCGGCGGCACTTACAAGTGGAGCACAGGCGCTACTACAAGTTCTATTACTGTTACACCTTCCGCCAATACAACTTACTCCGTTATGGTTACTTCCACCAATGGCTGTAAAGATTCTACCTCCTCTGCCGTTTTGGTTGATGTGCCTAGCTTCAATGTTTGCTGCGATACAAGTATTATTAAAGGCGCTACTGTTGTACTTTCTACAAATACCTCTAATGTTGTGGCCTATGTATGGACACCGGGCAGCGGACTGAATTGTTATACATGCCCTATTGTCAGCGCTAATCCTACCGTTAATACTACTTACACCATTATGGGTACCGACAGCAATGGCTGTGTTGCATTCAGAACAGTTACTGTCGATATTCTCTGTAGCGACTTTGTTGTTCCCAACGTATTTACTCCTAATGGCGACGGCAAGAATGATGTGTTCCTGATTGACGTAACCAAATACGACAGTTACAGCATAGAAATTTTTGACCGCTGGGGCAAGCAAATGTACACATCGAACAGTACAAGCGAACCATGGAAAGGCACAACTGAAGGGGGTTCAGATGCACCCGACGGAGTATACTACTACATAATTAAAGCTACCTGCGGCGGTAACGATTATGACAAAAAAGGCTTTGTGCAGATTATAAGGTAAACACTTTTTACACTGAAACATAAAGTAAAATGGGAGCAGAAAACTGCTCCCATTTTGCATTATAGCCATAGCAGTTAAAAACCCCGGAGTTGATAATTCGTAAAAAGATTTGCTGAATGTTAAATCATTATTAATTACCTTAGTTCTTTAGATATTTGGATATTGAGGATAGAATGTATACATTGTACTATTAAATTTCACCTGATAATGAAAATAAAACTATTTATTACCTCCATCTTATTGGTTTTCGCAACTGCAACTTTTGCCCAGGGTAATCATACCCCAGGTACAAAATCATCTAAAACGCAAGGAAAAGCGGGATGGTCGGCGAAACCAAACGACACTAAAGTTTTTATTCTGAACAACGGGCAGGTTAAGGCCAAAGACCTTGGCGGCCTGGGTAGCGCTGATGAAGTGTTGTACACTGTACAAATGAATAAAACCGATGCCTACTTTACAAAACATGGTATAATTTTCAGGTATACTGAAGTAGAAGCTATTCCGAAGGGCAAAGACCCTGACCAGGATGGCCCGCCAAAAACAACTATACATTTTACAGGCGCCGAATGGGTTAACGCTAACCCTGGTGCTACAATTGAAGCTTCAGGCAAAGAAAGCTGGTACCATACCTACGATGTTGGAAATAATAAAACCATTAAAACATGGGAATACAGGAAAATTACTTATCATAACCTCTACCCTGGAATAGATGCTGAATATACTTTCCCCGGTGACGGAAAATCAGGAATAGAGTATGCACTTATTGTGCATCCGGGCGCCGACCTTGCTCAAGCAAAATTGAAATATTCCGGAATAGGAAAAGGTGAGCATGATGAAATAGAAATAACAAAGGCAAATATTGATAGGGCCGGAAATGTAGTATGGCAAAGCGATATTGGAGAAATTACCGACCACGCACCTGTGGGTTTTTATGAAAATGAGACGACTAATAAGGTTGATGTTTCGTATGTGCTCGACAAATTTGACGGCCAAAGTATTGAATCTTTCCGCGCTACTGCCGGTTACGACAAAACTAAAACATTAGTTATTGACCCATGGACATCTACTCCCTATATGGGTTCGCCCAATGTTGCTTATGTATGCGATTACGATTACGCAGGTAATGTTTATGTATACGGAGGCTTAGGATACAACCTGGTACAATTTAATCCTGCCGGTGTAAAGCAATGGGTGTTTACAGCCACTACACTTTCTTCAACCGGTAATTATATAGGTGGCATGTGTGTAGATAAACACAGCCAGGAATGTTATTTATCAGAAGGGTGGAATGCAAGCGCAGGCGGAGGACGTATAGAAAAAGTAAGCCCTGCAGGTATATTACTGGGGACTGACCCCGGCGATGCCAGCATGAATGAAATATGGGCATTACGTTGGGACCCATGCTCTCACTTCGTATTTGGTGTGGGTAATGGCACTTGCTGTCCGGCCCAGGCTTGTAAAGTTGATACTACTATGGCAAAAGTAGACACGGCTAATATTTGCGCTCCTTCAGTTACAGCAAATGGCTACCACGATTTTGGCAGCCTTTGTATTGACCCTGCCGGAGGAAATATGTACACTATATGTTCCCAGTCACTTATTTATACTACGGTGTTTAATAACTATCTTTTCAAATGTCCTATTCCTAAGTTAGCGCCGCCTGTTTATACAGTGCCCGACAAGTTCGCTATAGATGAATTTTCATCTTATCAGTTTTTGGGAAGCCCTACCAACGAATTAAATGGTACAGCTGCCAGCCCGGGCTGGGTATATCTTTACCAGGGTGATACAGTTAAGCAGTGTAATAAAGCTACAGGCGCCATTAGTAAAGTAGCCAGGGTTTCTTCAACCCCTTACCAATGGGGAGGCATAGATGCCGATTATTGCGATAATGTTTACCTGGGCAACTTAAAAACAGTTAACGAGTACGACCCTACCCTTACACTTCTCACTACATACACCATGAGCGACACCATTTATGATGTGAAGGTTGATCCTAAGCATTCGCTCATGTATGCCTGCGGAAACGGATTTATTACCGCAACTGCAGTTACAGTTTCTCCGATGGTTACAACTACATCTACACCTCCATCCTCATGCACAGCATGCGATGGCTCGGCAAGTGTAAGTTCATGCATTTCAACTGTTACCTATAGCTGGAACACAGGTGCCACCACATCGAGTATTTCAGGCCTTTGTGCAGGAACATATACAGTAGTGGTAAATACAGGCATGTGCGCTTTCCCTAATGATACTGTTGTAATTAACCTGCCCGGTAAACCGGGTTATTCTGCTTCTATTACCGATACCAACCCTACCTGTAAGAAAAAGGGTAATGCTACAGTAACTGCTACAGGCGGAACAAGCCCTTATACTTATAGCTGGAGCAATGGAAGTACCAACCAGCAAGACACAGGCATGGCTCCCGGTTCATATACCGTAACCGTTACCGATGCTACCGGTTGTATAACCTCGGCATTTGTAACCCTTGTTAACCCTTCTGCACCTGCTATTACAATTGCCCCGCCAAGCGATAGTATATGCCCGGGTGGAAATATTCTACTTACTGCAGGCGGAGCCTCGACATACGTATGGACGCCGGCAGGAACGTTAAGCTGTACCAACTGCCCTAACCCCACCGCAACGCCGGGAGGGACAACTACATATACTGTAACGGGCACTGATACTGCGGGATGTGTAGGAACAACTACTATTACCGTGAATATACGCCCGCTGCCTAAAATAATTGCCACACCTCCGGTTGATTCAGTCTGCAAGGGTAGTTCTGTTTTTGTAATAGCCAGTGGTGGCTCAAGCTATACATGGGCGCCCGCTGCAGGATTAGCCTGTACCAATTGTACTTCAACCCTTGCATCGCCTGCGGCCAGCACAGTTTACACCATTACCGGAACCGATTCGCATGGATGTATAAATGATACAACTCTCTCTATTAAAGTTAATCCTGTTCCCGTTGTTGTAGTTGCCCCGCTTAACGATACTATCTGCCCGGGTGGCAATGTTGCACTTACCGCAAGCGGAACTCTTACGTATACATGGTCTCCGGCAGCCGGCCTAAGCGCTACCACGGGGGCCAATGTAAATGCCAGCCCTGCTTCTACTACTATATATACAGTTACGGGTACTAACGCTTCAGGTTGTAAAGCAACTGCGAGTGATACCGTTGCTGTACGTGCTTTCCTTGTGATTAGTGCAGGTCGACTCGATTCGGTTTGTAAAGGCGATTCAGCTAAGTTATCTATCACAGGAGCCCTTACCTATAGCTGGGCACCGGCTACAGGATTAAGCTGTACCAACTGCCCCAATCCTTCCGCATCTCCTGCTTCTACTACCACCTATACGATTACCGGAACCGACTCGCACGGTTGTTCTGATACGGCTACCATTAAAGTGAAAGTTAATCCGCTTCCAATTATACTGGTAACTCCTCCCAAGGACTCTATTTGCCCAGGTGGTTCAGTTTCATTAACGGCTAGCGGGGGAGTAAGTTATGCATGGGCACCTGCTTCAGGGCTTGGCTGTACCAATTGTACATCTACACTGGCTTCTCCTCTTACCAACATAACGTATACAATTACCGGTACAGATTCTCATGGTTGTGTAAACACCTCTACTGCCTCTATAATAATAAAGCCCGTGCCTTACGTTGCTGTTGTTCCTCCTAAAGATTCTGTCTGCCCGGGAAGCAAGGTAACACTGCAGGCTTCCACTGCCGGCATTACTACTTACTCATGGTCGCCGGCTGCTGGGCTCAGTTGCACTACATGTTCTAACCCCAGTGCTTCTCCAGCTTCTACTACTACTTATACTGTTACCGTTTCAAATGGTACCTGCTCTCACGACACTACCATAACTATTAAAGTATTGCCTCCTGCTGTTGCAGGCATTACAAATCCTGTTGAAATTTGCGTAGGTAAAGACACTACGCTTACTGCAACAGGCGGTGGTAAATATGTATGGAGCACAGGCGCTACAACAAGTACTATTACGGTTACTCCTTCTTCTAATACTACTTATTCCGTTATGGTTACTTCTACCAATGGTTGTAAAGATTCCGCTTATTCTGCTGTAGTAGTCGATGTGCCTACTTTCAATATTTGCTGCGACACCAACATTATTAAGGGCGCTACTGTGGTACTCTCGACCAATACCTCTAATGTAGTGGCTTATGTATGGACGCCGGGCAGCGGACTGAATTGCTACACATGTCCTATTGTCAGCGCTAACCCTACCGTTAATACTACCTATACCATTATGGGTACCGACAGCAACGGATGTGTTACATTCAGAACAGTGACTGTTGACATTCTTTGCACCGACTTTATTGTACCCAATGTATTCACACCCAATGGCGATGGCAAGAATGATGATTTCCTGATTGATGTTGCAAAGTTTGATACCTATAGTATTGAAATTTTTGACAGGTGGGGATTGCAGATGTACAAATCAGATTCACCAAGCACACCATGGACAGGTAAAACACCGGGCGGGCAGGATGCGCCCGATGGTGTATATTATTATATAATAAAAGCCACCTGTAGCGGTAACGATTACGACAAAAAAGGGTTTGTACAGATTATAAGGTAATAGCTTATATACTTTCTAAACTAAAAGCCCCCTGAGCACTCAGGGGGTTTTTTATTGATAAAAGCTACCCCTAACCGAATATTAATCAGCAAAATCAACCCCTTTTGGTACATCTTCATTTTATTTTTAACTTTGGTGCTTAACAATTATCTCAATATAATTATAAAGATTTAGCATGAGTTTTATAGCAAGCATACAGGCAAGGCAAATTCTCGATTCAAGAGGTAACCCCACTATAGAAGTAGATGTAATAACCGATGCGGGTATTTTAGGCCGTGCCGCTATTCCTTCAGGCGCGTCGACAGGTGTGCATGAAGCGGTAGAACTGCGCGACGGCGATAAAGCCATATATCTTGGCAAAGGTGTACTGAAAGCAGTTAACAATGTAGTAAGCACCATTCAGGAAGAGTTAAAGGGAATGTACATTTTTGAGCAGAGGCAGATTGACGCCAAGATGATTGAACTGGATGGCACCGATAACAAAGCAAACCTGGGAGCCAATGCTATACTGGGTGTTTCGCTGGCTGTGGCAAAAGCAGCCGCGGAAGAATCGAGGTTGCCATTGTACAAATATATTGGCGGTGTAAACTCCACTTTGCTACCTGTGCCTATGATGAATATTCTGAATGGAGGCACGCATGCCGATAACAATATCGATTTCCAGGAATTTATGATAATGCCCGTGAATGCGACTACATTTGCTGAAGCATTACGCATGGGCGCGGAAGTATTTCATAACCTGAAAAAATTATTGCACGATAAAAACTTCTCGACCAATGTAGGGGATGAAGGCGGCTTTGCGCCCAACCTGAAATCGACCGAAGAAGCCCTTGACTTTATTCTGAAAGCGATTGAGAAAGCAGGCTATAAGCCCGGCAAAGATGTTTACCTGGCTCTCGATGTAGCTTCTTCTTCTTTCTACCTGGAAAAAGAAAACAAATATCATTTTGCAAAATCTACCGGCGACAAGCTGACATCGAAAGAGATGATTGCATTGTACCAGGGCCTGGTAAAAAAATATCCTATTGTTTCAATTGAAGACGGCCTTGCGGAAGATGACTGGGATGGCTGGAAAGAACTGACCGATAAGATGGGAGATAAAGTGCAGTTGGTAGGCGACGATTTGTTTGTTACCAATGTTGCCCGCTTGCAACAAGGCATAGATAAAGGCGTAGCAAACTCAATTTTAGTAAAAGTTAACCAGATTGGTTCGCTTAGCGAAACCATTGATGCTGTGCAACTTGCAGACCGCAACTCGTATACTTCGGTTATGAGCCACCGCTCGGGTGAGACAGAAGACACAACAATTGCCGACCTTTGTGTAGCGCTGAATACCGGGCAAATTAAAACAGGCAGTTTATGCCGTTCTGAACGCATTGCGAAGTATAATCAGTTACTGCGCATAGAGGAAAGCCTGGGAAGTTCGGCACGTTATGGAGGAAAAACATTTAAATACGTTAAATAACTTTCATATAATTAAATACTATGGATACTCTTAAAGACAAGTTCGCGAAGAAAGCGGCAACAGAAGCTGAAAATGTAAAGCAGTTTATTGCGCAGTATGGTGATTCCGTTATAGGTGATTATACATTGGCCCAGGTTTACCAGGGCATGAGGGGCATGACCGGCCTTGTTACTGAAACATCGAAGCTTGACCCGGAAGAAGGTATACGCTTTCGCGGGTTTTCTATTCCTGAATTAAGAGAAAAACTACCCAAGGCGCCGGGTGGAAGCGAACCGTTGCCTGAAGGTATTTTTTACCTTATGCTTATGGGCGAACTACCTACGACTGAAGATGTAAATAATATTACCAATAACTGGGCGCGCAGGAGCATTGTTCCCCGCCACGTGTTCGATACATTAGATTCATTGCCTATGAACACACACCCCATGACTGAATTCAGCATTGGTGTAATGGCTATGCAGACCGAATCGTTATTTGCCGCTGCTTACCGCAAAGGCATTAACAAAAAAGAGTACTGGGACTATGTGTACGAAGATTCCATGAATCTTATTGCACGTTTGCCACGTGTAGCTGCTTATATCTATCGCAGGAAATATAAAAACAATGAACACATTGAACCTGACCCTAAGCTGGACTGGGCTGCAAACATGGCCCACATGATGGGTTACGATGTATATGATGTACAACGCCTGATGCGCCTGTATCTTACCATTCACTGCGACCATGAAGGTGGTAATGTATCAGCCCACACGACACACCTTGTGGGTTCAGCGCTGAGCGACCCTTACCTGTCATTCGCAGGTGGTATGAACGGCCTTGCAGGGCCATTACACGGGCTTGCCAACCAGGAAGTAATTGCATGGATAATGGAACTCCGCAGAGAACTTGGTGGTGGCTTACCAACTAAAGAACAGATAGCAGACTATATTAAGAAAACCTTGTCTGAAGGTCGTGTGGTACCAGGTTACGGTCACGCAGTATTACGTAAAACCGACCCGCGTTTTACTGCACAGCAGGATTTCTACACGAGGTATATCAAGCATGATGACCTTTGTGAAATTGTACAAATGATTTATGAAGTGGCTCCGCCAATATTGCAAAGCACCGGAAAGATAAAGAACCCGTGGCCTAATGTTGACGCTCACTCAGGCGCACTGTTGGTACACTATGGCATTGTAGAATACGATTTCTATACTGTGTTGTTCGGTGTATCAAGGGCACTTGGAGTACTAGCTTCACTTATCTGGGACAGGGCGCTGGGCTTACCTATTGAACGCCCGGGCTCAAATACTACCGAGGGCCTGATGAAAAAACTTACGAAAGTGAAACAGAAGTAAGAAATTATGCAAAGCGCAATCATCTATATTATTTTTGGCGCCGCGGTAATTTACATTGCCCGCAGGGTGTATCTGTCAATGCGCCATAAAGAAGGTGGTTGCCCCAGTTGCGACCCTTCGCTTATGGAGCGGACAAAGAAACGGTAAGAAATAATAACATAGGCTTTTTGCCCTGATGAAAGCACGTATTTATATACTACTCGTTTTTATATGTGCCCTGTTTCAGCGCAGCTATTCCCAATCTACTCTTGTCGATTCGCTTAAGAATGCATTAAAAACTGAGCAGAGAGATACCGTTAAACTTCTGCTTAACCTACGGCTTTCACGCACCTATAACCTGCAAGGCGATTACCTACAGGCGCTCGATTATGGTGTGAAGAGCCTGAACCTGGCCAAACAACTTGAATCTTCAAAAGACGGTAAAACAGTTTTTGCAGGAAAAAAAGGTGAGGCAAGGGCTTATATCTATATTGGCAATTCATACAACAACCAGGGCAATTATCCACCGGCGCTTACCTATTACAATAAAGCCGTTAAAGCTAAGCAAGCCATAAACGATACCGATGGTGTGGGAGATGCCACCAATAATGTGGGCCTTGTTTACTGGAGCCAAAGCAACTACCCTGTTGCCCTTGAATATTTTTTGAAGAGCCAGAATATGTATATCCTGGTGCACGATAAGAAAGGACAAGCGCGTACACTCAATAACATAGGGTTAATTAATATGGACGAAGGAAACCTCGATACTGCCATTTATTATTTCAGGCAGAGCCAGAAAATTGAGGAGGAGCGCAAAGACACCGAAGGAATTGAAAGGGCATTTAACAACATTGGTGTGATATATCATCGGCAGGAAAAATTGTTAAGCGCCCTTGATTATTTCATCAAAAGCTTTGTACTGCGCAAGCACGAAGGTGATATGGACGCAGTAGCTGTTTCGTACAATAATATTGCTGCCATTTACGATGATATGAGCCATACGGCTGATACTGTAAAGGAGCGTTTTATGAAAATATATTATCCGGGCTTGGCTAACCATACTTCTATAACCGAGATTGATAAACTGTTATTGGATAGCTCTCTGGCCCTGCACCAGCGGGCGCTTATATTAAGCAAAACTGTCGGCGACCGCGACGCTATATCTCTTTCCATCCAGGGCATTGGCAGTATATATGAAGCCAGGAATGATTATAAAACGGCCCTACCCTATCTTCTGCAAGCGGCCGAAATAGAAAAAGAGATTAATAAAAAGAAATCGTATTATGAATTGCTGGTAGATGTTTCCAACTGCTACGAAAAACTGGGCCGTACCGATAGCGCATTGAGCTATTTCAGGCATGCTATGGCTATTAAAGATACCGTATTCAATGAAGAAAAGCAGAAAGCCATAGGACGTGAAGAGGTAAAATATGAGTACGAAAAGAAACAGGCGCTGGATGAAGCAGAGAATAAAAAACAACACGATATAGAAGAAGAAAAACGCAAGCGCCAGCAACTGATTATATACGCCGGTACCTTAGGAATTATACTGCTGGGCGTCTTCCTCGTATTTGTAATGCAGAGGCTGCGTATAACACGCAGACAGAAATCAATTATAGAACAACAAAAAGAACGACTGGGAGATACGTTATCGGAATTGGGAACGGCCAAGAAAGAACTGGAAGAGAAACACAAAGATGTTACCGACAGTATAACCTATGCCAGCCGTATACAAACAGCACTGCTGACAAGTGATAAATTCCTGTCGCAAAACCTGAAGGACTATTTTATACTATTCAAACCAAAGGACATTGTAAGCGGAGACTTTTACTGGGCGCTGAACCACAACAACAAATTTTACATTGCCTGCTGCGATTGCACGGGCCATGGAGTACCGGGCGCGTTTATGTCGTTGCTGAATATTACATTTTTGCACCAGTCGGTTATAGAAAAAGAGATAGTGCAACCCAACCAGATATTTTCGGAAGTGCGTAACAACGTTATAGAGGCACTGAACCCCGATGGTACCAGCGATACCAAAGATGGTATGGACGCGGTGCTGTGCGCTATTGACTTTGAAAAACACATGCTGATGGCTTCCTGCGCCAATAATGCGTTGTGGATTGTGCGCAACAACGAGCTTATTGAATTTGCTCCCGATAAAATGCCCATAGGTTTAGGCAACGACGACTTAAAACCATTTACCCTACACGAGACCAGCTTGCATAAAGGCGATTGCATTTATATGTTCAGCGATGGTTATGCCGACCAATTTGGCGGTGCCGATGGCAAGAAATTCAAGAAGAGCCAGTTGAAGGAACTTATTGTTACTATTAGTGGCAAGCCCATGAAAGAGCAGAAATCGCTTCTCGAGAAAACCTTTGCCGACTGGAAGGGTAGCCAGATGCAGATTGATGATGTCTGTGTGATTGGTATTCGTATTTAATTCGATTCCCTTTATATTTTTTCTTCCTTGGGCGTTACCCTTCGGGTCGGGCTTTACGCTACAACTCCTCGCTTCGCTGTGGGGTTTTCGCTGCAATCCCTAACGCAAACTACACCAGGTATATGTTGCAATTCCGCGTTAGGGATAGAAGTGGAAAGCCCGGAATGTAATGAGGACTTGGAACGGATAGCCCGACCCGACTATAAGGAGGGGAACGCCCAAAGTATTTAAAAGAAAAATATTATCGTCATTACGAACGTAGTAAGGTAATCTCAGAGATTGCCACGTATCCTACGGATACTCGCAATGACGGTAAACCCTATCTTTCTACTTCGACCGCTTAAACGCCTGCTCAAGGTCGGCGATGATATCATCGGTGTGCTCAAGGCCGACAGAGATGCGGATAAGGCCGGGCAACACACCCGTCTCTATGCGTTGCTGTTCGGTGAGTTTGGAATGTGTAGTAGATGCAGGATGAGTAACTATAGTGCGGGTATCGCCAAGGTTAGCGGTAAGCGATGCCATTTCCAGTGCGTCGAGGAATTTACGGCCACGCTTAATGCCGCCTTTTATGATGAAGGCAATCATGCCGCCGCCTTTACTCATTTGCTTTTTAGCAAGCTTATATTGCGGGTGCGATGGCAGAAAGGGATACTTGATTGACTCCACATCTTTATGCTTCTCTAAATATTGTGCAACTTTTAATGCATTGTCGCTATGCCTGTCTATACGGACAGGCAGGGTTTCAACGCTCTTTGATAATACCCATGCATTGAATGGCGACATAGCAGGGCCAGATGAGCGTGCGAATGCTTTTATCTCTGTAATAAGGTCTTTACGGCCGACGGTGATACCACCCAATACGCGCCCCTGGCCATCGATGTACTTGGTAGCCGAGTGAATAACCAGGTCTGTGCCGAAGTCGATAGGTTGCTGTAACACAGGTGTGGCAAAGCAGTTATCTACAATAGAAATGAGTTTATGTTTTTTGGAGAACTTGCCAAACCAATCAAGGTCAATCAAATCCATACCGGGATTGGAAGGCGTTTCTGCAAAAATGATTTTGGTATTTGGCTTTACCGCTTTGTGCCACTCATCGGTCTTATTGATATCGACATAGGTATGCGTTATGCCGAATTTGGAAAGCTGTTTTTCAAGCACCGTATGTGTAGCGCCAAAAACAGAGTTGCAGCAAACAATATGGTCGCCATTTTTGAGCAGGGCAGCAAATGTAGTAAACACAGCAGCCATACCCGATGCAAATGCAAAGCCCGCTTCCGCGTTTTCCATCTGGCAGATTTTATCAATAAGCTCAGTGGTGTTAGGGTTGGTAAAACGGCTGTAAATATTGCCATCTACCTCATCGGCGAACATGGCGCGCATTTGCTCGGCATCTTCAAAAGTAAAGCTCGACGTTAAGTACAAAGGCACCGAATGCTCACGATGTTCCGTTGCGGGAACCTGTGTGCGTATGGCTATGGTTTCGTTATGTTTCTTTTTGGCCATTTAGTTCAACTGGTATGAAAAGGTAATTGCCGCAGTCTTTTCAAGCATTTTAGATACAGTACAATATTTATCGAGGCTAAGTTTAATTGCACGGTCGAGTTTATCTTCATCAACCTTGCCTTTTACAATATACTTAATGTGAATTTTGGTAATAAGCGCAGGCTCCTGTTCATGGTCGCGTTCATACTCTATCTCCACATCATAGCTTTCTATTTCCTGTTTCTGCTTTTTCAGAATCATAATTACATCCATGCTGCTGCAACCACCCAGTGATGCAATCATGGTCTCCAGCGGGCGCAGGCCCTGGTTGTGGCCGCCTATTTCAGGGTTGCCATCCATGCGCAGGGTGCTGCCCACTACGTTCTTTGCCTCAAGCAAAAAATCGCTGTCTATTCTATGTAAAGTTACTTTTGGCATACTGTTCTTTTTTGCCCCTCCTGCCCCAAACCCCTAAAGGGGCTTTGAACTCCCCCTTTAGGGGGATGGGGGGCTTTATTAGTTTTTCAAATGTACTTGTTTTTCGGTTTTGGTTTCTTTGCTTTCATTATTGTGTTGTGCAAAGGGTAAAGATGCAATAAACACTTTCTCTTTGCTCAGCAAGGGTTTCAGTTCAATAAGCTGTGCAAGGGTTATTTTACCCGTAGCAAAGTGTTCGCCTTTAGAATGATTTACATCCTTCAGCGGAATTTCGTTCAGCGCCTTTTCCGATTTTGCCCTTACATACACTTCCACCTCGGTATTGTTTGATATAGCCAGCCCTTTGTGTTCTTTATATTTCTCGTAGCTATATTTAAAACCTGCCAACGATGCATGCACGTCCGATAATACTGCCGCGCCGGTAGGATAGCTGCCCGCGCCCTTACCCGAGAAGAACTGTGTGCCCGAGTGTTCCGCCTCTATGGTTATGCCGTTGTATTCGTTCTCCACATGGTACAAGGGGTCGGCAGCGGAAACGAATTGGGGCGTTACCCACAAGCTGACTTTATTAGCTCCTGTTTTGTAAACCTGTGCCACCTGTCGCACCTTGTAGTGGTGCTCCTTAGCATATTCTATATCCTCAGGGCTGATGTTTGATATACCGTAGTTGAACACCTGTTCGGGTTTCAGCAAAATGCCAAAGCCATGCAGGGTAAGTATTACCAGCTTGTAAAGCGCATCGTAACTTTCAACATCAAGGGTAGGGTCAGCTTCGGCAAAACCGAGCTTTTGTGCTTCGCCCAATGCCTTGGCATAATCCCAGCCTTTGTTATATACCTGCGACAGAATATAATTTGATGTGCCATTGCACAAGCCGCGTATAGCGCTTATGGGCTCTTTAGAGAAGTAGCTGTCGATAGTGCGAAGGATAGGAATACTGGCACACACGCCTGCTTCATATAACAGCGACACATTGCCTTTCTCCTGCAGTTTCAGCAGTTCAGGCAGGTTTTCAACCACCATCTTTTTGTTAGCCGATACCACATTCTTGCCGGCTTTCAGCGAATCGCGTACAATTTCGTAAGCGTCTTTGGAATTGTCTATCACCTCAACAATAAGGTTAATGCTGTCGTCTTTCAGCACTTCTTCTTTATCGAAGCTCAGGCGGTGGGCATCGGCCTTGCGGTTCTTCAGGGCGTTTTTCACCACTATTTTATGCGGAACTACCGATGGTGTTTGAATATGGGTAAGCTCGTAAAAGCCCTGCCCCACGCAGCCCAGGCCAAATAATCCAATCTTGGGTGTGTTCATAGTTTTCTGGTAAAAATTTTGTATTGCAATAGTAAGTTTAGGTACTTCAATTAAAAATCCGTCGTGGCCATAGAGCGAGTTTATTTCCTCGTACACGGCGCCCGGCACATTCTCAGCAGTAAACCTCGATTCTGATGCAGGAAAAAGCAAGTCGGAGGTAATGCCCACAGCCAGCGTTTTAGCTTTTATACCTGCAAGCGCCTGTCTTACCCCTCCCCTGTCACGGCCCACATTGTGCGAGTCCATTATTTTGGAAATGGTGTAGTAGGAAAACGCGTTGAAACGCTTCACCAGTTTATCGCCCTGGTATTGCTGGTAGCTGCTGGCTTTAAAATCATTCACCTTATCGTCGCTATCTTCCTTCTGGGTTTGTCCGTAAGTTATATAGTTGCGGTAGCTGAGTAGCGCAATAGAACGCGCGGCTTTAAGCCCGTTGCTGCCTGCATCGGCACGGTTTTCTTTCCATGTAGGGTCAGCTTCAATAGCAAGGCGCTGGCTCTCGCGGAAGGCTATTCCCCAGGGCGAGCTTTGAGCGTTAGATGCCACCACTATAAGGTGTTTGGCAAGGTCGGGCAATGATACCGCCCACTCAATTACCTGCTGACCACCCAGCGAGCCCCCTATAAGCGTATGTATATGCTCAATACCCAAATGCTCGCGCAGCAGGTCTAGCGAGCCCACAAGGTCGCGCACCGTTAAAAAAGGGAAGCTGTGGTAAAAGGGCTTGCCTGTCTCCGGGTTTATGCTCAGCGGACCGGTTGAGCCATAGCAGGAGCCCAGTATATTGGCGCAGACAATAAAGTACTTGGCAGGGTCGTACAGCTTTTCAGCGCCTATCATTCCCGGCCACCAGTCTTCGGCATCGGCATTGGCGGTAAGGGCATGGCAAACCCATATTACGTTGTCTTTCTCTTTATTAAGCTTGCCCCATGTTTTATAGGCCAGGGTAAAGCCGGGCAGGTGCTGGCCCGATTCAAGGCTGTAGTGATTTTTATATTCGAATGTTTGTGTGCTCATTGTTGTTTACTCACCCCTTGCCCCTCTCTATGTTATATAGAGGGGATTGAAGTGAGGATTCTATTTAATTTTTTAATTCTTTTAACATCTTAATTTATTTTTTGGATTCTCTCCCTCTCTATTTGATAGAGAGGGCAGGGGTGAGTTCTCGCCTTTGGGCGACACATCCTGTTCGTTATAGTAAAATAATGGGATGCGTTGTTAGGCGCGCATTGAGCGCATTGAACAACAACAACAATTAAAAATGAAAAATGGAGAGTGAAAAGTGATTTTACTCCTTGACTTTTTTACCAGACTTTGTTTGTTTTTCATAGTCGTAATTTTTATATGTCCAGCCTATTTGACTGGCAGGAGTTGGCACCTTTTCCCGGACTTTCCGGAGGGGTTGCCAGAGGGTCAACGAGCCTGTTCTCTCACCTCTTCTGTATAACAATTACTTCCTATAAACGTTTGAGGAGTAATTATTTGCGGGAACAAAAATAAGAAAGTAAACAATATGAATAACAAAAAAAATGAAAATATGGCACGTAACCACTAATATTCTTATTTTTTTCAAAATTGAAATTATCGACCTTTTTGGTTCTCTAAGCTTCCTAACTTTGCTAAATTGAGAATATTTCGAATGTATTTCATAAATACGTAGTAATGGGCTTTTTACCCAATAAAATAGATTCTGATTTTTTAGATAAAGTGCGATTTAAGCCGGAATACTATCCCTTTTCTAATAACTTCAACAAAAGTCTAAATCAAGAATTATACAAAATGGCCCTATCAAAAGGAGCAAGCCGAAGTGCTTTAAGTATAATTTCATTAGGTGAATATTTCAATGAAAATTTTCACCAAAGTTTGACCGAAGAACTCATATCAAAACTTGAACAACTAAATTTACCTCATGCTGAATTAAGAAAACTATTTATTGCTTTAGTAAATGAACAAGAGCTCTTAAATAGAGACAAAGAACAGGAATTTTTTGAAGCCAAGAAAGAATTTGCGGCAGTTGATTTGCATAACTCGGCATATATAAGGGAGGATAGCCCAGATTATCCTCATAATTTTTCTTCGTTTTCTGAAATATTAATAGAATATACCAATCATTTTTTTAAATATCTTGCTATAGCTGAAGAAAAGAAGTGCGATAATAAATCCTCCTTATCGGAAGAAGCCGCATTTAACCTATTATCGGATTTATTAACCATTGTACAAAAGCACTACTCAATTAAAAGCCATTATGACACTAGCCTGTTTTATGTTGGTGAAATTAAAATATTAGATAAAAACACAATAGTATTTGGCTTAGATAATGAAAATCTCATGCTTGGAGAAAAGGTTTCTGTATCAATGCTAGATAACCAACGTTTAAAAAATTACAATCAAATAACTTCGATATTAAAAGAAATACCTATTAAGCGCTTATTATCCAATGGCTTTTCAAACAAAACCCTAGAAGGTGTAACTGTTTCAGGGGGTTATATAAAATATAAGCTCAAAAACCGGCTTTGGAACGATTGCATTAATAACATGCAACATGAAATAGCTTTGACAGATTATTATCCCTTTTATTTTAAAGAACCTTTAAGTAGATTGCAAAACATTACAATATCAAAACTACTGCAATTAGAATCTGAGCTTAGTCAACTTATTTACCAATTGCATAAACGTGGTTTTCCTAAGCAACCGATTAACACTCGTCAAGAATTTAAGAAATCCTTTGTTCCTCGAATAAAAGAGAGTGTTTTAAAAAGTTATTTAAAAAATGTTACCACCTGTTCTGACATAGAAATTGAAGAATATATACGAGTGATAACTATGCAACAAACCGTTCAATCCAACCTTTATGCTACTCCATTAATAAGGGAAGAGGATTACTATTACTTCCCTTATTTAACTGCAATGGCAAGAAATCCTTATTATTTAGTTGATTACTGGCTTGAAGAAGCTGGCGAGAAACTTGCCCAAAGAGGAAAAGCATTGGAAAGGCAGGTTAAAGAGAATCTTTTAAAGATAAAACAAAAAGATTTTAATGCTTTTGAATTAATTGAAAAATCAGAATTCAAAGTGAATCGAACAAAGAGCGAAGAAATAGATTTACTAATACAGACGAAAAATACTCTAATTGTCGGAGAAATTAAATGTGTAAAATATCCAATGTGGTCCAGAGATTATCACAGAATATTAAACGAGATAATTGCAAAAGCTGTTAAACAGCTACATAGGAAATGTAAGTTTTTGGAAGATAATCAAGATTGTTTTAGTGATAGGATTAAATTGGCTAATAGGAAAATTATTAAAGTCGTTATTCTCAATTACCCGTTTTATAGTGGCGTGGAAGTTGAAGGAATCCCAATTACTGATATAACGACTTTCACATCCTATTTTCAATCTAATAAGATGTTGCTATTGGCGATGGGAATGGATGATACGGAGAAGATAGGTGAAATTCCTTACTATAAAAATGAAGAAGAGTTTACTAATAATCTTCACAATTATTTAACAAACAATCCATTAATTAAACAACTCGAAGAACAATTACAACTATCACAATCTTCTTATGAAATACATGGATTACCCAAAATTATATTTACTGATGTTATTTCGACCGCTATTAGTAACGAGGTTGCCAAAGATTGAAATGTATTGATTATCAATTAATTACGTAACAATCTAATCTTCAATCAAATACTCGATTCATTGTAAATCATTGTATTTATCAATGGGCTGCAAGCACAGGCGACCCCACCCTGCCCTCCCCTTGTCCAAGGAGAGGGGCGGAATAAACCGCATACACTATTAACCCCGCGCTAGCGCACGGGGCTATTAATATTTCACCCCCCGACGCTATCGGTCGGGACTACCATAATTTTAGGGGAAGCAGCCTTCGGGGTTGTTCTTTATGAAACTTTGTGTTTTTCTTAGTGTCCTTAGTGGTAAGAAATTAGCCCCTCTTAATTACTCCACTATTTATTTAGGCACACTTGGAGGATTGGTATTATCGGGGAAACTTATACTGGGGCCAAAGTAAATTGAAACAGCGTTTTAATCACGCCTCAAATTTATATTCTGTTTTTATTAAGTCGATAAGCTTTTGTGCAGCAATACTTCTTTCACTCCCAATTTTTTCTCCCAAAATAAGTGCCCCATATAAGTATTGTGCACTAGTAATTAACGCGTTTAATACAACAGGGTCCTCGGTAAGCAGGGCGGCTGCAGTGGCAGGTATTTCTTTTTTCTCTTTTATTATGTTCAGCAGCAATTCGCCATCAAATATTTTCCCCATCTCGCTTCCGTAATCGGTTGCCCACACCATAATAGATTCGTTATATTTTTTCAGGTCGCTTATTGAATAATAATAATATGAAATGCCGTTTGCTACCGGCTGGCTGCTTATAAGCCTCAAGGTTCCGGAACTTTTCATCTGTTCATAGGTACGTTCCGTAAGGTATAGCTGCTTAAATTGCGGCAATACCATTCGGGCCGTATAGGCAAGCTTGGTAATATGCTGTTTTCGCTCGGGGCTTTTTATAAGCTGTACAAGTGTTTCAATTAACTCAAATACACTCTTGTTATTTTTCGCATAATTATCTGAAAGAACAATATCGGCCCGTAAGTCCTCCAGCATATTTTTCATATAAACGCGCTCCTGTTTCTTTTCTACCAGTCGCTCCCTTATGTTATCGGCTAAAAAGCCTAAAAACACTGCAAGGAACATCATAAAAAACTCAAAAAAATAATGCCCAAACGATTCCATAAGCTTTGTCCGAATTGATAATTACAAATCTGTTTTTTTAATCTTCTATGGCCTCAATGCCCATTTGCTTAGCCCGCTCAACACCCTCTTTCATGGCTTTTACTTGCTCCTGCGGGTGCCCTTGCCAAATAGTAATTTCGCCAACCACCTTAAACGGATGCGCCGAGCGGTAAGACTTTGTGGGGTTACCCGGGAATTTTTTGTCGGTTAAATTGGGGTCATCCTCAATGGGGCCCGTTGGCTCTACCAAATATATTCTTTCGCGCCCTGTTCCCAGGGCAAGTTCAGCGCCCCAAATAGCAGCATCGAGCGTGGCGGTGAGGTAGATATATTTTGCTTTTTTATTCTGCCCGAAGTTCGAGTTAACACCAATTTCAATAAGGTCACCAACCTGCAGGTCAGCTTTTGTGCCGTGGAAGTAGGTCTGAAAAAAAGGGCTGTGAACAGTTTTATGCGCTTTATTATCGCTTTTGTTATTCTCCATTGTACTATTCGTACGTTAAGTATTGTTTATTTATCAATATCTAAAAAAAATTATTTTGGAATGCTTGGTGCATTGGTATTATCGGGGAAACTTATACCGGGGCCAAAGTAGCAGGCATTCTCTTTTATTTTACCGTCCTGGAATTTAAAATACTCGGTGTTGCGAAACAGCTTGTCATCGTTGGTATAGCCATTATAGGTTACAAAGGCGTCATCGCCTTCAATAACAATCCTTTCAATATCGAATCTTTTTATGTTTGCTGAATTAGGCCAACACCTGTGATGGTAGGTATCCAGGTTAATATGGTCGTCGTACGGGCTATTGAACACAAAGCCATCAGCCAAAAGAGAGGTTAACATATTCCAGTCTTTTTTCTCGTAAGCGGCATAGTAATCTCTCATCATTTTCTCTTTTGTCGCCCTGTTACCGCTATTGCCACAACTGCTGCCAAACAATAGCATAAGGGTTACTACTAAGAATCCGAGCCCGGTTTTTTTTAATTTATTTATCATGGGTACAATTTTTGGGGTTTTGAAATAGGTCTATCTGTTTTATGATACTAAAATACTTAAAAACTGTTGAAGTTGTTAATTTGGGATAAGCCACCCCTCCCCAGCCCCTCCCCTTATTCAAGGAGAGGGGGAAAAATTGGTTGGTTTCTGACCCCGCGCTAACGCACGGGGCTATTTATATTTCACCCCTTCAGGGTTAAGACCTTTGCGTTCTCTGCGGTGGAATTTACTCTGCGCACTCTGCGTGAAGCCTTTATTTTTTAAAACTTCGGTCTCTCCCCGACACCCCCGCCTTCTGTAAATTATCGGTTAGAAAATGCCCTTTTAGCATTGCAGGTTTCTGCATTTACGCGATATTTGCGGAACAAATGACTGCCCTAAACTATAAACGACTGCGTGTTTCGGCAATATCGCTGCTATGTATTATTGGCATAAGCGCCATTGCAGGCGGGCTTACCTTTATGGTCGACCCCTGGGGCAGGAAGGTGGGAATTGCCACAACCATTCTCAGGCATTCACCTTTCAGTAATTTCTTTATCCCGGGCCTTATTCTTTTTGTTGTAATTGGAATAACCAGTTTACTTACCGCCTTGGCGGTAATAGTAAAAATACGGCACCACCGCAACTTCATTTTCCTGGAAGGGTGCATTTTATCGGGCTGGATAGGCATTCAGATAGTGATGCTTCATCTGTTTCATCCCCTTCACTTTCTTATGGGTATGTTTGGCGCATTGCTTGTAGCTATAAGTATAAAACTAAGGTAATTAGTCACGATGGCTATCGGGACGAGGTAGGCAGACTCAGACTAACCTTTGCGGCCTCTCTTTGTGCAACTTAGTGGGCCGTTTCTTTGTGGACTTAGTGGTGAAATGTATTTAAGCCCCTTTAGGGGTTTGGGGTAACACTGAGATTGCTTCGTACCTCGCAATGACGGCTGTCCATTTTTAATTTTTAATTCCTAATTTTTAATTGGAGGCGCCCCGCCGAAAAAAGTTATTGACAATCGGCAGATTTTTGTGCATAAAAAAGCCCCCTGAAAAAATGGTAATAGGTACGGATGTAATACATTTGAACACTTCATTAAAACGAATGATTACACGAATAGTTATATTAAACTCAACCACCTACGGAAAAGCAGCGATAAGGTTTGACGACTGCGACTCCATACAATTGGTGGGCCCCAACAACATAGGTAAAAGCACGCTTATTTTCGCGCTTAACTTTTTACTGATTGTCGATGGCAAAAAAATGACCTTTGTCGACAATAAAACGGGCGACAAGGAAACCATACATCACTACCTGCCAACGCCGGTAAACAGTTACATTGTGTTCGAGGTGTTCAAGCACAAGTACTACTGCATTTTGCTGAAGCGCAACAACGAGGGCGAGGTGGAATATTACAAGTTCGACGGCGAATACAGCGACGACCTGTTTACCCGCACGGTAAAGGGCCAGCAAAACATACTTAAGTTCGACGACCTGAAGAGCCACATGGCCAACTCGGGCATTGAGCTTACCCACTTTAAAGACAAGCGCGAGGTGTTCAACTTTGTGTACCAGCGCGGCAAACGCAACGAAGGCGTGGTGTGGCTGGAAGACAGCGTAGTATCGGACGGGTTGAGCAACAACTTCTCGAAGATTTACCGTTATCTTATCAACTCGAAGCTGATTAACAATAAGACGCTGAAAGAGGCGCTGATAATAGCCGATAACCGCGACAAGGAAGGCATTGACTTTTCGCACCGCAGCAAAAAGGACATTAACGACCTGTTGCGCGTGAATGAAGAAATTAAGGCCGTATCGGGCATTCAGAAGGAGTTCCTCGATTTCCGCGAGGTGGTTGATACCTACAGGGTAAAGACCAAAACCCTTGGTGAGCTTATTTATACTTTCAATACGCATTACGCCCCTACCCTGCTGGAACTGGAGAAACATTTCTACCAGAAACAGGAGGAACTGCAATCGACCCAGTTTGAACTGAACGAAGAGCTTATGCCTAAAAAGGAAAAGCTGCTGGAAGCTGTGGGCGCGAAAGGCGCTGAACTGAAACAGGTGCTCGACAAGCAAAACGAATACCAGAAGCAGCTCGACGAGATTAACCAGTACGAAGGCGTTGACTTTCTGAAGCAGCAACTCTTTAATTACGAAGAGAACCGTCGTAACATGGAAGTGAACATCAGCCTTACTAAAAAGACCAGCGAGGCACAGGTAAAGCAAAAGCTTGACGAGATACAGGGTAACATTGAAAGGCTGAAGGTCACCATTAAAGATTATTCGGGCCAGCTTATACACACCATTACCACCAAGCAAAAAGACAAGGAGATATTGAATTACATTCTTTCTCCTGAGTTTTCGAGCCTGTCGGGCAAAATGGTGAAGAAGAAAATTGCCAAGATAGAAGAGTTGATGACCTTGTTCGATGGCAAAATTGAACTGCCCAAGAAACTGAAAGGCACACCAGTTCCTTCGCTCGACGAGTTGAAAGAAAAGCTTGCTACTCTGAAGAAGGAAGAGAAAGAATACGAGGCGCTTCTTAAAACAGTTACAGATACCGAGCGCGCCCAGAAGGAAGTGGATAAAGTAAACAACATTATAGAGGAGATTAGCGAGAAACTGCGCAAGCTGCGCAACAAGCCTGAACTGGAAACTATAGTAGATAACCAGAAGAAGTTGTTCAAAGCCGTTAGCGAAGACAAGATTAAACTGGAAAAAGAAACCAAGACAATCGGCGAAAGAATATCAAAGAAACTGGCCGCCATACCTGAACTTTCAGAAGCGCGCGACAAATTTGAAAAGCGCATTGAAGAGTTGAAGAGGTGGAAAGTGGAAACCGAAAAGATAAACATTGAGCCGCTTGAAAATGCTAATGCTGAGCCACTTAACCAGGTGTACGATAAAATGACGGTGATACGCACCGAAAGGGAAACCCTGAAAGCGAACAAGGACCGCACTTTCGATAACCTGAAGTATAAAATTAAGAGCGGCGAGCCTGACGAAGAAGCTTTCATACGTTTTGTGGAAGATGAGCTTTCACTGATGGGCGAAAAGCAGAAGAGCGTGGAAACATTGCTGCAATCTATCAGCACACAGTTTGCCAACCCTGCCTATACTTTAATTAAGCGTTACCGCGAGTTTACCGAGTTTGTGAACAACAAATTCAATGGCAAGCTGGCGCAAACAAGCATATCAGATATTGAATCCTTACGTATAATACTGAACGAGAACACCCGTGTAATTGAGGCCCTGGAAAGAATCAGCTCAATACAGGAGTTCAGCTCGCAAGCCAGCTTCGATTTCGATAATGCCGAAAACCTTAAGGTGCTCAACACCCTGCTCGATTCGGGCAAGAAGATTGAGTTCGACGAACTGTTCGACATAGAGCTGGGCCTGACGAAAGACGGCAAAGAAAAAGTAGTTGACTTAAGGGAGCAGGTAGAATCGACCGGAACAGATATTATGATACGTATGGTTATCATTATGTCGGTTATAAACCGCCTTGCTATTAACGACGCGAACAACAAAATTCCGATTGCAATAGATGAAATTGCGCGTATCGACGGTAAGAACAGGCTGGAGATGTTCAAGTTCTGCAAGGAGCATAACTTTATACCGGTTTGTACATCGACCGAAGAAACCATGCTCGACGGCTTCGACAAATATGTGCTCATTTTCCGTGCGCCTAAAGGCAAAAAGGTTAATATTAACGATGGCCAGCCCAACGTTATATCGAGCCAGCGCATGGCAGTAGCGGAAGAAAACTAATCTTGCACAAACATGATTAAAGCAGAACCGAAAACAATACTATACTTCCTCTGGAACTACTTTGATGTGGTGAAGGACCTTTTTGATATTCAGGCCGACGAAGGCATTATTAAAAAGGAAATGTTTGCCGAGGTGCTTAAAAAGCATGACAAGGACATTAAGCAGCAGCTTATAGAGTATAAAATACTGAAGAGCCAGAAGGATGATTACGAACTGCGCGATGTGTACTACAAAATGCTGGAGTTTGTATTGTTTGAATTCAGGCCCATGCTGCCCGAAGAAATTGCCAAGTTTGGTATGGCCATCGGCGAATTGTTCAAACGCATACGCGGAAAGTCGGAAGGCAACAAGGAAATATTACTTGAACGCATAAGGGCCCTGTCGACACAAATACGCGAATTCAGCGATGCAGTGGAAAAGAACTCTATTCGCCTGCTGAACGAAACCCGTGACCTGAAAGCCAATGCAGCCAAGGTTGATTACCGCGAGAAAATTCAGCGCGCCTCGTTCTGGATACACTATTATATCATTCCGCTAAACACTATTCTAGACGTTAACCACAAAGAATCGGTTAGTAACCGTCTTCTGGAAATATCGGAATATGCCAACCAGATGCGTTTGAATTCCACGGAAGAAGAGATTCGCCAGTCGTTCGAAAGGCTATACTTTATGCTCAGGCAAACCAACGACGATTTGTTGAGGCAATCGAAGATACTTACGCATGAGTTACTGCCTCTCATCGAGCGCATACGTACCGAGTCAATTATCCTCACTGGCTTTATTAAGCTGCTGAAGAACCCGTATAAAATTACTCCGCCAAGACTTACCAGCAGCAATAAGAAGAATCCCGTATCAGACAAGATATACCTGAGCACAAAAGAATATTTCGAGCAGTTCAGCTATATGTCTGAAACATTTATTGACCAGTATAGCGAAGACATGGACAAGTGGCTCTTCAAGAAAGAAGTATACAAGAAGAAACTGGTGAGCCAGCTTCCTGTAGAGAACTTCTTTGGCTGGTGCATGGAGCAGTTCAACGAAGACCCTGCCGGCCTTACCAATGAAAAGGTGTTTGCCGTTACCAGCCTCCTCTTCGACCAGGATTTCGACGTAAGCTACTCGGAAAAGAGCAAAGCCTTTAAGGTTACAACACGCACAGCAAAACTTAACGTTCCTTTATTAAAAATATCACAACATGGAATACCCGGAAAAGCACAGGTTAATAGTTGAGGACTTAATGGCCGGAAGGTTTATCCTTTCGCGCGAAAAGCATTTTGAAGTATTGAAGGGCAATGAACCATTCTATACTGAGTTCTTCAAAAAATCGTTCGACTACCAACTGGTGGTTACGGAAGAATATGCCTATATAGTATCGGAAGATACCGACGAAACTATATCGAGAGATATCAGCATCTTCTTTGCCATTCTCTGCTATGAGCTCGATAAGCAAGGCAAAAACTTCCTGGACGGACTTCAGTATTCTGAATATTCCTTTGAAGAAGTGAACCAGCTTTTTGAAAACTCATCGTACACCGACCTTATACAAACCAACAAACAGTTAAAGGACGACGATTCAAGGCGCAAGCTTTTGTTCTCGACCATGAGCCGTAAGAATATCATTGATAAGGTTACCGACGATAAGTTTTACTTCACTCCTGCCTACAAAATATTCATCGACTTTGCCCGCGAGGTGGCCGATATGCAGGTAGCGGAAGAGGACAACTAATTCCATTGGGAATTAAGATTTAAAGATTTACCGTATTTACTTTAGGTTAAGCCTGGTGGGCCGTTTCTTTGTACCCATAATGGTATGATACTTTCTTCCCACCTCATACATAATACATGACACTTAATATGTATATTTGTAAGACAGAAACATTAACACTATGCCAAACCTTTCAACACAGGAACTGGAAGCAAAGTTCAACCAGAAGATAGACGCCAATGAATACATTGAGCCTAAGGACTGGATGCTGGACAAATACCGCCAGAACCTTATACGCCAGATATCGCAGCACGCGCACTCCGAAATAGTGGGCATGCTTCCCGAAGGCAACTGGATTAGCCGCGCCCCTAACCTGCGCCGCAAGGCTGCCTTGTTGGCCAAGGTACAGGATGAAGCCGGCCACGGCCTTTACCTTTATTCTGCCGCTGAAACACTGGGCATAAGCCGCGAGGAAATGATTCACCAACTGCATACAGGCAAAGCAAAATATTCAAATATATTCAACTACCCTACCCTTACCTGGGCCGATATTGGCGCAGTAGGCTGGCTGGTTGATGGGGCAGCTATCATTAACCAGGTTATGTTACAGAGGGCATCGTATGGCCCTTATGCACGTGCTATGGTAAGGATTTGCCGTGAAGAAAGTTTCCACCAGAGGCAGGGCTTTGAAATAATGCTTACCCTATGCCGCGGTACCGCTGAACAGAAAGCAATGGCACAAGACGCGCTTAACCGCTGGTGGTGGCCATCGATGATGATGTTTGGCCCTAACGATAAAGACTCCCCGCATAGCGCCGACATGGCCAGGTGGAGGGTGAAACGTGAAAGCAACGACGAACTCCGTCAGCGATTTGTTGACAGGGTTGTACCACAGGCTGAGTTCCTGGGTATTACCGTACCTGATGAAAAACTGAAATGGAACGCTGCCACTCAACATTTCGAGTTCGGGGAAATTAACTGGGATGAATTTTACCAGGTAATAAGCGGCCATGGCCCTTGTAACCGCGAGCGCATGAACGCCCGCATTAAGGCGCATGAAGATGGCGCATGGGTAAGAGATGCAGCCGCAGCATACGCCAATAAAAAACGTAAGAAAGCAGCATAATTATGGAGCAAAAAGACAATCAATGGCCTCTCTGGGAGGTTTTTATTCAAAGTAAATCAGGACAGCCATTTAAGCATGTTGGCAGTGTTCATGCAGCAGATAAAGAACTTGCATTGCTTAACGCGCGCGATGTATATACCCGCCGCAACGAAGGCACCAGCATCTGGGTGGTTCCCGCACAATACATTGTGGCATCAACACCTGAAGAGGTAGGGCCTTTCTTTGACCCCGCCAATGACAAGGTATACCGCCATCCAACATTTTATGACGTTCCTGAAGGAGTTAAGTATTTATAAACCGGCAACATTGATGCGGTAAATAACTATGGTCAAACCCACCGCATTGAAACTTATTACCGATTTAAGAGTATTGCTTGGCCTTGTTATTGTCGCGACAATTGGCGTTTCGTTGCAGCAATACTTTTTAGGTAATGACCATATCGGCAACTTCTTGATATTTAAAACATCGTTCAGCCACCTTATGAACGACCAGCCGCTTTATGCGGGTCACCAACAATACAACGGCACCCCTATTGACTTTTATAAATACAGTCCCGCGTTTTCAATATTGTTCGCGCCCATTGCGGCCCTACCCAATGTGGCGGGAGTAGTAGTGTGGAATTTGCTTAATACGCTCATTCTTTTTTTCGCGGTTAAGTCTTTACCACTAACGGATAACAAAAAAGCATTGGTAATAATACTAACGCTCCTCGAACTTGTTATATCGCTTCAAAACTGCCAGAGCAACGCGCTTATAGCAGGCCTGCTCATACTCTCATTCACTGCATTTGAAAAAAAGAACTTACTACTTGCATCGCTCTGCATAGTGTTATCGGTATACATAAAACTGTTCGGTGTTGTTGCTTTTCTACTTTTTCTTTTCTACCCGGGAAAGTTAAAATTCATTCTCTATTCCATCATGTGGAGCGCTATACTTTTCTTCCTACCCCTTTTAGTTGTAAGCTTCAGCCAGCTAATGAATATTTACCGCGACTGGGCCAACCTGCTGAAAATGGACCAATCAGTTTCATGGGGATTATCGGTTATGGGCATAATTAAATCATGGTTTAATATTGACATCCCCAAGACATACGTACAACTTGCAGGCGCGGCTTTACTTTGCCTGCCGCTGATTAACATATTGAAATATAACACCCGGCTTTACAGGCTTTTATACCTCTGCTGTATATTAATATGGATAGTGATATTTAACCACAAGGCCGAGTCGCCTACATTTATAATTGCGCTGACTGGAATGGCTATATGGTTCGCTGCCGAAGAGGCTACCGCGTTAAATAAAGCATTGATAATTTTTGCGCTGCTGTTAACCTCTTTTGCTACAAGCGATTTAGTTCCACGCCATATACGGGTTGATGTAGTCGCGGCTTATGCCCTGAAAGCTCTGCCATCTCTGGTGCTTTGGCTGGTAATATTATACAGGTTGTTGTTTAAGAAAGGGCTTTGGCAGGCTCAGGTTGCGCGTTCCACTGGTGAATAACAAACAGTGTAGATGCCAGCAGCAGGAAGGCGCCTGTTTGGTGCAGCACGCCCAATACCACAGGCACAGAATAGATAAGCGTAAATACGCCGAGTAAAAACTGAACGAAAACCATTCCCAGTAAAACGTTTACTCCGTGGCGTTGTGTAGGTAACAGTTGCTGTTTGCGGGCTTTGAACCAAACCAGTAACACAAGTAATGTAACTACATACGCATTATACCTGTGTATGAATTGCACACCCGCCACACCATCTAAAAAGTTTTTCCAAACGGGTGATAATGCATTTGTTACTTCAGGGGCTACCCAGTTATCGCCCATTTTGGGCCATGTTGGGTCGAATTGCCCTGCATGCAAGCCCGATGTAAATGCACCATACATTATTTGCAGGGATACGAAACACAATAGTACCACACTCCATATCCGTATTGATTTGAAACGAGGCTCAATAGTTTGCCGCGGATAAATTAAATCGAGGGCCACCCAGAAAGTAAACCCAAATGAAAGCAAGGCTGTCATAAGGTGGGCAGCTAAACGATAATGGCTAACATGGGGTTCGTTTACCAAACCGCTGCTTACCATATACCAGCCCAGTAAGCCCTGCAAGGCGCCTATGGCAAGTATGCCCAATAGCTTCATCATCAGCGGGCGCGATATTCTTTTCTTCCACAAAAAATAAAAAAAAGGAATAATGAATACCACACCAATCATATTACCTATTTCACGGTGAATATATTCCCACCAGTAAATAGACTTATAATCTTCAATAGAAAAATAACTATTTATCTGTTTGAATTCAGGAGTCTTTTTATAATCCTCAAATGTTCGTTGCCACTCCTCATTGGTATGCGGAGGGAACTTGTTTACAAACGACCATGTTACCATTGAAAGCCCTGAGTGCGTGAGCCGGGTAATACCGCCCACAATAACCATGGCCCACACCAAAACGCACCCTGTAAACAACCAGTAGACTATGCCTCTATCGTAGGTTTTCATAATAATGGCACGAAATTAGTAAAAAGCCTTCTGCGCCTCTTATGACTTTCGACAGTTTTTTAACTGATTAAAATCGTAGCAGTTCCTCGTAAAGCTCTTTCATAGGCAGGCCCATTACATTGGTATATGAACCCTCTATGCGCTCAATGCCAATCAGTCCCACCCATTCCTGTATGCCATACGAGCCCGACTTATCGTAAGGCTTATACTTCTTTACATAGTATTGCCTTTCTTCCAATGATAAAGGCTTAAAAAACACATCGGTCAGCACATGAAACGTTTTTTTCTTAGTGCGCGAACGCAGGCAAACACCGGTAGCAACCCTATGTTTTCTGCCCGACAGTTTGCCCAGCATTTCTATGGCATCGTTTTCATCGGTAGGTTTTAAGAGTGATTTCCCATCGAGCCACACTATAGTATCGGCTGTAACCAAAATAGTTCCTTCAGGCAATTCATTGTCATTGAAAGCGGCGGATTTCTTTTCAGCAATGTAACGCACCACATCTTCGCATTGCAGCTCTTCGGGATACGATTCATCCACATCTTTTATGCGCAATTCAAACGCCAGCCCTATTTCTTCCATAAGCTGCCTGCGCCTTAGCGATTGCGATGCAAGTATAATTTTCAGCTTGCCCGATATAAAGTCGTTAAAATTCATACGCTGTGTAAACAAATAAAAGTGAATACAAATAAATAACAAATACCCAATACCATAAGCCATTTTATCATTCCGCTTACTTTATGAAACTCAGCGGGAGTATTGGCGCTTTTCAGTTTGGTTAATGAAACCAGCACAGGCACATCAATAAAACCCGCTATATATACCAGCGTGTACCAGTCATTCACATCGAACGCCTTATATTCCACGTATGCCGAAAGGCTTATTACCAGTATCATAATAAACCACACCACGTTTTTTGTAGCCTTAATACCCAGTACTATAGGCAGGGTGCGGCAACCCGCCACTTTGTCGCCCTCCACATCTTCCATGTCCTTAACTATTTCACGCGCCAGGTTTATTAAAAACGCGAATACCGAAATGCCCGTTATGCCATAAAGAAGAAAAGACATATTAACGTTGGAATTACCGAAATAGGGATTGCTTACGTCGGTATATAATTCAATGAGCCCTGCTATAAATGGCACCAGCGCCAGGAACACCGCAATTACAAAATTGCCTATAAGAAATATATACTTAAGCGATGTGGAATAGAACCACAGGCCCGACAGGTAAATGAAGAATAAAAGCCCCAGCCCCGGCAGGCGTATTTTGTAGGCTGCATATATCCCAAGCGCTATGCCCACAATGCTGAATACCCAGTATAAGCGTAATGCCTGTTCAGCAGCAATTTCCTTGCCTATTATTACCTTACCGGGTTTATTGATTTTGTCAATATTAACATCACTGTAATCGTTTATAATATAGCCGCCCGCAGCCATGCACACAAAGGCAAAGCAGAACATGAAATAATAACCTTCGTTGAGTTGCAGCGAAAAACCCGTCATTTTAAAAACAGGATACAAAAAAGTAAACCTTATCATGTATTGGGTAAACAATATCATAACAAGGTTTAATGGGCGAATGAGGCAGAAAAATGATGAAATTCTATTCATTTTTCAATACTGAATATTGAACAAGGAATATGGAATATTGAAATAATACATTGAACGAATTCTCTTCAGGCTGTTAACTTCGAAATTCAGCATTCAATGTTCTATATTCAATATTCTTTATGCTTGCGCCGTTGGGCCGCCAAAACTCATGGGAATTACATTGCTCTCGGTATCCTCCACTACGCCATGCATGGCCTCAAATTTCGACATATTGTCGGCAAGGGCCTTCAGCAGCCTTTTGGCATGCTGGGGGGTTAGCAATACCCTCGACTTTACCTTGGCCTTGGGTACACCGGGCATTATGCGTATAAAGTCAATTATAAATTCCGAGTTCGAATGGGTTATTATGGCAAGGTTCGAATAGATGCCTTCCGCTACATCTTCAGGTAATTCTATATTTATATTTACCTGGCCGGGTTTGTTTTGTTCTTCCATAAAAATTATTTTAAAATATCGGTAAACTACTTATCAGGCAAAGGTAGTATTTATTTAAGCATGATTAGGGTTGGGGGCGTTGCCCCATTCCACCGTACCCTGCCATATAATTGAATAATGATAAGGCTTGAATGTGTAATCTATATTCATACACGGATAAGGTGGAACAGGGGAATATCCAACTAATAATAAAAAAACAGTATTTTTAACTTGAATTAAGCCCGTTTTACTAAAAAAACTGTAAAAACAAGCAAACAATTAAATATTTTTAACCTAAAGATTATAAGGTTTTTTGTATTCCATTTTTACTATTTTTGCAGCCAATTTAAAAATTGACGACCCATGACAAATAAAAATGATGCCTCCATCGAAGCAAGAGTAAAAAAGATCATCGTTGACAAATTAGGAGTTGATGAAAAAGAAGTAACTCCTCAGGCAAGCTTCACCAATGATTTGGGGGCTGATTCTCTCGATACAGTTGAGCTCATCATGGATTTTGAAAAAGAATTCAACATTGCTATTCCTGACGAGCAGGCAGAAAAGATTAACACTGTAGGAGAAGCTATCGCTTACATTGAAGCTAACGTAAAATAAATACTCCTGCATTTTCAATGCAACTTAAACGCGTAGTAGTTACCGGACTTGGCGCGCTTACCCCTTTAGGAATCACCCTGCCCGAAACATGGGCGGGGCTTATAGCCGGGAAAAGCGGAGCTGCCCCTATTACTCGTTTCGACCCCGCGAAATTCAAAACCCGTTTTGCCTGCGAGCTGAAAGGCTTTCACGCCGAAAACTATTTCGAGCGTAAAGAAGCCCGCAAAATAGACCCTTATGCACAGTACGGGTTGGTGGCGGCCGGGGAAGCCATAAAAGATTCGGGTATCGACCTTGAAAAGACTAACCGCGACAGGGTGGGTGTTATATGGGGTTCGGGCATTGGGGGCTTAGACACTTTCCTTGAAGAGTGTATGAACTTTGCCCGTGGCGACGGAACTCCCCGTTTCAATCCTTTCTTTATTCCTAAAATGATAGTGGATATCCTTTCGGGCCATATATCTATTAAGTATGGTTTAAGAGGGCCTAATTTCACTACCGTTTCAGCCTGTGCTTCATCAACTAATGCAATGATTGATGCCTTTACCTACATCAGGTTAGGCAAAGCAAACATAATTATTACCGGTGGTTCAGAAGCAGCCATTGACCAGGCTGGCATTGGTGGGTTTAATGCTATGAAGGCTTTATCGGAACGCAACGATTCACCCGAAACAGCATCGCGCCCGTTCGACAAGGACCGTGATGGTTTTGTAATGGGCGAAGGCGCCGGATGTATGGTACTTGAGGACCTTGACCATGCACTTGCACGCGGAGCCAAAATATATGCAGAAGTAGTTGGCGGCGGAATGACTGCAGATGCTCACCATATGACTGCACCTCATCCGGAAGGATTGGGCGCTATCAATGTTATGAAACTGGCGCTGGAAGATGCAGGAATGCAGGCTACGGATATTGACTATATTAATGTGCACGGCACTTCTACCCCATTGGGCGATATTGCAGAAACAAAAGCTATCTTGAGTGTATTTGGCCCACATGCCTATAACCTGAATATAAGCTCTACCAAATCTATGACAGGCCATTTGCTTGGCGCTGCCGGGGCGGTAGAAGCTATATCATCAATAATGGCTGTTAAAGAAGGCATTGTACCTCCTACCATCAATCACTTTACCGACGACCCTGAGCTTGACAATAAGTTGAATTTCACGTTCAATAAAGCGCAGAAAAGAACCGTAAATGCCGCGCTGAGCAACACCTTTGGCTTTGGCGGGCACAACGCTTCGGTTATCGTTCGTAAGTACGAAAAGTAATTTACTGCCGCTCTATAAGGGCCATGTAAAACCCGTCGTGGGTTGATTCCGATGGCGATATCTTCTTCTCATTTACCATCTTATATTCCGGATTTGAAGAAAGGAAATGAGCAACCACATTTTCATTCTCCGAAGGCAATATACTGCATGTGGCATAAATCATCTTCCCTCCGTTCTTCAACATCTTCGAGTAAGAAGATATAATATCAGTCTGCTGTTGAATAATACGCTTAACACTATCGGCATCAAGTTTCCATTTTATATCGGGGTTACGCCTCAGCACTCCCAGGCCGGTGCAAGGCACATCAAGCAAAAGCCTGTCAGCATTCTTCTCCAGTCGCTTAACTACCTTCGATGATGTAATCATGCGGGTTTCTACTATGCTCACTCCTGCCCTGGCAGCGCGCTTTTGCAGTTCCTTTAATTTCCATTCGTGTATGTCGAGTGCTAATATCCTGCCTTTATTATGCATTAAAGATGCAATGTGCAATGTCTTTCCCCCGCCACCGGCACAGGCATCTATCACCCGCATACCGGGCTTTACGTCCATAAAATATGCCACTTCCTGCGATGAAGCATCCTGCACTTCAAATAAGCCTTCGCTAAAGCTTTTAGTACGGAATATGTTCTGCCTGACATCTAACTGCAGTGCATCGGGGTAAGAATCCAATGGCTTGGCCCTTACGTTCTCTTCCTTCAAAGCGTTGAGCAATGCTGGCAATGTAGTTTTGAGTGTATTCACGCGTATTATTACCGGTGCAGGTTTGTTCAGTTCGTGTAACTCCGCATCCCACCTGTCGCCAAGTTCCTTAGCGCATAACTCATCAAGCCAATCGGGTATTGACTCACGCAGCACCCTGCTGTTATCTGCTCTTCTAATCCTGTCGGTTAAATCAATGGTCTTCACCTCATCAAACTCTTTCCAGTCGGGCAAATCATAGCCTGATATCTTGAAATAAACTCCAAGTAAACCCCATAAGCTATGTGGTGATAATGACACATCCTTGCCGTAAATCATCCATAGCTTTCTCCACCACCTTACTGTTTCATATACGGTTTCAGCTAAAAATTTCCGGTCTCTTGAGCCCCATTTCGGGTTTGATTTAAGTAGTGTTTTAACAACCGAATCGGAATTCCTGCCGTCGGCAAATACTATTTGTAATGCTTCTATTACTGCCCGTATAAGGTTAGCATACAACTTGTCTTTAACTACAACACTTTCTTTCTCTACATCCATAAAAACAATACCAGCATACTTGCCGGAAGTACATTTATAAAATCCTTAAATTACCCGGAACAGGCTTAGAACTTGGCCCTTCTTCTCCTGATTTTGTATTTGTTCTTGCTGAACAAACCTCCGTAATGGCGGCGATAGAAGTTACTATGGCCGTGAATTACATAACCGGCATCAATAGTAGTAGTAAGGAAACTATCTAAATTATTTCCATTACCACGCTGTTCACCGGGTTGTCCGTAATTATCGACATTTACCACGCCGGCTGCAGCCTGTGTTGAGCGGTTAGAGAAGTATTCGGCTTCTGCACGTTGTTGTGCGCTCATTGTAGACCAAACATCAGGGTTTGGATATTTACCACTAACATCATCAAGATAGTCTGTAAAGGTTTTTGTCCAGGTTAAAGACCATCCAATCCTGTATACCTTCTTTATAGTAAAGTTAAATCCGGCTGCAATAGGAATACCCGGTTGAATAAGGTGATAGTGTACTCCTTCTGTTTCCAACGGATGCAGGTTTACCCATGTACCTAAACCAAAAGCGTGATTCGGGTTATATGCATAAGGGCACTGATAGAAAACACTGAATCCAAGAGCCAGGTATGCACTGAAAGAGTTTTCATACCTATATGTATTGCCAAGATCGGGGTTTTCAAAAAATGTCCATTCTCCCAGCATATTCAACTGAATCATGTCGTTGCGGAAGTTGAGGTTCCTGCCTCTGCGGGGGTCATACTGTGCAGTGAGACTATCAGCACCTGAAATTCTAATCCAACTTAATTGAGCCTCAATAGACCATGGATCCCTTATCTTGTAACGCAAATAGCTTCCAATATCCCACCTTGTTTCCTGTGGCTTCATGTCTGCTACAAAGTTCCTTCTTGATTTATCGAAACCGCCTATATCACCTAAATAATTTGAAGCGCCCAGTTTTGCACCATAATCCCAATAATACTGAGAAAATACAGCAACAGGAAGTAAAATAATTATGCTTAGAAGTAGTACTATCTTTCGCATTTGGCACGACTTTAGAGTTACAAATATATACTATTTTCTGAAAATCCCAATAGGTAGGTAGTTTAATTTAATTTTATACTTTAGCATTAAATAAACAACAAACCCCATGAAAAAACTCCTTTTTGCCGGCTTGATATCCGCAGGTATTATAGGCCTGTTATCATTTAACACCACTACTACTACCAAAACATTATACGACTTTAAAGTAAAAACCATAGATGGGCAGAACTTTGACCTTTCAACATTGAAAGGCAAAAAGGTGCTGGTTGTGAATACTGCATCCAAATGTGGCAACACCCCCCAATATGCCGACCTTGAGAAACTTTATAAGCAATACGGGGGAGATAAGTTTACCATAATAGGTTTTCCGGCAAATAACTTTGGCCACCAGGAACCCGGCAGCAACGGCGATATAAAGGAATTCTGCACCAAAAATTATGGGGTATCCTTCCAGATGATGGCCAAGATTTCAGTAAAAGGAGATGACATGGACCCTCTCTATAAGTGGCTGACGGAGAAATCGGAAAATGGTGTACAGGATGCACCTGTAGAATGGAACTTTCAGAAGTTTATGATTGATGAAAATGGCCATTGGGTGGGCGTTGTGGCCAATAATGTTTCACCCATGTGCGACCAGATTTTAAACTGGCTGAAAGGTACTTCGAAATAAGGAAGCTTACAGAAAAAGAAAAGCCCCCTCTGAGTACCCGGGGGCTTTTTTATTGGGCTACTATTTAATTAGCAGTACTCGTCAAAAGCCGCTTTAAGATTTTCGGCAACCATATTGGCTGAATGTCCTTCAATATGATGGCGCTCGATGAAGTGCACCAGTTTGCCATCTTTAAAAAGAGCTATAGATGGTGAAGAAGGAGGGTATGGCAGTGTGTACCTGCGGGCCTGGGCTGTAGCTTCAACATCGAAGCCGGCAAATACGGTTGTAAGATAATCGGGTTTTTTATCGTTTTTCAACGACAGGAGTATACCTGGGCGCGCAGCACCTGCTGAGCAGCCGCATACTGAATTAAATACCAGCAATACTGTGCCTTCCCTCTTAACAGCATTATCAACTGCTGTGGGTGTAATAAGGTCTTCAAATCCGGCATTGGTAAGCTCAGATTTCATTGGTTTAACTAACATTTCTGGATACATGGCATAAAAATTTAAGTATGCAAAGGTAGTAAAAAAATCGGCTCGCCTGTAATAAAACAATCAACTCCTCTTGCGTTCAAAAAAGGAACTCATAAGAGTGGCGCATTCGGCTTCCAGTATGCCATTGGTAATAACTGTTTTAGGGTGCAGCAATTGGGTACCAACCATCATAAACCCACGTTTTGGGTCGCCTGCCCCATATACTACTCTGCCAATCTGTGCCCAGAAAGATGCACCTGCGCACATAACACAGGGCTCAACCGTAACATATAAAGTACATTCCTTAAGGTATTTGCCACCTAAGTAGTTGGATGCTGAGGTGAATGCCTGCATTTCTGCGTGAGCCGTAACATCAGTAAGCTGTTCCGTAAGGTTATGGGCTCGCGCTATTATTGTGCCGTTGCAAACAATTACCGCGCCAATGGGTACCTCATCTTTATCAAATGCCCGCCTGGCCTCCTTAAGCGCCTCGCGCATGTAACGCTCATCTTCCGGAGAAGGTTCTGTATACATATTCTTTCCCTTGGCCATACTACACTATACCGTTATTTTTTTTCCTTCAACAGCCAGTTGTGTATTTTCAAAAACCTCCTTTGCCTCGGCTAACAATGGCTCAAGGTCTTTATACCGGGCTGAAAAATGGCCTATGATAAGCTTACCCGCTTCAGCTTTTTTAGCAATATTAGCCGCATCTTTAGATGTAGAATGCATAGTCTGCGTTGCCCGTTGCCTCATATCTTCCATAAAAGTTGCCTCATGATAAACTAAATTGCTCTTGCTTATAAAGGGAATTATATCCTCGTCATATATGGTATCGGAACAGTAAGCGTATTTGCGGGGAGGCAATGCGGGTAAAGCCAGTTTATCGTTGGCTATACGGGTACCGTCAGGCGCAATATAATCTTCTCCATGTTTCAGCTTTTCCATTTCAGTAATTGGTATACTATACTTCTCTATTTCTTCTTTAATCAGTTTTTGCGGCCTTGGCTTTTCCGTAAACAGGAACCCGCAGCAAGGCACAGTATGCTTCATGATAAGGGTAGAAATAGTCAGCTTCTCATCTTCAAAAATCACTTTACTTTCGGTAAAGTCGAGCGGATGAAAAATAACCGGGAACTGCAATACCGTGCGTGACTGTTCATTAGTAACCTTTAGTATATTTTCCAAACCGGCCTCGCCATAGAGATGCAGAGGTTCGGTTCTTCCCAGCAGGTGCAGGCTTGAAAGCAGACCTGACAGGCCAAGGAAATGGTCGCCATGCAGGTGGCTTATGAAAATGTGATTGATCCGCTGGAACTTTATAGAGAACCTTCGCAGTTGCATTTGTGTACCCTCGCCGCAGTCGAGCAGGAAATAGCGGCCCGCCATGTGTACCAGTTGTGAAGTAGGATACCTGCCAAAGGCTGGTGTTGCCGAACTGCAACCAAGGACCGTTACTTCAAAAGCATCCAAAATTTATTTGCTTGTCTTGGCTTCGCCTATAAGGCTAAGGCCTTCTTCCAGCGTAAGAGCGGTATTAAGAATACTATCGAGCTGGGAAATGAGAATAAGTTTTTTTACCGGCTCTTTTATGCTGGCAAGTACCAACATGCCACCCGCGTTTTTACAAAGGCGGTTGCCAACCAATATTGCACTTAGCCCCGATGAATCGCAATAGCGGGTTTCAGACATATCTATAATAATGTTCTTGGCACCCTCTGAATTAATGTTGACCAGTTCCGCTTTCAACTCAGGAGCTATAAGGCTGTCAAGCTTTTCGGAGTTAATCTTGACAACTATGCAATTCTTTTGTTTTTCTATCTGCAATATCATGTCTAAACTGTTTTTGTGCATTGGTTGGTACAAATTTAGGATTATTTAAACAATAAGCAAAAAACAGCATAACCTAAGCGTCATGGGTTCAAAGCTCATCGTTAATCCTGGTTGCCAAACGTTGCCAAAACTTGCCGTTTTCTGCCGTTTTCGTAAGGTTACTTTTTACAATTCAGTGGTTTTCATTTGTTTGTAATTTTCACTCGCACTTAAGTGCAAAATGTTAAAATTTCGGCTAAGTCTTTTAGCTGACTTTCGATTACCATTGCACACATGTCAAAAAGACATTTCCATTTAAATTGCTGTATTTCAGTATGTTGATTCACATTCATTGCACACTGGATTAAAAAATGTGTGCCAGGTTTCTATTATTATTAAGGAACATGGCAAAGTGAAAGCAGTGCAGCTTTTTAGTGAAATATTTGCTAAGTAAATTAGCGAAAATGTCACTATATTTCACTATGCTTCACTATACTTCACCATTTTGGGCATTTTTAAACTAAAAACCCTAAGGTGTCAAAAACAGAAGGAGAAAGGCTTCACGCAAAGTACGCAAAGGAATACAGCGCAGAGTTCGCCAAGACCCCGACGTTCATTGTTTCAGTCGGGATTACTTTGATTTTATGGGAAGCAACTTACTCCTTAACCCTACTCCTTATACCTAATTATATCAAAGAACTAATACCACCTTCACCAAGGTTTCGGCGGTCGAAGACAAAGTTCTATCATTCAAAATGTTTTTGAAATAGAAATCTGATTTTGTTTTCAACACCCCCCATAAATTAGAGCGAGAAAGAGAGCGGAGAAGGAGTGCAATATAGGTAACCACCATAAAGTAAAAATTAATAGGTTACAAGTATCAAGTCCGGAGGACTGCAATATGGGTAGCCACCGATGAAATCGGTGATATAAAAAACGAACATACCATAGGCAACCCCTTAGCGGGTTTAATATTATGCCGTGGCACTATAAGCCCCGATTATCCCAAAGAGATGCCTTCGCAAAATCAGGGGGATATATATATATCATCAGAGGAGGGGCACGTAATCGCAGATTACTTTTTAATTAGGCACTAATTAGAAATTAGCGCCTACTGGGAGGTAATAGGTAGGTAAAGTTTTTAACTTTACCTATCAAGTAGTTTTGCAATGATATGATAAACACTAAACACTACAGATTCTATATCATCGTCTTCCTCTTTCTTGGAGGTCTTAAAGGCCTATCGCAAGTATCACTTGATTCAATGATTGCAGTACTCCAGCAGAATGATTTCGATAAAATATACCTTGTCAAAGACAGCATTGTTTCTTCACAAGAAAAAGCTATACCCAAACTAATTGAACTACTAAAAGACACCACATACCTCAAACTTGACAATACCATGGATTTAATTTATCCTGGAGCTGATCATTTCTACGGGCATGGATGGATTGTGGATTATGACTTGGATTGGGTTTCAGTAAGAGCAGCGTGGCTGTTAGAAGAAATTACCTTTCAAGATTTTGGATATAAGAACATTACAATACATGAAGACTCCTTAATCAAACTTCATGAAGAGAAATACTATTCTGAATACTTAAAAATTGGATACCATAATGTTAATTTTCGAAATAAAACTCCACGACAACAACTTATTATTTATCATCAACTGCTTGCAGAGAGTGTGGCAAAATGGTGGGCTATGAATAAAAATACGTGGACAAGATTCAACGCGCTCAAGCTTGCGTTGATAAGTAATAATTTGAATAGATTAAGCTTGGCTTTGGAGTTTTTGCGTTTTGATAAGACGGCTTGCGACAACCTGACGCTTACTACGTATAAATCAGAAATTACACCATTAGTTAGGAAAGTAAGACACAGTAAAAGTGAAGAAGCTGAACAAGCAAAATTGCTGATGCAGGATCATGAGTATTACTGGTTAAAAATTAAGCCTTCAAGAAGAAAACATTAATTTCCAGAGTAATTATTTGAAGTGCCCTTCAGTTTCTATTGAAAATTTAATAGCCCTATTTCCCCTGCCTGGCCCTAAGCTCTTTAAGGAACTTGGAAACATAAATAAAGTCGAGTAGCTCTTTATTATCAGCCGATAAAATAGTGTCTTTATCACCTTCCCACCACTTTTGCTGGTTGTAAATAAAAACCACTTTATCGCCTATTTCCATTACCGAGTTCATATCGTGGGTTATAACAATGGTGGTAATATTAAACTCGGTGGTAATATCCTTTATAAGCTTATCTATCACTATCGATGTTTTAGGGTCGAGGCCCGAGTTGGGCTCATCGCAGAAAAGGTATTTAGGGCTTGGGGCAATGGCGCGGGCAATAGCCACCCTTTTCTTCATTCCGCCACTTATTTCCGAAGGGTAAAGATGGTTTACATTTTTAAGGTTCACTTTGCCCAGGCAAAAGTTGGCTCTCTCTATCTGTTCTTCAACCGTCATATCAGTAAACATGGAGAGAGGAAATATTATATTTTCCTCTACCGTTTTTGAGTCGAATAAAGCCCCACCCTGGAAAAGCATTCCTATTTCCTTACGCAGGTTCTGTTTTTCCTTATGGCGCATATTCAAAAAATCGCGCCCGTCGTATAGCACCTTGCCCGAATCGACCTTGGTAAGGCCCACCATGCATTTAAGCAATACTGTTTTTCCTGAGCCGCTTTCGCCAATAATAAGGTTTGTTTTACCCTGTTCAAACTGGCATGAAAAGTCTTTGGTAACGTGCCTGTCGCCAAAATGCTTGTTTATATGTTCCAGCTCTATCATGCCTGTACCAGCAGCAATTTAGCAAGAACAAAGTCGAATATGAGAATGAGTATACTGCAGTATACCACAGCCTTTGTGCTCGACCTGCCTACTTCCAGCGCCCCGCCTTCGGTATGGTAGCCATGGTAAGCCGATACAGAAACTATTATAAATGCGAAAACCACTGTTTTAATAAGAGCCGATGTAACGTTGAAGGGTATAAACTCAAACTGTATGCCATAAATATACTGGTATGAAGTAATAACGTGCGACAGCAAACCAAGCGCCCATCCGCCGAAAATACCCAGGAACATGCTGATGATAATAAGGAAAGGGTTTATTACCATGCAGGCAAGCACTTTGGGCAATGTAAGGAACGATGATGAGTTGACGCCCATCATTTCCAGCGCGTCAATTTGTTCGGTTACACGCATGGTGCCTATTTCGGAAGCTACATTAGAGCCCACTTTGCCAGCCAGTACAAGGCTTACAATAGTAGGCGAAAATTCAAGTATGGTAGAGTCGCGGGTGGTTACACCTACTGCATATAGCGGTACCCATGGGTTATTAAAGCCATACGCCGCCTGGATGGTGATAACCGCCCCCATAAATAGCGAGATGATACTTACAATAGACAGGGAGTTAAGCCCCAGGTTCTCGATTTCAAAAAGGAATTCGTTTCTGTAAACACTCATCTTCTCAGGCTTTGAGAAGACTCTCGTCATCATAATATAATAACGGCCTATATGGAAGAATATATTTTTCACACTCTATTTAGATTGTAAAATTAGCCAATTTTATAGAAAGGGCTACGGAATGCTTATGTGGTAAGCTGCTTAGTGCTATCTTTGTAATATTATGAAGGGTATTAAAAAACATACACCACTGGCCTTAGGGTTTATTTGCCTGGTACTTTTATCGGGCTGTTTTATTTTTCGCCCTAAAAACCACTGCGGCTCCTGCGCCGATTTCCAGAGTGTGCATACCAAACCCTTTAAAGGCAACAACTAAGGTATGCCTTTGCCTGCAAAAAAAATAGGTCTGTTCTTCGGCTCCTTTAACCCCATTCACATAGGCCATTTGGTTATTGCCGAATACATGGCCGAGTTTACCGGGCTCGACAAGGTTTGGTTTGTTATATCGCCCCAAAACCCACTTAAACAGGAAAAAAGCCTGTTGCCCGAAAAGCAGCGCCTGCAAATGGTAAGGCTGGCCATTGAATTTGACAACCGGTTTAAAGCCAGTACCGTTGAGTTCGATTTGCCAAGGCCCTCGTACACCATAAACACCCTTACTTACCTGAAAGAAAAATACCCCAAACAAGAGTTTGCGCTTATTATGGGGGCCGATAACCTTACTACTCTCCACAAGTGGAAGAACTACGAAAGGCTGCTTGAGGATTATGAGATATATGTATATCCGCGTAAAGAATCTTTTACTATTCCTGCCTATGCCAACCGCCCCAATATTCACATTACCGGGGCCCCTGTTATGGAAATATCATCGACCTTTATACGAAAGGCCATTAAGGAGAAAAAAGACGTAAGGCACATGATGCCTGTACCGGTGGCCGAGTATGTTAAAGAAATGCACTTTTACGAGAAGTAGAAACGCGTTGCGTTTACACCCTGTTGCTGATGAGCGTATTTTTCTGAACTGCCTTAATAAGCGAATTAAGTATCATAAGCCCGTCTGTATTGCCCAGCACTTCATCTGACGCCCTTTCAGGGTGAGGCATCATGCCAAATACGTTTTTGGTTTCGTTGCATATACCTGCAATATTTTCAATTGAGCCATTGGGATTAGCATCATTGGTTATTTCGCCCTTTGCATTGCAATACCTGAAAAGCACCTGGCCGTTTTTATTTAGCTTTTCCAGTTCAGCAGGGTCGGCGTAAAAGCGGCCCTCACCATGGGCAATGGGTATAGTTAATACTTGTCCTTTAGGTATATTGCGGGTAACAGCGGTGTCGTAATTTTCGGCGGAAAGGAACACATTTTTGCAACTGAACTTGCGGCTGGTATTGGCCAGCAAAGCGCCGGGTAAGAGCCCCGCTTCGCAAAGCACCTGGAACCCGTTGCATATACCAAATACATAACCACCCTCTTTACTGAACTCTATCACCTCATTCATAATAGGCGAGAATTTAGACAGAGCGCCCGAACGCAGGTAATCGCCGAAGGAAAAGCCACCCGGCAATATTATGGCCTCGCAGCCCTGCAAATCAGTTTCTTTATGCCAAAGCGGAACAGCCTTTTGTTTCAGTATCTGCTCCATTACATACAACATATCATGGTCGCAATTCGACCCCGGGAAAACTACCACTCCAAACTTTGCCATTATTCTTTTAATGTGAGCTGCAAATTTACTACCTTTTTCATTTACAATGTACCGCTTTCTTCCTTTCAAAAAATAATATTTAAGGCTACCGCTATAATAATGCCAAGGAACAAAAATTCGGGCCACACCTTCGATTTAGCTTTAAGGAAATAATTTGAGAAAATGAATGATACAGGGAGCACCATAATCATAAGTGAACGGGCATCGCGCTCGGGAGCAATAAAGACCGAAACAGCGCCAAAAAATATGAACCACAACATAAGTATCCATATTTTCTGAGCCTTAAGTACATTATCGGTTATCTTGTTTATATAAAACCATACACCTGCAATACAAGCACAAATCATTGTAATCAGTAAAAACCACTGCTGCCAGCTGAACGACCAGTGTAAACGGTAAGTGCCGACAGCCATAAGAAGTTTCTCGTACCAGAATTTTTCAGGCGTAAAAAACAAGGTGTAATATGCCAATGCAAACCCGAACGGCAAGGCAAAACCAATAACAGCGGCAACCCATTCCCTCCATATAAGCGAACGCATAATAAGTATGGCAATCCATAAAAACAACAGGAAAACCATAACAGGCACATAAAACAGGGAAGCGATACCAATAAATAACCCTGCATCAAATACTTCCGACAGCGCCTTTTCCTTTTTATAACTTGCGGCAAGGCGGCGCATGGCCAGGATGAGAAAAAGAGTTGCAAACATGGAAGGATAGGGGCAGATAAGCGAAGGGCGGCACGATGCCAGGAGAATAAAGAAGAATGCCGGGAAATAGGTAGACTGCTTGAGTAATGAATTATTATTCACAAAAGCGTTCCATGAAAAAGCCTGCAGTAAAATAACCAAAAGACCAAAAATAATGTTGAGTACCGGCAACTTTATAAGCCATCCGAAAAAGACGTTGAAGATGGGGCCCGTGTTAATATAAAAGGCATAACGCGCTGGGGAAAAAGCAATCCAGAACCAGGCACCTGCTCCTGCCAATATTGACAGTACCAGCAATAAAATAGGGTTTGACCTTAATATACGTAAAAGCATGAAAAGCCGCTAAAAGGTTGACTCTTGCAATTATATAGTTTTTATCGGGGTCAGGTAGAATAAAGTTTTAAACACACTCGGCGGTGAGAAGAAGACAATGTTGAAAAATTAGACCCGTAATTTGAATAACGCGACTATGAATAATTATTATATTTGCCCAAAATCTACATTATGTTTCTCAGCTGGTATAGTTTTTCCGCCTCGCCTTTTTTTAACTGGCTTGGCCGTGTATTCGACTGGTCATTCAGAATTTTACAAAAACTCGGAGTAGGCCCCGATGCATTTTACATTGCTTTAATTTGCTTTTTACTTTGCTACTGGCTGGTGAGAATGCGCCGCTATGATGCACAAGCTAAGGATAAAGGGTTGATAGACTAACGTTATTCAGGTATTATATACTAAAAGCGCCGGCAATATGCCAGGCGCTTTTTTTATTTTCTCCATAAAACTGTGTGAACGCTATATGGCCTGCTGGCGGTCCATTTCTTTTACAATGCCCGATTTTGTCTTCCGCTTCCTGAACCTAATGAGAATAGGTAATTGTAACGTTATTACGGCAAAGCCACCAACAATTACAAGCGCCCAGGTCGATTCCAGTTTTTGCGCCAATACAGCGGCAACTATCATAACTGCCGTATAAAGGTAAAGAACAACAGAAATCTGCCTGTGGTTAAGCTTCATGTCAAGCAGGGCATGGTGAATATGGTTGCGGTCGGCTTCAAGTGGCGATGAGCCCTTAAGGCTGCGGTAAATTACAATGCGCAACGCATCAATAAGCGGGTAAGCCAATACACACATTACAAACAATGGCCTTGAAATTCCCACTATGCTCGCCGGTAGTTGTGCAGGGTCAAATTCAATAAGTTTTATGCCCAGTACGGCCAAAATAAGCCCTATGATAAGCGAACCGGAATCGCCCATAAATATTTTAGCCGGTGAAAAATTGTAAACCAGGAAGCCCATCAGGGAACCGGAAAGGGCAAATGCAAGCGACGACATAACAGGGCTGTGGGCAAAACTGAACCAGGTACCAAACGCAAGCGATGCAATTAAGCCAACGCCCGCGGCAAGGCCGTCAATACCATCGATAAAATTAATGGCGTTAATAATAACCACGTAAGTGAATACAGAGAGGAAAACACTTGCCCAGTATGGAATAGAATATATGCCAAAGAGGCCATGGAAACCGGTTATGCGTATGTTACCCATTAGCACAAGTATCATACCCACTATTAAATGCCCCAGTAATTTAAATATGGCTGCAGTACCGATTATATCGTCCTTTACACCAATAAAAAATAAAAGTATTATTGAAGCAATAAGATAATTTGAATCGTGAGCCAGGGCAGCAACCGTTGGGCCATCTAATCCGGCCCTGGATGCATCAATTACAGTAGGCACCAAAAGGGTAAATGAAAACAACGTTCCGGCAAAAATCATTACACCTCCCAGCGTGGGTATGCTGCGGGTATGCAGTTTTCGTAAATCACCGGGTGCATCGGTAAGGTTTTTACGTAACGATACTCTTATTAGCGGAGGGGTGCATATAAAAGCGACTAAAAAGGAAGCAAGGAATATCAGGAAATTGAGTCCCATTAGTTGTAGTTACTTTTTTTCATAGTCTGCAAATATACCATTAAAACGCCAAATTTGCCTAGTTATACGCCAAATGCAGGAAAAGTTACGTTTAATTAATAATTATTTTACTAACCCCCTGAGTTCAAGCATGCTATTTTTTCAAAAAAATGGGCTAACTTTGAAGGGTTTTTACAACATAATTGCACGAAATACGTTTAATTATCAAAAAAAGGCATGAAAAAACTGCTGTTATTTGCAGGAATTGCATTAAGCGCTTATGGCAGTGCCCAGGTTAAAACTGTTCCCCCTAACAACCTGCACCGTATTCCTGTTAAATTGCCGGCTACTGTTACTAATGGCGATACCCTTGCTGTTGTAGACCTTTGCCAGCTTATGGTATATGGCTATAAAGTTTTTCCAACCGTGGCCGAGGCTACAAAATACTATGTGCTGGTAGAAAACGTAAAAGCCGCCTACCCATACGCCGTAATGATTGAAGCCACCTTTAACCAGTGCGAACAAACCCTGAATACCATACCCGATAAAAGAGAGAAAAAGAAGTACCTGAAACAGGTAGAGGAGCAATTAAAAACCCAATACGAAGACGACCTTAAAAACCTTACCATTGACCAGGGCAGGTTGCTGATAAAACTCATTAACCGGCAAACGGGTACCACTTCATACGAAATGGTGAAAGAACTGAAGGGCTCTTTTTCAGCTTTTATGTGGCAAACAGTAGCCACCGTATTTGGCAATAATATGAAAGACACCTATGACCCGACCGGCGAGGATAAGGATATAGAAGACATAATTAATCTTATTGAGCAAGGGGCCATTTAGTATCTGGAATTATTAAGGTTTTTACTTATTTTTGTATTTGTTGCTTTACGACATATGATGGTAAATAACGACTCGATGCTGCTACGGAAAATCACTCTTAAAAACACTTTTTTACTATTTCTGTTTATCCTTGGTTTCAACGGGGTCTCTTTGTGTCAAACCGACTCAAGTTGCCAGGTAATGGATGATAAAAAAGCGGTGGACCTTTATAAAAAAGGCACTGACAGAAAGTACAGGGGACAGGACCGCATGCAGTACCTGAAACAAGCTATTGAGCTGGAGCCCGATTATGTTGATGCCAATTTCCTTTATGGTGTAGAACTTATTAAAGAGGCTATATTGAAAGGTGAATCGTACGAAGCTGCTGTCCCCTATTTTCAGAATGTAATTAAGCAATGCCCCCACTATCATTCCGACCCTTATTATTACATAGGGCGTTATTACTACGAAGATGAAAAGTATGAAGATGCCATAACATACCTGCAAAAGTTTCTCGACTTTAAAGATGATGATGTGAAAAAATTCTCATCTACTTATGATGACTATTTGTACAAGGCCAAGCAAATGCTGAAATACGCACACTTTTATGTCGATATTTTCAAACATACGGTTCCATTCGACCCCTCGCCTGTTAAGGGCCTTTGCACCAAGTACAATGAATACCTTGCCTGTATTTCGCCCGATAACCAATATGCTTTTTTTACCCGTAAACTGCCTGTAGGCGGGGGTGAAGACATGAATAAGGTATACCAGTCGGAAGAAAGCATGAAAGAGTTTTTTATGAGAAGTGAACGGGGGCCTGGCGGGGAATTTACTGTTGGCGAACCTATGCCCGCCCCACCCTTTAACCAGGGACGCAACGAAGGAGGCCCGACCATTACCATTGACGATAACCACCTTTATTTTACCGTTGTAAGCGATAATGGGTCAGGGGGTTACAATACCGATATTTACTTTAGCGACTACCAAGGCGATAAATGGGGAGATGTTACTAACCTGGGGCAACAGGTGAATGACCCTGATGCTTGGGATTCTCAGCCGTCTATTTCCGCCGATGGCCTTACCCTTTATTTTGCCAGCGACAGGAAAGGCGGTTATGGCAAAATAGATATATGGATGACTAATAAAGACCCCAATACCGGCGTATGGGGTACGCCTGTAAACCTGGGTCCCACAATTAATACGCCGGGTAACGACAAAAGCCCTTTTATACATACTGACGACCATACATTATATTTTTCATCTGACGGGCGATTCGGTATAGGCGGTTACGATATTTTTTACTCCCGTGCCGACAGTACCGGCAAATGGCAGGAGCCTGTAAATATTGGCTACCCTATTAACAGCGCCGGCGACGACCTTGGCTTTTTTGTAAGTACCGATGGCAAAACAGGCTATTTCTGTTCTAACGACCCCACGCGGGCCAATGGTAAAAGCATGGGCGGATGGGATATATACCAGTTTCCATTGTATAGCGCGGCAAGGCCGCAGAAAGTAGCGGTTATAACAGGCCAGGCTAAAACCAAAGATGGCGATATAGCTTCAGGGACTGAGGTAACCATTACCGACACAAAAACTAAAAAACCTGTAAACGTTATGAACGATACGACAACAGGGCGTTTTGCGGCAGCCGTTACATTACAAGAAGGGGCCAGCTATATGGTTACGTACAAGAAAAAAGGCATGGCATTTAACTCAACCCTGATAACACAAAAGGATACCTTTACAGGTAAACCTGTACAAGCCGAAGTTGAGATGAAAGAAATAAAGGTTGGCGAAAACTACCAGCTGCACGATATTTATTATAAAACTAACCGGGCAGAACTGGAGCCTGTTTCAATGGCCGTGCTCGATGAATTTGCAAAGTTTTTGAAAGAAAACCCGGGTATTAAAATAAAAATAGTGGGGTATACCGATAATGTGGGCAGCGATAAAGATAACCTGGCATTGTCAAAGGACAGGGCATATACAGTGATGCAGGCCCTCCAGCAGCAGGAGGGTATAGCAGCCGACCGGCTAACCTTTGAGGGCATGGGCGCAGCCAACCCTGTTGCCAGCAATGGTACGGAAGAAGGAAGGGCAAAAAATCGCCGTACCGAGTTTGTTATAACAGGTAAATAGCTCATTTACCATGTTTTATAGAAAAATAATGTCGTTTTTGTTTGCGTAACGAAAATAATTATACATTTGCACCCAATTTTAATCCATCAAACCAACACAAAGATGAAAAAAGTAGTAACTCTTATTGCTATTGCCGGTGCGTTTGCATTCGTTGCTTGCGGACCTAGCGCTAAAGATAAAGAAATGGCTCAGAAAAAAGCTGATTCTTTAAAGCAAGATTCAACCAACAAAGCTCAAGCCGCTATGATGGCTGCTCAGAAAGCTAAGGCTGACTCAGCTGCTAAAGCTATGGCTATGGATAGCATGAAGAAGGATACCGCAAAGAAGTAATCCTTTTTAACAAGAAATAAAAGGGGAGTTCCGAAGGGACTCCTTTTTTATTTATACCCCTTTACTATGGAAGCCGATGTACCTGAAATACCCGATGAAGACCAGGAAATGTTTGAACATTTCCATTTTGTTGTTGACCCGGGGCAGGATTTGCTTCGGATTGACAAGTTCCTTATGTACAAAATATCGGGTGGTACGCGCACCCGTATACAGCATGCCATAGACTCCGGAAATGTACTTGTCAATAAAAAACTTACCAAGGCAAGTTACAAGGTAAGGCCGCACGATGAAATAAGTGTGGTATTCCCCTACCCCAAACGCGAAATTGAGCTTATAGCCGAAAACATACCCATTAATATTGTGTATGAGGATAATGATATTCTGATAATAAATAAAGAACCGGGGATGGTGGTACACCCCGGGGTGGGCAATTTCACAGGCACGCTTATGAATGCCCTTATGTACCATATTGATTCACTGCCTGAAAGCAAAAATGAAACGGACAAAGACCCTTTCAGCCGGTTGCGCCCGGGCCTTGTTCACCGTATTGATAAAAACACATCGGGACTGCTGGTAATTGCCAAGAACGATATTTCACTTAACAGGCTATCGAAAGCATTTCACCAGAAAGATGTGCACAGGCGTTACGTGGCATTGGTGTGGGGTAACCTACAGGAAGATGAGGGAACGGTGGTAGCTAATATTGGCCGCGACCTGCGCGACCGCAAAAAAATGGCTGCCTTTCCCGATGCTTCGCAAGGCAGGCATGCTGTTACCCATTATAAAGTACTGGAACGTTTCCGTTATGCGACCTTAATTGAATGCAGGCTTGAAACCGGCCGAACACACCAGATAAGGGTACACATGGCCTACATTGGCCACCCGCTTTTCAACGACGAAGTATATGGAGGCAACAAAATACTGAAAGGGCAGGCGTTGGGCCGGTACAAGCAATTTGTAGAAAACTGTTTTGAACTTATGCCCAGGCAGGCCTTACACGCCCAGTCACTTGGCTTTATTCACCCGGTAAGCGGCGAAAAAATGCTTTTTGAATCGGAGTTACCCGCCGATATACAGGCCGTTATAGAAAAGTGGAGAAGCTATCTTCAGCCGAATGATTAGGCCTCAGATTCCTTTCCTCCATGCTTAAGCACCCTTGCCTCAGCATAAAATATTATCTCTTCCGCAATATTCTTTAAATGGTCACCCGTTCTCTCTATCATTTTCATAATACTTATGAGCGGTATTACCTGGGTAATATTTTCTGAATTTTTAAAATACTCTTCAGTTATATCAATTGACTTTGTGGTTATTTCATCCACAATTTCGTCTTTAACAAAAACATCGCGGGCAAGTAATGTATCTTCCTTTTCAAACGCCTGAATAAGGCAATTGAACATTTCAATAACTGTATCGAATGCTTTTTTCGCTTCAACCTTATCCATTATTTCCTTATCAAAATGAACCTTGGAATGCGATACCATGCGTGAAACACCATCGGCAATATCCGCAATCCTTTCCAGGTTCACGTTCACTTTAAGGGCTGAAAGAACAAAGCGTAAATCAACCGCCACAGGTGTAAATAAAGCCAGTATAGTTTCGCACCGGCTGTCTATCTGCAACTCTTTTGCATTAACCAGTTTTTCAGTCGCAGCTATTTCCTTTATTAAAGCTGTATTATTTTCAATAAAAACGCCGTGCGCCTTTTTTACTTGCGAAAATACAAGTGTATACATTTGAGATAATTCCCAGCGTAAGGTGTCTAATTCAGATTTAAGGTGTTCCATTTTTCTATTTGAGGTTTAATAATTCAGGTTAGGATTAAAGTTACATAAAAATAAGGCTTAACCGAACCTTCCGGTAATGTAATTCTGTGTTTTCTCATTCTTAGGGTTGGTAAACACTTTCTTGGTGTCGTCGAATTCCAGCAGTTCACCCAGGTAGAAGAAAGCCGTAACATCGCTTATACGCGCGGCCTGCTGCATGTTGTGTGTTACAATTACTATTGTATAATTACCCTTCAGTTCATACAGCAAGTCCTCAATCTTGGCTGTTGACAGGGGATCCAGTGCCGAAGTAGGTTCATCAAGCAAAATAACTTCAGGTTTCATGGCCACAGTACGGGCCAGGCAAAGGCGCTGCTGCTGCCCACCCGAAAGCGATGTAGCCTTTTTGTCAAGCTTATCTTTCACCTCTTCCCACAAAGCCACTTTGCTCAAGGCATCCTGTATTATTTCTTCTTTTTCTTTGGCTTTCAGTTTCACCCTGTTCAGCGTAAAGCCTGCAATTACGTTTTCCCTTATGCTCATAGTCGGGAAGGGATTGGGCCTCTGGAACACCATACCTACTCTTCTTCTGAGCGTCATGGCATCCATCTGGTAAACGTCTTCGTAATGCAGCCTTATTTTCCCCTTTACGTAAGCGTCAGGGGTAAGTTCGTGCATACGGTTTATGCAGCGCAGAAACGTAGTTTTACCGCATCCTGAAGGCCCCATAAAAGCCGTAACTTTCTTTTCCGGTATATCGATATTGATTTCTTTCAATATCTGGTTAGTACCGAAAAAGGCACACAGGTTTTCTGTTCTTAAAATTGTACCTTCCATTTGCTCTCAAAAATTTTCACTATTGCGTTAAGTATAATAATAAAAGTTACCAATATAACCGAACCGCCCCATGCTATGCGCTGCCAATCGTCGTATGGGCTGGTACCATAATTAAAAATAATCTGCGGCAAGGTACTGACAGGTTTCAGTATGTTGAAATTTAAAAACGGGTTGCCGAAAGCAGTGAACAGCAATGGTGCCACTTCACCTGCAATACGCGCTACACCTAACATACAACCTGTAAATATACCGCCTATGGCAGTGGGAAGCAGAACCTTCATGGTCATGCGAAAATCGGAGGCGCCCAGTCCGAGGGCAGCCTCTTTTATGGTGGTGGGAATAAGTATAAGCGTTTCTTCCGTATTTTTTACTACCGGCGGCAACATCATTATAGCCAGGGCAATGCTACCCGAGAGAGATGAGAAGCCATTTTCGCCCAGGGGCTTTACCATCCAGACATAAATAACCATACCAATTACTATTGAGGGTACTCCCTGCAATACATCTATTGCAATGCTTACCCTGTCGGCTGCCAGCTTACCCCGGTTCTCGGCAAGGTATATGCCTACCGAAATTCCCAAGGGAATGGCTATTACGGCCCCGACACTAACTACCATTAAGCTACCCACTATGGCATTAAGAACGCCACCGCCACTTTCGCCAACGGGTTTGGGCAATTTGGTAAATGTATTCCAGTCAATACATGTAATTCCCTTCTCAAATATGTAATAGAGAATTATAAATACAACAGCAAGACAACAAAAGGTAAGTGTATATACTGTATAACGGAATACGCTGTCAGTAAACTTCCGCCTCTTTATTCCTGCTATTTCAACCGTTGTCATAGTTTTACTGAGAATCGCTTAATAATTATACGGCCTATAAGATTAATAATGGTGGTTACCACAAAAAGCAGTAATCCTATTTCAACCAGCGAAGCGGAATAAACAGAACCCACTGCCTCGCTGAATTCATTTGCAATTAAACTGGCCATGGTATTCGATGGGCTGAATATACCGGTGGGTATTTTAGGTGAATTACCTATTAATACCGTAACAGCCATGGTTTCACCCAGCGCCCTTCCCAATGATAGAAGGAAACCCGCTGAAATTCCCGACAGGTTAGCCGGCAAAATAACTTTCATAATTACTTCCATACGTGTGGCCCCAAGCCCGTATGCAGCTTCTTTAAGTTGTATGGGTGTCATGCTTATTACCTGGCGGATAAGCGAAACCGAATAAGGTATAAGCATTATAGAAAGCACTAGCGAAGCGGAAAAAATACCCAGGCCCATGGCAGGCACGCCCAGTTTTATTTCAAGCGCCCGTACAAGGGGCGTAATGGTAAATAATCCCCAGAAACCATACACTATTGAAGGTATGGCAGCAAGTAATTCAATAACGTTCCTGAAAATATTGGGTATTAAACCTTTGGAAAAATATTCGCCAAGGAAAAGGGCCGCTGAAATTGAGAACGGGGCGGAAATGATCAGGGCCAGGAAAGATGTTAAAAGGGTACCGATTAAAAATGGCAGCATGCCATAGTGGTCGTTTACCGGGTCCCAGGTTTTGCCCCATAAAAAGGAAATGCCGTTAGCTTTAATGCCCGGCCACGATGCGATAAGAAGAGTGAGAAAAAATGCAACGAGTAAAAGGGTAACTATAATGGCAGAGCCGCTTATAGACTTGAGAAATATTTTATTCTGTAAAACCCTTCCTTTGCTCATTTGCATAAATTAAAACCCAAAAAGCCATTAAAGAATAAAAGGGAGTGCCCGCCGGCTCTCCCCTTACCAAAACACAACCTCACACAAAAAGAACTTTTAGCGGGCGGTGAAGTTTTTTCTTCCTTATTGTAAAATAGGTTGTCC